>Ga0299906_10000094_pt1 | contig 83444 bp, 89 predicted proteins | sample RVTome_14_FD_200259 | JGI IMG/M metagenome (GOLD analysis project Ga0299906, IMG submission 200259) | Soil microbial communities from uranium-contaminated site in the Upper Colorado River Basin, Wyoming, United States - RVT145D125 (version 2) ...
CCGATGGGCTGGCCGTCGTCGCTGACGGCCACCGCCACGACCCGGGCCGTGATGTCGCCCGAGGCGGAGAAGATCAGCGCATGGAGGTGGTCGGCGCCGACGAAGGTCTGGTCGTTGGCAGTGAGCTGGGCCGGCGCCGTCTCGATGAAGAACGGGAACGTGAACTCATCGACCATCACCTCGTAGCCTGCGGCGCGCAGCCCATCGGCGACGTACGACACCGATGCGGTGTAGCCCCCGGTGCCGGCAGCCCGAATTCCGTCGTTCGCCGCGGCGATTTCCAACAGCTGATCGAGGTGCTGCTGAATGCCCTCCGGCTCCAAGGCGGCGCGGAGCTCCTCGCTGATGGTCAGGTCGGCGGCGGGCTCGCCGGAGCTGGCCGATGGCGACCCGCCGGACGACGGTGCGGGGCTGGGCGATGGCGTGACGGAGTCGGCCTGGCACGCGGCAAGGACGAGAAAACCGGCCAATACGGCTTTGGCGAGGCGAGTCGACCTGGGACGGAAGGCCATTCGCGGAACCATACCGGCGGGGCCGGCCGGGGGTTCGAATCGACAGGTGCGATTGCTATGCTGCGCGCGATGGCCGCCGACGAGAAGCTGAAGCTGCTGAAGACCGTCCCCATGTTCGCCATGTGTGACGCCCGGGAGGTTGAGCGGCTGGGGATGCTGGTCGAGGAAGTCGATCTGCCCGCCGGTCGTGTCCTCTTCAAGCAGGGGGATACGGCCCAGGAGCTTTTCATCGTCGTCAGCGGTCAGGTGCGGGTGGAGCGCGACGGCAAGGTGCTCGCTACCGGCGGACCCGGCGAGTTCTTCGGGGAGATCGCGCTCATCGCCGGCGGGCCACGTACCGCGAGCGCGACCTGCGTGACGGACTGTCGCCTGCTGGTACTCGCCCGCCGCGAGTTCCACAGCCTGATGGACGAGTTCCCCGGCTTGAAGATGCGGGTCCTCGAAACCCTGGCCCGGCGGGTGCGCGCGCTCGACACCGCCACCGTCCACTAGGTAGGATTCGCGCGCGCCTCGAGCGCAGCGCCGGGCGGGAGTAACTCAGCCGGTAGAGTGTCTGCTTCCCAAGCAGGATGTCGCGGGTTCGAGCCCCGTCTCCCGCTCCAGCCCTACGGATCAGCGCGCGCGCATCCGGTTGTTCTTCGCGTCGTGGGTGAGCTCGGCCATGCCCAGCGCCTCGAGCAGCGGCGGGAGGTACATCCCGAATCGGCCGCGATAGCCCTTTCGGAGCCCGTACCAGCCGCCCACCGGGTTGCTGGCTGAGCGGCCCCAGGCCTCGACGGTCCCTTCGGCTGCCGGCTTCTGTTCATCGGCGGCGCCGAGTGGCATCCAATCGCCGTGTTTCTTGACCGCGGCGTGCAGGTCCTCGATGGCGCGCAGGTGGTATTTGAGCTGGGTCGACCCGACCTGGCACACCAACGCCGGCGGGTCAGCCGCCTCGTCGCGCCACATCCGGTACTCGGACGTGCCGGGGGGCGTCTTCAGAACCCACGGGTCGTCCTTGGTCCCGGCTGCCTTCTTGTCCGCCACTGGATGGTCCTCCGCGCGCGCTTATGGATGGGACACGCAGTGTAGGGTGATGGCCAATGCTTGACGCGGTGACCGGGGCGTTCAGCTTCACCGGCCGAGCCATCGCCGGGCGCCTGCTCAGCGAAGGGCGCGACGTGGTGACGCTGGTGCGCCGCCATGGCGCTCCCGATGCCGACACGCGGATCCGGACGGCGATCGTCACGCTCGACGACACTGCTCGACTGGTCGACGCCCTGCACGGGGTGGACACCCTGTACAACACCCATTGGATCCGCTTCGCCCGGGGCAACGTGAGCTTCGACCTGGCCATCCAGCGCACGCTGCGGCTGCTGGACTCTGCGCGCCGCGCCGGAGTGCGGCGCGTGGTTCACGTCAGCGTCGTGAACGCGTCGGCGACGGCGCCGACCCCGTACTTCAGAGCCAAGTCTCGGCTGGAGACGGAGGTGCGCGCCTCAGGGTTGTCGTACGCGATCGTCCGACCCACGCTGACGTTCGGCAGCCGCGACATCCTGGTCAACAACCTGTGCTGGGTCCTACGGCGCTTTCCCGTCTTCGTCATGCCGGGCGATGGGCGCTATCGGCTTCAACCGGTTCACGTGGACGACGTGGCGCGGATTGCCGTCGAAGCCGGTCAGGCTTCCGCGGACCTGTTGACCGATGCCGCCGGCCCGGACATCCTGACCTTCAACCAGTTCGTCCGCCTGCTGGCCGATACCGTCCGCAGCCGGGCCCGGCTCATGCACGCCCCGTCGCCCTTATCCCTGGCCGGCAGCCGCGTCCTAGGGCTCCTGGTCCGCGACGTCATGCTGACGCGTGACGAAGTGACCGAGCTGACGGCGAGCCTGCTGGTTTCCGACGACCCTCCGAAGGGGACCATCCAGCTCGGCGCCTGGGCAAGCGCCCGCGCTGACGAGCTGGGCCGGACATATCACTCGGAGCTCGACCGCCACTACCGCTGACGCGGCCGGGGGAGATCAGTCGCTCAGGCCTGGTCCTCCGCCGCGTCGCCCACCTCATCGACGGGCGGCGCTGAACCGTCGAGTGCCAGCACGGCACTTTCCTCACCCGCCGCGGGTTGGACCAGCTCCGACGACTCGCGAATGTCGCCCGTGATCTCCTCCTCGACATCGTCGATGCGCACGATGGCGAAGCTGACCTGGGGCGGAATGGCGGCCGAGATGACCACCTCGCCGATCCGGTACGGGGACCGCTTGGTCCGCAGCGCGGCGTTCGCTCTCTCCTGGAGGGCAGTGGCCTTGATCACCACGTCGGCCAGCAGACCGGGATCGATCCGCTCGACGATCGTGGTCAAGCCACGTCGTGCGCGGCCCGCAAACCGCCGCGCCTGGTCCTTGGTGGCCGGATCCTGGATCTTCTGGCCGACCTGCTGGGCGGCCTTTTCGGCTTCCTCGATCGCCTTGCGGAACATGCTCATGCTGCGGTCAGTATCGGTCGTACATCGGCCCCAGGTGCACGACTTCTGCGCTAACCCTGGTACGACTCGCCAAGCACCAGGTCGTCGCCGCTGCGGTCGAATTCGATCTGCAGGACACGGGCCGGTCCGTCCTCAGCCCGGAGCCGGATCGCCCGCCCGCGATCGCCGCTCCAGGCCACGGCCAGGTTGGCGGGTCCCTCGGGGTGGATCGATCCACTGGCGTTGAGCACGACATCGTCCCTGCCGTCCCGTATGACGCGGAGGCTCCCCTCCACCGGGTACAGCAGGAGGCCACGGTCCGGCTCCTGCGTGACGTCGACGGCGGCGCCATCGGTCAGGGTCGTGTCGGCGTAGTGCCGCAGGCCCGAATGGTTGACACGGAACGGCGACTTCGGGCCGACCAGCTCGAGCGTCTCGACGCCGGGCGCCTCCGGCACGAGCACCCGGTCCGCCGCCCGCAGGACGGCGAACTCGGCGACCGGGATGGGCGGATGGGTGTCGGGGTGGTAGACGAGGATGAAGGCCCGCGTCACCTGGCCGTCGGCCCCGTTCCATTCCTGGTGGAGCATGCCGCGCACGCCCTCCGTCAGCCGGCCGAGATCCCCCTCGTCCATGGTGCCGCGGATGTGGTTCAGCGAATCGTCGTGCTCGACCCGGCCGGCCAGGATGTAGAACAGGCGCTCGTTGGTCCGATGCGGGTGGTGGCCGATCCCGAACCCGGGCTGAAAGAATCCGTCGTGGACCATGATCATGGGGCCCAAGCGCTGGACCGATGTGTACGGCCCCACGCTTTCGATGGCGATCAGCCCGCGCACCCCGAACTGCTCCTCACCCACCCGGAAGAAATGACCGGAACCAATGGCGGTCAGGTCGGTGTCGAGCTGGATGTCGGCGAAGGCGTCCACGGGAGGGCCAAGCCTAGCTTGAAATGCACTCGATCGGCGATGGGGGTATCGTCCTGCGCAACTTTGCTAAACAGAGCACGGAGGGGTAGGCACGTGGCGCTTGGGAGCACGACTCTCGAGGAGCTGCTCGAGCAGAACCGGGACCACGTGTGCCCGGACCTGCCACCCGACCGGGTGTGCGTGCGGATGGAGGCGGTGGCCGACCTCCCGACCCGATTCGGCGAATTCAGGGTGATGGTCTTCTGGAACGATCGAGACGGCAAGGAAGACGCGGCCCTGGTCAAGGGCCGGCCGTGGGACGGCGAGGACATCCCGGTCCGGATCCATTCGGAGTGTCTGACCGGCGACGCATTCGGATCGTTGCGCTGCGACTGCCGGGACCAGCTCGAGGCCTCCCTCCGCTTCATCGGGGAGCAGGAGTCGGGCCTGGTCCTGTACCTGCGCCAGGAGGGGCGTGGCATCGGCCTGGCGAACAAGATTCGCGCGTATGCCCTCCAGGACCAGGGGCTGGACACGGTCGAGGCCAACCAGGCCCTCGGGTTCCGGGACGACGAGCGGGACTACGGGGTGGCCGCCCACATGCTCGGCCTGCTGCAGGTCCGATCCATCCGGCTCATCACCAACAACCCGCGCAAGATCGCCGGGCTGGAGCAGCACGGCGTCCGGATCACGGGGCGGATTCCGCTGGTCGTGCCGCCCAACGAGCACAACGTGTTCTACCTGTCCACCAAGGCGAGCCGGTCAGGCCACTACATCGACCTGTCCGGTTACGAGCACTTGACCGAGCAGCTGGACCGGCCGATCGTGGATGGCATGACGCCCGAGCTGATCGCCGAGATCGAGGAGGTCGCCGACGGCGCAGCCTGAGCGGGTCGCGATCATCACCGGAGCGGCGGGAGGCTTGGGCCAGTTCGTCACTCGTGACCTGGCCGGGGCGGGCATGCGGCTGGCGCTGGTCGGCTCCCGGCTGCGCCCGCTGAAGGCGCTCGGGACGGAGCTCCGGCTGGCGGAGGACCGATGGATGGCGCTTGCGGCTGATCTGAGGAAGGCGGCGCAGGCCGAGGAGGCCGTTGCCTCCGTCGCTGATCGTTTCGGGAAGGTGGACATCCTGGTTCACCTGGTGGGCGGCTACCACGGCGGCGAACCGGTGATCAAGACCCGCGACGCGGAGGTCGCGGCGATGCTCAGCCAGCACGTGTGGACGACGCTCAACATGGTCCGGGCGGTGGTTCCGCACATGACGGCCGGTGGTTGGGGGCGGATCGTGGCGGTCTCCTCGCCACTCGCTTCGGCGCCGACGAAGAACGTGGCCCCGTACGCCATCGGAAAGGCCGGACTGGAGGCTCTCCTCGGCACCCTGGCGCGCGAGGTGGCAGGGACGGGGACGACGGTGAACCTGGTCCTGGTCAGGACGATCGACGTTGATCACCAGCGCGACGCCGAGCCAAGCCCCAAGACCGCCTCGTGGACGACCCCCGAGGAGATATCGGCGACCATCGGGCACCTGCTTTCCGATGAGGCGGCGGTGATCAACGGGGCCAAGATCCCGCTGTTTGGAAACGCGTAACACGGGGCCGATGAGGAGGGTGCCGCGCCGGAGCGCCAGGTCGGTTGCCCTGGTCATGACCGCCGTGGCGACACTGACGTCCTGCATCGCCTCCCCCTCGGCAATCGAATCGCGGCCCCCTGGCCCCTCGCCCACCGCCCGGGCGACGGCGGCGCCGGCGCCCACTCCGACTCTGGCACCGGTGGGTTGGCGCGAGCTTCAGGCTTCGGGTGCTGCGCCGGCGCCCCGCGAGGATCACACCTGGACCGTGGACGCCGAGGGGCAGTTCGCGTATCTGTTCGGTGGCCGCGATACGAGCGGTCCGGGTTCGTACGCCGACCTGTGGGCCTACGACCTTTCGGCCGACGCGTGGCAGCAGCTGAGCGGCGGGCCACCGGCTCGCTTCGGCCACAACGCGGCATGGGTGCCCGGAGTGGGCCTCGTCGTATTCGCCGGCCAGGACGCGAGCTTCTTCAACGACCTGTGGGCCTACGACCCGGACGCCGACACCTGGCGAGTGCTCTCCGCCGCCGGGGCCGTACCGGTCCCCCGCTACGGCAGCTGTGCCGCGCTGGGACCCGACGCGCGGCTGTGGATCAGCCACGGGTTCACCAGCGATGGCAGCCGCTTCTCCGACACCAGGGCCTACGACTTTACAACCGGGACCTGGACCGAAGAAACGCCCTCTGCCGGGGTGCCCATCGTTCGCTGCTTGCATGCGTGCTGGTGGACCGACAGGGACCGATTCACCCTCTACGCTGGCCAGACGAACGGGGTGACGTCCCTCGGTGACCGATGGGAGCTGACGGTTGGGCCGCGCCCCGGGACCAACACATGGCGGGAGCTCGCCCAGGATGGGACCCCATCGGCCCGAAACCTGTATGCGGCCGCCCGCTGGGAGCGTGCGACGCTCATTTTCGGCGGCCAGGCCCTGGATGGGACCTATTTGGGGGACGCGTGGCTGCTCTCGGACGACGGGACCCAGGCCCAGGTCGTGCCAGGCGTGGCCGGGCCGTCCCCGCGGTCAGGGGCCGAGCTGGTCGCTGATCCGGAGCGGGGTCGCGTCCTGCTGTTCGGCGGCAAGGCCGGCGCGAGTGTCTTCGGAGACCTCTGGGAGCTGAACCTCCCCTAGTTCGGCTCCGGGGTCTCGCTCGGGTTGGGGGTCTCGCTCGGCTCGGGGGTCTCGGACTCCTCCTCGCTCTCCTCGGGCGAGGGCGCGGCGCTCCGCGTTGGCGTGAGGGTCGGCGGCGGCGTGGCCGTCGGGCTCACGGTCGGTCTGGGGCTCGATGGCGGGGACGCCTCCAGGCTGGGCAGCGGGGATGGAGATGTACCCACCTTGTCCGGGAACAGGTTGTCGATCTGCCCAATCGCGACACCCGACCCGATGCCGGCAACCACGATCACAACCACCACCGCGGCCTGCGCCACCATTCGGTATGGGCCCGGGGTGGTAAGCAGCAGGCCCAGGCTGACGAGCAGCCCGCGACGCGGCAAAGGCTCATTCGCGACCGAACGCATCACCCAGTCGGCGAAGCCGGGTGACGGCGCATCATCGGTCGATACCGCGTAGTCGGTCAGGGTCTGGTCGATCCTGCGCAGCTCCGGTCGGTCGAGCTCGGGATCGCGTCCGCTCACGATGCGGCCTCGGGGCCCATCTCGCCGGCCAGCCGCTGGAGCCCCCTTCGGAGCTGCGTCTTGATCGTGTTCAGCGGGCGGCCAGTGGCTGTCGCCACCTCGTCGAGCGACAGCTCTCCGAAATAGCGAAGGGCGACCACCTCCCGGTATGGCTCGTCGAGTGCGGCAACCGCGGACCGAACCTCGGCCCGTCGCTCACCCAGCAACGTGGCGTGCAGCGGGTCATCGGTCCGGCCGGAAGGCCGTGCCAGGGCAACCGAGATGTCGCTTGTCGGACGACGCTGCGCGCGGCGCCGCAATGCACTGCGGGTTGCGATCCGAACGAGCCAGGCCTGAAGGGGTCCCTCGCCGCGGAAGCCGCCGAGCGATCGGAAGGCCGTCACGAAGCTCTCCTGGGCAGCATCCTCCGCCTCCGGCACCGAGCCGAGGATGCGGAGGCAGGCCCGGTACACCGGGCCCTGCGTCCGGTCGACGATGGCCCGAAACGCATCACGGTCGCCCCGGAGCACGGCGTCGACCATGGCTCGGTCATCCACGTCGGCATCGTGGCATGTCGCGATGGCCACCGCGCTGCTGGGTCAGTCGTCGTCCGATTCGTCGGATGCCTCGGGGGATTCAGAAGCGTCGTCCGATTCGTCCTCCACATCGTCTGCAGAGTCGTCGGATGGCTCGGCAGAGCTCGCCGCGTCATCCTCGTCGTCCCCGAATCCATCCGGCGACTCCGAGGCTTCAGGCGACTCTGACGTTTCCGGTGACTCTGACGCTTCCGGTGACTCTGACGCCTCGGATTCGTCGCGTTGGACCCCCGCCGAGGGCGTGGGCTGACTGGATTGGTCGTTGCGCAGGGTCGCGAACGTGGCGCCCGCAATCAGGAGGACTGCGCCGAGGGCCATGGCGGCCGCGCGAATTGTTCGGGAAGGCATTGGTACCTCGTGTGCTGCATGCGTGGCTTGGGACGACTCAGGACGGGTGTCCCACTGGTTAGAGACAGGGCGAGCCCCAGAGGTTTCAGCGACGCGTCCTGTACCATTGGGTTTCGCAACCAGCTGTCGGGGAGCGGCGTGATCCGTCCCCGCCATTTCAAAGCCGCGCAGGAGAATTCAGGCCGCATGAACGTGGTCGCCGACCCGGCGCACGCCCCCGCGGGGCCCAACGGCACCCGCCTCCCCACCGCCCGTTCAGTCATCTACGACCCGACACCCGCCGAGCTCCAGGAGCTCACCAGCCGCATGCCGCAGGCCCGTCGGACGGTCTTTGGCAACTACAACGTCCAGACTCGGGTGGTCAGCCGATCCAAGGGCTCCACCTACCTGGTGACCGATGACCCGGCGATCACCAACGACCAGACCATCAGCCGCGCCGAGGGCGCTCGGGTGGCTGCCATCCAGGATGCATTCATCGCGGACCGCGAGATGGTTGTGGTGGACGGGTTCATCGGCAACGACCCTGAATACCGATCGCGGGCCCGGCTCTACATCGAGGTTGCCAACGCGAATATCGCGGGCATGCAGCAGCAGCTGTTCTTCCCGCCGGATCGGCTGGCCGGCGAATGGGTGCCGGAACTGGTGATCATCTACACGCCAAACCTCTCGATGCCCGACTACCCGGACCACCGGCTGATCGCGGTCGACCTCGAGACCGGTATCACCCGGGTGATGAACTCGGATTACTTCGGGGAGTCGAAGAAGGGCGGCCTTCGGATGTGGAATGCGAAGGTCTACGTCGCGGGCGGGCTGGCGATGCATGCCGGCTGCAAAGTGGTGCCCACGGATGCCGGAGAGCGGACGATCCTGATCATCGGCCTGTCGGGGACGGGCAAGACGACGACGACCTTCACACGCCAGAACGGATCGCAGCCGGTGCAGGACGACTTCATCGGCCTGTTCCCGGGCGGCAAGGTGGTGGGCACCGAGAATGGCTGCTTCGCCAAGACCTTCGGCCTCGATCCGCGCCACGAACCGGCCATCCACGGCGCGGTCACCATGCCAGATGCATATCTCGAGAACGTGTCCCAGAAGGTGGTCAACGGACCGGTCGATTTCTTCGACATCGGCTACACCAGGAACGGGCGCGCGACGTTCCCGATGGCCTCGCTGGGCATCTGGCGCGACCCGCGCCACATCGGCCCGGTCAACGCGCTGCTGATCCTGAACCGCAACGACAACGTCATTCCCGGGGTGGCACGCCTGTCACGGGAGCAGGCCGCCGCGTATTTCATGCTTGGCGAGACACAGGGAACGTCGGCCGGCGGGGCGGCCGAGGAGGGCCGGGCACTCCGGGTCCCGGGGACGAACCCGTTCTATCCCTACCGCGACGAGCAGCAGGCCAACCGGTTCTGGGAGTTGATGGGCACCCATCCCTTCGACGTGTACCTCGTGAACACGGGTCGCGTGGGCGGGCCCGAGGACGATCCGCGCTCCAAGAAGCTCGAGATCGAGCACTCGGGGGCCATCGTCAAGGCCATCGCCGAGGAATCCATCCACTGGGAGCGCGACCCAGACTTCGAATATCAGGTTGCGATCGAGGTGCCCGGAATCGAAGATCCGGAACTTTTGCGGCCGGGCCTGCTCTACGAGCGGACCGGCCGCGCCGACGAGTACCGCCGCTGGGTGGAGCGGTTGAAGCAAGAGCGCGCCGAGTTCCTGGCCGGCTTCCCCGGCCTGCGGCCCGAGATCCTCGCCGCCGTCTAGCCCCGTCCCCGCGCCTGATCCCGCAGGCCGGTCACCCGGTATGCGGTAACGGCATGGGTGAAGCCTTTCAAGCCCAGATCGTCGACGGGCTCCGCCATCACCGCGTCCTCGACCATGGCGTGCAGCCGCTGGCTGATCAGGATCTCGTCCGCGGCGGCCGCGGTGCTGAGGCGCGAGGCCAGGGTGACCACCACTCCTACCCCCGCATAGTCGTACCGGCCCTCGAAGCCGATGCGCCCCAGGGTGGCGTACCCCACCCCGATACCGATCCCCAGCCCGAGCTCGTACCCGCGTTTCCGCCACCCGGCCGCCAACTCCGCGAATCGGTCACGCATGGCGACCGCGGTGCGGACCGCCGCCAGCTGGTGGTCAGGCAGTGGTGTCGGGTCGTTGAAGAAGATCATCAGCCCGTCGCCGGCAAAATGCTCGACGGTGCCGCCGTTGGCCACCGCGATCTCCCCCACCGCGGCGTGGTACTGACGCAGGACGCTGAACAGCTCCTCCGGCTCGGCCGTTTCCGCGAATGGCGTGAACCCGCGGAGGTCACAGAACAGGGCACTGATCTCGCGGCGGTGGCCGGCGAGCAAGGCCTCGCCCTCCGGGCTGGACAGAAGCCCCGCCACCTGCGGCGCGAACCGTGCCAGCTCGGTGCGCTGGCGCTGGACAGTCTCGAAGAGGCGGACGTTCGAGATGGCGATGGCAGCCTGATCGGCGAAGGTGCTGAGCAGGTTGATCTCCGGGTCGCTGAAGGCGCGCACCTCGTAGCGCCACACCGAGAGGACCCCGATCGCGGCTCCGTCGTGAATGAGCGGGATCCCGAGGATCGTCCGGAATCCTGCGATCTTCTGAGCGTCGAGCAGGGTGTAATCCGGATCGGCCAGGGCGTCGAGGATCTGGATCGGTCGCATCTCCAACAGGGCTCGACCCATGGCGGACCCGCGTTCAGCCTGGAACCGTCGGTTGCTGATGAACTGGCGGAACGGATCGGGAATGCCCGCGGTGAACGTGGCGGACAACCCGAACGCTCCTGCCTCGCCGCGCACGATGTTCCCGTCATCTGCGTTGGACAGCCTGGTGGCGCTGTCGATGACCGTCTGCAGGACGTGGTCCAGGTCGAACGTCGATCGGGCGATCGCGGCCAGGACCTGGCCGACGGCGGATTCGCGCTCGAGCGCCTCGCGGGTGTCCCCAAGGACGCCGGCCAGCCGAATGGCCAGGGCTGCCTGCTCGGCAAAGGTGGCCACCAGGCGGAGCTCTGCCTCAGTGAACGGTCGCACTTCGAGGCGCCAGACGACGAGGACTCCAATTGGGATGCCGTCCTGGAGCATTGGAACTCCCAGGAGGGTCCGATAGCCGGCCGCGGCCTGGACGTCCTGGAGCTCGTACTCCGGGTCCTCGAGAACATCGGGGATGTGGACGATCCGGCGCTCCAGCACTGTCCGGCCGATGAGCGAGCCCCGCTCGGGCCGGTACTCGCGGCTCATCACCATAGCGAGGTACTCCGGCGCAACCATTCCGGAATGGGCAATGACGCGGTACACCTCGCCGTTCTGGCGGACGATGTTGCCCTGATCTGCCCGGCAGATCTGAACGGCGCTGTCGATTACGGTCTGCAGCACGCCGATGAGGTCGAACGTGGAGCGGTTGATGGACTGCAGGACCTCACCGATCGCGGCCTCGCGCACCACCGCTTCCCGAGCCTCTCCTAACAGGCGTGCCAGCCGGATGGCGACCCCCGCCTGATCGGCGAAGACGGTGACAAGCTCGATCTCCTCATCCGAGAAGGGATCGACGCGCGTGCGGCCCAGGCCGAAGGTCCCGATCAGACCGTCCGCGGTTCGAATCGGGACGCCAAGCATTGAGCGCACGCCACCGACGCGATGCCCGCCCGCGTCGTACTCCGGATCGGCGGCGAGGTCGGCGATGTGCACCGACTCGCCGCTGAGTGCCACCCGACCGTTGACTGACTTCCGATCGATGGTGTCCGGGTGCTCTCGCTCGTAGGCCCAGTGCTCGGGGGAACCACCACTGGCGGCGGCGAATCGAAGGACGTCGCCGTCGCGCAGGAACACGAAGCTCATGTCCGCGCGGCACAGGCTGGCCGCCTCGGCCGCAAGCTGGTTCAGCGCTGGCTCTAGCTCGAAAGTGGAACCACTGATCGCCGCCAGGACACGGCCTACGGCAGAAACCGCTGATCGGTCCTGGTCGAGCGTGGTCGGTGCGTCAGCCACCAAGCTCAGCCCTCCTCGGGCTCCTCCAGGGTGGCGTCCACCGACAGCTCGACGTTGCCCTTCAAGGCCCGGCTGATCGGGCAGCCGTCCTTGGCTTCCTCGGCAAGCCGTTCGAAATCCCCCCTGTCGATGCCCGGGACGCGCCCAATCACCTGGAGTCTCGAGGACGTCACGCTCCAGCCGTCGTCACGCTTCTCGAACGCGACTTCGGCTGCAACGTGGAGATGCTCCGGTGGATGCCCGGCCTTCGCCAGCCCGTTCGAAAAGGCCATGCAGTAGCACGCGGCGTGGGCGGCGGCCAGCAGCTCCTCGGGGGAGGTGCGCCCTTCGGGCTCCTCGGTTCGGGACGCCCAGCTGATGGGCAGGTCGGAGAAGAGGCCTGTCGTGTACGCGCTCACGGTGCCGCTCCCCGAGAGCAGGTCACCGCTCCAGGAAGCGGTCGCGCGACGGACGGTATCCATCGGTGTCGGTCCTCCTTGTAACCTAGGCCAGCAAGCCTAGCGCAGCGGATGGACCGATGACCGACAACCGCCCACCAGATCGACCCCTCCGCGCGTTGCGGGGTGAGCTGGTCTACTTGCGTCCCGCGGAGCGCGAGGACCTGGTTCGATTCGTCCGCTGGTTCGCCGACGCCGAGACGACGCGCCACCTCATGGCCCGAGCACCGTTCAGCCTGCCCATGGAAGAACAGTGGTTCGAGCAGATGGTGGCCGAGCAGGGTAAGAGCACGTACCACTTCGTCATCTGCCGCCTGGCCGATGACGAGCCCATCGGCACCGCCGGCCTGCACGACCTGGACTTCGTGAACGGCAACGCCGAGTTCGGAATCAGCATTGGCGAGAAGGGCGAGTGGAACAAGGGGTACGGGACCGATGCCCTTCATGCGATCTGCGATTTCGGGTTCGGGGAGCTGCGTCTGGAGCGCGTGGAGCTGCAGGTCTACGCGCCGAACGCCCGTGCCCAGCGGTCGTATGAGAAGGCCGGCTTCGTGCTGGAGGGGACGCTGCGGCACCGACATTTCGCCCAGGGCCGGCACGAAGACGTCCTGATCATGTCGCTGCTGCGCGAGGAGTGGGCTGCCCAGCCCCGTCGCCGATCCTGGGAGCTGAACGAGCTCGGCTGAGCGCCGGGCTGCGCGGCAATGTTCGAGCTGCGCCGAGACCCGGTGACCGGCTGGTGGTCGGCGATCGTGACCGATCGGGCGTTCGAGCACGCCTCGTTCACAGTCGAAGCGGCGCCGGTCGAGGGGTCCCACTGCCGCCACTGCGACGAGGCGCAAGAGGATGACGACGACGTCCGGCGGGTGACCCTGCGGCGGGACGCGTTCCAGGTCGTGGAGCCCGGCCGCGAGCCGGCGGCGCAGCTGTCGATGCTGCCCGAGGTGGCCGCCTCGCGTGGGTCGTGGGAAATCGTGGTTGGGCCGCGCGACCACCACGAACGGTTTGCCGATGCGCAGCCGCATCTCGCCGAGCGGCTGCTGCGGGCAGTGCGCGACGGAATGCGGGAGTTGGGCGCCGCTGCCCGACCGCCGGACGAGCCGATCTACGTCCAGGCCCTCCAGTCCTACGGCCGCCAGGCCGGGTCGCGGAGCCAACACCTGAATTTCGAGCTGTACGCGATTCCCCAGATCCCGCATCGGGTGGCGGAGGAGATCGGCGGAGCCGCGCGTCACATGATCAGCCGTCAAACCTGCGTGTGGTGCGCCATGGCGGCCGCCGAAGAGGAGAACGGCGCGCGCCTGGTGCTCGCCGACGAGCGATTCGTGGTCGTGGCGCCCGCCGCCAGCCGATCCGCGTTCGAGCTGCTCGTCATCCCGCGCGAGCATGCAGCGGACTTCACCGGTCTGGACGATGAGGCCATGGGCGCCTGCCGGGCCACGCTTCAGCGCACCCTCGGCGCGCTCGGGGTGCTGGGCGACCCGCCGTACAACCTGTTCCTCCACACCGCGCCTGCCGGGGAGCGGCTGGACCAGACTTTCCACTGGCACTGGGAGCTCCACCCGCGGCTGCGAGTGATCGCCGGTCTGGAGCGCGCGACCGCGCTGGCGGTCAACCCCGCGGCGCCCGAGTACGCCGCCGAGGTCCTCCGCGATCACCTGGCCCGCGCGGCCCGTTGACGGTCGCCAGGTGTCATACTCCGGCCGTCCGCCAAGCGCCCCTTGAACGCGGTCCGGTGAGGCCGCCAAGGAGCCCAGCCCCATGACTTCCGAGCGCCGCATCTTCGACGCCGACGATCTCCGCCGCGCCCTGACCCGGATTGCGCACGAGATCGTCGAGCGCCACGAGGGGACCGATGACCTGGTCCTGGTCGGATTGCGCACGCGAGGCTATCCCCTGGCCGAGCGGCTGGCGGGGCTCATCGAGGAGCACGAGCACGTCCGGCCGCCGGTCGGGTCGCTGGACATCACGTTCTACCGAGACGACCTGACTCGCCTGGCCCACGCCCCCATCGTGAAGCGCAGCGATCTGGGCCCCGACGTCTCGGATCGCACGGTTGTGCTGGTGGACGACGTCCTGTACACCGGCCGCACCATCCGGGCCGCCCTGGATGCCCTGACCGATCACGGCCGCCCCCGAGCCGTGCGCCTGGCGGTGGTCGTCGACCGCGGGCACCGGGAACTCCCCATCCGGCCCGATTTCGTGGGCAAGAACCTGCCAACCAGCGTGGACGAGGTGGTCCACGTCCGCCTGGTCGAGACCGATGGGGTGGACGAGGTGGTCCTCACCCGGTCCGACGGAGCCCCGGCATGACCGCCACCCGGATTCCGACCTGGACCCGGCGCCACCTGCTCGACGTCGACGACCTCTCGCGCGCCGAGCTGGAGGCGGTCCTCGACCTGGGCGTCGAGCTGCGCGCGCGGCGGGCCGCCGGGGAGCTGTCCGACACCCTCCGCGGTACCGCGGTGGGCCTGGCCTTCTACGAACCCTCGACCCGGACTCGGGTCAGCTTCGAGCTGGCGGCGCGCGAGCTGGGGGCGACCGTGACTGACCTTTCGGTGGCGGGCAGCAGCGTGGCGAAGGGCGAGTCGCTGGTCGACACCCTCCGGACCCTGGAGCGGACCGGAGTCCGGATGATCGTTCTGCGCCACGCGGCCAGCGGAGCGCCGTACCTGGCCGCGCGCTCGCTGGAGCGGGCCGCCATCCTCAACGCGGGCGACGGCACCCATGCCCACCCCACCCAGGCGCTCCTCGACGCGCTCACCCTGCGCGAGGCGCTCGGTTCGCTGGAGGGTGCGCGGATCGTGGTCGTTGGCGACGCGGCCCATTCGCGGGTCGCCCGGTCGGATCTGCATGCCCTGCTTCGGCTTGGCGCCTCGGTGATCCTCAGCGGCCCACCGGCCTGGGTCAACCCTTTCGCGGAATGGCCCGGCGTGTCGGTCGTCACCGACCTCGACGCGGCGCTGGCCGGCGCCGACGCCGTGATGGCGCTCCGGGTCCAACGCGAGCGGGCGGCGGGCGGCGGTGTCCCGTCGATGACCGAGTACGTCGCGCGGTGGGGGTTGACCGCGGAGCGGCTCGATCGCGCGTGCCCCGGCGCGTGGCTCATGCACCCGGGCCCCGCCAACGAAGGGGTCGAGATCACCGCCGAGCTGTCCAGCGACCCCCGGAGCCTGATCGGGCGACAGGTCGAGAACGGGGTCCCGATTCGTATGGCGGTCCTGTCGCTGCTCACGGAGGAGATGGACCGATGGTGATGGCCCGTTTCGGGTCCCTGGCCGATCCGTCGGCCACGTTCGCGCTGGCCGGCGTGCGGGTCATCGACCCGGCGACGAATACCGACGCCGTGCGCGACCTTGTGGTCGCCGACGGGGTGATCCGGAATGGCGAGGCGCCGGCGGGCATCCCGCGCATCGATGCTGCCGGGTTGGTGGCCGCTCCGGGACTGTGCGACCTCCATACGCACCTGCGTACCCCCGGCGACCAGGGAGCCGAGACGATCGCCAGCGGGACGCGTGCGGCGGCACACGGCGGCTTCACCACGGTATGCGCGATGCCGAACACCGATCCACCGCTCGACGACCCGCTTCGCGTCCGGGGCCTGCTGGCCGACGCGACTCACGCCGCCGCCCGGGTCCGAGTCGTCGCCGCCGCCACCCGCGGCCGTGCCGGAGAGCAACTGACTGACCACGGGGCGCTGGCGGCCGCGGGCGCGATCGGCTTCAGCGACGACGGGCTCGCGGTCGCCTCGGCGGCGGTGGCCCGGCAGGCACTTTCCTACCTTGCGCCGTTGAGCCTGCCCCTGGTGCAGCACGCCGAGGAGCCGAACCTGGCAGCCGGAAGCCTGATGCGCGGCGGGCCGACCGCCACCCGGCTGGGTCTGGGTGGCTGGCCGGCCAGCGCCGAACTGGCCATTGTCGAACGCGACCTGGCGCTGGCCGCCGAGACCGGAGGCTGGATTCACTTCACGCACCTGGCCACCGCCGCCGGACTGGAGCCCATTCGGCGTGCCCGGGCCAGCGGGGTTCGCGTCACCTGCGACGTGGCCCCGCACCACCTGGCCCTCACCGACGCCTGGGTGGCCGGGGACCGACGCTTCGCGTGGGAGAACGGCCGTGATCCTGGGTCAGGCTCGGCGGGACTCGATCCGGAGCTCGCCTATGACGGGACCTGCCGGGTGAATCCTCCCCTCCCCACGCGCGAGGATGCCATGGCTCTTTTGGCCGCTTTGGCCGACGGGACCGTGGATGCCATCGCCACCGACCACGCCCCCCACCCACCCGAGCGCAAGGCCGTGCCGTTCGCCGAGGCTGCCCCGGGCCTGATCGGGCTGGAAACGGCGCTGGGCATCGGCCTCGCGGCCGTCGTGGCCGGCCACCTGGACCTGTCGACGCTGCTGGCTGCCCTGTCAACCCGCCCGGCCGCTCTCATCGGTGAGTCGCGCTCGCTGGCGGCCGGGTCCAACGCGGACCTCGTCGTCTTCGACCCCCGGCGCAGCTGGCGGGTCGAGCGCTCGGCGTTGGCCAGCCGGTCGGCCAACACGCCACTGCTCGGCATGGACCTGCCGGGCGTGGTCCGGCTGACGGTGGCTGCTGGCCGGATCACCTACGACGCCGGTTTGATCGGGTCGGAGTGAGACCCGCGCGCTTGTGGCACGATGCGGGGCCGCATGAGCATCCGGATGAATGAGGAGCTCGACCCCAACGAGGGCCCCGGGCTGGGCTGCTTCACCGTTCAGGCGGTCCTGTTCGCGCTGATCCTGCTTTTCATCCCGATCGGGGTTTTCTCCCTGAGCTGGCCGGTCTGGCTGCTGACCGCGATGCTGGTCGTCGCCATCATTCTGCTGTTCTTCATCAGCATGACCTCGGTCTTCCTGCTCCGCGTCTTCTTCGCCGCGCGTCGGACGGGGCGTGGACGGACGTACGGTGCGACCGCCCCACCCATGACAATCGAGAGCGGCGCATCGGATACTGATGCCCCGAGATCCGACAGCCAGCCTCCTGACCCGCCCACCGACCAGAGCTAGGAGCAGCGCCCCGTGCCCCTGATGGTCACCTTCTTCAACGTCCGCAAGGGCCGCGACGCGGTCTTCAAGTGGGGAATGCGGAACCGGATTCCGAAGCAGGCGCGCGAGTACGAGGCCCGCTACGGGATTCGGTTCATCGGCTGGTTCAACGTGACCGAAGGGTCCGAATGGAACAACGTCGTCATCCTGGATCTGCCCAACTACGCAGTCCTCGACGCCCTGTATGCCGATCCAGGCACCCGGCGATGGGGACATCGGATCGCCGAGGGGTTCATGGACACCAAGCACATCATCTTCCTGCGCGAGCGAATGGGCCCCGACCTGGTCTACAAGCCGTGACAACCTCCCCCCGCCTGGTCGCGCTTCGCGAGCTGGCCGAGGAAGCCGAGCTGGAACGGCGCGACTTCATCGTCGAGGCCACCGAGCTGCTGCGCCGCTTCCTGGAAGCCAACCGCGACCGGTTGCGGGAGGTGGGTCCACTGACCCTGGTCGACGACGAGCAGGACTTCTTGCGCTACCACCCGGTCGACGAGCTGTGGGTGACCCGGCTGACGTACCAGGACCCGGCCGATGGCGAGTGGTATGACCAGGAGCAGGAGGTGGACACCATTTCCGAGCTGATCGAGCTGTACAACCCGGCCGACATCCTGGCCTGGCTGATGGAGGCCGCCCGCAACCCACTGGATCACCTCGCGCCCGCCGACAAGCTGTCCGAGGAGGAGGCCGCACCGGCCGAAAGCGACGAGGATTGGCAGGCCGAGCTGCCGGCCGAGCAGCAGGAGACGATCGCGGCACAGCGCCTGTGGCAACTCGCGGATGCCTACCGGTCCCAGCTCCAGGAGCAGCAGGCCAGCCTGTTGCGCGAGTTCGTGGGCAACGGCGAGGATGCGCTGCGGCGGACAGGGGACATCGTCCTCCTGGACGAGGCGGACGACATGCTCGTGCTGCGGGGTGACGGGCGCTTCGAGACCACCCTGAACCTGGCCGATGTGCCGCCGCGCGCCGGTGAGCCGGTCGAGGCCCACCGCGAGGGTCTGACCGTGACCGATGCAAGGACAGTGGCCGAGTTCTACGACCCGGCCGACGTCCTCCAGTGGGTCACCGAGGCGCTCACCGAGCGCTACCCGGCGGTCGACTTCAGCGCCGTCTACGACTGAGCCGATCGAGCCATGCTGCCGGGACCCATGACGCGGGGCGTTCCCCTCCCCAATGACCTCGCCACGGCATCGGTCGAGGACCTCTTCCGCGACGCGGGCGCTCTGCGGGAAGGTCACTTCCGCCTGAAGAGCGGGCTCCACTCCCCACGCTACCTGGAGAAGTTCCTCGTCCTCCAGTATCCGACCCTGGCGTCGGAGCTCTGCCGCCGCATGGCCAAGAGGGTCATCCACGAGGCGCCGAACGTGGTGGTGGGTCCGACCACCGGTGGCGTGCTGCTGGCGTTCGAAACAGCCCGACACCTGTCGGCTCTCCTGGGCTGGGAGGTGCGGGGACTGTTCGCGGAACCGGTCGGCCTGGGAAGTGGCCGGGAGCTGCGGCGCGGGTTCGAGGTCAGCCGCGGCGACACCGTGGTCCTCGTCGACGACATCCTGACCACCGGCTCATCTCTGCGCGAGACCGCGGAGGCGGTGGAGCGCGCCGGGGGGAGGGCGTCGGCGGCCGTGGTCATGGTCGACCGGTCATCGGAGCCGGTAGACATTGGCGTTCCGGTGCTGGCCGTGGGTCGAATCGAGATCGCGGCCTGGCAGCCGCGGTACTGCCCGCTGTGCGACGCCGGGGACTGGCTCGAGACGCCGGGGAGCAGCGGATCGCTCTGAGGGCTCGGCCGTCCTGACGCTCACCGCGGCCTCAGACCGCTCCCGAAGGTTCCTGCCACGTGACTTCGGTGATGCGGCCCGGCGGGAACTCGCCATCGGCGGGCACGATTCCCGCCTCAGCCTCGAGGGGGATCCCGATCGGCGCCACCATGTAGCGGCCGGCCAGGCGCCGGGCCACGGGATCGAGCGCGAAGCCAGCTTTGGCCCGGTGAAACGTGACGGTCACGTCGGCGGCGACCACCGGGTCGGACTGTTCACCGCCGGTCAACCCGATCAGGGTTGGCGTGTCGACCGCCAATACGCGGCACGGCCGGCCGGCGGCCGCGGCGTGGGTCCGAATGGCGTTCATCAGCTGGACGGCGCTCGCGACCGGCTCCCGCAGCGGGCCCGCGGCGCCGCTCCCGAGCAGGGCGTCGACGAGCAACGAGGCCGGCGAGAGGCGGGCGCGCAGGCTGACCAGCAGCTCGGCGCTGGGGGCGATGAACAGCTGGAGCGAGCCGGCCGCGGCCATCGCCTGGAGGACCGCCCAGTTATGAGCGGCGGCGGGCCCGGCGATCTTGCCGGCCTCCCCGACCAGGACCGCGATCACCTGCTGCCCGGCCGCCGCCAGGCGTCGAGCGACCACGAATCCGTCGCCGCCGTTGTTCCCGGTCCCGCACAGCACCACGCTGAGCAGCCGCTCGGTGAGCGGACCACCGGGACCCACGACCGGCTCGGCCAGGCGCACCAGCTCGGTGAACGCGACCTCGGCCACCGTGGCGCCGGCGCTTTCCATGAGGGCATCCTGGGTCAGGCCCAGCTTCTGCGCCGCCTCGTCGATGGCTGCCATCTCGGCCGCGCCGATCAGCACCGACCGCGTGCGCGCCTCGGCCCCGGGCGTGGTAACGCCCGGATCGGTCATTCGAGGGTCAACAGGTACTCGACGATGGTCGCGATCTCGTCAGGCGTGAGGACCCCGTCAGGCCCGCCGAAGACGGGCATGCCGCCCCGGTCCAGCCCGGCCACCTCAGGCCCGCTGCCGTCGATCCACAGGTTGGGCCAGGTGTCGGGGAAATCCGCCGCCAGCTGCTGGAGGTTGTCGCTCTGGGGCCCGGCCGCGATGCCGTGGAGGCTGGGAAAGATCCCCTGGCCGGACAGGTCCGAGCCGTGGCAAGCCTGGCACGCTGCGCGCTCGATGAGCGTCGCCGCGTCGGCGGTTCCGGCACTCGGCGGCGGCCCACTGGGCGGCGGCCCACTGGGCGGCGGACCGCTCGCCGGAGGACCGCTGGGCCCAGCCCCAACCAGGTCCGGGTTGGTGCCCTCGAGGGTGAAGGCGAGTGACACGACGCCCAGCAGGGCGACCGTCGCTCCGAACGCCACCATCCAGAGCGGGATCCGTTGGTTGCCGGTCTCAACCGGTGGCGGTCCACTCACCTGGTCAGTGTCCTGCCGGCGCGGCGGCCGGAGCCGCCTCCGACGTGGTGGCGCGGACGGGCCGGCCGTGGGCAGCCAACAAATACGCGCTCAAGGCGTGTCCAGCGCCGGCCAGGCCCAGCAGACCCATCCCGGCCCACGCGACCAGGTGGATCGGCAGCAGGTTGGCGGAGATCTCGCCCGGAGGCATGCCGTCGGCGACCATGCCGACGTGGAACAGGCCCGCGGCGATGAGGGCCATTCCGGCAACCGCGGCGCCGCCGAGCGCGGCCCAGGTGATGGCGTAGGCCAGCAACCCCCCGCTATGTGATCGGTGCAGCATCCGGGGCCAGGCATGCTCGCCCACCGCCAACAAGCCGCATGTCACCGCTCCGCCGAGCGCGAACGCGGCCAGGCCAAAGGGCCATTCAGTGCGGGCCACAGCGGTCTGCACCGCGCGGAGGGACTCGACCCCGGCGAGGAGCACGCTGCCCCCGAAGAACGCCAGGGATGTCACCGCCAGCGCCATGGGGCCCGGTGACAGGACCAGGAACCATCGTCCTCGCAATGTCATCGACAGGTTGCCGATGATGGCGACGGCCGGCACGAGGAGCATCAGGGTGGCCGCGTTGCCGGCGCTGACCAGAGCGTATGGAACGGATGGGTGCACGGCCGCGCCGAAGCAGGACACCACGCCGAGGGTCACCCACGCCGCCAACCCGAGCCACCCCAGCGACCCGGACGCCAGGGGCTGCCCCGTCAGCCGCGGGATGAGGTAGTGGAGGGCGCCGATCGCAGCCCCCAGCAGCCACAGGAGTGACAGGCCACGCACCCACACGGCCTCCGCCAGCGCGTCGCGGGTGGGGTCGAGGTCCAGGATGCCGGTCATGGTCGCGGCGGCGGTCAGACCAAACAGGGTGAGCATGGCGACGCCAAACCAGGCCAGACCCACGAACGGCCGCTGGACGCCGCGGAGGCTGTTCCAGAACGACCCGTTGATGAGGACCAGGCCGAGCAGGAGGACGAGATTCACCGGCAGCGGGAAGGCGGTCAGCGTCCCGGTGCCGGCGACGGCGGGGAGGTACAGAACGGACAATCCGGCGGCGAAGCCGATGTTCCAGGTGATCATGCCCAGCCACCCCATCCGCGGGTGCACCAACGGGCGACCGGTGAGCCGGGGGGTGATGAAGAAGGTGGCGCCCAGCGCCGCGTTGGTCAGCCAACCCCAGACAAACGTGTGGCGGAAGCCGGCGGCCACGGTATCCGACGTGAACGCGATAGCCAGCCCGAAGGGCAGCTCCTCCACGACGAGCTGGAATTCCGACAAGACCATCTGCAACGCGGCCAGGCTCCCGATCCCGGTCGCGGTCAGCAACCACAGCGCGCCAAATCCGAAATACCCCATGGCCGCGGCGTCGGGGCCAGAAGGGATCAGCTGCCCGCGCGGGTTGGGCGGCTGATCGTACGGGCGCAGCCGCTTGAGGTTGCCGGTCATGCGAGCGCGCGGGCCCTCCTGACTGAGATCCCGTGTGGGACGGTTCCGCACCCGGGCCGCCGCGGGGCGACCCCGCGGCATTGTAGCGGGCACAATCAGGGCATGACCGATCCCGCGCCGCTACGCGCCATGGTTCGTCCGCTGCTCCGCGCCCGCCAGGTCCGCGCGTTCACCGACCAGGCCCTGACCGATGCCGAGCTGGAGGCGATCACCGATGTCGCCCGCTGGACCGGCAGCAGCCGCAACACCCAGCCATGGCGGTTCCTCGTGATCCGCGACCGGACCACCATCGCCCGCCTCGAGGCGGCCGGCCTGCCCCAGACCCGCGCCCTGAAGACCGCGACCGCGGTCGTCGCCATCGCCCTCCCCGATGACCCCGAGCGGCGGGTGTCGCACGCGTATGACGATGGCCGGGCCGCGGAACGGATGCTCATCGCGGCCGGAATGCTGGGTGTGGCGGCGGGGATCGCGTGGATCCGGCCGGACGTCCTTCCTGTGGCGCGCGAGATCCTCGATCTGCCTGCGGACCGCATGGTCCGCACCCTCATCGCCCTGGGGCATCCCACGCCGGAAGCCCAGAAGCCGAAGTCACCGCCCGGCCAGGCCCGCCTGCCCCGCAACGAGACGGTTTTCGACGGGGAGTGGCCAGCGACGAAATGAGACGAACCCCGGGCGGTCGGACCCGGGGTTCGTGGGAGTAAGCGTTGGTTGCGGGGGACAGATTCGAACTGCCGACCTTCGGGTTATGAGCCCGACGAGCTACCGCTGCTCCACCCCGCGACGTCCTAGGGTACCGGGAGGCCGCGCATCGGTCAAACCTTGCAAGCGCGTTAGCCGCGCCGGGCGAAGCTCTTGACCAGGGAGCGGACGACGAACAGGAATACGATCGCCACCACCATCCCGCGCAGCGCGATCCGGTTGACGTCGATGGCCGGCTCCCAGGTCACCGTGTCGCCCCGGATGATCCAGGTCCCCACCGGTCGGGCGCTCACCCCGAACCCGCCCCCGCCGTTGTGCTCGGTGTCGCTGCCGCCGCCCGCGCCACCCTTGATGTCGGCGGCGGGGATGAGCATGACCCCGTTGCGCTCGATCGGTTCTCCGTACACCCGTGAGACGGTCATCGTGTCCCGCGCGCCCTGCAGCATCTCGTCAACATTCATGGCTCACACCTCTGCATCGGACTGATGGCTCCAGTCTAGGCCGATCCGCGGCAGGGGCCGTCAGGTGGGCTTGTGGACGCCCGGCTCCATCTCGACCATCCCCCAGTGGATGCCGTCCCGGGACAGGGTGGCCAGGTAGGGATCGGGATCCAGCGCCTCCGGGCCCAGCACCCCGCTGTCCGACCACGCCCCGCTGGCCAACAGCTCCATGGCCACCACCGGGTTGAATCCGGTCTGCCAGCCCACCACCTGGAGTCCGTGCCGGGCCCAGATGTCTCGGGCGTCGGCGCGCTGGTACAGGAACACCTCGCGCGGCCGACCGTCCCGGCGGCCGACGACCCAGGTCCCGACCATGGCGCGGCCGACCATCCGCTCACCCAGGGTGATGGGATCGGGCGTGATGGCGGCCAGCACGTCGCGGGGAGCCACCTCCACCCCCTTCACGTTGACCTTGTCGGTCCGGTGCATGCCCAGGTCGCGGATCGTCTTCAGCTTGTCGATGAAGTCGGCGCCCAGGGCGTACTTGAAGGTCACCCGCCGCACTCCGGGCAGCCAGCGGGGGATGAGCAGGACCTCCTCGTGCTCGACGTTCACGCATTCGGTTGGCCCCACACCCTCGGGGAAGGGGAAGGCCTCCGGCGCGCTGAACGGCTGGGTGGTGATCCAGCCACCTCGCTCCCCGCGCCACTCCAGCGGCGGATTCAGGCACTCCTCGATCGTGGTCCAGATGCTGAACACCGGGGCGAAGGCAAAGCCGGGGATCGCCAGGTCGCCCCCATCGCGCACATGGACCTCATGAACCTCGTCGAACAGGTGGTCGCGGGCATGCCGGGCAAAGACGTCCGACAGCCCCGGGTCCATGCCCATCCCCACCAGCGCCAGGCGGCCCGAACGTTCCCAGTCCTCATGGCGCGCGAACTGCAGGTCACCAAGCTTCAGACCCGGTGTCGTGAACGGCTGGGTGGGATGCGGCACCGACAGGCTGGCCGCCATGTCCATGTAGTGGGTGCCGGCATCGAGGGCGGCCTCGAAGATCGGCATCACGAACTGGGGGTCCACCGCGTTCATGACCAGGTCAGACCGATGTCGCCGCGCCAGCAAGCCGACGGCCGCGCGGTCGCGGGCGTCGACATGCTCGACCGGGAATCGGTCCGCATCTCCGAGCGTGACTTGGAGCGCTTCGGCCCGGGCCGTGTCGTGATCGGCGAGGATCATGGCCTCGCACCACGGATGGGTGGCCGCCAGGCGAGCGATCGCCTCGCCCACGGTGCCGACCCCGATCAGAAGCACGCGCATGCCGTCCTCCGCGTCGCGGTCTTGGCTATGACGAACGCGCCGCCCTCGGCGGCGCGTTCGCAACTATCGGAACGTGATCAGATCAGCTCACTCGACGGTGAACGCGACCCGCATGCCCTCAGCGTAATGGGCTTCCTGCTCGTCCGCGCTGTAGACGTTGCAGATGAGGACGTAGTTGCCGGCCTCCAGGGTCACCGTGACCTCCTGGGTATCCCCGACGGCGAGATCCTCGATCTCGTCGATGACTTCCATCCCGGCGCCTGCCTCATCGACCGTGCCGGTCGCGTCGGTCGGCAGATCACCGGGGTCCAGGTCGGTACGGACGATTACGAACTCGTGCACGTCGTCCGGCCCGTCATTGGTCACCGAAAACGTGACCTCGCCGGCCGGCGCGCTCTCGGCGTCGGGCACGACGGCCCACTCCTGAAGCGTGACGTTCACCGTGGTCGCTGCGGGGCTCGGGGTGCACCCGAGCAGCAGCGCCAGTGGCAGCAGGAGCGCGGCGGCGCGAGTAACTCCAGGTCGCATCAGCAATCTCCTCTTCGCAGTCACCGCGGCACCCAAGCCGGGAACCGATCGGGACCAGTCTACGAGCGTGACTCTCCGCGCGGCGAGCGCCGTCCTCCAGTGCTGAACGGCACGTTTTCCCGGGTCAGGCGGTCGTCGGTTCCGTGGGCCGCGCCACCGGCTGTTCGGCATGCTGGTCGCGCGCCTCGAGCAGGGCGGCGGCCCCGAGCAGGAGGGACAGCCCGTTGAACCAGATCACCGGAAGCGCCATCAGGCAGGCGCACGGCACCAGCCAGACACGGTTCGTGCGTGCGGCCCACCACAGCAGGATCACGGCCAGGGGCAAGCGGATGTAGAGCGGGACCGGCACCGATGCCGCGTATCCCCCGCCGGCACCCTCGCTGAACACCACCGATAGCCAGTCTCCCCACAGCTGGGGCGCGGCGACGAACGAGGCCGCGGCACCCGCCACGGTAATAATGAGCGCGAGCCCGAACTCCAGCCAGCGGCCTCGGAAGGCAAGCCACAGCGCCCCCACGCCCGGCGTGACCTTGGTGAGCGCGAGCCCCGCCCAGGCAGCCGGCACGCTCAGCCCGACCACAGCCCCGTAGGCCAGCAGCAGGTTGATGTTGCCGGCCCAGATGTCAGCGCCGGCCAGGAGCACGAGGAGTGGCCACATGGTGCGGTATTGGCGCGGGACTTTTCGGAGCATGGCCACCGCCGCCGCGGCCAGCAGCGCGGTCCAGCCGAACATGAACGCCGGCCACGGCAGCTGCCCGGCGGGCGCGAGCACCTGGAGGAACGGTGGCGGGTACAGGTACGAGCCGATGACACCAACTGCCGCCCCGGCATATGGATCCGGACTCCGCAGCGCCTCGTAGTAGGCGCGGCTATCCCAACCCAGGTAGTCGATGTTCAGATTGGACGCGACGCCGGCGAACGTGAAGAAAGTCGCAGTGACGACGACAACGAGCAGCGGCGTCAGGCGCAGCACCCAGTTGGCCGGCTTGCCATCGGCCGCCAGCCATCGGGCGCGGGCGAACGCCGCGACGGCCTCTTCCATCGGATCACCGATCGTAGAAGAGGCGAGGCGTGAAGGGAAGAGCCGAAGGTGAATTTGGCTGGTTCGCTCTGGCAGACTTATTGCAGTGCGCGAGCGGCTGAACTGGATCGACTGGCTCAAGGTCATCGTGGTGTTCGGGGCTTTCGTGTTCCACGCCGCCCAACCGTTCGTAGCCACCAGCTGGCTCGTGAACAACACCCAAAAGAGCCTGGTGCTGAGCCTGCTGTCGGGATTCGGCTACATCGTCGGCATGCCCCTCATGTTCTTCCTGGCCGGCGCGGCGACCTGGTTGGCGGTCGAGCGCCGGGGCATCGGCGGCCACACCGGGCTGCGCCTTCGCCGTCTGCTCATTCCGCTTGCCCTCGGGTTGGTCATCCTTGGACCCCCACAGGCCTGGGTGGCGCACCTCGCAGCCGGGGGTGGGTCCGGCCCCCTGGCGTTCCTCGGCACCTACCTGGGCGACCTGCGCTTCTACCCGAACCCCGGCTGGTTCGGTGAGTACGGCCACCACCTGTGGTTCCTCGCGTTCCTGTTCCTGTACGTCCTGCTGACCCTGCCCCTCTTGTCGTGGCTCCGGGCCAGGCGCGCCGCGGGGACCGACCTTCGGATCGGCACCCTCGCCGACGGCCCGTGGGGCTTGATCCTGCTGTTCGTCCCGGTCGTGTTGGGGCAGCTCGTCCTGCGCCCGCTCGCTCCGGACTACCGCGATTGGGCTGACTTCGTGCTGTGGCTCTCGTACTTCGGGATCGGAATCGGAGCCATGGCCGACCGACGGGTGTTGAGCGCCATCCTCCGCCGCCGTCGAGTGACCCTGTGGCTGGTGCCGATCGTCGCCATCGCCTACCTCCCGGTCGTGCTCTTCGGCTCACCGCTGGACCTGGAGCACGCCCCGGGCTTCACGCCAGCCGGACTGGCCTACGTGGCCTGGCGCACCGCGCTGGGCTGGGTGATGGCCCTGGTCCTGGTCGGCGTGGCGGCCACCTACTTCACCGCCCGACCCCGATTCCTGGGTTGGGCCAGCGAGATGGTCCTCCCGTTCTACGTCCTCCATCATCCGGTGACGGTGGTCGTGGCGGCCGTGGTGGTCGGGCTGTCAGCCGGGCTGTGGGTCAAGTTCGGCCTGATCCTCCTCCTAGCCGGGATCACCACCGTGGCGCTCTGCGTGGGGCTGGACATGGCGGCCACCGCGCTCAGCCGCCGATTCCGGCGGAGCAAGCCGACATCGGTCACTCCGGCGGAGGCGCCACCGTGACCGTGGTGGCGGGTGAGCCCCTCGAGGTCGCGGCCGTCGAGCGGCCACGGAGCGTAGTGGAGCTGATCTGGCGCAGCGTGCAGCGCACGCCGGACAAGGAAGCCATCCGCTGGAAGGCAGGCGGTGGCTGGCCGAGCTGGACGTACGCCGAGCTGTGGGCGCAGATCGCGGCGGCCTCGATCGGCCTCCGCGGGATGGGCATCGGCGCCGGCGACCGGGTTGTGATCCTCAGTCGCTCGCGGCCGGAATGGCTGGTCGCCGACCTGGCTTGCATGGCGCTCGGGGCGGTCACCTGTCCGCTGTATCCCGGCGACCCGCCGGTCCGGATGGCCGAAATCGTGGGGCGAGTTGGCCCCCGGCTGGTCTTCGCCGAGGATGCCCGGCTCCTACAGCGTCTGCGCTCCGCCCCGTCCAGCTCAGAGATTGATGCCCGGATCGTGCTCTTCGACGCGGACCCCGCCGGCGGTGCCGCGGTGAGCCTGGCCGCCCTGGTCCGGGACGCGGATCAGTCGCCTGACGCGATCGCCGATTGGGAGAGCACCTGGCGAAAAATCGACCCAGCCCAGGTCGCGACCGTCGTCCACACCATGGGCGTGGATGGCAGTCCCCTGGGGGTCGTCGCGTCCCATGGAAACCTGCTGCACTCGTTTCACGCCACGGTGCAGGCGATCTCGATCACGTCCTCGGACGTCATGCTCTCGGTCCTGCCCATGAGCCACATGTTCGAGCGTGGGGGCGCGATGCTGGCCGGACTGGGATCGGGGGCCACGATCGCTTTCGCGGAGCGCCAGATCGAACGCTGGGCCGCCGACATGGGCGAGGTGCACCCCACCCTGATGGCCTCCATCCCGCTGTTCTTCGAGCGGATCGAGCATCGGATCCGAGCCGGGGTGGCGACCGGACCGGCCTGGCGCCGAGGCCTGTTCGACTGGGCAACCGGTCTGGGTCGGGAGCACTACCGCAATCACCTCGCCGGACTGACCGATGGACCCTGGCTTCGCCTGCGTCGCTGGGTGGCGGAGCGGACGGTGCTGGCCCAGGTCCGCGCCGCGTTCGGCGGCAATCTGCGCTTCTTCATCTCGGGCGGAGCCGCGCTGCCCGAGCCGACCGGTGTCTTCTTCGAGTCGATGGGGCTCCCGATCCTGGAGGGCTATGGCCTGACCGAGACCGCGCCGACCTTGACCGTCAACCGGCTGGCGACGTACCGGTACGGCACGGTCGGGCCGCCCCTACCCGGGACGGAGCTGCGGGTCGATCCGGGCACGGGCGAGATCCTGGCCCGAGGCCCGCAGGTCATGCTCGGCTACCTCGACCGGCCGGCCGACACGGCGCGCGCGCTGGACGCCGAAGGCTGGCTGCGGACCGGGGACATCGGTGAGTTCGACGACGCTCACCGGCTGCGCATCACGGGCCGGGTCAAGAACCTGCTCGTCCTGGCCACCGGCAAGAACGTGGCGCCCGCCCCGATCGAACGAGCGCTGGCCCGGTCGTCGTACATCTTGCGGGCGGTGATCCTGGGAGACGACCGGGATATGACCGGTGCCCTGCTGGTGCCCGATATGGCGGCAATCCGCGTGTGGTCGGGTGTGACCCGAGCGGAGTCCGATTCGGACCCCGATGCCAGCGCGAGGCTCCTCGCACGCCCCGATGTCACGGCCCTGCTTCGCCAGGAAGTCGATCGAGCGACGGCCGAGTTCGCCACGTATGAGCGGCCGCGCCGATTCGCGGTCCTGCCGCGTCCCTTGAACTCCGCGGCAGGAGAGGTCGATGCAGCGGGCTCCCCAATCCGTTCGGTGGTCATGGTCAACTTCGCGCCGCAGGTCGCGGAGCTGTTCGACCGACCTCGCACCGATCAGCCGCGCGCTGGGGCCGCCGCTGCACCTCGTCCTGCCGCGTCGCCGGATGCCACGCCCGAGCCAACGGCCACCGCGTCGGGCTGACCGCCGCCGTACGATTGGCCCCGGGCCGTTAGCTCAGCGGCAGAGCAGGGGACTTTTAATCCTCGTGTCGTGGGTTCGAATCCCACACGGCCCTCCACAAAGACGAGGAGCATCCAATGGCCACCAGGCGCCGGGCCACGAAGACGGAGCAAGTCACGGAGGCCACTGACTGGCCGACCGGCATGCCATACACGCTCTATTTCCCGCGCCGGGGCGGATATGCCGCTGCCGATATCGAGTACACCGCTCCGCTGCCGCGCGTTGGTGACACGGTCGAATTCATCGACGCGACCGGAACGCACCACCTGTACGCGGTGGCCGACGTGATCCACACGCTCCAGAACTCGCCGGCCCCGGCCACCGGCGGCATCCCCCTGTTGCGAGCTGGCATCCCCGCCGTCTACCTGGCGCGCACCCGGCGCAGGCCGTCCCGTCGCGCCCCCTGAGCGCTGAGCCGATGTCCGGATCGGCGCTGGCCGGGCCTGAGCTGGCCGGGCTGACCGAAGAGGAGGCGCTTCGACGCCGTCAGGCGGGTCTGGGCAACGAAGCCCGGATTCCACCGAGTCGCACCTACGTGGAGATCCTGCGCCGCAACGCGTTCACCCTGGTCAACACCGTCCTGTTCGGCGTGGCGGCGCTCCTGGTCTGGCTCGAGTTGCCCATCGACGCCCTCGTGACGGCCGGTCCGGTGGTGGTGTACGTCGTGGTCGGGGTGTGGCAGGAGGCGCGCGCCAAGCGGACCCTGGACCAGATCGCCCTCCTGACGCGCCCGCGAACGCGGCTCCTGCGGGGCACCTCGGAACGGGAAGCTGAGCTCGAGGAGCTGGTCCGCGGCGACGTCGTCCTGGTTCGCGCCGGTGAAGACGTGCCGCTCGACGGCGAGATCGTGGATGGTCGGGTCGAGGTCGACGAGTCACTCCTGACCGGCGAATCGGACTACGTGAGCCGCGGGCCGGGCGATCGGTTGCTGTCGGGCAGCGTCTGCGGCGCCGGCCAGGCCGCCTACCGGGTCGACCGGGTGGGAACCGAGAGCCTCGCCACACGGCTCGTCGCCGAAGCGCGCCGATACCGCGAGCGGCCGACACCCCTTCAGAGGGACGTGGGCCGAGCCATGGCCGCGGTAGCGGTGGTGGTGATCGCCACCAGCCTGTTGGTGGCCCTGGCCATGACGAGCGCCGGCCAGCCCCCGGACCCGACCGGCAGCGCGCAGGCCGCCGCGGTCCTGGTGGCGCTCGTGCCGCAGGGTCTGCAGATGATGATCGTGCTGACCTACACCCTCGGCGCCCTGCGGCTGGCCAACCGCGGTGCAGTGATCCAGCGCCTGGGCGCGATCGAAGCCATGAGCCGGGTCGACATCCTGTGCCTGGACAAGACCGGCACGTTGACCACGGCCGAGATGGAGCTGGGCGAGCTGGTGCCGGTCGCCGATGGCTGGAGCGCGGATCGGCTGCGGTCGGCGGTCGGCGCCTTCGCTGCCAGCGTGACGGTTCCAAACCGGGTGATCGAGGCCCTTCGCCGCCAGATACCTTCTGCCCCGCTAGCGGTCTCCGAAGAGGTCGACTTCCGGTCCGATCGGCGTTGGTCGGCCGTCCGCAGCTCCGGTCCGGAGGCGGTGACCTGGGTCCTGGGAGCGCCCGAAGCGTTGCTGACCTCGGCCTCCGCCAGCGCGCGGGAGGCGGTCAGCGGACCCATCCGGCGCCTGGCTGGCCGTGGCGAGCGGGTCATGCTGCTGGCGACGGCGCCTGATGGTCCGCTGCGCGGCGATGACGCGAACGCCCGGCTCCCGGATGGGATCGAGCCGGTTGGCCTGGTGGGACTGACTGAGCGTTTGCGGCCCGACGTTTCGCGAATCCTGCGCGCCTTTGCAGAGGCGCGCGTCGGTCTCCGCCTCCTGTCCGGCGACGCGCCCGACACGGTGGGAGCCATCGCCGCTCGGCTCGGACTGCCGGCCGCCAATCAGCCCGTCCTGGGCAGCGACCTCGACTCGTTGCCCGACGAACAGTTGGTGCAGCTGCTGAGGGAGCGTTCGGTCATCGGCCGTGTTGAACCCCTGTTGAAGGCGCGGATCGTGCGCGTCCTGCGTGACGCCGGTCATTCAGTCGGGATGGTCGGTGACGGGGTCAACGACATCCTGGCCCTCAAGCGGGCTGACCTGGGGATCGCCATGGGCAGCGGGGCTCCAGCGACCCGGGGGGTCAGCGACATCGTCCTCCTGCGCGAGGATTTCGGGCTCCTGCCCTCGACCGTGGTCGAGGGCCGCCGGATCGTGGCCGGCATGCGCGCAACCCTGAACGTCCTGTTGGCCAGGACCGCCTACATGGTCCTGCTCGTGCTCGCGGCCGCCCTGCTCGGGTTGCCGTTCCCGTTCACCCCACGCAACAATGCGGTGCTGGCGCTGGTCACGGTCGGCGTCCCGGCCGTGGCCATGGCGCTCTGGGCCGAGCCCGCGGCCGCTCCCCGCCGTCTGCTGCGGGCCACCCTACGATTCACCGCCCCGGTGGCGGTGGCCGTCGCCGTGTTGTGCGTGCCGATCTACCTCGCGTTCCTCGAGCGCGGCGTCGCCGTCGCCCAGACGGCGCTCATCACCGCGACCGTCGGCTGCGGGCTCGCCATCCTGACCTTCCTGCCACCGGGCTCCGCTCCGCCGTCAGCCGGTGGCATCGCGGGGATCAGCCGCCGGGTGTGGGCGCTGATCGGGGCCATGCTGGCCCTTTACCTCCTGGCCCTGGCGACCCCGATCCTCCGCGAAATCTTCGAGCTGACCCCGCTACCGGTTCTTGATCTGGCCCTCATCGGCGCACTGGTGCTGGCTTGGGCGGTCGGCCTTCACCTCGTCGCCCGCAGCGCGCGTCGGGGAGGGTCGGCTGCGCCCAGGGGGTAACCCGAGGGCCGCCCTGGGGGCGGCCCTCGCATCGGTATGGAGAACGTGGACGGCTAGCTGCCGGGTATGTACATCAGCAGCAGCTGACCATCCTCCAGCCGCTTGACGTATGGGCCGTTGTTGAGGGGGCCCGGCCCGTCGCTCCAGACGAACCCCTCCTCCGTGAAGTCCTCGAGGTTCCGGTGGCCCTGCACGTCAAGGGCCCACCAGCCCGCTCCGAATGCGGTGTTCTCGAGCCGCACGATGCCGCTCGACTCAGCCGAGCTGCCTGTGCCAGTCACTTGGGCCACTTCGGTCCAGGTGTCCGATTCGAACGAGTACATCCAGATGCTGTTGGTCGAGCTGGCGTCCTCCTGGACCATGATGCTGCTGTGCCCGACATCGAGGTTGTCGGGATTGATGAACGGCGACGCGGCGTCGGCGCTGTCGGCGAAGATGCTGAACGAGTCGACGATCCGCGGGTCCTTCTCGTTGAGGACCATCTTGAAGATACGACCGTTCGAGGCCACGCCGGTGCCCGACGGCCCCCGGAACAGGCGGCCCGTTGTGCCGCTCTCCTGCAGGCGATCCGTGCCGGTGTCCGCGAAGTACACCTCTCGCGGACTGTCTGGATCGTAGGCAACGTCCTCGACCCGGACGAACTGGAACACGTTGTTTGCGTTCGACCAGTTCTCGAGGGCAGTCTGCGGCGCCTCGCCGGTGACGCCCCGAGCGACGTCGGTCGGAACGTGGATGAACCGGCCGTTCCAGTCGTCACCGGCCATGATCTCCAGGTAGTCGTTGGCGTCGTTGAACGGGTCATACGGGTCCGCCAACGGCGTGCCGTTGGTGGCGGTCACCTGGAATGCCCACAGCTGGCCCTTGTCGGCCATCATCTGCTCCGCGTCGTTGGCGGTGTAGAGATAGAGCTGCGAAGACGGCGCGCTGAACGTGTCGTCACCGGACAGAATGGCCAGGTTCTTCCAGCCGCCGGGGATGACCACCGTGTTCTCGTGGTTGTGCCGGCCCGCGCGGCTGATCACGTCGTACTCGCCGGTCTCGGTGTCGAGCCAGACGCTATAACCCGCCTGACGGAGCGGGGCCAGAGCGGGATCAGGGCCGTACACGGCACCCGGTGGGACGGGAAGATTGTGCTCGTTGGACTCCTCGTTGACGAGGAACGTGTAGGTATCGAATCCGTGCTCCGGCCCGGCCATGAAGGCGGAGCAGAAGCGGAGGAACCCTTGGCCACCCGGGATGACGCCCGGGATGATCTGGTTCTCGAGTTCGGTTACGGACCGCTCTGCGACGTCGACACGGACTCGCGACACCGACGAGTCCTGGAGGTCGGCGTTGCCGAGGAACGGGACATGAGACTGCTCATGGGCGACGAACAGGTCGACGTAATCCCCCGAGCCATCCAACGCTGGCCGGACGCCAATCCCGTCAGGGATACCTTGGAAGAAGTCGCCATCGATAAACGGGTCTTCCCCGGAGTTGACGAGGGCGATGATCTCCGCATCCGGGTCGGTCACCGCTGCAGTAAAGACGAGGTATTCGGGTGAGCCTGTGTTGTAGCCGTGCGCACCGAACGTGCTGGCGGGGAGGGTAAGGGCCAAAGCCAAGGCAGCCAAGATCGCTCCTGCGGAGCGTCGGGGCCGCCCGAGTACCGGAGTCATGGGGCACGCCTCCTGTCACATGCGGTTGGGCGGATACCAGACCCCCGGGTGGGATGACTATGTTGCCCTATTTCGACGCGCGTGGCTCGCGGGAGGCCGCCGGACGCCCGATTAGTGGTGCCCGCAGGCACCGGAACGATCAGACCCAGAGTGCCAGCCGTACCCCGACGAGCACGAGAAACACCCCGAACGCGCGCTGAATGAACTCGTTCGGCAGACCGATGGCCAGCCGGGCGCCCACGAAGGCGCCGATGAACAGGCCGACCGCGATCAGCACGGCCAGGCGGAGGTCGACATGCCCCGCCCTAAGGTACTCGAGCGCGCCCAGGATGCCGACCGGCAGCACGAGCGCCGCCAGCGACGTCCCCGCCGCCTGCTTGGGAGTCATGCCCAGCAACAGGATCAGGGCTGGCACGATGACCAGCCCGCCGCCGATGCCGAAGAGGCCTGACAGGACGCCCCCGGCCAACCCGATGAGACCCCCCAGGAAAAGCTGCACCGTTCGACCTCCTCACGCATTCACGAGTCCCGCCGCCAATGGTAGGTTCCCGGGTGCTTTACAGAGCGTTGATGTACCGCTGACGGTCGCTTGAGGCGGTCCCGGCAGGATGAGATGGCAAATGTCCGCGCCTGAAGGAGCTTCCCTCGTGAAATCCCCCCTCCGCCCTGTTGCCGTGCTCGTCGCCGGCCTGCTGGTGCTGTCCGCCTGCCAGGCGTCGGCCAGCGGATCGCCTGCCGCCTCCACCGACGAACTGACTGGATCGATCTTCGTGTCCGGTTCGTCCACGGTCGAACCCATCTCGCTGGCCAATGCGGAGAAATTCGCCGCCTTGAACCCAAGCGTCCAGATCTCGGTCGAAGGGCCCGGCACGAGCGATGGGTTCGCCCTCTTCTGCGTCGGCGACAGCGACGTTTCAGACGCGTCCCGCCCGATTCGCGAGTCCGAAATCGAAGAGTGCGCGTCGAACGGGATCGAGTTCATCGAGCTCTACGTCGCAATTGACGGGCTCTCCGTCATTACATCGGCCACGAACGACGCCCTGGAGTGCCTGAGCTTCACCGATCTGTGGGCGCTGCTCGGCCCCGAGAACACGGGGGACAACGGCGCGCCCTGGTCCGACTTTACCGACCTCGCCGAAGCGACGTTCGAGGCCACCGGAGGCGAGTTCGGAGATGTCCACACCCCGTATCCCGACGCGCCGCTCTTCGTGACTGCCCCCGGGGAGGAGTCCGGCACGTTCGACTCATTCATCGAAATCGTCCTCGACCCCGTCGCCGGTTCGCTCGCGATGGAGGACGTCACCACCCGAGTGGGCTACCAGTCCTCGGGTGATGACAACGTGATCATCCAGGGCGTCGCCGGCAGCGAGGACAACCCGGAGACGTTGGGATGGGTTGGGTTCGCATACGTGGAGGCGAACCTCGACCTCGTCAAGCCGCTGGCCGTCGACGCCGGTGATGGATGCGTGGAACCGACTGTCGAAACCATCGCTTCTGGCGAGTATCCGATCGCCCGTCCGCTGTTCATCTACGTGAACGCCCAGGAGGCCGAGGAGAACCCGGCGGTCGCCGCGTTCATCGACTTCTATCTGTCCGACCAGGGACGCGCTTCGGTATCCGAGGAGGGGTACGTCGACATCCCCGATGCGGACTGGGAAGCGATGGTCGCGCTCTGGGAGAGCCGGGGCACCGGCACCCAGGTCGGCAACTAGACTCCCGCTCTCAGCCCGGACCTTCTAATCCCGCAATCTGATCGGTAGAGTGCGCGCATGGGCCTCCCTGCCTCGCCCCCGCAGCTGACTGTCGCCGACCTCGCGGGTAGCGCCGCTCGGCGCCGCAAGGAGGCGGCGATCCGTCTGGGCTTCCTGGCGACAGCGACCCTCTCGGTCATCATCACCGGCCTGATCGTTCTCGCCTTGATCGGCGAGGCCGTGAACTTCGCATCGCAGGTCGACCCCGCGGCGTTGCTCGCCGGAGGTTGGTTCCCCCGCCGAGACATGTTCGACATCCCCACCATCCTCGGCGGCACCCTCGTCATCGCCGGCATCGGGATGGTGGTCGCCGCCCCCCTCGGCATTGGCGCGGCGATCTACCTGTCGGAATACGCCACCCCACGGACCCGCGGTCTGCTGAAGCCGATCCTCGAGATGCTGGCCGCCGTGCCGAGCATCGTGCTCGGATACTTCGCGCTCCTGTTTATCAGCCCCAACATCGTGCAGAACGTGTGCCCCGGCGGCGCATCGGTCTTCAACATGGCGGCCGCCGGCCTGGCGGTGGGCGTGCTGGTGACGCCGCTCATCGCATCCATCGCCGAGGACGCGATGTACGCCGTTCCCGGATCGCTGCGCGAGGCGTCGTACGGGCTTGGCGCCCGGAAGCGGGCGACCAGCCTGCGCGTCGTGGTCCCGGCCGCGGTGTCGGGGATCGTGGCGGCGCTCATCATCGGTCTGTCCCGGGCCACCGGGGAGACGATGATCGTGGCCATCGCCGCGGGCGGGACCGGCGGTTCCCTGTTCTCCCTGGACCCGTGCGGGCAGGGGCAGACGATGACCGCGGCCATGACCGCCTTGGCCACCGGTTCAGACCAGGTCCGAGGAGCCGACCTGGCGTATCCCAGCCTGTTCTTCGTGGGCCTGCTCCTGTTCGGGATCACGCTGACCCTGAACCTGGTGAGCGAGCGGTTCGTCCGCCGCGTCCGGTTGAAGTATTGATGTCCAACCTCGCCGCCAGCACGACGATCACCGCCGACCTCGTCCGCGAGCGGATCACCGGGCGGCGCCGCGACATCGGCGGGCGCGCATTCGGGCTCCTGCTCCTCCTCGCCCTCCTGATCTCGCTGGTGGTGCTGCTCACCCTCCTGGCAGACGTGACCAGCCGCGGGATCGGGGTCTTCCAGGCGCGGGGCCTCGACTTCGTCACGGCGCCGCTGTCGATCGATCCGGACAAGGCCGGGATCGGTCAGGGCCTCTTCGGGTCGATCATGTTGATGGTCATCGTGGCCGCCATCGCTTTCCCGATCGGCATCGGAGCCGGTGTCTACCTCGAGGAGTACGCGCGTGACACACGGTTCACGCGCTTCATCACCGCCAACGTGCGGAACCTGGCGGGCGTCCCGTCCATCGTCTATGGCCTGCTGGGTCTGGCCGTGTTCGTGGTCGCTCTTCGGGAGATCACCGGGCCCGACGTCCAGGGCAGGAGCATCCTGTCCGGCGGCCTGACCCTGGGAGTGGTGGTCCTGCCCATCATCATCATCACCACCTCCGAGGCGCTGCGGGCGGTCCCCTCCGGGATCCGCGAGGCCGCCTACGGGGTCGGCGCGACCCGTTGGCAGGTCGTCCGCAGCCACGTCCTGCCGTACGCCGCCCCGGGCGTCCTGACCGGGACCATCCTGGCCATGGCCCGCGCCTTCGGCGAAACGGCGCCGCTGATCATGGTCGGCGGGGCGGTCACGTTCCTCGCAACCGGGGACCGTGGCGTCCTGGAGACCCTCACCGGCGCCTACACGACGTTGCCAACCACGATCTGGACCTGGGTCCAGCGGCCGCAGCGCGAGTTCATCGAGCTGAGCGCGGCGGGGATCATCGCTCTGCTGGCGACGATCCTGCTCGTGAACGCCCTCGCCATCATCCTTCGCAACCGATATGCCCGAAAGTGGTGACCCGATGACCACCAGGACCCCGATCGAGTCCGAGCCCGGCGCTGGCGCCGCAGTGGCGCGAACCCTGAGAATACGAACCGACATGGATGGCGTCGTGGACGAAGCAATCCGGCAGGCGAGCGAGGAGTCCGCCGAGGCCCCCGTCGTCGAGTATCCCGACGAGGAGGTCGTGTTCGATCTCCAGAAGCTGTCCTGTTACTACGGGTCCTTCCGAGCCGTCCGCGACATTTCGTTCCGGGTGCCGCGTAATCGGATAACGGCCATCATCGGCCCGTCCGGCTGCGGCAAGAGCACGTTGCTGCGCAGCTTCAACCGCATGAACGACCTGGTTGAGGGGGCGCGGGTCGAGGGCAAAGTCCTCTACCACGGCGTCGACTTATACGCCGACGAGGTCGACGCCGTCGAGGTGCGGCGCCGGATCGGCATGGTGTTCCAGAAGCCCAACCCGTTCCCAAAGTCGATCTTCGACAACGTGGCCTTTGGGCCACGGGTGGCAGGCTACAAGGGCGACATGGGAGTCCTCGTCGAGGAGTCGCTGCGGCGCGCCGCGCTGTGGGACGAGGTCAAGGACAAGCTGAAGTCCCCGGGAACGTCGCTGTCGGGAGGGCAGCAGCAGCGGCTGTGCATCGCGCGCGCGATCGCGGTCGAGCCGGACGTCATCCTCATGGACGAGCCGTGCTCGGCCCTGGACCCGATTGCCACGCTCCGCATCGAGGAGCTGATGCGGGACCTGCGTGAGAACTATACGATCGTGATCGTCACCCACAACATGCAACAGGCAGCCCGTGTCTCTGATACCACCGCCTTCCTGACCATGGGCGAGGACCGCGCCGGGTATCTGGTCGAGATGGCGGCCACCGAGCAGCTGTTCACCCAGCCGGCCAACCCATTGACCGAGGAATACATCACGGGGCGCTTCGGATGAGCCACCACGAGGACCCGATGGCGCCCGACTCGCCGAAGGCTGCGCGCTCAGGCGAGACCGGGCAGCCGACGCCGGCGGGACCCGCGTTCGCCGTATCCGAGCCCACGGCCAACGGCGACAACCCCGGGGCCGCGGGCGACGCCCCGGCGACGCGGCCCCGGCCGCGCGCGACGCTCGACAGCGAAGTGCGGACGATCAAGGACGACGTCCTGCGCCTGGGGGCGCTGGTCGAAGTGGCGCTCGAGCGAGCCGGACGCGCGCTGACCGATCGTGATGCCGACCTGGCGGACCGAGTCCGGTGGGACGACGCCGAGGTCAACGACCTTCAGCGCCGGGTCAGCAATGCGATCGCCGTGACGCTTGCCACCCAGCAGCCGATGGCCCGTGACCTCCGGGAGCTGCTGGCCCTCTACCACGCCGCGGCAGAGCTCGAGCGCATGGGCGACTACGCGGTGAACATCGCCAAGCTCGCCCAGCAGCTCGCCTCTGAGCCGGAAATCCCCATGTTCGGCCAGATCCCGCACATGGAACGGCTGTGCCGCTCGCAGCTGCACGCGGCGATGCGCGCCCTGGTCGACGTCAGCGAAGCGGACGCGCGAGCGGTGTGCGCCAACGACGACGAGCTGGATCGCCTGTACGACGCGGTGTACCGATCGGCCATGGAGCTCATGCAGTCCGATCCCAGCCGCGTGCCGCAGGCAACACACTTGCTGTTCGTCGCCCACCACCTCGAGCGGCTCGGTGACCGGGTCACCAACATTGGCGAGGACGTCGTGTACCTGGCCACCGGCCAGATCGAGGACTTGAACTGAAGCGACGGATCCTGGTCGTCGAGGATGACCGCACGCTGCGCCAGGCGTTGACCTTCAACCTCACTCGCGAAGGCTATGACGTGGCCAGCGCCGTCGACGGCGAGCAGGCCCTGGCGGCCGGCCGCGACAGGCGTCACGACCTGATCCTGTTGGATCTCATGCTGCCCGGGATGAGCGGGTTGGAAGTGCTGCGCACCCTGCGCCGGGAAGGCGTCGAGACCCCGGTCATCATCCTGTCGGCCAAGCGCGACGAGGTCGACCGGGTGGTGGGGCTCAAGGTCGGAGCCGACGACTACGTCCCCAAGCCGTTCAGCCGGCCGGAGCTGCTGGCCCGCGTCGAAGCCGTTCTGCGCCGCGAGGGGCGGGCCATGAGTGGCACCAACGGAAATGGCGAAGTGGTCACCTCGGGCGTGATTCGGATCGACATTGGTCACCGCGAGGTCAAGGTCGGGGAACGGGCGCTGACTCTGACCGCCAAGGAGTTCGACCTGCTCGCGCACCTTGCGGCGCACCCGGGTCGCATCTTCACTCGCCATCAACTGCTCTCCCGGATCTGGGGCTTTGATTACGACGGGACCGATCGAACGGTGGACGTTCACGTCAGCTGGCTCCGAACCAAGCTGCGCGCCATGGACGGTCATGACTACTTCCGGACGGTGCGCGGAGTGGGATACGCCTTCCGGCCGCGTCCATGAACGACCCTGAGACGCTGACCGCGATCCTCACCCGCGAGGGCGACGATGCTTTTGTGGTGGTCAATGGCGACCTCACCATCCGGCAAGTATCGGCCGAGGCGGCTCGGCTGGCCGCACGTTCGCGCGAGCAGCTGGGCGGCCTGAGTCTGATCGCCGCCTTTGGGTCGGCCTCCCTCGATGAGCTGGCCCGGGCGGCCATCGCGTCCGGCGAACCGCGCTCCGGCGAGGCGGCGCTGGGGCGGTTGGCCAGTCGCCACTTCGAGGCCGAAGCGGTGCCACTCCCCTCGGGGGGCCTCCTGCTGTGGCTGCATGAAGTGACCGCGGCTCGGCGCGCGGCCCAGGCCCGCCGCGACGTGGTGGCCAACATCAGCCACGAGCTGCGCACCCCGCTGGCCTCGATCAAGCTGTTGGCCGAAACATTGGCCGATGGGGCGGTCGCGGAAGTGGAGACCGGCCGTGAGTTCGCAGTCCAGATCCAGCGTGAGGTCGACCACCTCGCGCAGCTCGTCGACGAGCTGTTGGACCTGTCGATGATCGAATCTGGCGAGACCGTGCTCATCATCGAGCCGGTGGAGCCAGCACGAATCGTGGCCGACGTGGCGGAACGAATCGGCCCCATCGCAGCCCGGCGCGATGTGGCGGTGCGTTCAGTGGAACAGCCGGGAGGGTCATCGGATCTTGGCCGGGTTCGCGTCGCGGCGGACTCCGCTCGCCTCGCGCAGGCACTCCTCAATCTCGCCCACAACGCGGTCAAGTACAGCCATCGCGGCGGCGAGGTACGCCTGGGCTGGGACCCGATCGATGACCGCGTCCGCTTCTGGGTCGCCGACGACGGATTGGGCATCCCGCTCGCCCACCGGGACCGGATCTTCGAGCGGTTCTACAAAGTCGACCGTGCCCGCGCCCGCCGCGACCGCGACGGTGAGGAGGACTCGCGCGACCCGGGCGGGGCAAGCGCCGGCCTCGGCCTGGCCATCGTGCGCCACATCGCGGAAGCCCACGGCGGGGCGGTGGGCGTTGAGAGTGAGGAGGAGGTCGGCTCCACGTTCTGGATCGAGGTTCCTCGGGCCGAGGGCTAGGGCACCTCCTCGGCGCTCGAGGCCGCCTGCTGGCGGAGCGCGCGAATCATCGGGACGCGCGGGTCGTCCGGTGCGATCTCCAGGAAGGCGTCGAAGGCATCGAGTGCGGTCGCGGCGTCGCCGTACCCGCGCCACGCGATGAGACCCCGAAAGAACGGCACGTCGGGGGAGCTGGGGGCCAGCTCGGCGAGGGCATTGGTCGCGGCCGCGGCATTGGTCCAGTCCGAGGCGCGGATGTAGGCGCTTATGAGCCGGGCGTACGGATCGGGATCGTCCGGGTCGAGCCCGATGAGAAGCAGCAGGACCGATGCGGCCCGTTGCAGGTCCTCGGCGGCCGGCCCCGCCAGGTACGCGTCGGCCAGGTCCGATAGCAACGCCGTATCGGTCGGTTCGGCAGCGATGAGCGCCAACAAGCGCTCGATCTCAGCCTGACGCGCGGTTTCGGCGGCCTGGGCCTCGGCCAACGGCTGGTTGACCACCGTCTCGGCGGCCAGGCTGAACGGCTCCGGCAGGAGGAACCCGATGCCGAGCAGGGCCACCAGCGTCACCGCGACACCAACCGCGAGCCGACGGGCCATTGGCGGGGGCAAGCCTGGCTCGCCCGTTGCGGAGCTGGCGGCCGCCCGCGGAGCGCCGACTGACGCCCCCGGACGCAGGAGCCACCAGGCCAGGGTGGCCGCCCCGAAGCCAGTCGCCGCCAACGGGATCAGCCATGGAGCGGGCCCGGGCGGGGTGAGCAGGATCCAGTCCCCGTAGCGGGCCACGAACGAGGCTTTGATCTGGTCCGAGCTCAAGCCGTCAGCGAGCATCTCGTCGACCTGGCGCCGAATCTCGGCCGCGGCCTGGGTCGGGGAGTCGGCCGCCGACAGCCCGGCGCAATCAGGGCATCGCAGCTCGGCAGCGATGGCCCGGGCCTGCTCCTCGGCGGTCGGGGGCTGTGACGGCCACAGCGCGATCACCAGGCCGAGCAAAGCGGTCGCCGCCAACAGAGCCAGCACGGCCCACGTCGAACGGGACAGGCGCCTCATGGACCAATCCCGATCAGGGCCAGGTTCCGGGCCATGGTGGCCTGGGTCAACGGGCCGTAGTGCTTGGCCCGCACGATGCCCGCGGCATCAACGAAGAAGGTCTCGGGCGGGCCCAGCACGCCGAAGGCGAGGCCCACCGACCCAGACGGATCGTCGAGCTGCGTCCAGCCGCCGTCTCCGTAGCGGACGAGGAACTCGAGCGCGTCCTGCGGCGTGTCGTCGTACAGGATCCCCACGATGAGGACCTGCTCCCCGTACCGAGCGGCGAGGTCCATCAGGACTGGATGCTCCTCAACGCAGGCGGGGATGCACCAGCTGGCCCAGAAATTGACGACGACCGGGGCTCCGCTCAGCTCGGCGGAGCTCAGGGTGCGCCCATCCAGGGTGGTCAGCGAGAAGGCGGGCATGGGCTCACCGATGAGAGGTGAGGGGATCTCGGATGGGTCGCGGCCCAGACCGCTGAACAGGACCCAGCCGATCGGGATCGCCAGCAGGGGGACGAGCAGCCAACGCGCGGCGCGCATCGGTCAGGTGCTCCCCGGTGCCGCCGTGGCAGCACCGGCCGGTGTCCGTCGGCCGGGCCAGATGGCGAACGCGGCGCCCAGCACCACCACCGCCCCGCCAACCCAGATCCAGGCCACGAGCGGATTGATGAACAGGCGGAGGGTCACTGCCCCGGTGCCGGGGTCGTAGGCCATCAGAGTCAGGTAGAAGTCCTCGCCCACGGAGGTCATCACGATCGGGGTGGCGATGGCCGCGACCGAGTTGGGGTAGTCGCGGAGGGCGGGCTGGAGCGTGCCCCGCTGCGGTCCCTCGACATCGACCTGGGCGCGTGTCTCGAACACGCGCGGATCGGCGGCCAACGGCTCGCGAACCAGGTCGATGTGGGTGACGGTGTAACCAGCCAGGCTCGCCGACTGCCCAGGATTCAGCACCGCGGTGGCCTGGACCGACCCGGACGCGCTGACGGCGACGGCTACCGCGGCCACCAGGACGCCGAGGTGAGCCAGGTAGCCCCCGTAGCGACGCCGGTTGCGGGTGGCCACGCCCCAGGCGGCGCGGATCCAGCCCTCCCCTCTCGATCGGCCACGACCGCGGGCCGCCCGAACGACCTCGCGCAGCAACGCGGTCGCGGAGAACCCGGCCAGGCCCAGCGTCAGCAGGGGCGCCGCTCCCCGCAGACCGGCCTGCGTCCCCAGCGTGGCGAACGCCAGGCCCACCAGGGCCGGGGCCACGAACCGATCTCGCAGCGTGCCCCAGCTGGCCGCGCCCCAGGGAAGCGCCGGCCCCACGCCGGCCAGGAACAGGAGCGCGGCGAAGAACGGGGCGCTGACCCGGTTGAACCACGGCGCCCCGACGCTGAGCCTCTCGCCGCTCAGTGCCTCGGCCAGCAGCGGATAGAGGGTCCCGAACAGGACCGCGAATGCCAGCCCCGTGAACAGCAGGTTGTTGAGCAGGAACGCCGACTCCCGGCTCACCAGCGCCGGAGGCGACCCGGTCCCCGCCAGGTCGGGGAGGCGCCACACGACCAGCACTGCGCCGACGACGAGTGCCGCCAGGACCCCGGCCAGGAACCAGGCCCCGATCGCGGACTGGGTGAACGAGTGGACCGACTCGATGACCCCCGAGCGGGTCAGGAACGTCCCGAGCAGGGTCAGCACGAAGGTGGTGGTGACCAGGATCACGGTCCACGTGCGCAGAGAACGCCCTCGCTCGGCGACCATGGCCGAGTGGATGAAGGCCGTGGCCGTCAGCCACGGCAGGAGGGCCGCGTTCTCGACCGGGTCCCAGGCCCAGTAGCCGCCCCATCCCAGGACTTCGTAGCTCCACCACGCGCCGGCCACGATGCCGGCGGTCAGGAAGATCCAGGGCACCAGCGTCCAGCGCCGGACCAGGGTCAGCCACTCCCCGTCCAGCCGCCGCGTGACGAGCGCTGCCACGGTCAGGGCGAACGGGATCGCCAGCCCGGTGTAGCCCAGGTACAGGAGCGGCGGATGGAGCCCCATGAACGGGTGGTTCTGGAGCAGGGCGTTGGGCCCGTTGCCCTCGGCGGCGACCGGTGTGACCGACACGAACGGATCTCCCGGCCAGGTCATGACGGCGAAGAAGAAGGCGGCCACCACGGCCAGGCCTGCCGCGGCCCAGGGCATCAGGGCGGGATGGGCGGATCGGTATCGGTACAGCAGCAGGCTGGACCAGGCGGTGAGGAGGAGGGTCCAGAACAGGATGCTGCCCTCCAGGGCGGCCCACAGCGAGATGAACGAGTAGAACGGCGGCGTCGTGGTGGCGTTGTTGCGGGCCACGTACAGGATCGAGAAGTCGTGCCCCAGGAGGGCAATCACCATGACCCCACAGGCCATGGCTGACAGGCCGCAGGCGACATACACGGCCCGCCGTCCCGCTCTCGCCAGACCGATGTCGCCGCTGCGCGCGGCGAGGACCGAGGCGGCGGCAGCGAACAGGCTGACCGCCAGGCCGATGACGACCGCCGCATGACCGATGTCGGCCAGCATCAGCGCGGGGGGATTCCGCCCTCGGTGGGGGCCACGTAGTTCTCGTCGTGCTTGACCAGGACCTCGTCGGCCTCGAACACACCGTCGGAGCGCAGCACCCCCTCGACGACCGCCCCCGCGCCCTCGCGGAACGAGCTCGTCGGCGCCACGGTCGAGTGAACGGTGATTTGGGTCTCACCGTCGGTCAGGACGAACGTCAGATCCGTGGCGGACCCCGAGACGCTGCCCGGCAGCACCAGGCCTCCCAGGCGCACCGACTGGCCGATGGCGGCCTCCCCGCGGGCTGCCAGCTCGGTCGGAGTCAGGTAGTAGACCAGCGCGTTGCCCACCCCGCTGAAGGCCAGCCAGCCGATGATCGCGGCCACCCCGGCACCCACCAGCCACGGGCCCCATCCGCGGCGCCGGATGGGCGGGGGGCGGGGGGTCGAGAAGGTCATGCCCGGGGGTCGATCGGGGGGGCGGACGGGCGTGGCTGATCCGATGCCTGGCTGGATGTGGTCGGACGGGCGCCTCGCAACCGACGGGCCAGGCTGAGGGCGTACAGCCCCGTGCCACCCAGGATCACGCCGTAGGCGGCCATGACGAAGGCCAGGTCACCGATGGCGGCGGGGTCGATCATGGGCGCGGAGCCGGGACGGCGGCCGCCAGGCCGGGCAATCGCCCGCGGCGCGCGGACTCCTCGGCTTCCCAGTCCAGTCGCGCCAGCCGATATCGGTTCACCATCAGCCACAACCAGGCCAGGCTGAAGGCCCCGAGCATGAGCAGCAGCGCGGCCACGAACTGCCCCGGCGCGGGCGGGTTGAGGATCGTGTCGGGTGACATGAAGGTCGGGCCCTGGTGCAGGCCGCGCCACCACACCACGCTGAAATGGACGATGGGGATGTCGATGGCGGCGACGATGCCGACCACGGCGGCGCGGGTCGCTCGCCGGGCCGGCTCATCGGTCAGCCGGCGAATCAGCAGGTAGCCCACGTACAGCGCTAGCAGCAGCGCCGTCGTCGTGAGCCGCGGGTCCTCCCACTGCCAGTACGTGCCCCACACCGGACGGCCCCACATCATGCCGGCCCAGATGGTTGCCGCGGTGAACAGGACGCCGACCTCGGCCCCGGCCAGGGCTACGGCGTCCGCGCGCGGATCGCGTCGAACGAGCCACCAGACCGATGCCGCGGCCGTGACCCCGAATGACAGGTACGCCAGCCAGGCCGACGCGACGTGGATGTACATGATCCGCTGCGCCTCGCCCTGGTTCAGGTCGGCCGGCACCCCCGCCAGGGCGAACGCGGTTGCCCCGCCCACGGCCACCAGCGCGACGATCCCCAGTGCCCGCGTGGCCATGGTCGTCTACTCCTCGAGCGCCAGGCCGTACGTCAAGCCGCCCGCCAGGAGCATGGCCAGGTCGTACCCGACCAGGAGTTGCAACCAGGCGCCCAGCTCACCCAGCGGGTCGCCGGCCAGCAGGCTGGCCGTGGCGCTGACCGCGGCCAGCAGGAGCGGGGCAACGACCGGCAGCAGAAGGAGCGGCAGCAGCACCTCGCGGGCACGGAGGCGGACCGTCAGCCCGGCATACAGGGTCCCAATGGCCGCGAACCCCAGCGCTCCGAGGCCGATGACCAGCACCAACCCGGGAAGTGCCGACGCCACGTCGATCGCGTACAGGATCACCGTCAGCGGCAGCACCAGCGCTCCCAGGGCCACCATCGCCGCCAGGCCGCCCAGGGCCTTGCCGAGGTAGATGGCAGCCCGCGGGACCGGATACAGGGCCAGCAGCTCGAACGCCCCGTCCTCCATCTCCAGCTGATGGAGCCGACCCACGGCCAGCACCCCGCTGAGGATCACGGCCAGCCACAGCAGCCCCGGGCCGGCGGCCGCCAGGCTGGCTCGGTCGGGTCCCAGCGCGAAGCCGAAGATGAGCAGCGTCAGGGCCGCCAGGAACAGGGTGGAGGTCACCGCCTGGCGGCCGCGCAGCTCGGCGCGCAGGTCCTTGGCCGCGATCGCCCGCGCGACGGCCAGGTGACGAGCGATCGTGGTCACGGTTGCGATCCCTCCGGCAGCGCTCCGCTCCATGGCTGAAGCGCGGCCTCCGTTTTGACTTCGCCGTCGGCGCCCTCGCCCCCGACCTCCACCAGCAGCCCATCCACCAGGCGCAGCCACCCGTCCACCCGAGCGGCCAGGCGCTCGCTTGCATGGGTCGCGACCAGGACGGTGGCACCGGCCGCTCGCCACTCGTCCAGGAGTGCGTCCACGAGGGCCATCCCGGGGGCGTCGAGGGCGGCATACGGCTCATCCAGCAGGACCAGGCGCGGGTGCCCGAGCAGGAGACGTCCCAGCGCCAGGCGCCGGCGCATGCCGGCTGAGAAGGCGGACACGCGGATGTCGCGGTCGGCAGTCAGGCCTACGCGGTCGAGAGCAGCGCCCACGCGGCCCGCGCGGTCGGGCCTGGGGAGGCCCATCAGCTGGGCGGCGAATCGGAGGTTCTCGGCCGCGCTGAGGTCGTCATACAGCCCCGTGGCATGGGGCAGGAATGCCACCCGGGGGCGGATCTCCTCGGGTTGCTCGGCAACGTCAATGCCGTCCACGGCGGCCATTCCGAACGAGGGCCGGAGAGCGGTGGCCAGGATTCGCAGCAGGGTGGTTTTGCCGGCCCCGTTGGGGCCCAGGACGGCGATCGCCCGGCCGGCGTCGACTCGCAGCGTGACGCCGGCCAAGGCCGGGCTGCGGCGAAAGATACGGGCCAGATCGCGGGTCTCGACCGCCGGCGTGGTCTCGTCAGGGACCCCCGTCGGGCGAACGTGAATCGTGGTCGGCGGCATGCTCGTCCAGTGGGCGGAGGGGCGGGTCTTGGCAGTGTGCGGCCTGCCCCCGACTGCGTCAAATTCCTCGGTCCGTGCCAGAATCGGGTTCAAAGAGAGCAACACAAACCCCATCAGGAGACCGCCAACTCATGTTCAGTGCACGCTCCATTCCCGGGTCCCGACATCTTCCTGTGGCTACCTGGGTGACCATCGCGCTGTTCGCCCTGGCCGCATGCAGCCCGTCAACCAGTGCCTCCAGCCCAGCCGAGAGCGCCGCCGCGAGCCTGGCCGAGCCTCCGGCCGAGAGCGTCGCGGCCAGTGCTGCCGCAAGCCCGTCCGAGGTGGCCGTCGGCGGCGATACGACCGTCACCATCTCCGGTAGCTCATTCGGCGGCGACATCACGATTGCCGCCGGCTCGACCGTGACATGGGTCAACAACGACAGTGTCGGCCACACCGTGACGAACGGGGAGAACGGCGTCGCGGCATCGGATGCCCTCTTCGACCAGGCAGTGGCCGACGGCGGGACCTTCGAATTCACGTTCGGCACGCCCGGGGTCTACCTGGTGACCTGCAGGATCCACTCGTCGATGAACATGACCATCACGGTCCAGTAACCCGAGAGGGAGCTGATCCGCGGGTTTGATTCTGCTTGGGGGCGGTGCTACCGTTCGGCGCCTCATGGACGCTGGCCTCCAAGCGCCGCTCCCCGCGCCACACGGACGCGCGGAACGCCGCGCCCTGGCAAGCCGCGGAGAGTCTGCCGCAACCGCCGCCCTGACGGTGCTCGGCCAGAAATGGGTCCTCCGCATCATTCACGCTCTCGGCGAACGGACCCAGCGCTTCTGTGAGCTGCAGGACGCGCTGGGAGGCGCCAACTCGGCCACGCTGTCGCAGCGGCTGAAGCTCCTGGAGGACGAAGGCCTCATCTCGCGCCGCGTGGTGTCCTCTGTCCCGCCCTGGGTGGAGTACTCCCTGACGCCCAAGGGCCGCGACCTGCACGAGGCCCTGGCCCCCATCGACCGCTGGGCGGACCGATGGGCCACCCTGGCCTGAGCCGGGCGGCGTGAGCCACCCGGTCGCCGAGACGGCGCCCGCCGAGCACATCGACGCCCTGGCACTGGTCCGGGACACGATCGCCGCCGCGGACGGGCCCGCCGAGGCAGGCCAACGGGCGGTCGAGATCCTGCACGAGCGCTTCCCGAGCTACGACTGGGTCGGCATCTACTGGGTCGACCCGTCGGGGACTGAGCTCGTCCTCGGCCCATGGACCGGCCCCGAGGCGACCGAGCACACCCGCATCCCGATCGGGACCGGAATCTGCGGTGCGGCTGCGGTCTCGGGCCAGACCGAGATCATCGACGACGTCAGCCTCGATCCACGCTACCTGGCCTGCTTCACAACCACCCGCTCGGAGATCGTGGTGCCCATCCACCACGAGGGAAAGGTGGTGGGCGAAATCGACGTCGACGGGTCCGATCTGGCAGCCTTCGGCCCGCCGGATGCACGTTTCCTGGAGGAGGTTGCTGCCTTGCTGGCCCCGCTCCGCCCGCGGGAGGACGAACCGGTCTGACCGATGCGGCCGGGGTCAGAGCCCGGCCAGGGCCATGAGGTAGGCGACCAGGTACGGCAGCGCCAGGACGATGACGACGATCCCCAGCGCCAGCCCGACCCAGGCGAAGACCTTCAGGCTGGGTGGCGACGGGTGCACGGGCGGCGGCGTAAGCCGGCGGGCCAAGCGCGGCGGCCGCCGCGGCGGCTCGTGCTCGTAGACGTGTGGCTTCAGGTCAGGCATCGGCATCCAGGCCGGCGGCCAGCTTCCGGAGTCGGGCATGACGCTGCGCGCGCTCGTTCGCATAGCGGGTGATGGCGTCGATGATGTGCTGAGGCCCCAGGTGCGCCTCGTCGATGACCTCCTCGACGGTGCCGCCAGTGCGCCACCGGTTGTCCCAGTCGGAAGACAGGGAGTACGTCTCCCCGATCGGTCCGGTCACCCAGTCGTGCATGAGCTTATAGGCGCGATTGGTGATGGCCATGCCGTCCAGCCGGTCGGCCTCCGAGCAGATCCGATCCCGGTACGCCGCATCCTGGAGACGGAACAGCTGGGGGCTGATACAGGCCACGATCCGCACGTTGAGGTCGAGCCGGTCGATCTCGGGCAGGACCTTGATCACGTTGGCCGTGGTGGCGGTGCCCTGGACGTAGACGGTGCCGGCACGCGGCCGTCCTGGGTCGGCATCCCGGATGAGGTAGGCGCCGCGAGCGGCGTCGAAGTGTGACGCCATGCCCAGCGCGGCGCGGTCGGGAATCTCGACCGCCGGGCGGGTCAGATGGAGTGCCACGATGGGGACCGGCTGGGCCAGCGCCGCCGCCAGCACCACCGGCACTTCGTTGTGCTCCCACGGGTGAAGGTCGATGACATGCCCCTCGGGGAACAGCTGGGTGACCCCGGTTTCGAAGATGCCGAAGTGGGTCCGCGAGTCCTCGGCGGTCTCGGGGCCCGAGTGGCCGGCCACCCAGATCACCTTGCCCACCTTGAGCTGGCAGTCCTGGGCCAGCTGTGAAAAGAGGCGCATGGGTCCGTACTTGAGGTACGAGAACGACCCGTAGGTGGAGCACGCGCCCCAGAATCCGTTGAAGGCCGTCATGGGGTCATCGGCCATGTTGACCGAGGCCAGCCCGACCGTCAGCCCGGCGTTCGTGAACTCGGTGATCTGCTGGGGCAGGAGCGCGCCGCGGAGGTTGGAATCGCGCTGGTACCAGCCCCAGCCGGGGAGGTCCTCCCAGCCCTTCGCGAAGCCGGCGATGTTCGTCGACTCGGCCAGGTCCGCAGAGCAGGCAATGAACAGCGGGCGGTCGTAGTCGGCCCTGGCGATCGAGTTGACCCAGGCTCCCCAGGATCCGAGGGCGGCGCGGTTGGCCACCTTCTCGCCGGGCGCCTTCCACATCCCGGCGGGGTAGGCGGCGACGTCGGTGAAGCGCGGATCGTCGAAAATCTCGGCCCCGCGCCCGCCCAGGTTGAAGCTGGGAAGCTGATCCGGCACCAGGTCCGCCACCTCCACCAACCGGTCGCTGACGGCGTCCACGACCTCGGTATGGCGGCGCAGGACCGAGATCGCCAGCTCCAGGTTGTCGCGTGCCTGCGCGCCTCGCTCGGCCGCATCGGCTGGTGCGGGCTCGTCGACGCCGGCGTAGGTCACTCCGTGGCGGTCCATGAACTCGTGGCGCACGGCCCAGAACTCGGGGGCGTTCATGGGCCAGGGCGTGCCATGGCTCTTGTTGTCGTACTTGCCGTAGCCGCGGCCCTTCCGGGTCCGGATCCAGGCCACCGACGGCACGTGGTCGGGGTTGTCGCCGCGGGCCGCCTCCAGCACGGCCCGCGTTACCGGCGCCCATTCCGAACCGTCCATGGTCCCGGTCACGCGCCAGTGGTAGGCCTCGAACCAGCTCTGGGGGGTGCCGGGCACGACCGATGAGATGGCTGGATCGTCGATCCCGTAGTCGTTCCAATCCAGGAGATAGACCAGGTTGTTCAGGCCGAGACCCCAGGCCGAGTTGCGCGTTTCGTGGCTCGCGCCGGGGGTCAGTCCTCCCTCGCCCTCGACAACGAAGACCTTGACCTCCTCGCAGCCGGCCAGCTTGAGGGCCACCGCCTCGCCGGCCGACGGTGGTGAGCCGTGGCCCGACGGCCCGGTGTTCCACTTCAGGAACAGGGTCTTGCCCTCCATCTCGGCGTGCCCGGGCAGACCGCCGCGCCGGCGCAGGAGGAGCAGGTCCTCCCAGGTCAGGGCCCAGCGCCCGTCATCCGGGAACGCGAACTCCGGCCGCGGGTCGCGCTCGTGGCGGGCACGGAGCGTCTCGTTGAGCACGGCCAGGGTGGCGTAGATGAGCGGCACCGTGTGACCAGCCGAGAGCACGAACCGGTCCGCGAACGGCCGCCACGGGCGGCGGAGGTCCCAGCGCATGGCGCCGGACAGCATCAGCGACACGAGGAGGTGAACCTTGGAGCGCGACCCGCCCGGGTGGCCGCTCTGGCGATAGTTCAACGACAGGTCGATGCACTCGTCGATGACCTCGCGCAGCAGCTCCCAGTTCGGATACTGGCTTTCGGCCTCGGCCAGCAGGCGATCCGTGCCGGCCGGCTGGACGGCGGTCATCCGGTATTGGACGTGACGAGGTCGCCGGTCCGCTCCAGGCGTCCCAGGGACTCGCCCATGCGCTCGACGGCGGCGAGGATGTTGTCCCGGCTGTTGGCGTAGCTGAAGCGAAGATATCCCTCCCCGTGGCGGCCAAAGGCGGTCCCCGCCAGCCCACAGACGCCCGCGTCATACAACAGGTGGGTCGCGATATCGGTGCTCGAGCGACCGAAGGAGCTGAGGTTGGGAAAGACATAGAACGCGCCGTGGGGCATGACGCAACTGACGCCGGGGATGGCGTTCAGCCCGTCCACCATCAGGGTTCGCCGGGCGATGAACTCTTCGCGCATCGCGTTGGCGGGGTCCTGGGGTCCGGTCAGGGCCGCGATTGCCCCGGCCTGGGCGAAGGCGTTGGTGCAGCTGACCGAGTTGATGACCAACCGGCTGAAGGTCGGCCCCAGCCACGTGGGCACGATCCCGTAACCCAGCCGCCAGCCGGTCATGGCGAATGTCTTGGAGAACCCGTCGAGGGTGATCGTTCGCTCCGCCATGCCGGGCAGGGTCGCGATCGACAACGGCTCGCCCTCGTATTGGAGCCTGCCGTAGATCTCATCGGCCAGGACCACCAGGTCGTGCCGATTCGCGATCTCGGCCACCGCCCGCACGTCATCCGGAGTCATCACCGAGCCGGTCGGGTTGTGCGGGCTGTTGATGACAATCATCCGGGTCCGCGGGGTGACCAGGCTGGCCACCTCCTCGACGTCCATTCGGAACTCGCGTTCCTCGCGCAGGGGCGCCGCCACCGCCACTCCGCCGACGTACTCGGCCATGCTCTCGTAGATCGGGAAGCCGGGGTTGGGGTAGATGACCTCGTCGCCCTCGTCGATCACGGCCAGCATGGCGAAGAACATGATCGGCTTGGCGCCGGGCGTCACGATCACCTGGTCCGGCGTGGCCTCGATCCTCTTCCAGCGCCGGACGTCGTCGGCAATCGCCTGCCGCAGCGGCGCGATGCCCTCGGCTGCGGTGTAGTGGGTCATCCCCTCTTCCAGCAGGCCACGCACGGCCGCGTCCTTGACGTGGCGGGGGGTGTCGAAGTCGGGCTCACCGATCTCGAGGTGGATCACGCTGCGCCCGGTCGCCTCCAGCGCTCGCGCGCGGGCGGCGGCCTCGAACGCGGTCTCGGTCCCGATGCGGGACATTCGCTCAGCCAGCTTCACGCACCCAAGTGTACCGATGGGCCGCCCCGACCGAATGGGCCATTGCGGGCCACTCGCGTTGGCTTGCTATACTTTCCGAAGCCATTTCAACCCGCGCGTGGAGAACCCGTCACCCATGACGCTTTCCGAGACGACTCCCCTGACCACCACGACCACCGAGCAGCTCGTCAACCTGACCGATGCGGCTGCCGCCAAGGTCATGGAGCTGCGTGCCCGCGAGGGCAAAGCGGAGGCCGCCCTGCGCCTGTTCGTGAAGAGCGGCGGCTGCTCGGGGTTCAGCTACGGCCTGGCCTTTGACGACTCCCGCGCCGACGACGACCGGGTGGAGCTCCACGGGGAAGTCCCGATCGTGATCGATGCCTACAGCGCGCAGTACGTGGATGGCGCGGAGATCGACTATGTCGACTCGCTGATGGGATCCGGCTTCGCCATCAACAATCCGAACGCGGTGAGCAGCTGCTCATGCGGCCAGTCGTTCAACACCGACGGGTCGCCGGCCAAGGCCGGGGGCTGCCACTAGCGCTTCGGCTTCTCGATTACCCCCACGACCCCGGTCCCGCCACCGGGGTCGTTCTCTATCCGCTGACCAGCGCCCAGATCTGTCTGGCGCCGGTGACGCCCTTCAGCTCATGCAGCCCGCGGTCCTCGAACCGCAGCTCAGAATCTGCGACCAGCTCGTAAGTCGTGCCCGACACGAGCACCTCCCCGGCGGCGGCCAACGCCGTCACCCGGCTGAGCACGTGCACCGCCACGCCCCGGATGTTGTCCGGGATCACCTCTACCTCGCCGGTGTGGACGCCGATGCGCAGCCCGAAGCCGAGTCGGGCGGCTGCATCGCGGATCTCCGCCGCGCATCGGAGAGCGCGCTCCGCCCCGTCGAACATCCCGATGATCCCGTCACCGGTGTTTGCCGCCAGCTTGCCGCGGAACCTGTCGATCTGGCGCCGGCAGTCGGCAGTCAGCTCGGCGAGCATGGCGGCCCACGCCCCGGGGCCGACCTTCTCGGCGGTGGCGGTGGAGTCCACGATGTCGGTGCAGATGAGGGTGGCCAGGACCCGCTCGCTGCGGCCGGCGGCCGGCAGGGCGAAAGTCCGCATTCCGGCGAAGTCGAACTGGATGACCGGGGTGTCCCCGACGACCCAGGCGTCGTGGCCGGGCAGGATCTCATACAGCATCCCCGGCCCGACCTCCATTTCCAGACCCTCGGGGGTGAGGTAGTGGAGGACCCCTTCGAGCATCAGGCCCAGGTGGTGGTACTCGCACCATTCGGTCTGGGCAATCGGCTTGACATCCTTCGACCACTGCCACCCGGGTTCGAACGTGATGCGACCGACCACGAAGTCGCCCAGGTTCCAGATATCGGTCCGCCCGTTGGGGATCGTCCGCGTTTCATCCGGCATGTCCAGGGACTTGCGCTGCATGTGAGCCAACCCGGGTCCTCCTCGCCTTCGGCTATTCGCCGGAGCCGTCGTCTTCGAATGCGCTCGCGCCGGCCTCGATCGAGCGGCGGGGACCGCCGCCCAGTGCGGCCGGGATCGGCCTGGGCAGGGCCGGCGGGCGGACGTATCGGTCCACCAGCTCGCGCGTGCCGTCCACCCCGAGCCGTTCGAACAGGAGCGCCAGCCGCGAACGGAGATGGGCGCCGATTTGGGCTTCAGCTTCGGGTCCGATGGACCACAGCGCTGCCTTGAAGGTGCCCAGAGCCTTCTTGCGGGTCTTATACAGGAACTGCTGATCGGTCTCGTCCGGGAGTCGTTCATCGGCACAATTGGCGAGGCACCAGGCCATCATCTCGGCCTTCAGGTCAGCGGGCAGCCCTCCTCCGTCGTACAGGATGTTCTGGAAGCCAGTGGCCAGGTGGATCTCGGCGCACCCGGCGGCCGGAAAGTGCCCGAACGCCTCTTCGGGGAGGGTGCTGGCGCCATGCTGGACGCAGCCGGCCAGCCCGAACTCCTCGCGAGCCACCGTCGAGAGACGTCGGAGCGTGCCGAAGTCGATCGCCACCGGAGCGATGCTCCCGTCGGGGAGCGCCATCCCTCCGTGTGAGGTGCCGGTCTGGATGCTTACCTTGGAGATACCGGGGAACCGATCCGCATCGTCACCCAGGGCGGCGCGGTACTCGGCCAGGTAGGCGCGCAGTTCGGCCTCGGTCGAGTTCACCTTCCCCACCTCGCCGATCTCTCCGCCAATGGAGATGGTCGCTCCAGGCGGCTGGATTGAGCGCACGAGTCGTGTGAGATCGGCCGTCCGCTCGGCGTTGACGCGCTGCTGCTCGGGGATCGTCGGCTGGTCGAGGTCGACCAGCGTGCTGGCGTCGATGTCGATGTTCAGGAACCCTGCGCCCACGGCCTCGCGCGTCAGGTCGCGGAGGCCGGTCAGCTCAGTGTCGGGGTCCGCCCGCCAACGGGTGGCGTTGAACTGGAGATGGTCGCCCTGGAGGAAGATCGGGCCCGCCCATCCCTCGCGCAGGCCGGCGGCGAGGATGACCGCCGTGTATTCGCCCGGGCGCTGGTCGGTGTACGCCATCTCGCTCTTGGCGATCTCGAACACGAGTGCCCCCACCTCGCGTTGGCGAGCGACCGCGAACACCGCGCGGGCCGTCAGGTACGCCGCCGCTCGGACATTGATGGCGGGGACGGTGAAGGCCGTCGGCGCGATCTCGCCGCGACCGCGCGCGACGTACAGCTCCTGGATGGAGGCCGATCCACAGCCCAGGGCCTGGCTGGCGGCCCAGATCACCCAGCGACTGGCATCCCGGAAGCCCGGGTCGGCGTGGAAGACCGCATCGCGCACCAGCCGGTCGGTGAGCGGTCCCCGAAACGCAGCCGGTTCGGTAACCAACAGTCCGTCGGATCCGATGGTCGCGGCCGGCGCCAGTTCGGCCCGCAGCTCATCGATGGAGGCCGCGGTCATGGCCCGCATGCTAGCCCAGCCATCCCAGGCCGGCCAGGATGTTGAAGGCCAGCAGGGCCGCGATGGGCACGCCGATGACCGCCGCCAGGACGTACCAGTCGCGGCCGCCGGTGAGGTCCGGATTGGGGCGCCGGGCCAGCCGACTCGACCACGCCACCACCGCGCTCAACAGCGCCACGTACAGGATGGCGGCCAGGGGTGCCACGGCCAGTGCGACGCGCTGGATCCCGCCGCAGTCGAGGGCCAGCAGGCCACCGGGCGGACAGGGCGTCGCGGTTTCGCCGAGGACGAGGAGCACCACCCCGGCCAGCACCACGGCTGACCAACCGACGTGGACGAGGAGCAGGCGATTCAGGCGCGGTAGACCGGTGTCAGCCGGCCGCGCGAACAGAAGCCTCGGCCGCGGCCTTCGCCTCGCGGCGGCTGGTGCGCCGGAACTCGTAATACAGGTAGGCCAGCCCGGTCGCGCCGCCACCGGCGGTGATCGCGCCCAGCCCGACCGCGATCAGGGGAAATTGCGGCCCGGTGGTGGTGATGAACGCCCCGCCGGCGACGTTGAACACCAGGTACGGGATCAGGAGCAGGACGACGGCAAGGTAGTTGGCCAGCACGAACAGGCGGAGCAGGTTCCAGCCGGGGCCGTGTCGCCCACGGGAGGCCTGCGTCAGGGCGGCCAGGATGACGACCAGGACGACATTGGCCCACGCCACCCCGTTGGCGATGATGTACCCCACGTTGGCCGAGAACTGGAGGAACGGGATGAATTGGGTGACGCCGTAGAAGACCGAGTTCGGGACGTAGGTGAATAGCCAGTACACGAACAGAAACATCGGCACGCCCTTCATGGTGGCGATGAGCCATGTCTCGGACCCGAACAGGAGCCAGTTCGTGAAGTCATCGGCCTCACCCAGCAGGCGGGCGAACAGGCCGCGACGCCGGGGCAGCGCGTAGGTCGTCATTAGGTGTGGTCCAGCAGGAAGGTGATCAGCGCCTGCAGCTGAGCCGCGCTGAGATCGCTCTCCGGGAAGGCCGGCATCTGGGTGGTCGGGGTACCGTCGTTGTAGTTGGCCGCCGAGTCGCGAATCCATCTCTCCAGGAAGGTCCGCTTGTCGGAATCGTAGTCGGCCTGCATCTGGTCAGGCCGGGACACCGGGTACGGGAGATCGGTCACCAGCTGGCTGCCAATGGTCTGCAGGTTGGGACCGATCCCCCCTTCCAGATCAGGCCCGTGGCAGCCGACACACCCGGCTGCGACATACACCTCAGCGCCTGCCTCGACCGTATCCGGCACCTCCTCGGGCGGCGGGTTGGCCAGCGTCTCCTCTGCCCATTCGCCGATCATGGCGGTCAGGGCTTCGATCTGCTGGCGGGTCAGCGACCCGCCGTACTCCTGGCCCCAGGCCGGCATTTGGCTGTTGATGTTCCCCGACCGGACGACACCGCCCAGGGTGATGACCCACTGCACGTAGTTGTTCAGTCCCTGCCGGCCACCGGTCTGGAGCCACTTGTTGGCCAGGCTCAGAGAGTGCAGGTCTGGCCCGATCCCGCCCGTGCCGTCGACACCATGGCATCGGGCGCAGTTGGCGCCATATGGGGTGAGGTGCGGGGGGCCTGCCGTGACGAGCAGGGTGCCTTCGACGCCCTGCGCGGTGACGGTGGTCTCCCCATCCGCGTCGAACTTGACCGGCGACGTCCCGGTGTCCCTGATGACGACCTCGAACGGCCGCGTCCCCTCACCGGTCACGGTGAGCTCGGCGCCGGTCAGGTTCTTGAAGCTGATGGTGGTGTTCACGAACACGGAGACTTCGGTGAGCGCCGCCTCGGCCTGGGCGAACCCGGCCTCGGTGATGTCCACATCGATGGTGTAGGTGTCGTCGGGCAGGAAGACCAGCAGCCCGAAGTCCGGCAACTCTTCGACGTCGACGCCCTCGAACCCCTCGCGCCGCGGGGCGTCGGTGATCCAGTAGAAGGTGGTGAATGCCGCGAAACCTACCATCAGCGCCACGCCGAGCGCCTTCATCCGCATCGGCGCATACCTAGCCCGCGCAATGTGGGATGTCCTCGTTCCTGCGCTTGTCGAACGTCTCGGTGCCGATGGGCGGACCGTCGATCCTGACCGAGGTGTCCACGATGTACACGCCGTCCTCGATCCGGTGCGCGAAGCTGTCCATGCCGCGAGGAGCCGGTCCGCCCCGCTTCTCGCCCAGGACCGTGTACTTCGACCCGTGGCACAGGCACTCGAACCACAGGCTGCGGTCGCACAGCTGGGGGATGTTGCAGCCCAGGTGCGGGCATTTGCGGTATAGAGCCAGGATCTCGTCCCCGGGGTCGGCGAACTCCTCCCCGGTGCCGTCGACCCGGGCCTTTGCGGCGGGCACGTTGACGACGAACAGGCGCGCCTTGTTGTAGATGAACGGCAAACCGCGCACCCACTCGGGCTGCTGGCCCGCGATGTCCGCAGCTGTTCCGAGGACGAGGTTCGGGTCGCCCAGACCACCCTTGATGTTGGGCCACAGGAACAGGATCGTGCCGCCCAGGAACTGGAGGGTCAGCAGGCCCACTCCCACGCCCACCGCCCGGCGCAAGAAGCCTCGGCGGCTGATCTCACGGACCGGCGGACCCGGCTGCTCCCCCCAGCCCGACGGTTGGCTGGTCACCGCGCCGGCCTCATAGGGTGAAGAAGATCCCCTCCCACGGCCAGACCCAGTTCCAGCCCGGGCCGCGGAAGAACGAGCCGATGAGCGTGACCCCGATGCCGAAGAACATGATGCTCAGGAAGAAGATCCAGGCCACCTTGCGATCCCGAGCCGCCCGGTACGGCGAGCGGTCCACGTACGCGATCAGCGCCAGGCCGATGAAATAGACCGGCGGGATGAACAGCCCGGATATCGTGACGTTGAAATAGGACAGCATCTCCTGGAGTCCCAGGAAGTACCACGGCGCCTTGGCCACGTGGGGCGTGACGTTGACGTTGGCCTGCTCCTCCAGGGGCGCCATCACGAAGAACGACATGACCAGCAGCAGTGCGGTGATCAGGCACGCCATCAGGAACTCGGCCCGAAGCAGGTGGGGCCACACAAGGACCGTTTCGTCCGGCCGCTTGTCGACGCGAACCATCGACTCCTGCTTGACATAGGCCAGCAGCCGGAAGCGCTCGGTGCCCGGCGCCCCGGGCGGGCCGGGCAGCTTGGGACCACCGCCCGGAACGGCAGGCGGCATGGCAGGCGCCGGTGCCTGGCTGGGAGCGGTCTTGTCGGCGGTGGCGTTGGGACGCTTTTCGATGGTCATCGGTCAATCCATCCTCATACCGGACCGCTGATGCCTCCGTCCTTCCGAATCCGCCAGAAGTGGATCACCAGGAAGATGGCGGTGATGAGCGGGAAGGCGATGACGTGGTAGACGTAGAACCGGATCAGGGTTTCGGAGCCGATGTCGATCCCGGCGAAGATGATGAACGCAGACTCGGTCGGAACCGCCGGAGCGTAGGCCGCCATCGAGCTGCCGACATTCACGGCCCAGAAAGCGATCTGGTCCCACGGCAGGAGGTACCCGGTGAAGCTGAGCCACAGCGTGCAGAACAGCAGGAACGTCCCGACCGCCCAGTTCCACTCGCGGGGCGGCTTGTAGGCCCCGTGGTAGAAAACCCGCATCATGTGCAGGAACACGGTGAGCACCATCAGGTGCGCACCCCATCGGTGCATGTTTCGAACCAGGGAGCCGAACGCCACGCTGTTCTCGATGGCGATGATGTCCTGGTAGGCGCGGTCGACGGAGGGGATGTAGAAGAACATCAGGTACAGCCCGGTCACGGTCAGGACCAGGAACAGGAAAAAGCTGACTCCGCCCAGGCAGAACGTGTACGTGTACCGCACGGCGTGGCGCTTGACCCGCACCGGGTGCAGGTGCAGGAACACGTTGTTCATGACCGCCAGGGCGCGCGTCCGGCTCGTGGTCGGGTACGGCTGACGAATCAGGGAGCGCCAGGCGTTGGACTCCTTGATGAGCCGGATGGGCAGCCAATCCTGGCCGGGCGGCTTGCGGGTCACCGCTCGACCGCCATCCCAGCCTGTTGGCCAACCTGCCCCAGCACGTTGTCCTTGTAACTCTCTAGCAAGACCTTGCCGTCAGGGGTGAAGCGCTCGAGCTCGAGCCGGTCCATGGTGATGCAGTTGGTCGGGCACCGCTCGACGCACAGGTTGCATCGGATACAGCGCTCCTCGTCGATGACCATTGCGATGCCCCGCGGCCAAGATTGGAAGAGATCGACCTCCGGGTCGTCACCGCCCACCGTCGCCTTGTCGACCATGTAGATCACGCCCTCGGGGCAGACGTCGGCGCAGAGCCCGCACAGGATACAGCGGGGTCCATCGATGTTGATGTTGTGGTTGCACTGGAGGCAGCGGGCGCCCTCGGCCACTGCGCCTCGAGTGTCGTAACCGATTTCCACCAGCCCGGTGAAGTCGCGGCGCATCTCGGGCGGGGCCATGGGGATGTGCTGGCGCGGGATGGCCTCGTAGAAGCGCGGCATGTCGTGGTCCAGGGCCTGGGTGACCGTCGCCCGGTTGATGATCGGCAGCTCCGCCAGCTCCGCGTCCCGGACGCCTGCCAGCCAGCGGTCGACGGCCCGGGCGCAGCGGCGGCCCAGGCCGGCGGCCTCGATGATGGTCGCCGGTCCAGTCACGTAGTCCCCGACCGCGAAGACGCCGTCCACGTTGGAGGCGAACGTGTTTTGGTCGGTCACGATCTTGCCCCGCGTCAGCTCGAATTCGAGCGCGTTCAGCTTGCGACCGTCGGGTCCCAGCGGGGTGGTGCCGTTCAGTGGTTCGCGGCCCCACGACGAGATGGAGCCGCCCTTGACCAACTCGCGGGTATCGGTCACCCCGATGTGGCGGTTCAGGGGAGATCCGTACTCGCCCAGGACGTTGTTGTCTGGTGACTGGCTGGTGCACGGGATGACCATGTCGCACGGGATCACGAACTCGCTGCCGGGGATCGGCTCGGCGGTGCGGCGGCCAGACGCGTCCGGCTCGCCCAGGCGAGTGCGCTGGAAGACCGCGCCCTTCACCCGGCCCTGCTCGTCGGCCAGGATCTCGACCGGCGCCGCGAAGTACTCGAAGCGGACCCCCTCGAAGCGGGTCTCGTGCTGCTCCTCCTCGTCGACCACCATCTCCTCGGGACCGCGGCGGTAGACCACGGTGCTGGTCTTGGCCCCGATGCGGAGGGCGGTCCGAGACGAGTCCATGGCGGTGTAGCCGCCACCGATGACCACGACGTGCTCGCCGACCCATTGCTCCTGGCCCAGGTTGGCACGCTTCAGGAAGTCGACGCCGTAGATGACCCCGTCCAGCTCCTCGCCGGGGACGTTCATGGCCACCGGGTACATGCATCCGGTGGCCACCACCACCGCGTCGTGCCGTGCGCGCAGCTCGTCCAGGGTGACGTCCCGGCCGACCTCCACGTTGTAGTGGAACTCCGCGCCGTGCTTGGCCACCCAGTTGACGTCGAGCTCGATGACATCGCGCGGCAGACGGAAGGCCGGCACGCCGATCAGGCAGGTGCCGCCGCCGGACGGCAAGGCGTCGTAGATATGCACCTTGTGCCCCCAGCCGGCCAGCTCCTTGGCCGCGCTGAGCCCGGCCGGTCCGGCGCCGATGACCGCCACGCTCTTCCCGGTCGCCGGCGCGACCTCGATGTCGTCGGGCATGTTGTTGGCGTAGTGCCAATCGACGAGGAACCGCTTCATGGCCCGGATGGCGAGCGGCTTGTCGATATCGCCGCGGCGACAGGCCTTCTCACATGGCGCCGAGCACACGTAGCCGCAGATGGCGGCCACTGGGTTCGGGTCGCGGGCCAGGATGTAGCCCTCCTCGAACCGGCCCTCGGCCGCCAGCATCAGGTAGCCGCGGCAGTTCGTGTTGACCGGGCAGCCTTCCTGGCACTCGATGTTGCACTGGAGCCAGTCGACGCCGACTTCGGCGGTCTGGAAGCGCAGGGGCACCGCATCCTGGGAGGTCACGGGCGTTCGGAGCTCATCCAGCGTCCCCTTTGGCTCCCCCTGCACTGAGCGGCGGAATCCGGCGGCGGACCGGTCCCCGGAAGCGGAAACCGGCGGTTCGATGCTACCCGTCGCCCACTCGCGGTGTCAAAAGACGGGACGCCACCCTGCTGGGCTAGGGGAAGAAATGGGCGGCCATGACGCGGCGGACGAGAGGGGCGGCGTCCGAGCCCCCGGTTCCCAGGTGCACCCGGGCCAGGAGGGTGGCCACCACGATCTGCGGGGCGTCCGACGGGGCGAAGGCCGGAAATAGCGCATGCGGATCGGGCCCGCCGGTTTCCGCCGTCCCACTCTTGCCGGCAACGGGGATTCCGAATCCGGCAAAGGCCGACGTCCCGGTGCCGTAGGAGTAGGTCGTCACGGCCTCCAGCGCCGTCACCAGGTATTCCATCTGGTCGGCTGTCATGGCGATCCGGCGCTGAACCTGGGGCCGGGTCACGAGCAGCGACTCGCCGCTGGGACCGGTCGCGGTCGCGACCAGGCGCGGCATCCATAACGTGCCCCGGTTCGCGAACGCGGCGTAGGCCAGCGCCATCTGAAGCTGCGTGCCGAGGAAGGATCCCTGCCCGATGGACAGCTGGACCTGATCGAACGGTCCGAACGGTGCATAGGCTCCCGACGAGCGCGGGTGTTTCTGGTACCAGAGGGCATCGGGCAGGACGCCGGCGGTTTCGGGAACCCAGCCGATGCCGGTCGGCTGCCCGAACCCGAAGTCGGCGATGAGATCGGTCAGTGCGTCGACGTCCTGGTCGTAGACGACCATCGAAAGCGGCATGTACGTGGTGTTGCAGCTGAAGGCCATCGCCTCCACCAGCGAGACGAAGCCGGGCAGCAGGTGATCGAGATAGTTGTGGAAGGTGAAGCCATTGAGGTTCCAGGTGGGCTGACACGGCATCCGGGTTGCGGGCGTGGCCACTCCGATCTGGAGCGCGGCGGCCAGGGTGAACGGCTTGAACGACGAGCCGGTGGGATACGCAGACTCGGTGGCGTGGTTGAGCAGCTGGCTGGCGCTTGGCGCGGCCAGAGGGACCCCGGCCAGGGTGGTCCCCAGGGTCATCGCGTTCGGGTTGAACGCCGGAGCCGAGGCCAGAGCCCAGATGTCGCCGGTGTGGGGATCGACGACCACGGTGGCAGCTTCTGGATATGGGGCCAGTGCCGCTTCGGCGGCGCGTTGGAGTGCGGGCCGAAGGGTCAAGACCACGTCCGCGCTCGGAATGGCGGCCCGCTCGACCACGGGCTGGGCTGCTCCACCATATGGCGCGGCCAGGACCCTGGACGCGGCGCGCCCCCGCAGGAGCGACTCCGCGCCGGCTTCCACGCCCAACCTGCCCGCCAACTGGCCGGCCGCGTAGTCGTCAGCCGCCGGCCGGGCCGCTGCCTCGGCCTCGGTGAGCGGGGTCGCATAGCCCACGGTCTGGCCGGCCAGCGCCTCTTGGGGGTAGACCCTGACGCCGTCGGCGCGGGTCTCGGCCAGGACCGTTCCATCGACGGCCAGGATCCGACCCCGGGCGGGCAGGGGGCCGCGATCCAGGCTGAGCGTGCCGCCGGTGGCGCCCAGCTCGGGGAACAGGAATGCCGGTGTCCAGCGCACCTCCCAGCCACGAGTCCCGCGCGTGAGCTCGACTACCCGGTCCAGGACGATGTCCCCGAACAGAGCGGTCTGGAACGTGAGTCGGACCGGGACGGCCTTGGCCGGAACGGGCCCCAGCACGATTCCCTCAGGATCGATGGCCGGTGCGGGCGAGCTGCCGGAAGTCGGCGGCCCGGCGAACCGCGACCGCGCGGTCGGCGGTGGAGGCGCCGGCGCATCCGGTGGAGGCGCCGGCGCATCCGGTGGCCGGCCTTCGGGCGGTCGGGCCGCGGCGCGAGGTGAGCCAATGGCCAACTGCATCCCGGTCAGGCCGATCACCTCCGCGAAGCGTGCATGGAGATCTGCGAACCCAACCCGCGTGTAGCGTTCGCGATCGGCGGCTGCGATGACGTCGTGCATGTGGTCGTACTCGCCAATCCGCCACAGGGTGAGGAACCACTGCACTGCCGCGCGCGGCTGGACACCGGCGCCCAACGCGAGCCCGCCACCGACGGTCGTGACGGGAGGCAGGACAGCGCCCAGGAGAACCGCCAGCACCAGGCCGGCGGTCGCCGCGCGCGGAGAGGCCGACCTCAAGAAGCTGCGGCGGGCCGACCCGCGAGCGGGATCACGATGTCCCGGGCCGGGTCCAGGTGGCGGCTGGCCCACTCCCCGATCCGCGGATCGTGAGTGAACAGGATGACCTGCCGCTCCAGGCTCAGCTCATGGAGGGCCCCGAGGAGCGCATCACGGCGCGTGTCATCTGCCTGCGCGGTTACCTCGTCCAGGATGAGCGGCGCCGTCTCGCCCGTCGTGACCAGGTGCTGGGCCATGGCCACGCGGAGCAGGAGATAGATCTGCTCGCGCGTCCCCTCCGACAGGCGCCATGCATCGCGCCATTGGCGGGTGGCCGCTTCCCTGACCCGGACCCGCAGGTCCCGAGGATCGACGCTGACGTCGATGTAGGCGCCGCCGCTGATACGGGGCAGCCAGCGTCGGACCGTGTCAGACAGCACCGGCGCCAGGTCCCGATGGACCTGCTCCTCGGCGTTACGCAAAAGAGCCAGGGTCCGGTCCAGGACCTCGGCCATGCCCACGACCCGTTGCAGCTCGGCGGAGGCGGCCCCCACTGCCTCCTCGGCTTCGGCCACGCTCGGCAGACTGGCGTCCAGCTGGCGCGCCTCCCCCTCGAGGGTTGCCGCCGCTCGTTCGGCGCTCAGCAGCTCGGCCTGGCGGGCGGCGAGCGCTTCCTCGGCCGCAGCCGTGGCGAGGCCGGCGTCGGCACCCACGGGCACCGCGACCGCGGTGGACAGGCCGGCCGCGGCCATGCGTCGCACGGCATCCGCGGCCTCCGACTCCAGCTCCCCCAGGCTGCGGCCGGCGAGCAGGTCGCTCAGCTCCTGCCACTCGGCGATCGCCTGCTGACCGGCCTGCAGGTCGACGAGGCGCTTGCGCTGCCAACTCTCTAGATCGCTCACCACGCTTTCGGGGTCGTCGCCATTGAGGGGCTGCCCAATCCGTGCGGCGGCCGCGCGGACCTCGGACTCGGCACGGGCAATGGCCGCCGCCGCCTCAGCCGCGGTCCCCTCCAGCTGGCGACGGGACTCCAGCTGCCGGCGCAGCGGCTCGGCCTCGGCGGCGGCGGCCGCCTCCACGGCTCGTTGTGCACACGCGGTCAGGTAGGCGCCAATGGCCGCCCGGAGGTCGCCCTCGGCAGGCGCGCCACGGGTCTGCAGCGCCTGGCGGACAGACTCCCCGGATCGCGTTAGGCGGGCCGCGACGTCCTGCTGGCGACGCCCCCAATGCACAGCTGTCCCGGCCGCGCGAATCCGCTGGCGGATGGTGATCCATGCGGCGAGCCCGACCCCCACCCCAATCAGGACCAGCCCGACCAGCGATGCATCCAGCACGATGGCGACCAGGCCAGCCGCCGCGGCCACCAGCCCTCCGCCCACCAGCAGCGCACCGGGCGCGCCTGACCCGGGAGGTGCGCCCGGTTGGCGGAGCTCAGCGGCGGCACCCTCGGCCTGGTCCAGCGCGCTCACCGCGTCCATCACCGACCCATGCGGCGCGATGTCGCCCTGGGGTGGTGCGGGCAGCGCGGACAGCCGCCGCGCGATGGCCTCGCTGTCCGGTCCGTCCAGGACAGCCGTCGCCGGCCGTCCGCGCCACGCCTCCAGGGCAGTGGCGACGCTGGCCGATTCCTGTTCCACGGCGGCGAGCGCTGGCGGCGGCCCGTTGTTGCGGGCCGCCAACTCCCCGGCGCGGGTGGCGCGGGCCACCAGCCCAACGGCCCGGGACAGATCCACCGCTGCTTCGGCCTGGGCCAGCCGGTCCCGCGCGGAAACCACTCGCCAGGCAGCCACCTGTGCATCGGCGGCCCGACCCAGGTCACGCAGGTGCCGAACTCGAGTGTCGGCCAGAACCCGATCCGCATCGGCGGCCGCGAGACGCGCCTGGCGGAGCGGCCCGATCGCCACGCGGGTGTCCGCACCCACCGCGGACTTCCGGAAATCGGTCAATCGCACGATCGCCTCCGCCGCAGTGGAATCCCGTCCGGCGGTGGCAGCGGCGCGCTGCATGTCGTCCTGGAGCCCGTCGGCGGCATCGACGACGGCGAGGATGCGCGCCTGGTCGACCGATACGGTGGCGGCGAAGGCCTGCCGGTCCAGGCCCAGCCAGCGCGATGCGTCGGGGCTGCCCTCCACGATGATCTCGGCCGACACGTCCCGCCCCAGGCCGACGTCCACCGCTCGGCAGTCCACGCGGCCGGCCAGGTCCTGGCTGATGTCGATCACGCGGCCGTCATCCAGGTGCAGGCGGGCGTCGACCTCCCACGGCCCGTCCGCTTCATCCCACGGACGGTGACGCTCCTCGAGCTCGCGATCCTCCGCCGTCCGACCCCCGCGCCCGCGCCGCCGACCGGTCAACGCCAGGCGCAGCGCGGCGTGCCAGGAAGACTTGCCCACTTCATTGGGGCCGACCACGACCGTCAATCCGGGGCGCAGTTCCAGGATGGCGTCGCGGAAAGGCCCGAACGCGCGCGCGGACACTCGCTCAACCCACATTCGTCACAGCACCTCGAGGTCGCGGCGTCCATCGAGGGCGCGCAGCCCGGTGACGATCACTCGCCGCCGCTCGTCGGAATCGCTGACCTCGCCCGTCGCCAGCCGCACGAACTGGCCCCGGACCGTGGCCTCCGCGCCGATGGCGTCCAGGTCGTATCCCACGCGTGCCGAGCCGGGACGAATGACCAGCCCGTCGAGGTGAGCGCCGAGCGTCGTCAGACCGCCCAGGTCGACCTCCACGCTGGGGGCCATCTCCCCGCTCAGGGTCACCCGCACGCAGCCGCTCAATGGGGCGAGCGCGGCCTCGACCCGATTCCGCACGTCGTCGCCATGTGCCGCGTCGTCGAGCGACACGTCGACGTCGTGGACGACCGAGGTGGCCACCGCACGGCGCTCCCGCACCACCGAGCCGTCTGCGTCGACGGATGCCAGGACCGCACCCCGCTCGCCCATCTCCCCGAAGTCGAGCGGATCGGGGTTGCCCGGGTACGTGTACCGATCCGCGTCGCGCGGGACGTGGAAGTGGCCCAGGAAGGCGTGGGCCAACCCGGACGCCTCCAGCTCACCGGCGTCGAAGGGCGCATGGGGCAGCTTGCCACTTCCCTGCTGGGCCAGGAATCCGCGCTCGGACGCGTGCGCCAGGGCCAGGTGGATCCCACCCCGGTCCGGTCGGAAGGTCGCGAAGAACCCATCCGTGTTGGCCGGCGCCCGGTGCGCGGCACCCCACAGCGTGAGCCCTTCGGCGAGGCCGGCCGGGGTCAATCGGTCTTCCGTGAACAGGTTGACGTTCGGCGACCAGTCCGTCACCGCGTATGGGCTGGCCTCGGACAGCCAGTCGTGGTTGCCGGGAGCGAGATATATGGGGATGTCGGTCCCGCCGAAGCTGACGCGCAGGAATTCGACCGTGTCGGGCGAGATGCGGTCGTGCTCGAACAGGTCCCCGCCGCTCAGGATGGCGTCGACCCGCTCCACCTCGGCCAGCTCCAGGATCCGGGTCAGCGTGGCACGCCGGTTTTGTCGCCGCAGGGCGGCCATAGCGGGACGAGCCCATGCGAACGGCGCGTCGAGATGGAGGTCCGCGAACAGGAGCAGCTTCATGGTCAGCCGCGCTCGATCGTGGCCGACCGCACTGACAGGTCGCGTGTCGCGATCACGACTCCGCGGCGCCGCGGTCGCGCCGGACCTGGACGACCAGCATGCCCGCCGCCGCCAGCAGCAGGAGGTGGACGAGCGGACCGATCTCCACCAGGAGCCCGATCAGCCAGGCGGTGACGGCGACGCCGATCCCCAGCCAGATCACGGGACCGGCGATGTCAGGGCGACCAGGCCCAGGACGGCACCGATGACCGCCAGGCCGATGACGGCGACCGCCAGCGTGGCCGCCACCTCGCGGCCGTTCACGCGGCCAGGACCTCGACCAGCCTGCCCAAATGCTCGACCGGCTTCACCCGGGGCATGACGTGCTCGATGCGCCCGTCGGGACCGACGACGAAGGTCGTGCGCTCGGTGCCGAAGTACGTGCGGCCCAGGTACGACTTCTCGACCCAGGTCCCGTACGCCGCGGCCACGCGATGTCCCTCGTCGGACAGGAGGCGATGCCGGAGGCCGTACTTGTCGCGGAACTTCACGTGGCTGGCCACGCTGTCGGGCGACACGCCGAGGATCTCCGCCCCCAGGGAGGCGGCGGCATCCCAGCCGTCGCGGAGGGCACACGCCTGGGCGGTACAGCCGGGCGTGTCGTCCTTGGGGTAGAAGTACAGGACGTAGCGCCGGCCCGCCAGCCCTTCGGAGGTCACCACGCTTCCGTCGTCGGCGCGCATCGAAAAGGCTGGGGCGATCTCGCCCGGCTGGGGATACGTCACGGCCGGGCCATCCTAGCGCAGGCCGATGGACAGCAAGACGGTCGGCAGGCGGCGCGGTTGGAGACGCGCGGCGAGGTCGGCCGCCAGGTCGCGCCACAGGTCTGGGGAAGCCTCGTCCAGGTCGTGGCCAGCACCCGGGACGAGGATCCGGCACGGGGCCGCGACGTCGCGCAGGGCCGCCTCCAGCAGGACGGACTCGTCGGGATCGACCCATGCATCGGCCTCGCCGTGGACGATCGTCACCGAACGGCGCTGGAGCGTGGCCAGGGCCCGCGTCGAGACCTGCATCGCCTGCTCCCAGGCGGGCAGGCCGATGACCGCGCGCCGCCGGCCGGGCAGGCTGAGGACCATCTCGGGCTCTCCCCGATCCGCCCGTTCGATGAGCTCCTCCAGGCCACGGTCGAGGGCGACCACGAGCGGATGACCCGGCTCGGCGCGGTGGCTCGGCTGACGCCGCGCGCGCTCGGCCACCCCGCGACGCAGGACATCGCGCAGGCTACGGGCCGGGGCACCGATGAGGGTCAGGGGACCAATCGCAGGATCGGCGGCGGCCGTGCTCAGCGCCAGCCATGCGCCTTCGCCATGGCCCAGGATCCCGATCCGGGCGGGGTCGACCCCCGGGTGGCCGCGCAGGACCCCGATCGCGTCCCGGGCGTCGTCGACCAGGGTGAAGAGACCGGCCTCCGCCCAACGACCACCCGAGCGCCCGCAGCCGCGCTTGTCGTAGCGCAGCGTCGCCACGCCGCGCGCCGCGAGCGCCGCCGCCGCCCGCGCCAGGATGCCCGCCTGGGAGCGGCTGCCGGGACGGAACCACCCGGGGTGGCGACGACGATCCAGGCGGCCGTCACGGTCCCTCGGCAACAGGCTGGGGAGCAGCAGCACGGCAGGCGGGCGGGCCGACGGAGCGTGGCCGTCGTCAGCTGTGATGTCTGGCAGGGTTAGGGTGGCGCTCAGGCTGACCTGGCCGGCGGTGATGCGCAGCTCCTCATCGCGGGCCATGGCGCAGGCATCATGCCACCAAGTTCCGGTTCAGCCGAAGATGAACGCCCACCTGCCCAGGGCCATGCTGATGGCTATCGCAGCCACGCCCAGAGCGCCGGACGCGGCCAGGAGCAGCCAGTCCGCAAGACGCATGCGCGGCGGTCGCGCCATGGTGCGCTTCGTCCGGCCGTCGAACCCGCGCGCATCCATGGCCAGCGCCAGCCGGGATGCGCGCCGGATGGCGGATACCAGCAGCGTCACCAGCGCGCCCAGGGCCAGGCGCAGGGCGGCCACCGGATTGCGGCCCGCATCCACCCCACGCGCCCGACGGGCCAGCCCGATGGTTCGCCATTCGGTGACCAGAATCGGGACCAGGCGCAGCGACGCCAGGGCGCCAATCGCCAGCCGGTCCGGGACATGGAGATGACCGATGAGCCCCGAGGCAAGGTCGGCCGGGTCGATGGTGGCCAGGGCCAGGCTCCCAGCCAGCGCGATGGCCGCAACCCGAAGCCCCAGCGCCAGCCCGATCGTCGCGCGGTCAACGACGGCCCCTGGTGACGAGCCGACGGGCGTACCGGTCAGCAGCGCGTTCAGGACGCCCAGGATCGCGGCCGCGACCAGTAACGGACCAACAAGCCGGACGAGGTCAGCCACGCGGAGCCCGGTAAGGGTCATGGCCAGTCCCACGCCGGCCAACAGGATCGCGGGCGTGACCGGGTCGCGGGAGAGGAAGGCGACCAGCATCACGATCAGCGCGGCGCCCAGCTTGGCCACCGCGTTCGCGGCCGGGAGGAACGCGGTCGGATTGGCGATGCCGGGCCGGCGCAGCTGCATCGGTCAGGCACCCAGCGGGAGGTGGAGGGTGCGATCGGCGAGCGCCTCGACGAGTGCCCGATCGTGGGTCGCGAGCACAACCCCCCGGCCGCTGTCGGCCAGGCCGGCGAGCAGCGAGAGCATCTCGTCCCAGGTCCGCCGGTCCTGCCCGAAGGTTGGCTCGTCGAGGATCAGGGCCCGCGGTGCGGTTGCCAGTGCGGTGGCCACCGACAGGCGCCGCTGTTCGCCGCCGGACAGGGTGAACGGGTTCGCTTCCCAGACCGCATCCAGGTGGAGGCGCTCGGCAAGCTCCAACGCGCGCCGGCGGGCCTCCGCCTCTGGCAGCCCGCCCCGCATCGGTCCCAGCGCCAGCTCATCCGCCACCCGGCCGGTCAGGAACTGGTGCTCGGGATCCTGGAAGACCGATCCGATCCGGGTCACCAGCCGACGGGCGGGCCACTGCCAGACGGAGGAGCCGGCATGCCCGGGGGCCAGGGCCTCGCTGGCGCTGACCTGTCCGGCCTGCGGCCGGTGGAGACCGCCCAAGAGGTGGGCCAGGGTGGATTTCCCTGAGCCGTTGGGGCCCACGATGGCCAGCGCCTCGGCGGATCGCACGACCAGGTCGAGGCGCGCGAACAGCGGTCGGTCGGCCAGCGGAGGCTGGGCGGACAGCTGCTCGGTCACGATCAATGACTCGGGCTGGGGCGCCAACAGGGGTCGCGCCGGTCGTTTCCCGCGATGGTCGGGCGTCCAGATTCCGTGCCGCGCGAAGAGCTCGTCGTGTCCGACGAACACCTCGGATGGTGGCCCGTCCAGCAGGATGCCGCCGCCCGCCGCCAGGACCACTACCCGGGTCACCAGATGGAGCCACTCCGCCACGCGGTGTTCGACCAGGACGAGGGTCGTCGCGCGGTGGTCCAGCACCCGGGCCAGGGCCTCGCGGACCAGTCCCGCACCTTCGGGGTCAAGATTGGCGGTCGGTTCGTCAAGGAGGAGGAGGTCTGGCTCGAGCGCCAGCACGCCGGCCAACGCAAGGCGCTGCTGCTCACCGCCGGACAGCTGGTCGGTTGGACGGTTGGGGCCGTAGGCCCAGCCCACGGCATCCAGCGCGGCCCGAACTCGGGGCCAGATGTCATCGGTCGGGACCCCGCGGTTCTCAAGCCCGAACGCGACGTCGTCACCGGCGCGGCTCATGACCAGCTGGGCCTCGGGATCCTGGAGAACCAGCCCACTGCGCGAGCGGGAGGTTGCCGGAGCCTCCCCGAAGACGCGCAACTGGCCCTCGGACTCGCCGCCGCCGCGCTCGTCGAACAGGCCGGCCAGACCCGCCAGGAGGGTGGACTTGCCCGATCCCGACCGACCAAGAAGCAGGACTCGTTCCCCGGGCTGGACGACCAGGTCGAGGTGCCGGACCGCCCATGTGCTCCGGCCGCCATGCCGCCAACCCCAGCTGACGGCCTCGATGGCGGGCGGGGCGTGGCCCACGTTCAGCTGGCGGGCTCCGGACCGCTGCGCCCCGACGGGAACGCGGCCAGCACGCCGGTCGGTCGCAGCATACGGAGCAGGTACCACGATCCCAGCCCGGCGATGATCACGCCGCTGACCAGCATCCAGGCCCCGTAGGCCAGCTGAATGGTGAAGGCGAACCCGGCGAAATAGAACGCCATGTCATGGAACCATTCACCGATCGCGGCGCCGGCGCCGGCCAAGAGTGCGACGGGCAGTGTCCAGCGCCGGTACAGGCCGAGCGCGAACACCAGCTCGGCGCCGGCGCCCTGCATCAGCCCCGACGCCAGCGTATCGAGACCCCATGCCGATCCCAGCAAGGCCGATACCGCGGCGGCCATGAACTCCGCCAGCAGGCCGGCTCCCGGCAGCCGCACGATGAGGGGAGCCAGGACGGCCGGGATCAGCCACACCCCGGACAGGATGTACAGCGGCGGGGCGAAGGTGCCGGCCCCGACCGCGCTGAAGACCAGGCCCCAGGCCCAGAAGACGACCCCGAACGCGACGCCCAGCGCGGCGGTGACCACGATGTCGATCGTCCGCCACCTCACGCCGCCGGCCCTCCTTCACCATCCGCGATTTCGATCACCAGGAGGCGGCCGGCCGCAATGGACACCCCGGCCGGGACGGCTACGACGACGTTTGCGAGGCCGCGCGACGAGCCGGATTCCAGCCGGTCGTCGACCAGCGGCCAGCGCAGGCCCTGGGTCGTCACACCCTCCGCTGCCGGCCCGACCGCCAGCAGGCTGACGCGGGATCCGGGAGGCCCGTGCAGTTCTGCGCGGGCGGGGCCGGCCAGCAGACGCGCCGACGTCGAACCGTGCACCAGCCGAACCTCGCGGTTCCCAGCGGCGCCCGAGTCCAGGAGCAGGACATTGGCCAGCAGGTGGTCGAGCGCTCCGCCGAGGGCCCCGAGCACGACGATCTGGTCCGCCCCGGCTCGCGTCGCCGCCTGCAGGCTGAGCTCGAGGTCCGATGCGTCCTTGTCGGCAGGGTGCCGCTCGAGCGGGACGCCGGCTGACTCCAATCGGTCGACCAGCGCCGGATCGGCCGAATCGAGGTCGCCCACCAGCCGATGCGGGGCGACGCCGACGGCGTCCAGCCAGCCGGCTCCCCCGTCGGCGGCAATGATCAGATCGGCATCGGTCAGCTGGCGTCGGTCGGCTGGCGCGTGCCCCCCATCCGCCACGATGACTGCCTTCACGTTCGACTCCCTACGCTGGCATGACCCAGGTCAGGTTCGAGGGTCTGCGGATCGATCCGCACTCTCAGCGCCGAGGCGCTCCCCTGTCGTGGTCCTGTGCCTCCCAGCCTAGCACTCCTCGTACCATCGGTCGCATGCCAGGAGCCGATGACCGGGTGGCCGCGGCGGCGGCTGCCGCCGGGCTGCGAATCTCGATTCAACGCTTTGCGGAGGGAACGCGCACGGCCGACGACGCCGCCCGGGCCGTGGGCTGCAAAGTGGCCCAGATCGTCAAGTCCCTGGTCTTCGTGGCCGACGGCCGACCGGTGCTGGCGCTGATCTCGGGGGACGATCGGCTGGACCCGGGTCGATTGGCGACCGTCCTGGGCGCCCAACGGGTCGATCGGGCAGATGGCGACGCGGTGCGGGACGCGACTGGCTTTGCCATCGGCGGCGTCCCACCCATCGGTCATGTCCGCCCGTTGCCCATCCTGATGGACCGCCGCCTGCTGAAGCATGCCGAGGTGTGGGCGGCGGCCGGACGGCCAGACGCGGTGTTCTCGGTCGCCCCCGAGGACCTGCGCCGGGCCAGCGGTGCCCAGGTGGCCGATCTCGCGGTCGAGCGCTCCGGCGAGTAGCTGCCCCATACTCGCGGCCGTGAGCGAGGCCGCCCTGCCCATCCTGGCCGTGGCCATCGGGCTGCTTGGCGTGGGGTTGGGGGCCGCACTGATCCGTGCCAGTGGAGCTGACACGCAAGCCGGGCGACGCCTGGCCGGCGCCCGCGCAGCGTCGCTGCCGGCGCTCCGGGACCAGGCCGCCGCGGATCGGCTGCCGACCGGACCAGTACGCATCGAGGGCCGCGTGCGATGCGCCAACCCCCTGGTGACGCCCGACGGGGAGCGCCTGGCTGCGCTCCACCGCGACGTGGAGGTGGAACTGCCGGACGGTCGTTGGCGGGTCATCGAGCGCCTGAGGGAGGCGCGAACCATCGACCTGTGGCAGCGGTCGGCATCGGTTCGCCTGGAGCTGGCCGAGCTGGCCGAACCGCTCATCAGCATTCCACGGGTCTGGGAGGGCTCGCCCAGCGACCTCGGCGACAGCTACCGTCCGGCCGTCGACCGCGTCGCCGGTGAGTCGGGACCCCTCCACCGGGCGCGCGCAACGACCCGCCAGCTGAGCCTGGTGGACCAGCTTATTGTGCTGGCCATCCCCCGCCGGGACGAGCAGGGTCGCCTGCGACTTGAACCGCCGCCCGGCGGATTCCTGGCGACCAACGTGGAGCTCGACACGGCGATGCGGCTGCTGGCCGGCCCCCGCCGGACTCGCATGCTGGCCGGCTTCGCGGTGGGCCTGGTCGGCGCCGTCGCCGCCCTGGCGGGCCTGATCGGGGTGCTGCTGGGGCTGCCCGGTTGACCTGCGCCGGCGCCTGACCGGCGCGGCCCGATAGCCGAATCGGTGGCCGGGGAAGTACGAACGGGGCATGGAGCCGCGGACCCCTCGTTTCTAGCATGGGCCACACGCCGCCTACCAGATCCTCCATTCGGGGGTTCGGGCGGCGCGAATCGGGGATCTCGTGGCTTCAGCCTCCGCCAATGCTCCGCGGCCGGACGCGCTCATCAGCGTGGCGCAGGCGGCTGCCCTGCTGGGTGTGCACCCGAACACCGTCCGGGCCTGGACCGAGAGCGGCCGGCTGACCGCCTGGCGCATCAATCCGCGCGGCGACCGGCGCTATCGCCGCGCCGATGTGGAACGACTGCTCGCCGAGGGCTCCGGGCAGGCGGCCGGCTCCGACACCACACCCACTCCTTCCGCCCGCAGCGCGGACGCCGACGCCGAGGCGGCGGTGCTGACCCGGATCTCGCAGGGAACTGTCGAGGCCGGGAGCGTGGCCGCCGTCTGCCGCGTGGCGGTGGAGTCGCTGCGGACCGTGGAGGCCATCGCCCGCGTGGCGGTGTACCTCGTGCGAGACGACCGACTGGTCCTGGAGACACACGCCGGGCACAGCGCTCCGCCTCCGCCCACCCTGGCATGGCCATCCGACGCGGAGGACTTCGCGACCGACGGCAGCATCCGCCTGCCGTTGACCATTGGCCAGGAGCGCATCGGAGTGCTCCTCGCGGCCGACGACGTGAACGGGGCGTTCCTTCGCAGCCGGCGCCGATTCATGAGCGCGGTGGCCGCCACGACCAGTGTCGCGTTGCGCCACGCGCGGGCCATCGCTCGGGCTCGTCGCGAGCTGACTCGAGCTCGCGCCCTGGCCGGCGTGACCCGAGAGCTGACCGGCCAGCTGGAGCTGGGCGCCGTGCTCAGCGACATCGCCGACCGCACGCGTGGCCTCTTCGACGCCGACAAGGTCGGCCTGTGGATGATCGCCGAGGAGCGCGAGCACCCGTTCGAGCTGGCTGCCGAGCGCGGCATCAGCCCGGCCTTCCAGGCCATGGTCAGCCAGCTGACGATGACCAGCGCATCGCTGGGGACCCAGGCCATCCGCGAGCGGCGCATGTTCGTCGCCCGCCATGCCGACACCGACCCCACCACCGGCGTCCTGCAGGACATCTACCGCGAGGAGGGCATCAAGACCGCGTGCCTGGTGCCGCTCGTCACCCACGACCGCGCGGTGGGGGTGATCGGCCTGTACCACGCCCGGGACCGCGAATGGCCCGACGACGAGCTGGCCCTGGCCCAGGCATTCGCGAACCAGGCGGCGGTGGCAATCAGCAACGCTCGGCTGTACCGCTCGACCGCAGAACAGGCGGCGCGCATGCGATCCATTCACGACCTGTCGGCCCGCCTGAACCGGCTGACCGATGTGCAGGCCATCGCCGACGCGATCGTGGCCGAGGCCAGCACCCTCGCCGCCTTCCATGACATCCGCATCTACACCGTGGACTGGGAGCGGGGGACCTGCGAGCCGATCGCCTTCACCGACCGACTGCTGGGGGATGGGGACTTCCGGGAGCTGCTCCGCGTCGACATCGGTCCCGGATCGTTTACCGGCTGGGTAGCCGCCAACGCCCAGCCGATCCTCAGCAACGACGCGCTGAACGACGGGCGCGGCCACACCATCGAGGGCACCGAGGAAATCGAAGAGTCGATGCTGGTGGTGCCCATGGTCTACGAAGGCCGGTCGGTGGGCGTGATCGCCCTGTCCAAGCTGGGCGTCAACCAGTTCTCGACCGATGACCTGCAGACGATGATGATTTTCGCCGGCTACGCCGCCCAGGCCCTGGTCAACGCCCGCAGCTATCGGCGCCTGGAGGAGCAATCCAGCCAGCTCGCCCGCCAGCTGGATTCGCAGCGCCAGCTGCTCGACGTCAGCGCCCACGTCATGGGCACCCTGGAGCAGGAGGACATCCTCGAGGTCGTGGCCGATGGGCTGAAAGCGGTTGTCCACTACGACAACCTGTCCATCTACCGCGCCGATCACGTCAAGCAGGTCCTGGTCCCGGTCCTCACCCGCGAGGAGCACGCCGAGGAGGTCGCCCGCTACATCATTCCGTTTGGACGGGGCCTGATGGGCTGGGTCCTCGAGCACGCCGAGGCGGTGCTGGCCAACGACGCGCTGGCCGACCCCCGCGCGGTGCAGATCCCCGGCACGCCACCTGACCCCGAGGCGCTGGTCGTGGTTCCCCTCATCAGCGACGGCCAGGTGACCGGGACCATGAACGTCAGCCGCGTGGGCGGCGAGGAGGTCTACTTCAGTGAGACCGATTTCGAGCTCGTGCAGTTGTTCGCGGCCCAGGCTTCGGTCGCCCTGCGAAACGCCGACGAGCACCACGCGATGAGCCTGCGGGCGTTGACCGATGCCCTCACCGGCCTGGCCAACCACGGGGCATTCCAGCGCGACATGACCTCCGCCATCGAGGCCGTGCAGAGTGGGCAGTACGGTGAGGGCCAGCTTGGCCTGCTGATGATGGATCTCGACCGATTCAAGACCTACAACGACCGATTCGGCCATCCGGCGGGCGACGCGCTGCTGCACGCCGTCGGCGAGGCGCTGTATTCCGCCACCCGCAGCGACGACCGGGTGTACCGATATGGCGGCGACGAGTTCACGATCATCCTGTCCGGCGTCGGCCTGCCCGAGGCCCAGCGGGTCGCGGAACGAGCGCGGCGCCTGGTCGCCGCGGTCTCCCTGGAGCGCGGCGCGGCGCCGGTGACGATCACCATCGGCGTGGCGCTCTTCCCGGACCACGGCGCCAGCAAGGACGCGCTGATCGCGGCCGCCGACGGCGCGCTGTACAGCGGCAAGCAGGCGGGAGGCGACCGCGTGATCGTGCCGGGTGCAGCGCCGAAAACCCGCCGTCGCAAGGCCGCTGAGCCGGTCGACCCCGCGAGCGCCGACGAGCAGCGCCGCCGCCGCAGCGACGCCCGTCGCGCGAAGACCTCCGCCGCCTGACGCCTTCTCCGGCCCGCCGCGGGCCGGGTGCTATCCTCGGCCCCCCATGCGTGATCGACGCCGCATCCCGCTGCGCCCCGCGGCAATGGCGCTCCTGGTGGCCGCCCTCTCCGCCGCGTGTGTGACCTCCCCATCGCCCACACCCCCACCCAGCCCCACGTCTCGCCCGGCCCCGACTCCCACCCCGTCTCCGACCCCGGTCCCGACCCCTCGCTTCACGAACGAGCCCGATCCCAGCCTGTCGGCCCTGATCCCGGCCCAGGCCGGAGCGTGGGTCGTGGAGCAGCCCCCGATCGCGGACTACGCCATCACCCCGGGCGACATCGGCCAGGCGGCCTACGGGGAGCTTGGCGCCCGGTTCCAGAGCCTGGTCATCGCGTTCGTGCGCGAACCGCGGCTGAGCCTGTATGCCATACGGGTGAACCCGCCCGCGGTGACCACGCCCGACCTCGAGCCCTACCTCGCCACGGCCGGCCGCTACGTGGGCATCGCCGGGCTCCAGCGGGACCCGTGGCAGCTGGCCGACGTAGCCGGTCACTGGGCCTGGGTTCGGCCCTCGGACGACGCGACCCTGCCCGGCACCTACGTCTACACCTGGGCCGCAGACGAGTACGTGTTCCTGCTGATCGGCGTCAGCGACGAGGTCAACCAGGCCCTCATCGCGCTCCTTCCCGGTGAGCCACCCCCAAGCCCCAGCCCAGCGCCGACCACCAGCCCGGCGCCGAGTCCCAGCGCCTCCTAGACTGGCAAGCCAGACCGATGGACGACGACCTGGCCGGCCCGGCCCGCAAGCGCGATCGGCTGGCGCGCCTGCTGGCGGTGGCCTCGATCCTGTACGCCAAGGGCAGCACCGAGCAGGGTGTGCCGGTGTCCGAGATCGCCCGCCTGACGGGCATGAACGTGCGCACCGTGTATCGCGACCTGCGGGCCCTCGAAGACGAGCTGGCGATGCCGATCTTCCAGGCCGGGCGCGGCCGCTACGGGATCGAGCGCCGCTTCTTCCTTCCGCCGCTCCATCTGACCGTGCCCGAGGCCATCGTCCTGTTCCTCGCGGCCCGGCTCATCGCGCGCTGGTCCGACGAGTCGGACCAGGTCGTCATCAGCGCCTTCATGAAGATCGCCAACGAGCTGCCGCAGCCGATCGCCCGGCACGTGACGGCCACCATGCTGGTCATCGGCGAGCAGCGCCTCAACGAGCCGTTCACGGCCATTTTCAACATCGTGGCACGCGGCTGGGCCGAGGGCCGCGTGGTGGAGCTCACCTACGACTCGGGTTCCGGCCCGTCGCGCCGCACGCGGTTCCGGCCGTACCTGCTGGAGCCGTTCGCCGCCGGGCGCAGCATCTACCTCATCGGCCACGACGAGACGGTGGACGCGATGCGGACCTACAAAGTCGAGCGCATCAGTCAGGCGACCCTCACCGTGGACCGATACCAGATTCCCGACGAGTTCGACCCGGACCAGTTCCTGGCCAACTCGTGGGGCATCTGGTCGTCGGACACGACCCCGTCGGTCGATGTCCGGCTGCGCTTCGATGCGGGGGTGGCGCGCCGGGTGCGGGAGACCATCTGGCACCGTTCGCAGGTTCTCACCGATCTCCCTGACGGCGGAGTCGAGCTGGCCGTCCGGGTGGCGGGCATCGTCGAGATCCGCCCGTGGGTCCTGTCCTGGGGCGACCAGGTGGAGGTGCTGGCCCCGCCCGAGCTGCGCGAGGCGGTGGCCGGCGCAGTCCGGGGCGCCACCCAGCGCTACGCCTGAGGCCCGCCCAGCGGGAGCCGCAGGATGAGGGCCAGGGTCGGGCGGGGCCGAGGTTGAGCCGGGGTCACCGGCGCCCGCAGCCACGCGTCTCCCGCCGCGCCGGCCCTGTACCGGGCCGTCAGGCGGCGCGCGGACAGGCCCTCGATCCCCAGCCGAGCGAGGGCCTCGGCCACCAAGGTCCCGTCCCCCGGGTATCCGTGCCCGACCGTGATCCGGTCGCCCGGGGCCAGGATCGCCTCCAGCCAGTCGCGCCGAATACGGAACGAGCGCCGGGTGATTGGCTCACCTGCCGCCCACAGCAGGTCGGCAGCGACGTACGCGGGACGGCCAGCGTGCGGCTGCCGCCCACTGAGCCGGGCGCGAAGGAGTTCGGGGTCCGGGCGACCCTCGGCGTCGAGGACGAGCAGGGTGCCATCCAGCACGACCCCATCCTCGGCCAGCTGGTCGGGCAGCTCCCCGAGCTCGGGGAACGCGGCCTCGGCATCGGCCAAGCCGGCGACCTGGAGCCGTACGCGGCCGCGCTCCGCCGAGGCCACCGCGCGGACACCGGGCCACCATGGCTCGAAAAAGTAGTCGGGGTGGTCGAACGCGGCGTCGACCTCGGTCGGCTGCATGGGATTGACCCGGTCCGGCAGACGGAGCCGGGGCTGGTCGATCGAGGGGAGCTCCGGCAGCGGGAGTTGTTCGGCCGGCACGCCGGCGCTCAGGCGGTCTTGCGCCGCCGGGTCTGACGCTCGCCGGCAGCGGCCGGCTCGGCCTTCGTGGCTCGGCCGGCAGCCTTGGCCCCGCCGGCCGCCTTGGCTTTGGCAGTCGGGGCACCGGCAGCCGCGTCGCGGCGCGCTTCGCGGGCGGCGGACACGCTGGCTTCGAGCGCGGCCATGAGGTCCCCGATCTTGGTTGGCTCGGCGCGGGCCATGGGTGTCGGCTCTTCCCCGGCCACCTTTGACTCGATGACGCCCATCAACGCCTGGCGGTAGTCGTCCTGGAACTCCTCGGCCTTGAACTCGCCGGTCATGGACGCGATCAGCTGCTCGGCCATCTTGCGCTCGGAAGCCTTGATCTCGATTCCGCCGGCGTCCACCGCCAGCTCCTCCACGGAGCGGATCTCATCGGGCCAATGCAGGGTGGTCAGCAACATGGTGCTGGCGTACGGGTTGATGGCGGCCAGCTGCTCGCGGTCCTTCATGACGACCTTGCAGATGGCGCTCTTGCCGGTGTCGGCCAGCACCTCGCGGAGGAGGAAGAACGCCTTCTTGCCCACCGGATCGGGCTCCAGGTAGTAGGCGCTCTTCACGAACTGCGCGCCATGGTCCTCCTTCTGGGCGTCGACGAACATGGCGATCTCGATGGCCCGGATGGTCTTCAGGGGGACGGCCTCCAGGTCCTCGTCGCTGACGACGACATACCGGCCCTTGCTCCACTCGTAGCCGCGGACCGTCTCGGAGCGCGGCACGACCTCGTCGTGGAACGGGCAGTAGATCTTCATCTGGATCCGGTTCAGGCAGCTGGCGTGCAGCATGTTGAACCCGATTCCGGTCGATTCGGTGGCGAGGTAGAGCTTGACGGGGATGGTCACCAGTCCGAACTGGATCGCCCCCCGCCACATCGCGCGTGCCATAGGGTCGGCTAGGTTACACCCCTTCGCCAACCGCTCCGCCGAGGGCAGACCGTGCGCCAGTACTACTGGGGTGCCCGTTCAGCGGCATTGCCGATTCGGGCGGCCCGTCCGAGACTCCCCCGCGTGACACTACGGCCGATGAGCTACCCGCTCGACCGATCGGGCCCGGTGATGACCACGAGCGCTTCCCGATCTGGCTGCCCGGCTTGATGCAGCCGATACCGATGCTCCAGGATCACCGACCGGCTCAGCATGGCGCTGACCGCGCAGTAGCGGGTAGCCGACAGCTCGATGGCCCGGTGCAGCGCTTCGGGCTCCACCGCCCCGCTGACCCGGTGCTCAATCACGATCCGGGTGAAGACCCGCGGCGGACTGGCCGCCGTTTCGGCCTTCACCTCCACCTGGTAGCGGGCGGGCGCCTGGCGCTTCTTGGCCAGGATGGCCGCCACGTCCATCCCGGTGCAGCCGGCCAAGCCCACCAGCACCGCTTCGCGGGGAGAGAGCCCGGCCCGAGGAATGGAGCCCGCGTCGACGGTCACGGTGAAGCCGGACCCGGACTCGGCGTCGGCCCGCAGCGACGACGCGGGCGCCAGGAACGTGGCCACGACGCGCATCGGCACGGACTGACTCTACCAGCGCCCCATCGCCGCCCACGCGTGGAAAGCTGAAGGATGCAGGTCCTGACGCCGGAGCATCCGCCGCGACGATTCGAATGGCTGCGCGCCCGACGGGACCAGACTGCGGAAGCGGAGGGTCGGGCGCTCGAGAAGCTGCTGGCGCCGGTCCTGGACGACTCGTACGTGCTCGTCCTGTCGCCCAGGATCCCGGGTGTCGATCGCGGGCTGCACGGACTGCTCATCGGGCCCGGCGGCGTGCGTGCGCTGCTCGTGCGCCACTGGAACGGTCATTTCCGACAGCGCGGCCGGGCATGGGAATACGACGCTCGGGGGCGACGGGGGTGGGTGCCGTGCCGAACCGATCCCACGCGCGACGCGCGGCGAATCGTGGATCAGGTCGGGCGCTGGATGACGGACGCCCTGGGCACGCGATTGCCGATCGAGGCTGCCATCGCGTTCCCGGATCGACACAGCCGGATCGAGCTGACCAACGACCCGGTCACCGAGGTCGTGACCGTCGACAACGCCCCGTGGTGGGCCAACCGCGTGGGGCGTGTACGCCAGCTGGATGGACGAAGCGCGGGCCGCCTGCTCGAGGCGCTCGGAGCCTGAGGAACCTTCCGGCCGGTCGGGGCTAGGCCGGCTCCTCCGGGGGCAGCCAGTCGCGCACCGCTTCCTCGGGAAGGATGTCGGCCAACAGCTCGTCAGGCGCCTCGTCATCGGACGACAGGAGGACCTCGGCCAGGCTGCGTTGGACGGCCAGCACCGCTGACTGGCGGTTGAACTGCGGGTACTCGGCGCAGGCGACCGATACATCGGTGAGCGCCAGGAATCGGTCGGACGCGTTGAGGAGACCGTCCATCGGGCGGCTGCCCTGCGGGACATGGATCATGCCCGTAAGCCAGAACGGGCGGACCGCGATCTGGGTCTGCACCGGGCGCTTGGGAATGCGCAGCTCATCGGTGCCGCGGTCGTCTACGCCGCTGCTGCTCCCGAACAGGACGGCCTCCACCGGGACCATGACCTGCTGTGCGGTGCGCGTGTTGCCGGGGTCCGCGTAGTCGGTCACGGTGGCGTCCTCGACGATCAGGTGGGTGGAGCTGCTGAGGTTGAGGATGTCGGCGACACGCCGGAATCGGGTGGCCATCCGGCCGCTGACCCGAAACCCGGAGGTGTAGAGCTCCACCTGGACCTCGACGACCTGGGGGCCGAACTCACCGCTGTCCCAATCGGTCATGTCCGGATGCTACCCCGTGCGGGCAGACCACAGGAAGTGCGAATTCCGCCGCGTTCGGCCTACTCGCCGGCCAGCTTCCCCTTGGCCGCGATGCGCGCCTCGCGGCCCCCGCGCCCCGTGGCCAGCAGGATGCGTCCGCTGGCCTGGGCCTGGTGCAGCGACTCCACCGCCGCCAGGTCATCGATGTCGGCCACCGCCTTGTCGTCGCGGACCCGCACGATGCGCGGGAAGCGCAGTGCGTACCCACTCCCATGACGACCGCTGCGCATGATGCGATCGAACGCGATCTCGACCACGACCTCTGGCACCACGCTCCGGAAGCGCCCGAAGTCGCGCACCGTGGTGCGCTGGAAGTGCTCGGTGAACGCGGCGATCTCGGCATCGGTCAGGCCGGTGTAGGCCTTGCCGATGACGGCCAGCGACGCGCCGTCCGGCCCGCGCACGGCAAAGGTGTAGTCCGACAGGACGCCGCGACGCTTCCCGTGGCCCCATTCCACGCCGACCACCACGCAATCCAGGGTGGCCAGCGCCTTCTTCAGCTTCAGCCAGCCCAGGCCGCGCCGGCCGGGCTGGTAGACCGAGGCCGGGTCCTTGACCATGAGGCCCTCGTTGTGCCGCTCACGGGCGGCGTCGAACAGCTCATCGACCTCCTCGGCCGAGCGGGCCCGATCCAGACGGGCGTACAGGAACCGCGCGTCGGTTCGCTCGGGGAGCTGGAGGAGCTCCAGAGCGCGGCGCCGATCCCGGAGCGGCCACTCCAGGAGGTCCTCCCCGTCCAGGTGGAGCAGGTCGAACGCGACCAGCGCGACCGGCACGCGCTCGAGAAGAGCGGCGTCGGGCCGCACCCGGCCCACGCGGGTCTGGAGCGCCGCGAAGTCAAGCATCGCGCCGGCCTTGAAGGGGACGAGCTCGCCGTCGAGCACGAGTGACTCGGCCAGGCCCGAGACGGCCGCCGTGACCTCGGGAAAGGAAACCGTGATCTCCTTCAGGTCACGACTGAACAGCCGGGCCTGACCGTCGCGCAGGTGGAGCTGGGCCCGGATGCCATCGTACTTGTCCTCCACCCAGGCCTCGGACCCGACCCGTCGCATGACCTCGGCCGCAT
>Ga0299906_10000095_pt1 | contig 83374 bp, 81 predicted proteins | sample RVTome_14_FD_200259 | JGI IMG/M metagenome (GOLD analysis project Ga0299906, IMG submission 200259) | Soil microbial communities from uranium-contaminated site in the Upper Colorado River Basin, Wyoming, United States - RVT145D125 (version 2) ...
GAAGTCGTAGTTGGCCCAGGCCCCTTCGCCCGGCTTCGCCGTGCGGCCGGCCTGGCCCGCAATCTCGGCGCCCTGCTCCGGATCGGACACCGGATTCCCCTCGTCATCCACCAGGATCTCGCCGTCGTCATCGGTGAGGACGACGCCCTCCCCCGATTCCTCGGCCTTCCGGATGCACTCGAGATCGTCGAAGACGCAGCGGATCTTGCCCCGCACCAGGCGGTCGATCTGGTTCAGGGCCTCCTGGTCGGCCGCGTTGGCCACCGTCTTCTTGATGCGTTTGAGGAGCTGCCTGCACGAAGCCTCGGGAAGCCTGAACGCAATCGGCCCGTGGGCCCCGCCACCTGCCGGCCGTGGGGGTCACGCGCTCAGTCCTCTCCCCACCGGATTCGGGCAGCGGCAGGCGCTGAGGCGGTCCGGTATGGAAAGGCCCCGGTCCGGGCGCAATGTCTTCCGCATTTATCGCAGGATGAGGCTGGCTTCGCGGGGGCAGACTTCGGTGACCCGGTCCCGCAGGCGGTCCTTGACCGTCTGGCCAGGGTCCCCTGCCCCACCACCAGGCGCCGTTTCCCCGGCCAGCATCGCCGTGGCCGCACCGGCCGCCGCCGCGGCGCTGGTATCGCCGCCGGCCCCCTGCCTTGCCAGATCGCGAAAGCCTTCGGCCGAGAGAGTCATGGACGAAAGCCTGGTCGTGACTTCGGTCATCAGGTTGACGCAGGTGCGCCTTCCCGCTTCGACCTCGTCCACGTAGGCGAGGAAGTAACGAGCCGGGATGTCGATGGTGCAGGCGGCGAGGGCCCGGTCCGCCGACCCGGCCGGCGCCGACACGGCACGGCCCTTCACACCGGCACAGGTGGCGGCGGGGTTCTCCGCGGCGCCCGCTTTGCGCCAGGCTTCGTCAATCCGCCCCTGATACGCTTCCTCCACCACGGGCGCCCTGTCGCCCCCGGACCCCGCGGATTCGACCCAGGCATCTTCAGTTTCGGCTTCGCCCCCGGGCGGAACGGCCCTGTCCCCGCCGCATCCGGGGTGGCCCAGGACCAGAACACAGAGGACGACCGTGGCGAGTCCGCGCATCTCGACCTCTGAGCTGAGCTGAGTACTGCCGGCGTGGCAGGGGCGGGGCGGGCCGGGCCAGTCCTTGTGCCGTCTCCCCTCCAACGAAATCCCCCGGGAAACCCCGCCAGTCCGATGCCTGGCGGGATCGGGGCGAAGGACACGGTGCAGTTCGGGGTGGGGTCACGCTGGTGCCGGGGGCCGCACGAGGTGCGTTGCTTTCTCAAGCGGGCGCAACGGCGACCGTAATGGGTCGGTGCCGGGCGCGCTAGGCGACCAGGAAGAGTCCTGCCGGTGAGCGTACACCAACTGGTTGGGATCACTCCCCGCGCCCATCGTAGGCCCGCCGCCTGATCTCCTCCCAGTCGCCCTCGGTCACACCCGGCTGGAGCCCTTCGCCCCGGAACGAGACGTCCCGAAGCTGAAACGGCCGCCGGGCCCGGCGCTGGGCGAGGATCTTCCGCAGACCTTCCTCAACCAGGGCCCGGAGGGTGGTCTGTTCTCGGCGGGCGGTCTTGCGAGCCTCGGCCATGAGCGCATCGGATATATCGATGGTCGTCTTCATGGCTCTATATTGCTTGAGCCATACGGGTGTCAAGCCGGGGACCTCCCCCCGCTCCCGTCCTTCGACGGCCTACTTACATCGAGCGCCTCGGTTTCCAGCGTGACTTCCAGCGTCCAGACCCGGACCCGTACTATGGCAGCGTGAGCCGAGACGGCATCGGCATCATACTCAAGGCCATCCTTCCGGACCTGCTTCCACCTCCAAACGGCACCCGGCACGAATGGGCGCGTTGGGATGAGTACATCTACACCTTGGACCCGGACGCGCTCGTCAAGAAGTTCCGCCAGCGGGGTGGGTCGTTCGTGACTGAGTTGTCGTTCACAGAGGAGGGCCTGTGGGGCTCCGAGGTCACCGATGTCGACCGGTATCACCTTGCCTTCGCTCCGGTCCGCAACGAGGAAGGGCTACCGAGGAGTATCGCAGGCTGACAGTCAGGGGTGACTGCATGGTCATCCCAAGGGGTGTGTTCTCAACATGCGTTAGGACGCGCGAGGAATAATACGATGACGCACCTTCCGCTGGACGCTCCTATCACACGGCGCGAGTTCTACTTCGAGATGCTGACCGTCTGGCTCTTCATCTTGCTCGTCGCGACCAAAGCAGTCGGATCCGACGCGAGCTGGAGGAACATGGTCGTTCCGGTCGGTGCCCTGGCAATCCTTGCGCTCCACGCGGTCGCGTTGTGGAGAGGCAGCCGTCGAGAGCGCGCCTCCCGCGGAGGCGCGGCCTAGCGACGGCTGCTGCAAGGTGGCCGGCTGCTGAACGCCCTGGCCGACGCACGTCGCGAAGCGGAGAGGCTACGCGGACCTCGTCGATTGGCGCAACGAGCGGCAGAGGGAGCTCGGGATCCTCGAAGCGTTCGCCGCAGGCTGCGGGTCGACCTGGCCTCGAGCCAACTGACTCCCGGCGTGAGGAAGAGCACCGGGATGCGCCCGACGCGTGGTCCCTTGCCGGAGCCCAGCGTTTGGCCATTGAACGAGAACGAGGTCCTCTCCTTGAGCAAGGCGGCCTTCTTTGAGGTATGGCGGACGCGGGCGACAACGGAGACGCCAAGATCTCCTGAACGCGTGAAGGAGGACTCGCGATGAGGTACCGGCGGAACTCATGGCCGTGCTGCCGGGCGGATAGCAGCACGCCTGGCGGCGCAGGGAGGGGAATGGGCGGTGGCCCAATGGAGATGGCGCTCCTGCAAGCAGGATTTGTGGCTCAGAGAGCAAAGTCCTGACGCCCCGGGACATTGTCTCCAACCCGGTACTTGGACTCGGGACTCACCGCCCAGCTTCACGTTGCGGCCCGGCGAGCACTTTGTCAAGCGCAGCTGGCCAGGGGCCACCAGGGACGTGGGACGGCGGTCGTGCGGCCAGTTCCCATCGAGCACGGTGGCCGAGGGCGGGGGGAGGAGGATAGGTTTGAGGGAGGTGGTCGATCGACGGACCGGGTCTGTGGCCGGGTGTTTCTCCTTCTCAGATCAGGCGAACCTCGAAGCGCCTTGCGGAGACGGGGTAGTCGAATGAGGGCGGGTCTCCTCGCCATTCCTGCGTCGGTTCTCATTGTTGGCGCGTGTGATCTCACGGGGCCGACGGCCCTGCCGCCGCCGCGGTTCGGACGGATTACGGCAGTCCTTTTCAACGAGCGCTGGACCAGCGTCCCCCGCCCTGATTCCGTGGTCGCGTACTATGACCCGGCGACTGGTCGTCTCCTGGTTTCCGGGACGCGTCCCGATGCTCGCGGAAGAGATGCTATCCTTGCCCTGGAAGTTTGTGGGCCGCCCGCCCCAGGCGCGTATCGGTTCGCGAATACCTGGAACGGCCCGTATGGACCAGATCGCCTCGCGCTCGGTGCCTCCGCCGACTATTGGCACCCAACGGACCTGCCCGGGGTTGACCCGCCACTCTACACCTGGGTCACCTTTGGTTCGGTAGGCAATCCGGGGGATTCCCTGGTCGTAGAAGATCTTCGCCTGGATGCAGGACGGATCAGCGGCAGGTTTCGCTTCGAGGCGAGGAGCCGCGGGGGGACCTACACCCTCGTGGCCCACGGCACGTTCTGGGGCCGGGTGGTCGCGCGTCCCGGTCCGTGCAGCCTCGATGGGGCCTGAGGCCGCGCCCTCCTGGTCCTTGCCGGAGTGGCATGTCACGCCCGGCCAATGGACTTCATTGGATTCTCGGGCGAGCTCGTCATCTACTGCGTGCTGATCGCCCTCGGCGGCGGCGCCGGGGTGGCCGTGGTGGATGTCGCGCGGAGGGAGCTGACCGGGGTGGTGCCGCTGGGCGATCAGCAGACGGGGGACTTCCACGGCTTCCTGATCCCATGACCGCCGGACCACCAGCCGCTGGTGGGCCTTCCCAGCGTTCGATTCAGTGCTAACGCCACCGCTGTGAGATACCTGCCCATCCTCGACGCGTTGACGCGGCCGCACTCGAACCGCACATTCACTCGTTGCTTCCGCTCCGAGGTGTCCATGTCCCGGTCTCGTCTGCTTGCGTTTGCCGTCGCGCTGCCCACAATCGTCGCCGCATGCGCTTCAGGAGGCCGTCAGGCGACCGCGGTCGCGCCGGTGACGGCTGCGTCCGACGCGGTGGAGGGGCCCATGGGCCTCGGCTCGACCACGGGGGTCGTGGTCTCCCAGAGCACGATCGGCTCCGAGGTCGGCGCGGAGATTCTGCGCAAGGGTGGCAACGCCATTGACGCCGCCATCGCGACAGGGATGGCGATGGTCATCACCAACCCGTCCAACGCGAATCTGGGCGGCGGCGGTTTCCTCGTAGTTCGCCGTCCGAACGGACAGGTTGAGACCATCGACTTCCGGGAAAAGGCGCCGCTCAAGGCGTCGGCTGACATGTACGTCGACCCGGCGACCGGTCGTTCCCGATGGCAGGGATCAGGCTACCTCGCGCCGGGCGTGCCCGGAACGGTTGCGGGCTTCTACCTGGCGCACCAGCGCCATGGGAAGCTCCCATGGAAAGACCTGGTGCTGCCCGCGCACAAGCTGGCGGAGAAGGGTGTGGTGCTGCCGTCGCTCGCCTCCGCGATCAACCGGTTAACGCAGGGCACGGGCCGCATGACCAGGTTCCCGTCGTCCATGCGGGCATACGGCAAGACCGGCGGCGGTGCATGGGCGGCGTCGGACACCATTAAGCTGCCGGATCTTGCCAGGTCGATGCATGCCATCGCGGAGGGCGGTCGCGACGCATTCTACAAGGGTTGGATCGCGGACAGCATCGACGTCGACATGCGGCGAAATGGCGGTCTCATCACCAAGGAGGACTTGGCAAAGTATCAGGCCGTGGTTCGCGAGCCGGTCCGGACCACATACAAAGGTTACGATCTGGCCTTGATGGGCCCGCCGACCGGCGGTGGCGTTATCATCGCCGAAGCGCTGGCCATTCTGGAGAACTACGACCTGAAGTTCATGGGACAGACCTCCCCGCAAGCGGTTCACCTGGTGCTCGAGGCGTTGCGGCGCGCGTTCCTCGACCGCGCCCGGTACCTGGGCGACCCGGACTTCGTCCGCGACATGCCGATCGCGCGCATCACCTCGAAGGCCTACGGCAAGGAGCTCGCCGCGACCATCAGCCCCACCACGGCCTCGGTCAGCGCCCTGCTCGGCAAGGACATCCTGGCGACCGGCCTGCCGGCAGAGTCGGACGAGACCACCCATTACTCGGTGATCGACAAGGACGGCATGGCGGTCTCGATCACGTATACGCTCGAAGGGGGATACGGCTCGGCCGTGGTCGCCTCGGGCACCGGCTTCATTCTGAACAACGAGATGGGCGACTTCAATCGCGTTCCCGGTCAGACCGATAGCACCGGCAGTGTGGGAACGCTGCCCAACCAGATCGCGCCGGAAAAGCGCATGCTGAGCTCGATGGCCCCGGTCATTGTGTCGCGCAACGGCAAGGTGGTGCTGATCACGGGCTCGCCCGGCGGCCGCACCATCCCGAGCACGGTGCTCGGCGTCCTGCTCGGCTTCATGGAGTTCGGCTACCACGGGCGTCAAGCGGTGGAAGCGCCGCGCATCAACCACCAGTGGATGCCGGATCGTGGAACCGTTGAAACCGACGCGACGCCGGCGATTCCGCAGTCAACGCTCGACGCGCTCGCCGCCATGGGACACTCGGTACGTGATGGCGGTGGCGGAAGTGCCCACTCGATCTGGGTGGACCTGACCACGGGAATCGCGTACGGCGTCGCCGACAAACGCCAGCGGGGCTCGTACGCCGCCCGGTAGACCTGACGGCGGCTTGCCTTCTGGAGCTGGGATCGAGGGCCCGCGGCCGCAGGGAGAGGGGAATGGGCGGTGGCCCAATGCTGGCCGCCTGTCAAGGCACCCGGCAGGGCCTTCAGCGGTTGCGTGATAGGAGTATCGGGGGTGGAGCGGGTCCCGTCGCTTTGCTAATACCGTCGCTTCGTACCGTTGGCAGCGCCGCGCTCGTGGGTCTCGTGAGCGGCGCAGTCATTCTTGGCCTAGGTGGCCGCCTTCTCATGCACGTCGTGGCCATCGCGATCCACGGCTCCGGGGGCTTCTCTTTGGGCGGCTCCCTCGCGGTGCTCGCTGCCGGCGCGCTGTTCGGTACGCTGGGCGGCCTGGTGCTCCCGTTCGTCCCGGGACAGTTGGGCCGGTGGCGCGCCCCGGCCCACACGGTCGTCTTGTTCGCCCTCATCGCTCTGACGTCCGACGCCGCCCGCGGGGCCGCATCCGGCGTTGCCTGGCCCGCGCGCCTACCGGTTCTCCTGGCGTTTGGCGGACTGCTGCTCGGCTACTCGCGGCTTCTCATTCACTTCACCCTCATTCTCCGTGACTCGGCCCCAGGGCGTCTCCCTGGCGTCACGGGGTGTAGTTGAAGTAAGAGCCCCGGACCCGGCACCCATTGTCGTTGCAGGCGTTCAGGCTCCAGTACACCGGGTTTCCGAGATACGGCAGGTTCTCAGCGGGGGTCCACGAATTGCTCAGGAGGTCCGTGAGCTGGAACTGGAGGGTGCCGGGGGCGGAACAGGGGGCACCGGTTGTCCTGTTGAGGCAGATGGTGAGACTCTTCTCGTGGGCTCCCCCACTCCAATAGAACGTGGGTCGGGGGTTGTCCCTGATCCAGGCGCCTTGCACGGGTGATTTAGGCGTCGGGGCGATCGGCAAGATGTACTCGCAAACCAGGCCGAACGCATCCACGAACGCCCCCGCTCGGCCCTGGATGCCGACGGCAGGCATGGCGCCCCCGCACCGCTGGGTGTCGAAGGAAGTCCCGCCGCTCCCTCCGGCCTTCGCGAGTGCCCGGCTCTCAAAACTCCAGGTCCCCCAGCTTCGTCCGAGCGTGTAACACTGGAGAATCAGGGAGTTCACGTAGTTTCCGGCGGTCCCGCGGAAACCCTTGAGGACTTCCCGCTGGGCACACTTGTAGTCCCTGGTGGTGTTACCAAGGTGTTCCTTGCCTGCTCCACCCACGGGATAGTTCTTGTTCCAGTCCCAGGAGCCGGTCAGAACATCCTTGACCTGAGCGCAGAACGGAGTGATCCTGTCGATCCAGGCCCCGGAACTGATCCGCAGGCCGGTGACGATCGATCCCACCGGGCAGCGAATGAGGTAGCGGGTCCCACCGCTTCCGCCCACGATCTTGCTATCCTGCGCGGCAAGCAGGGGAGCCAGGCCAAGGCCCCAGGCCGCTGCGACCAAAAGCAATCTCGCGCGCATGTGTCACTCCCTCGGGAAGGGCCGGGGTCAATTCCGTTTCGCCCATCCCGATCGGGGACTGGGGGGCGGATGCGGTGTCTGGGAAGGAACTGCGCAAGGAGGCCCGCCCGGGGATCACCCCCGCCGGCGCGCCCGCGCGCGCTTCCTATGGCAGCGGCGCGGGTCCACTGCCCCGCACGCTCAACCCGCGCGAGAGCGCAGCGGTGGCCTGACGATCATCGTGGGTCCAGAACTCCAAGGGCTCGCCCTTCGCTTCGGCCGCAAGGACTTCCGCGGTCGCCACGTGGATCGCGTCCAGGGCGCGAACGTTGACCGCGAACGAGCCCTTCGCGCGCTCGAGCACGGCGGCATCCACCGGCGCCAGGTCGAGCATCCCCAGAAGGTCGGACAACTCTTTGCGCTTGATCGCCGTCTGCGCGTCATCGAGGTTGCCGAGCAGCCGCTCCCGGTCCACGGCTCGGAACGCCTCGACCTCGACGATTCGCGAGGAAACGACCCAGCCCCCGGCCGCCAGCGGGACGGCCGGGCCCGGCTCGAGGAACACCACCCTCAGCAAGGCGCTAGCGTCCACGTACCTCATGGGGATCCTCTCGCACGGCGCGAAGCGAGGTCTGGATGTCCACCGAGCGGTGGAGCGTCGAGATCTCCAGCTGGTCCCACCGCTGGGTGCCCAGGTGCAGGCGGCCCTCCCGGGCCAGGCGCTCGCGCCAGGACAGGGGGACGGCGTCCGGCGGCCCGATCTGCGCGATTGGATCGTCGCGGTCCTTCACCACGATCCGCGTTCCACGCGAGGCAAGGCGCAGGTACCGGCTCAAGTGGGCCTTGAGCTCGCTCACATTGATGGCCTTCATGGTCTCATTATAGGACCATGGTGGTCTTCAGACAAGTGAGCCGGCCCGACGCTCACGGGCCCGGCGCTCCCGGCGGCTCCGCGCTGCGCTGCTGGGCCAGGAGCCGGTCCGCGAAGTCCAGCCGCTCCTCCAGCTCGCCCGCCCGGCTTTCGAGGTCCTCGACCATCTGCTGCAGGTGCGCGTTCAGGTCCAGCGTTTCCTCGAGCGAGGCCACCATGGCTGCCGCGCGGGCGCGGGCGCGGAGCCGTTCTGCCCCGAGCGCGAACCCGATGCCGAGCAGGGCGTGGATCGTGGCGTGTGCCGCCTCGCCCGGCGCCGCGGCGAACCACACCGCGCCCAGGTTGACCATCGACATGGTCCAGGAGACGGGGATCCACGCCCGATGCCGGAACCAGACCCGCCCCGAGGGGGCGGGGTACCTGCCACTGGGGGTGGCCGACAGATCGTCGCTCATCGCCTGGTCCCTCCGGTGCGAAGTTCCGACGTGAGGTTCCGCACCAGGATCAGCTCCGTGCGCGGGGAGTCGGCGGCGCCCGGGGTCCAGAAGCGGATCGTGCGCCGGCCGTCGGGTGAAACCGCCGGGGCGGTCTCGAGCGCGTCGCTCGCGGATGACGCAGCGCCCTCCGTTCCCGGGAGCGGTGTGGCGGCGAGCTGGTCCAGTGCCCGGTAATGCAGTCGACCGGAGGCCCCGCCCACGTAGACGAAGCCCGATCCGTCGGGAGCGAAGCTGAGCCGGTCGAACGCGTTGGGCGTGAGATCCTGCCCCGGCGCGAGCGCCAGGCTGTACCGCTCGGTCGGCACGAGTGGCTCCGGTCTGGTCCCGACCCAGGCCAGCCCCGCCAGGGTGAACATCGCCATCGCGCTGGCGCCGATGCTGAGCGGATTCCAGAGCGCCCTGGCCGCGGGGGCTCCGGAGGCCACTGCGCCAACGGGCAGGGTGAAGCCGGGATCGCCGAGCGCGGCGGCGAACGCGCCGGCGGTGGCGAAGCGGCCGGCGGGGAGCCGCTCGAGGGCCTTCTGAATCGCGGCGGCCACGTGCGGCGGCACCGAGGCGCGGTGGCGTGTCACCGGTGTGGCGGTTTCGGTGAGGATCCGGGCCACGATCGCCTGTGCCGAGTGCCCGGTGAAGGGCGGGTCGCCGGCCAGCATTTCGTAGAGCATCGCGCCCAGGGAGTAGACATCGCTCCGCGCGTCCAGCTCGCGGTCGCCCATCGCCTGCTCCGGAGACATATAGGAGGGCGTGCCGACCGAGAGCCCGGTGCCGGTGAGTCGCGGTGGATCACCCCATGCCGGTGGGCGTAGTCCAGCGCGCTCGCCACACTGCGCACCAACTCCACCGACTCCTCGACGCCCAGTTGCTTTTCACGCCGGAGCCGGTCGCGCAGGGTGTCGCCCTCCACGAACGGCATGACGTAATAGAGGTAGCGTATCCCATCCGGGGCGTGGGCGACCCCGGAATCGAAGAGCGGGAGGATGTGCGGGTGCTGGAGGTTGGCGGTGACCTCGATCTCCTTGAGGAACCGTTCGGGCCCGATCAGCGCGGCCAACTCGGTGGCCAGGACCTTGAGCGCCACCCTGCGGTTGTGCCGGAGGTCGTGCGCCAGATAGACCGTGGCCATCCCACCCTGGCCCAGTTCGCGCTCGACGCGGTAGCGGTCCTGGATGGCCTCCGCCAGGTGGGGGAGGGTATCGGTCATCGGGGCTCCTCGCCGCGAGTGCTCCAAAATGCCTCCGAACGGAACCCGGCGCGAGCCAAGCCGCGGGGGGTGTTGTCCTAGACGTGGTAGACGGCGACCTCGCGGTCGTGCCGGAGGGCGGCGGCGAGATGCTGGGAAGCCTCGCTCATGCAGGCCGCCTCACCGGGCGGGGCGTGCGAACCCCTCGCGCCGGGCGGCCGCCGCGAGGCGTTCATCGAAGGTCAGCAAGGTGCCGGCCGGCGGGGAGCCGCCCCAGGTGACTGCGGCCGCGAGCTGGAGGGCATCGGCCACCCGCAACGGATGCAGGCGCAGGAGCCGGAGCGCCTGCTCCCGCACAGCTTCCGCCGGCTGCACTTCGAACCAGCTGGCCTGGAGAGTGGACAGCAGGTCCCGCGCGGCCGCCTCAGCGTCATCGGTCAGGTGTCCGTCCCGATGCAGGCGGGCGATGGCGGACGCACACTCGACCGCCGAGCCCCACCACACCACCTGCTCCGGGTCTTCCTCCAGCCACCGCAGCGCCGGCGCCGTGCGAGGCTGCTGCAGGCAGAGCGGCACCAGGGCCGAGGAGTCCCAGAACCTCACCGCCCCTCGGCCCGCTCTTCAAGGAGTGTCGAGAGGGAACGCCCCTTGGCATCCGCCGGCCTGCTGGCCTTCCGGAATCCCCGCGGCAAGGGCGACCGGGGAAGCCGCAGCTGGCCGCTGCGGACCAGCAGCTCCCTCCGGCCGTCCTCTTCGGCCTCACCCCGGACCGGCACGAGCCGGGCGATGACCCGGCCCCGGTCGGTGACCAGGACCTCATCGCCCCCGCGGACCAGATCCAGAAAGGCGCTCAGGCGGGCCTTGAGCTCGGTGATGGAGGTGGTCGTCATCGGACTATACTAGTCATTACGCGGTGACCTGTAAAGGTCGAGCAGCGCCCGCGAGTCCGAGCTTCCAATCCCGTTACGACGGTGGCGGGCTGTCTGTCGCCCCGGGGGTGCGACCGCTCGGCCTGGTTCCACGGACACACCTCACCCAGGACCGGAACGGCGCCGAGCCCAAAGGTGCGGGGGGCAGGGGGGCAGGGGGGCAGGGGGCAGGGACCGGGAGTCCCTCGAGGTGCTTTACTCCGGCGACGGTCGTCTCGCGAAGCGACCGAGGACCCGCAGCGGCTGGTCGGGCGGCGCAGACCTCCACGATCCCGCATTTGAACTATCGGCCCGGTCCTCCTCAGCGCTGAAACACGAGCTTCAGCGGTGTGGACGAATAGGAGTGCTCGATCTGGGCGTTGTCGAACACCGCCACACCGAACACGTACTCCCGGGCCAGGTCGTCGAACTGGACGTCCTTGGGGTCGCCGGTCGCCAGCTTCCGTCGGATCTCCAGGGTCCACTTCGAGCCGTCGTGCTGCCCGCGGGCGTCCACATCCGCGCGTGCCCCGGTCGGACCCGACGTCACCATGTTCGGAAGCATGGTCCCCACGGGGAGCGCGGCCAGTTCCGCGGCCGTCACCAGCTGCTTCTCGCTCTCGAGAATGAAGAACGGCGGCGCGGTCAGCGACGACGGGTGCCGATAGGTCGGGCTTCCGTTGGTGGCCGGATTCGCTGCGTACCCCCCCGTCCCCGCGTCGGATCCCCTTCCCCCGTTGTGCGGATCCCCGGTATAGGGCTCCCAATGCCCTACCCACTGATCGTCGAGTTTGAAGTGTTGGTTCATCCGCACCATCTTCCAATGCCAGATATCGGCGATTTCGCTTGGCGCGTTGGTGTATTTCTTGGCAGCGCGATTCTCGTCGGAGTAGAAGTAGGATTTGCCGGGGCGATTGTTCATGGCCGGGTCGTGGCAGGTCACGGCGCAGCCCCCGTTGTCGAACCCGGCCACCGTCGACGCGCCGTAGGTGTTCCACATTACAGCGACCTTGTCCTCATACATGTAGTCGGATCCTTCGGCCGTCCAGTTGGCACCCCAGGTGTAGCCGTCATGCGGGCGCGGCTTGGCGGCCGCGGTGGCCCAGCTCCCGTCGAGCTGCTTGATCCACGGCTGCCGTCGTTCGCTGACCTCGTCATCCACCCATTGGAGTACGAAATACACATAGACGCCGTCGTGCGCCGCCCGCATCGTGACCTCGGTGGCATCGGCCCAGCCGCCATTGATCGGTACCGTGATCGGGCCGGCGGTGGCCCAGACCGGATCACCCGGGTCCCCGTCGATGGCCGGCGCCTGCGACGCAGCGATTCGCCCGGCGTTGAGCCGATACGCAAACCGATTCGGCTGTCGCCGAATCCACTCCGCCACCCTCCATTCGTCCTTTGAATCGAAGCTGCCGATGGCCCCGCCGCCGTGTGGAATGACCGCACGCGCTTTGCGGATCAGCAAGCTCCGGTACGGATCGGCCGGATCAATGAACCCGGACGTCACCAGCGCGGCGGAGTCCATGGTCGTCTGGAACGTGTTCAGCAGGTTGAGGTGCGCACCCAGACTGCTGTGGCACGCTGCGCAGTCCGCCTGGAGGACCCCCTGAACCTCCGCGAACCCCAGTTCGCTGGGGCTCGAGGGATTGTCCCAGCAAGCGGCAGTCGCGAGAACTGCACCCCCCAGCAGGGTGGTGGAGCGCAAACGCATTGACATGGGTCAACCCCTCCTCCGGAGGCCTGAGCGCCTTGTCCGGACGCCGAGTTGCCGGTCGCCGGGACTGACGCTATAGAATGTCCCATGCGGGTGAGGGAGACGTGAAGACAGTCTGAAAGGCTCCTGCGCCTCCATCCTTCGCTGATGGTGGCTAGAACCAGCGCCGCAGCCACTCCACCTCGACCATGACCTTCGCCAGATGGCGCAGGCGACCTGGCGGATACACCTGCACCACCGGCGCCGGCTCGGCGTAGAAGTTGCCCTTCCCGAACCCGGCCTTGCCGCCGCCCGTCTCGATGAAGCAGGCGCCCTGGCCGTCAAAAGCGGCGGGCTCGCCCCGGCCGGTGATCGCCCGCGCGATGTTCCGGGCCACGACCTCCGCCTCCGCGTGGGCAAAGACTCCGGCCTTGGGGAGAGGCTTCCCCAAAGACAGCGGAATGCTCACGACGTCGCCGAGCGCGAAGACGCCGGGATTCGTGGTCGCCATGGTGACCCGATCCACCGCGATCCACCCGCTCGCCGAAAGCAGGGTGGACTCCCGCACCACGAGAGGCGCCCGGTGGGGCGGCACGTAGGCCAAGAGGTCGTACGCCGCCCGGGCTCCGTTGGCGAACGCGAGTTGGCGGGCGTCCGGATCGGCGCTCACGAGCTGATGCTCCGGGTGATACCGGATGCCCCTGGATTCGACCATCCCTCTCACGGCCTTCGACCCCTCGGGGCCGGCCACACCCATGGGTCCGGGCTCGGCGGCGAAAAGGTCGATCTCGGCTTGCCCCCGAATCTTCTGTTTCCGGCAGGCCCACTCCAGCAGCATCGCGGCCTCGTAGGGGGCTGCCGGACACTTGTAGGCCGGGGCCGCCGTCAGGACGACCAGCCGCCCGCCGCGGAACCGCGCCAGGGCGTCGCGGAGACCCTCCGCTCGGCCAGGGTGTAGAAGCTGTGCCCCGCCCCGGCCAGGCCGGGAATCACCTCGTGGTCGAGTTCGGCGCCCAGGGCGACGACCAGGTAATCGGCCCCGCGCGTGCGTCCGCTCACCACGGCCTCCCGCCGGTCCGGGTCGATACGTTCGATCTCGCCCCGGACGATCTCGATCCCCTTGCGTGCGAGTCGCGCCAGCGGGCGCGAGATGCCTTCGGCGGTCCGCCCCCCCGTCATCAGCCAGAGCAACGACGGCGCGAAGACGAACGCCGCCTCGCGCTCCACCAGCACCACGCGGTGATCCCTCGGCAAGGCGCGGCGCACGCGGTTGGCCACGACCAGGCCGCCCACCCCTCCACCCAGAATCAGGACCGGTTTTTCCCATCGGCGCCCCGTCCTCAGACGCCGTCCTGGATGGCCTCCGCCAGGTGGGGGAGGGTGTCGGGCACCGGGGCTCCTGAGAGGGAACGGACCTAGGATGCCCCGAAGAGGACGATTCGCGAACCTCCCTGGGGTCTTCTGGATCGGATCTGCGCCGGGACCGGGCCACTCTAACGCCAAAAGGATCAATGGCTTACACCGCCTCAGCCGGGTTGCAACCCGCAGGCCCGCCCCGCTAGATTTCTGTATTGCGTCCGGTCGCTTCCGCCCCGCGGAGCGACGGACCGTCCGCTCCCGCACCACGAGCCCAGATGACCGCGCCCAATACGCGAGAACGCATTGTGCCTCGCCCGATCGAGGACGAGCTCAAGCAGTCCTTCATCAACTACTCGATGAGCGTTATCGTCTCGCGCGCGCTGCCCGACGTGCGGGACGGGCTCAAGCCGGTGCACCGGCGGATCCTGTACGCGATGCACGAGCTGGGGCTGGTGCCGGGGCGGCCCTACAAGAAATCGGCGACGGTGGTGGGCGACGTGCTGGGCAAGTACCACCCGCACGGCGACAGCTCGGTGTACGACGCGCTGGTGCGCATGGTGCAGGACTTCTCGCTGCGCTATCCGCTGGTGGATGGGCAGGGCAACTTCGGGTCGGTCGACGGCGACCCGCCGGCGGCGTACCGCTACACCGAGGCGCGGCTGACCCGGGCCGCGCTCGAGCTGCTGGCCGACATCGACAAGAACACCGTCGACTTCCAGCCCAACTTCGACGACCGGCTCCGGGAGCCGACCGTTCTGCCCTCCCGGATCCCCAACCTGCTGGTGAACGGCTCCAGCGGGATCGCCGTGGGGATGGCCACCAACATCCCGCCCCATAATCTCCGGGAGGTTTGCGGTGCGGTCGAGGTGCTGGCGAAGAACCCGAAGGCGTCGCTGGACCAGTTGCTGGACCACATCAAGGGCCCGGACTTCCCGACAGGCGGGTACATCTACGGGCTGCAGGGGCTGCGCGAGGCGTACCAGACCGGCCGGGGCCGGGTGATCATGCGGGCCCGGGTGGTGGTGGAGGAAAAGTCGAACGGCAAGAACGCCCTGGTGGTGAACGAGCTGCCCTACCAGGTGAACAAGGCGCGCCTGGCCGAGCAGATCGTCGACCTGGTGGTGGGCAAGAAGATCGAAGGGGTCTCGGCGGTGCGCGACGAGTCCGACCGGGACGGCATGCGCCTGGTGGTGGAGCTCAAGCGCGATGCGATTCCCGAGGTGGTGCTCAACCAGCTCTACAAGCACACCCCGATGCAGTCGACGTTCGGCGTGATCAACCTCGCGCTGGTGGGCGGCCGTCCGAAGGAAATGCCGCTCCGCGACATGCTCCAGCATTTCATCGACCACCGGCACGACATCATCGTCCGGCGCACCACCTTCGATCTGGAGCAGGCCCAGGCCCGGGAGCACATCCTGGAGGGCCTCAAGATCGCGGTCGACAACATCGACGAGGTGATCGCCATCATCCGGGGCTCGCGCACCCCGGAAGAGGCCGACGAGCGGCTGCGCCGGAAGTTCAAGCTGACCGAGAAGCAGAGCGAGGCGATCCTCAACATGCGGCTGGCCCGGCTGACCGGGCTGGAGCGGGACAAGCTGGAGGAGGAGCTCACCGAAGTCCGGGGCCAGATCAAGGAGCTCAAGGGGATCCTCGGGTCGAAGGAGCGCCGCACCGGCATCCTGGTCGACGAGATGAACCAGGTCGTCAAGACCTTCGGCGACCCGCGGCGCACCGAGATCATCCCCGATCAGGCCGACTTCCTGGTGGAGGACCTGATCGCCGAAGAGGACATGGTCATCACCATTTCCCATTCGGGCTACATCAAGCGCATACCCAGCTCCACCTACCGGCGGCAGCGGCGGGGCGGCCGCGGGCTGATGGGCGTTACCGCCAAGGACGACGACTGGATCGAGCACCTGTTCATCGCCAGCACCCATGACTACGTGATGTTCTTCAGCGACCGTGGGCAGGTCTACTGGCTGAAGGTGCACGAGATCCCGCAGGGCGGGCGCGCGGCCAAGGGCAAGCCGGTGGTGAACTGCATCGCCATCAAGCCGGAGGAGCGGATCGCGGCGCTGGTGCCGGTGCGGACCTTCGACGACCAGCACTGGCTGATGTTCGCCACCCGCAAGGGAACCGTGAAGCGGACGGCGCTCGCCGCGTACGGCAATCCGCGCAGCAACGGGATCAACGCCATCAACATCGACAACGACGACGAGCTGATCGACGTCGAGGTCACCGACGGTAACAACGACGTCGTGCTGGGCACCCGAAACGGCATGAGCATCCGCTTCCACGAAAGCGACGCCCGCGAGATGGGGCGGGCCACCTCGGGGGTCAAGGGCATCGAGCTGGAGCAAGGGGACAAGGTGATCGGGATGGTGGTGCTGCGGCGCGAGGCGACCCTGCTCACCGTCACCGAGAAGGGGCTCGGCAAGCGCTCCGAGCTGGGCGAGTACCGGGTCCAGCGGCGGGGCGGCAAGGGCATCCTCACCCTCAGACGCACCGACAAGACCGGCGCCTGCATCGCCCTCAAGGAAGTCCTGGAAGACGACGAGTTGATGCTGATGAGCCGCCATGGGATCATCATTCGGGTGCCGGTCAAGGGCATCAGCGTGATCGGACGCAATACCCAGGGCGTTCGGGTCATGAACCTGGACGACGGCGACACGGTGGTGGACGTGGCCCGGGTCGTCACCGAGGACGAGGGCGGCACCGAGGAGCCGACGGGAGACCTTGCCCCGGCCCCGCCGGACGCCGCCGAATAAGGGTGCCTCCTCCCGTCCGCCCGTCCGCGGACGAACTGCGGAGCGCGCTGGCGGCGCTGCGCGAGATCGTGTCGCCCACGCCCCTGGTCGAGTGCCACGCCCTGAGCCGGCGCCTTGGCGCACCGGTCTGGCTCAAGTGCGAGCAGTTTCAGCCGATCGGCGCGTTCAAGATCCGGGGCGCCTGGACCGCGCTCAGCCGGCTCTCTCCCGAAGCCCGCGCCGCCGGCGTGATCACCCATTCCAGCGGCAACCACGCTCAGGCAATCGCCTTCGCCGCCCGGCGGCTCGGCATCGAGGCCGTGATCGTGATGCCGGAGAGCGCCCCGGCCGTGAAGGTCGAGGGGGTGCGGCGACTCGGCGCCGAGATCGTCTTCGTTGCCCCCAACCCGGCCGCGCGGAGCGAACGGGCCGACCAGCTCGCCGCCCAACGCGGCCTGACCCTGGTCCCCCCCTACGACGATCCGCACATCGTCCTGGGCCAGGGCACCTGCGCGCTGGAAATCCTGGACGCCCGGGACGACATCGGCACGATCCTGGCGCCGATCGGCGGCGGGGGGCTGCTCGCCGGCACCTGCGCGGCGGTCAGGGCGTTCCGGCCGGAAACACGAGTGATCGGGGTCGAGCCCGCATTGGTGCCCAAGCTCTCCGCGGCCCTGGCCGCGGGCGAACCCACGGCGGTCGAGGCGCGCGAGAGCGTGGCCGACGGGCTGCTCCCGGTCTCGGTCGGCCGGCTCACATTCGACTACATTCGTGCCAGCGTCCGCGAGGCCGCCTCGGTGAGCGAACGGGAAATCCAGGAAGCGATGCGCATGCTTTATTGGGAGTGCGGACTTCGGGTGGAGCCCTCCGGGGCGGTCGCCTGCGCCGCGTTGCTGGCCGGCCGGGTGCGTCCCGAGGGGGGGGGCCCGGCGGCGGCCATCGTGAGCGGGGGCAACGTGGATCGGGACCGTTTTGACGCCCTGGTGGGGCCCGCGTGACGTCGGCCCGCATCTTGTTCGCCCATGACGATGCCGCGTTCGGGCGCACCCTGAGCTGGATCCTGAGCGAGCACGACTATCAGGTCACGCCGGCGCCCGCGACCGACGCCCTCTTCGCTCCCCTGACCGGGGAGACCTGGGATCTGCTGGTGCTGGAGACCAGCCGCGGCAAGGCGGGACTGGACCTGCTGGCGCGGATCAAGGACGACACGCGGTTCGAGGACCTCCCGGTGCTGCTGCTTTCGTCCCTGCCGTCGGAGGAGGGATCGATCGAGGCCCTCGGGCTCGGCGCCTCGGACTTCCTGGCGCCGCCGTTCCGGGCCCGCGAGATCCTGGCCCGCATCAAGGCGCGGCTGCGTGCGGGACGGGAGCTCAACCGGGCGCGGGCCGAGGCCCGCTCCCGATCCGAGATGGTCGAGATCCTCCGCGAGATCGCCAGCTCGCTCACCCCCGAGGAGATCTATCAGATCCTGGTCCGCCGGGTGGCGCAGGGGCTGGGGATTTCCAAGTGCTCGATCCTGCTCCGGGGCAACGACGCCGAGACGGCCACCGTGGTCGCGGCGTTCGAGAACCCCCTGTTGCGCAAACTGACCGTCGAGCTGGCGCGCTATCCCGAGATCGGCCGGGCCTTCGAGTCGGGTGAGATCGTGCTCAGCGACTCGGTCGCCTCGGACCCCCTGTTCGCACCGACCCGCAAGCAGTGGCAGCAGGAGGGCAAGCAGGTCGAGACCACCTCCGCGCTCGCCATCCCCTTCAACGTCCGGGACCGGCGTCATGGGGTATTCTACCTGCGCACCAGCGGGGAGGACGTGGTGCTCAACAAGCTCGATGTTCAGTTCGCCGACCAGGTCATCAAGTCGGCCGTGACGGCCATCGAGAAGGCCTACGCCCTCCAGGAAGTGGTCGAAGGCCAGCGCAAACTGCGTGAGCTGGCGGAGACCGATCCCCTCACCGGGCTGATGAACCGGCGCGCCCTGGAGGCCAGACTGGCCCGGGAGCTGGAGCAGGCGCAGCGCTACGCGACCGTGCTCAGCTGCCTGATGGTCGACGTGGATCATTTCAAGGACACCAACGACAGCTTCGGCCACCAGATGGGCGATGCGGTGCTGAGCCAGCTCGGCGCGCTGTTCCGGCGGGAACAGCGGGCGATCGACCTGGTGGCCCGGGTGGGCGGCGAGGAGTTCTGCATCCTGCTGCCGCTGACGGGACCGGGCGGTGCCCGGATCTTCGCCGAGCGGATTCTGCGACGGGTCGCGGGCCACCGGTTTGGCGATGCCGGGCGGGCCGTGCCCATCACCGTGAGCATCGGAGTGGCCAGCTACCCCGATGACCGGGTGAGCGACGGGGTGTCGCTGATCGGCATCGCGGACGAGAACCTGCTCAAGGCCAAGGCCGACGGGAGAAACCGCTATCGCGACTGACCCCTTGCGCCCGCCCCATTCCCGCCTCACTCTGCACCTCGTATTCCTTATCCGCGTACCTCCTTCCGGAGTTCGATCATGCGACGCTCTGTTTCCGGTTTTGCCTCTTACCTGGCCGTCATGACGCTGGCCGCGGGGGCCGGGGCCGCGGGCGTGTGGCTGCTGGGCCGGGCGGCCACCCCCGGCCAGGCCACCAACCACGGTGAGTACGTCTGGATCACGCGAGGCGCCGACAGCGTCCGCGCCTACGTCGCCTATCCCGAGCGCGCCGACCCCGCACCGGGCGTCATCGTGATTCACGAGAACCAGGGGCTCACCGCCTGGGAGCCGACGGTCGCCGACCGGCTCGCCGCGAGCGGCTTTGCGGCCATCGCAGTGGACATGCTCTCCTCCCGCTTCGGCATGACCCCTGCCACCGGCGATTCGGGCCGGCGGCTGATCTCCCGGTTGCGGCCCGACGACATTACGGCGGACCTCAACGCCGCCTTCGACTATCTCGCGGCGCAGCCGTCGGTGCGCGGCGACGCGATCGGCGTCATGGGCTTCTGCTGGGGCGGATCGCAGACCTTCCGCTTCGCCACCAACAATCCGCGGCTGAAGGCGGCCGTGGTCTGCTACGGCTCGGCGCCCGATTCCACCGCCCTGCCCCGGATCGCTGCGGCGGTGCTCGGGGTCTACGGCGAGAACGACAACCGGATCAACGCGGCCATCCCCACCGTGGAACGGCTGATGAAGGCCGCCGGGAAGCGCTACGAGCACGACATCTACCCCGGCACCGGGCACGGCTTCCTCAAGCCCGGCCGAATGGGGAACGACACCGACCAGCCCGACCGTGCCTGGAGCCGGATCGTCGGGTTCTTCCGGACCGAGTTGGGGCGGTGATCGCTGGGCTGCTTTTCCTGGTATCGGCGCAGGACCCGCTTGCGCTCCGCGCCGATACCTTGTCGCTGCGGCACGACGCGCTGCACTACGAGGCCCGGGTGGAGCTCCCGGCCGCGGGCAACCGGATTCGCATGGAGGTCCGCGCCCGGTGGCGGATCGCTTCCACCGAGCCGGTGCGGCTGGACCTGGATACGGTGTTCAAGGTCTCCCGGGCCGAGGTCGGCGGCCGCCCGGTGACGCCGCAACGCCGGGGCTTCGCCCTGCTGCTGGCCCACGACCGCCGGCCGGGCGACACCGTCTGGACTCTCGTGGCGTACGAAGGGGTGCCGCAGGACGGCCTGGTGATCCGCGGCGAGGGAACGGCGCGCACCGTGTTCGCCGACAACTGGCCCGACCGCGCCCGGGGCTGGCTGGCAACCCAGAACCATCCGGGCGACAAGGCGACGGTGTCGTGGAGCATCGCCGCGCCGCTCGGCCTGGGTGTGGTCGCCAACGGCGCCCGGACGGGTGTGGACAGCTCCGGGCCGATCGCGACCTGGCGATTTCAGATGGACCAGCCGATTCCGGTGCATACGATGGTGGTGGGCGCCGCGCGCTTCGCGACCGCGGAGGTGGGCCGGGCGGGCTGCCCAGCGCGATGCATTCCGGTCAGCGTGATGTCCTTTCTCCCGGACTCGGCCTTCGCGGTCGACGGGCCGTTCCGCCGGGCGCACCAGATGGTCGACTTCATGGCCGAGCGCTTCGGCCCCTACCCCTATGCCGAGCTCCGGCATGTGCAGTCCTCGACGATCTTCGGCGGGATGGAGAACTCCACGGCGATCTTCTACGACCAGCGCGCCTGGTCCGCCGGGCGCCTGGGCGAGGGCATCGTGGCGCACGAGACGGCGCACCAGTGGTTCGGCGACGCGGTGAGCCAGAGCGATTGGCATCACCTTTGGCTCTCCGAGGGGTTCGCGACCTACGGCGCCGCGCTCTGGGCCGAGCACACCGCGGGCGTCGAGGGACTCCGAGGGGCCATGCGGCAGGCCGCCGCGAGGGTGCGCAGCGCCGAGGCCCGGGCACGCCCCATCCTCGACCCCGCCGAGTCGAGGCTCATGTCCCTGCTCAACGCCAACAACTACCAGAAGGGCTCCTGGGTGCTGCACGCTCTCCGGGGCCTGCTCGGCGATTCCGCGTTCTTCGATGGGCTGCGGACCTTTGCGTCGCGCTATCGTCATGGCAACGCATTGTCGCGCGACTTCGCCCAGGTGATGGCCGAGGTCTCCGGCCGGGACCTGGACTGGTATTTCCTCCAGTCCCTCACGCAGCCGGGATACCCGGTCCTGGAGGTCTGGACCCGCCCGGTCGGGGATTCCGTGACGGTGGAGATCACGCAGGTGCAGGATCCCGCCTGGGGTATCTACCGGATCCCCGGGCTCGTGCTGGAGCTCGACGGGAGGCGGGTGACAGTGGACCTCGATGCGCCGCGCGTCAGCCGGAGCTTCCCGCGGACCGGCGGCGGCAGCCCCGCGGTGACGGTGGACCCCGACGGGTGGTGGCTGCTGGAGGTCCGGACGCCCTTCGGCCGAGAACCGTGACGCGGGCCGCCGCGGTCCTGCTCGCGACCGCGCTGCCCCTGGCCGGCTGCCGGCTCTCCCCTCTCACCAATCGCATCGCCGCCGGCGAACAACCGTTTGTGGTGTTCGTCGCGGCCGGACGCGCCGGGGGCGCGGATTTGTTCGCGGTCGGGGCGGAGGGCGGCGAGGCGATTCAGATCACCTTCACCCTTGCGCCGGAGCGCGCCCCCGCGCTGGACCCGACCGGCGTCATGCTCGGCTTCATTCGCGGAGCGACCCAAGACGGCGGCGCCGGGTATCTGGTGGTGATGAACCTGCGCAACGGCGCCGAGCGCGACCTCGCGCTCGGCGGCGGCGCGCGCCACGCCGAGCGGGTGGGTTGGTCGGAAGGGGACGCCACCCTGTATGTCCGCGCGGGCGACAGCGTCTGGCGATCGCCGGCGCCGCCGGCAGCCCTGGCCCTCGAGCCGCTGCCGCGGGAGCATCCCCGGCGGGCACGCGCCGATTCGGCGCTCGGGGTGCTGCTGGGACGTCCCGCCCTGGCCCGGGCGGGGCCGTGCGACAGCCTCGGAGGACGCGGCGTCTGCGCCACGCTTCCGAACGGCACCCGGCAGCTGCTGGCGGCCGAAGGAAAGGATCCGTTCCGCTGGGGCGCCGATTCCGTGGCGTACTTCCTGGACGGCCAGATCGAGGTCCGGCCGCTTGGCGGCGGCCGCGCCCGCCGAGTGGAATGGGTCCGCCCCCCCGCCAACCCACGCGGGGCCAGTTACCACCCCGGCCGGCGGCCCTGAGGATGGGCTCCTCTTATATTCCCCCCTCCATTCACCATCCGAACGCAGGGACATGAGGTTTCTCGTACTCGGCGCGGGCCTTCAGGGCAGCGCCTGCAGCTGGAACCTCCTCAAGCATGAGGAGGTGCGCGCGGTCACGCTCGCCGACCGGGAGGTCGCCCGGCTGGCGCCGTTTCTCGCGGAGGCGGAGCGGGATCCGCGCTTTCACGCGGTGCGGTTCGATGCCCGCGATGACGAAAGCGCGGGCACGCTCATGCAGGAGCATGACGCGGTGCTCTGCGCGCTGCCCTACTACTACAACGAGCCGATGACCCGCCTGGCGATCCGGGCGGGCGCCCATTTCGCGGATCTGGGCGGCAACACCGGGATCGTCGTCAAGCAGAAGGAGCAGGACGCCGACGCCGCAGCCGGGGGGCTCTCGGTCATTCCCGACTGCGGCCTGGCCCCGGGCATGGTGAACATCCTCGCGGCCGAGGGGATCCGGCGGCTGGACCGGGTCGACGCGGTCCGGATCTACGTCGGCGGTCTGCCGCAGCATCCGGAGCCCCCGCTCAACTACCAGATCGTCTACTCGCTCGAGGGGGCGCTCGACTACTACACCACGCCGTCGTGGGTGCTGCGCCAGGGCAAGGCGCTGCAGGTCGATGCCCTGAGCGAGGTCGAGCGGGTGGATTTTCCCGCCCCGGTCGGCGAGCTGGAGGCGTTCCACACCGGTGGCGGCATCAGCACCATGCCGTTCGCCTGGGAAGGCAAGGTGGCGACGATGGAATACAAGACGCTGCGGTACCCCGGACACGTCGCCATCATGCGTCCCATTCGCGAGCTGGGCCTGATCGGCAACGAGCCGATCGAGGTCAAGGGGCAGCAGGTGGTGCCCCGGGACGTGTTCATCGCCGTGGTGCGGCCGAAGCTCTTCCGCCCGGAATCCCGGGACCTGGTCGCGCTTCGGGTCGCCGTCAGGGGAACGCGGCAGGGGGAGCCCGCACAGGTGGGCTTCCAGCTGCTGGACTACTTCGATGCCGCGCACGGGATCAGCGCGATGATGCGGACCACCGGCTACTCCCTGGCACTGACTGGACTGCTCCAGGCGCGGGGGGACACGCCCCACGGGGTGCGAACCCCCGACGAAGCGGTCCCCTACCGGCCGTACGTCGAGGGCCTCGCGCGCTTCGGCGTGCGGATCGAGGAATCCTGAGGCTCAGAAGGCCCAGCCGGTCCCCATCCCGAACCGGAAGCCGTCGTCGCCCCAGGCCCAGTTGAAGCTGAGCACGGTCGATCGAAGGATCCGCACCGCCAGCGCCGCGCCGCCGCCGGGACGAAACCCGTCCGATTCGCCGGTGAAGTCCTCGCGTGCCCGGATGGCGTCGAAGAACCCGATGACCGTGAACGCCCCGTAGTCCCCGAGGTCGAGGATGTCCTGCCGGACCTCGGCGTTCAGGATGACGACCTCACGGCCGGCCCAGCGTCCGTTGAGGTACGCCCGGTTGGAGCCCGGACCGCCGCCCAACTCGATCGCCCGTTCCCAGGCAGGCAGCGTGTACCGCGCGTCGACCGGCGCGCCCTCGCCCAGCCGGCGGGCCAGCACCCGCAGCCCGAGAGTGGTGCCGAGGCGTGGCGTGACGAAGCCCTGCGCCACCCCGTAGACCCCGCTGTAGCCCTCGCCCCCGGTCCCCGCGAGCGCGCCGGCTTCAAGCAGCACTCCGGTGGTGGGGACAAACTCGTTGTCGCGCGTGTCGAGGATCAGCGCGATCCGTCCCAGCAGGTCGCTGTCGTCGGCGCAGACCCCGTTCTGGTCCCGTGGCAGCAGCGGGCTGTCGAGCAAACTGAGGTTGTCGGGATCGCAGTGCAGGGCAAAGCGGGATTCGCCCGGCAGCGCCGAGAAGGCGGCGTCGGTGAAACTCCCGCCGACGGACACGCCCAGCGGGCCGGCGAGCCACCGCGTGGCATCCGCGCGTCCGAAGAGGCGGGTCCGCCGCATTCTATCGTAATGCGGATCGATGTCGCCGCCGGCGGGGACCCCGTTGTTCCCCAGCCCGAAGAACCCGAACCGGGCCTCGCGCTCGACCCCGGCCTCCGCGCTGAAGCGCCAGCCCTGCACCAGATGGGGCCCCTTGAAGCGTCCGATCAGGAACCGGCCGCCGTCAGCGTTGGCGCCCCCTTCGATGGACAGACTGCCATTGTAGGGAAAGGGCTGGTCGTAGTCGGCCAACTGGGCGTACTGCCAGTGGATGATGAGTGCGGTCTTGTCGTTGGGGCCCTTGAGCAGATAGGGATAGTAGCTCGCGACCCACGGGTACTGCGCCGGGAGCGGCGTCGCCGCCGCGGCGGCCGCGAGCAGCGCGGCCGCCACGCCAGGGAACAGGCGGGCCATCAGCGGGGCTCGTACAGGTAGGCGGCGTCGCGCAGAGCGGCCGCGCTGCCGTCATGGGCCGCATAGCGGCCCGGCGTGAACGAGGCCGCGCCGAACTCGCCTTGCTTGTTGATCGCGTAGAACTGAAGTCCGAAGGTCGGGCGGCCGCGCTCGTCGAGCCAGCGGGGGGGCGTCAGCGCCACCACGCGCTTGAGGGTCTCCAGCGCGGCGTCGGTCGGCGCCAGGCCGCGCCGCATGTGTTCCACGGTGAGGAACCCGCCACATACCATGATGTTCATCTCCCCGAGCCCGGTGGAGCCCGCGGCGCCGATCTCGTTGTCGGTGTACTGGCCGGCGCCCACGATCGGGCTGTCCCCCGCCCGGCCGGGGATCTTCCAGGCCAGGCCGCTGGTGGTGGTCACCGAGCTGATCTCACCCTCGGGGTTGATGGCGTTGAGGTTGATGGTCCCGGTCGGACGCACTCCCATCCGCGCGTCCCGCGGAACGTCCACCCAGTCATCCGTGCTGCTGTGGTTGGCGCGCCAGCGCAGCCACGCGTCGCGCGAGCGGGGCGTCATCAGGTCTTCCTCCCGGAAGCCGTAGGACAGCGCGAACCGTTTGGCCCCTTCGCCGACCAGCAGGATGTGATTGGTGTATTTCAGCACCAGCCGGGCCACCTCGCTGGGCGTCTTGATGCCCTCGAGCGCCGCGACCGCGCCCGCCCGCCTGCTGGGGCCGTGCATACAGGAGGCGTCGAGCTGCACCACCCCGTCGGCATTGGGCAAGCCGCCGTACCCGACCGAGGTATCGTCGGGATCCAGCTCCTGGAGCTTGACCCCCTCCACCGCGGCATCGAGCGTGTCGCTTCCGGATCGCATGAGGTCGACCGCGCGCTCCGCGGCCCGGAGTCCGTTCCCTGAGGCGACGGCCGCGAAGCGGGCGACCCGCGATCGCCGGACGTGCGGCGCGGGGAACGCCCCGGCCGCGGCCGGGACGACCGCGCCCCCGGCGACGGCGACGGCGGTGGTGGCGAGAAAGGCGCGGCGGGAGACCGGGTCAGGCATGCAGGCTCCAGGCTGAGGTCACCGAAGCCCTCAATTGAGAGCCCGGGCCAGCCCCTGTCAACTTGCCCGGCGGTTCGGACCTCCCGTACCTTTTCCGCGCCCAGGCCCGGGATCGCGGCGCATCCGGCCAGCACCAGTGCTTTCACCCTGCGGGGGACACCGTCCGACCGGAGCGCACCCCATGACGCGACGAGCTCGGCTCGATCCCGCGATCTTCCACCTGCCGGTGGAGAAGATGCGGGAGGGCTACTACTCCGACAAATACTTCGTACGCGCCCGGGAGATTCTGGTGCGCGATGGCACCCGGCCCCGAGTGACGTTGCAGGTCTTCGGCAAACAGCACGCCTTCCTCGGCGGGATCGACGAAGCGATCGCGATCCTCAAGCTCTGTTCCCACGAGTGGAGCGACCTCGAGGTGCGCGCGCTGCATGACGGCGACGCCATCGAGCCCTTCGAAACCGTCCTGCTGGTGGAGGGTCCCTACGATGCCTTCGCCCATCTGGAGACCCTCTACCTCGGCGTCCTCGCGCGGCGGACCAAGGTGGGCACCAACACCCATCGCGTGGTGCAGGCGGCGCGCCCCAAGGAGGTCATGTTCTTCCCCGCCCGGCACGACCACTGGCTGGTCCAGACCGGGGACGGGTACGCCGCGCACATTGCGGGCGCCATCGGGGTTTCCACCGACGCGCAGGCCTCCTGGTGGGGCAGCGAGGGGGTGGGCACCGTGCCGCACGGACTCATTGCCGCCTACGGCGGCGATACGGTGCTGGCGAGCCGCAAGTTCGCCGAGCAGATGCATCCCTCGATCAAGCTGGTCACGCTGGTGGACTTCGAGAACGACTGCGTACGGACCAGCCTGGAGGTGGCCGAAGCGCTGGGGGACCGGCTCTATGGGGTGCGGCTCGACACCAGCGAGATGCTGGTCGACAAGTCGGTGATCCCGCAGATGGGACGCTTCCGGCCCACCGGGGTGTGCCCCCAACTGGTCCACAACGTCCGGGACGCGCTGGACCGGCGGGGGTTCCGCGGCGTGAAGATCGTGGTGTCGGGCGGGTTTACGGCGGAGAAGATCGGGGGGTTCGAGCGGCAGGGGGTGCCGGTGGACGCGTACGGTGTGGGCTCGTCCCTGTTTCAGGGCCGTTTCGACTTCACCGCCGACGTGGTGCGCACGGACGGGAAGCCCTGCGCCAAGGTGGGCCGGGAGTATCGGGAGAATCCCCGGCTGGCGGCGGTGAGCTGAGGAAGCAGGGAAGGTCCCGCCTTGACCCCCTCCGGCACCGAGCGCAACCTCCACGCATGGACAAGACCATCTTCTGGGATGTCGACACCCAGTACGACTTCATGATGTCAGACGGGAAGCTGTATGTGCCCGGGAGCGAGGAGATCATTCCCGCGCTTGAAATGCTGACCGATCACGCGCATCGACGGGGGATCCGCATCGTCGCCAGCGCCGACGATCACGTTCCCGGTCACCGGGAGCTGAGCGACACCCCGGACTGGAAGGAGACCTTCCCGGAGCACTGCATGCGGGGGACGCCGGGGCAGGCCAGGATCCCCGCGACGCGGCTGCGCGATCCGCTGGTAGTCGAGCCCACACCCGAGGACCCGGCCGGGCTGGCCGACCGGGTCCGGCGCCACAACGGCGACATTCTCTTCCACAAGCACTGGTTCGACGTGTTCAGCAACCCCAACGTCCTGCCCGTGGTGGACGCCCTGGCCCCGAGCCGCATCGTGCTCTACGGCGTGGCCCTGGACGTGTGCGACAAGTATGCGATCGAAGGCCTGCTGCGGCACCGCCCCGGCATCACCCTCAGCCTGGTCACGGACGCGACGCGCGCGATCGACCCCGCGGCCGGTTCCGCGCTGCTCCCGGACTGGGAGGGGCGCGGGGTGACGCTCGCCACCACCGCCCAGGTCGTGTCGGCGTGAACGGCTTCGGACGGGGGTTTCTGCCCGGTCCCACCGACGTCCATCCGGACGTGATGGCGGCGACCACGCAGCCGATGTACTTCGCCTTCAGCGACCGGATGCAGGCGCTCCTCGCCGGCGTGCAGCCGGCGCTGCAACGGCTCTTCGGCACCGGGCGCATGGTACTGACCGCAACCTGCGCCGCGACCGGGCTGATGGAAGCCGCGGTCCGGAACGGGGTGCGCCGCCGCGTGCTGGTGGTCTGCAGCGGCTACTTCGGCGAGATGTTCGCGCGAGTCGCGGAGGGCTGCGGCAAGGAGGTCATCCGGGCCTCGGTCCCCCAGGGGAACGTGCTCACGCCGGACCAGTTGTCGGTGTTTCTCGAAGGCCCCGCGGTCGACGCGGTGGCCCTGGTCCATTCCGAGTCGTCCACCGGGGCGCTGGCCCCGCTCCCGGCGCTGGCCCGCGTGGTGCGGGAGCGCAAGGACACCCTGCTCCTGGTCGATGCCGTCACCTCGGTCGGCGCCATGCCGGTCGAAACCGACGCGTGGGGCCTCGACTTCGTGTTCACCGGCTCGCAGAAAGCCCTCGCACTGCCGCCCGGCATCGCCTTTGGAGTGGCCGGCGACCGGATGATGCGGCGCGCGGAAACCTTGCGGGACCGGGGCTTCTTCCTGAGCCTGACCCACCTGGACGCCGCCGCGCGGAAGAACCTGCCGCTCACCACGCCCGCGCTTCCCGTCTACCACGCGCTGGAGCGCCAATTGCGGCGCATCGATGCCGCGGGCGGCCTGATCCCCCGCTTTGCCCGGCACGCCGCGATGGCGGCGCGGGTGGCGGCCTGGTCGGAGGAGCACCCCGAGTGCCGCCTGCTGGCCGCGTCCGGGGAACGGTCCCCCTCCGTAAGCGCCCTGGAACTGGCCTCCGACCGGCGGCCCGGCGAGGTGGTGGCGACGCTCGAGAGTCGCGGCTGGCAGATCGCGACCGGCCTGGCGCCGCTGACCGATCGGGTGATTCGCATCGGGCACATGGGCGACCTCGAGGTGGATCACCTCGACGGGTTGCTGAGCGAGCTTGGCGCGGTGCTCCGTTCATGAGCGCCGCGGCCTCCGCGGCGCGGCGGCTTGCCGGCTGGTTTGTGCGCGGCCTGCTGGTGACCGCGCCCGTCGCGCTCACCATCTACGTCTGCTGGCTGGTTATCCGCTGGGTGGACGGGCTGCTTGGCGTCCCGATCCCGGGCGTCGGCATCGTCGTGACGCTGGCGGCGATCACGGCGATCGGCGCGGCCACCTCCCTGTTCCTGACCCGCTCGATCGTGGGCGCGCTGGACCGCTTGCTGGAACGGGTGCCGTTCGTCCGCCTGCTCTATAGTTCCACCAAGGACCTGCTGAACGCGTTCGTGGGCGATCAGCGGCGCTTTACCAAGGCGGTCCGCGTGTCCCTGTCGGAGGACGGGACCGTCGCCGCGCTCGGGTTCGTCACCGCGGAGCAGCTGGACCACCTCGGGCTGCCCGGCCAGGTGGCGGTCTACCTCCCCCAGTCGTACAACTTCGCCGGCAATCTGGTGGTCGTGCCCGCGGCCAGGGTGACCCCGCTCCAGGCCGACAGCACGGACGTGATGGCGTTCATCGTCTCCGGGGGTGTTTCAGGAAAACCGCAGGATCCGACCCGGCCCCCGGTTAACACTCCGACGGGGCGAGGCGTCTAACGGCCCAACCAGAACGCTTCCCCTTGACCCGAGAAGGACCCAATGATGCGGAATCGAACTCTCCCCGGGCTGGCCGCCGCCGTCATGATTCTGGCGGCCTGTTCGGACACCACAGCGCCGCTGAACGATCCAGAGACGCTCATGCTCTCGGCGGACGTCGCGCGGGTCGCGGCGGACGGGATCGGGGAGGACGTCGAACTGATGCGGGACCCGACGTTCGGACAGCGCTTCGTGCTACTCGGCGCCCCACTGGCCGGGCCCTTCACCGACCAGTGCAGCTACGACGGAGAATGGCATACCTGCGGCCCGTTCGAGCGCGGCCAACTCACGTTCCTGCGGCAGGTGGCGTTCCACGGGGCCTCCGGCACACCGATGGAGAGCTTCGACGCCAACCTGACCGCCTCGGTCCGGATCATCACCAGCGTGGACGGCGAGCTGAGCCACGAGGCCTGGTCGGCGAGCGTCGAACGCCACCGCGACATGACCGTCACGGGGCTCCAGGGCGATGAGCAGAGCCGGACCTGGAACGGATCGGGAACCAACCTGACCCGCCGCAGCCGGCATAGCGACGGCGGCGCGGCTCGCTCCTACGACATGGACGCGAGTTTCGCGGTTCAGAACGTCGTGGTGCCGCGGTCCAACAACGACCAGAAGGACCACTGGCCGCTGTCCGGTACCATCACCCGCACCGTTCATGTCACCGTGCTGGACCAGGACGGGGAGCTGCTGCGCGAGGCGGCGCGAACCGTCACCGTGACCTTCAACGGCACCCAGTTCGCCACGATGACGGTCACCGGCGGGGGCGGCACGGAAACCTTCGAGCTCGACCTGGGGCAGCGAAGGGCGCATCGGAAGCCATAGAGGGCGATGCAGGACGATGCAGGGCGATGGAGACATCGTCCTGCATCGCCCTGCATCGTCTTATATTGCCTTCCCATGCCTCCCATCACCGACCTCGCGTTCGACAACAGCTACGCCCGACTCCCCGCCGAACTCTACCAGACCATCGATCCGGTGCCGCTTCCGGATCCCTATCTCGTAGCCTTCAACCCTGAGGCCGCCGGGCTGCTCGACCTTGACCCGAGCGCCCAGCAGCCGGGGGAGCTGGTGGAGTACCTCTGCGGCAACCGGGGCCTTCCGGGCGCCCAGCCGATCGCCATGCTGTACGCCGGGCATCAGTTCGGCGTGTGGGTCCCACAGCTGGGGGACGGCCGCGCGTTGCTTCTGGGGGAAGTCCGCAATGCCAGGGGAGACAAGTGGGACCTGCACCTCAAGGGAGGCGGGCCGACCCGCTTCGCCCGGGGAGGGGATGGCCGGGCCGTGCTGCGCAGCGCGATCCGGGAGTATCTGGCCTGCGAGGCGCTGCGTGGCCTGGGCATCCCCACGACCCGAGCGCTGGCGGTCGTGGGAAGCGACCTGTCGGTTCGGCGGGAGGGCGTCGAAACCGCGGCGACCCTGCTCCGCCTGTCGCCCAGCCACGTGCGCTTCGGCACCTTCGAGGCGCTCGCTGCCCGTGGTCGCCCCGACTTGGTCAAGGCCTTGGCGGACTACGTCATCGAGCACCATTTCCCGCAATACCGTGGCCGCTACGGCGAATGGCTGCGCGAGGTGGTCGTGCGCACCGCGCGCTTGATGGCCGACTGGCAGGCGGTGGGGTTCGCGCACGGGGTGATGAACACCGACAACATGTCGATTGTCGGGGTCACCCTGGACTACGGGCCCTTCTGCTTCCTGGACGAATTCGATCCGGGCCACATCGGAAACCACTCCGACCATGAAGGGCGCTACGCGTTCGACCAGCAGCCCGCGGTGGCCCTGTGGAATCTGGAGCGGCTGGCCGAAGCCCTGACCAGCCTGCTGCCGTCTCGCGAGATCGACGATGCACTGGGGGCCTATGCCTCCACGTTCGAGGAAAGCATGGGGCGGCGGGTGCGGGCCAAGCTCGGCTTGGCCGAGCGCCGTGGGGACGACGCCGAGCTGGCGCGCGATCTTTTCCAGGTGATGCGGCGCCAGCGGGCGGACTATACCCGAGTGTTCCGCGCCTTGACCTGGGTGGGTTTCTCCGAGGCGGCCGATTCCGAAGCGCTGAACGGGGAATTGACCGAGCCGGGCGCGCTGAACCCGTGGCTCGCGCGCTATCGTGCACGGCTCGCCGCCGAGCAGAGCGTGGATGCCGACCGGCAGGCGCGCATGGCTCGCGTCAACCCGGTCTACGTCCTGCGCAACTGGATCGCGGAGCGGGCCATCCGCCTGGCCGTCGAGGAGCGCGACTTTTCCGAAGTCGAACGAGTGCGGCTGCTGCTTCGCTACCCTTGCACCGAGACCGCCGCCGAGCAGCAGCTGGCCCAGCGCCCTCCCGCCTGGGCCCGGGATCTGGTGGTGAGCTGTTCCTCCTGAGCGAGCCTCGGCCCCTTCTACATCCGAAACGATCCCACCGCGTCGGTCAGCCGCACCGAGGCCTCGGCCAGCCGGTTGGCCGAGGCGGCGATCTCTTCAGTCGAGGCGTTGAGCTCCTGGGCGGCGGCGGCGATCTCCTGGGCCGACGCCGCGTAGTCCTCGGTCCCGGCCGAAAGCTCCGAGGTTCTCCCCGCGATCCCGTCGATCAACTGCTTCACATCGGTCGCCGAGCGACTGATGCCCTGCGTCCATGCGTCGTTCTCTACCGCCTGGGAGGCCACGGATTCCAGGCCGGCGGCGGCGGCCTGCGCCTGCTCCCTCACCTCCAAGCCGCCTGCCCCGAGCCGCAGCAGCCGGTCACGCGCCTCGTGCACCCGCACGACCACGGCGCGCAGCCGATCGCGAGTCTCCACGGCGGTCTGACCGGTCCGGGTGGCCAGGCGGCGCACCTCGTCGGCCACCACCGAGAACCCCCGGCCTTCTTCGCCGGCGCGGGCCGCCTCGAGCGCCGCGTTGATGGCGAGCATGTGAGTCTGCTTGGCGATGGCCGCGGTCTGTCCGATGAACTCCTCGATCTCCTGGGCGGCGCTGACCAGCGCCTCGGCCTCATCGGCGCCGCGGCCTGCCTCCTCCGCCAGGCGATCGAGGGCGGAGGCGCCCGCGGCCAGCCGCCCCCGGTGGGTCTGGGCCAGCTGGGCCAGGGACGCGTTGCGCTCGGCGGCCTGCAGGGCGCCGGCGGCCAGCTCCTGGGCGATGGTGAGGATGCGGGCGGCATCATCGGCGACCGATCTTACCAGGCCGGCCTGCCGCGTGGCCCGCTCGGTCAGTTCCCCCGTGGTCGCGGCGACCTCCTGGGTAGAGGAGGTCATTTCCTCGGTCGCCGCGGAGATCTCTTCGGCCAGGGCGGCCGACTCGTCCGCCGAACTCCGAATGGCCCCGACCAGGCCGGTGAGCGAGTGAATCATGGTGCGCAGGCCTTCGGTGAGCGGCCCCCCACCCACGCGGCCGATGGCCTCTTCGTCAACCGCGAGATTGCCGGAAGCGACCCGCGCCGTCACCTCCTGAGCCGCGACCAGGGGATTCACCAGACGGACGTCCAGCACCCGCCAGCCGACATAGGAGAGCAACAAGCCCACCAGAGTGAACAGCCCGATGTCGCGTAGCAAGGTGAGATTGAGCGACATTCTCGCCACCGGCATCGTGGCGACCACGCGCCAGGAATACCGGCGCAGCGTCGTCGTCACCATCTGCAGCCCCGCCTGCACCGTCTCCCGGATCTCCCCGGGCTGCGGCAGTCCAGCGGGACCGCCGGTGACATCGGGCAGGACGAGGTCCCGGTCACCGGGGGTCCAGAGCGGGGTGCCGCCCGCATCCAGCACCGCCAAGCCGACCCGTGCACCGGCCGCGTGGGCGATCTCGTGCAGCGCCGCCCCGACACTGTCAGGCACCGACGTCCCGCCGCCGGCGGCGGGCGACAGCTGCTCCAGCACGCCGGAGGCTCCGCGCACCACGGTACGGAGCCGTAGCGCCGCTTCATCGTTCCGGGCGCGGGCCTGCCCTTCCGCCACAAGCAGCGTCGTGACCAGGGCCAGCGCCAGAATCGCGACCGCGACGTACCACTCGAACAGTCGGGCGATGGGATGGCGAGGCATGGAAGATTCTACTGTGCCCGCTCCCCAATCCCCAATCCCCGATCCCCGCGCCCCTTGCTCCCCCTACTCCCGGCGGGCATTCTGCACCCATGGGTCCTGAACTGCTCACCCTCCAACAGGCCGTGGCCGGGCGGTTCGCCGTCGAACGCGAGCTGGGGCGAGGAGGAATGGGTATCGTCTTCCTGGCCCACGACCTGGCGCTGGACCGGCCGGTCGCCATCAAGCTGCTCGCGCCGGCCCTGGCCGCCCAGGAGAGCTTCCGCAACCGCTTTCTGGCCGAAGCGCGGGCCGCGGCGCGGCTCTCCCACCCGAACATCGTTCCCGTTCACGCCGTCGAGTCGCACCCCGGGGCGGTCTTCATCGTCATGGGGTACGTGGCCGGGGAAACCCTGGGGGAGCGGGTTCGCCGGGCCGGCCCCCTCGAGCGCGGGGAGGCCCTCCGGGTCGTGCGGGAGATCGCCTGGGCGCTGTCCCACGCTCACGGTCGCGGGATCATCCATCGCGACGTCAAGCCCGACAACGTGCTGCTCGAGGTCCCCGCCGGCCGGGCGATGGTCACCGATTTCGGCATCGCCCGGTTCGCCACCGACGACCCGGGAACCGATGACCGCGCCGGCACCCCGCACTATATGGGTCCCGAACAGGCCGAGGGCGCGCCGGGTGATGAGCGCAGCGACCTGTACGGACTGGGTGGAACGGCGTGGTTCGCGCTGACCGGGCGGCCGCCGTTCGACGGGGAATCGGCACGGGAGATCCTGGCGACCAAGCTCCAGCGCGACCTCGGCCCGGTCGCCCTGGAACGGCCCGACCTGCCGGCCGCCTTCGGCGAGGCGATCGACCATTGCCTCGCCAGGGACCCAGCCAATCGGCCCGAGTCGACCGACGCCCTGCTGACCCTGCTCGACGCGGCGCGGGTCCCCGCCCTGAGGACCCCCGAGCCGGTCGCCGCGTTCGCCCGCGAGGCGCGTGTTGCCGCGGGCGATATCGCGTCCGCCTGGATCGCGTCCGCCACCTCGGTGACGCTCTACCTTGCGCTGTTCAGCGACAATCGGTTCGCCGCCATCGCCTTCTATCCGATCGCGGCACTGCTCTTCGGGGTCGGCATGGCGCGGGTGGGCGAGCTGGTGCTGCGGATTCGCCAACTGCTGCACCAGGGCTACCGCCACGCCGCCGTCGCCCCGGCCCTTGCCGAGCAGGAGCACCAGGAAGAAGCGCTGGCCCGGTTCGAGCGCTCGGCGCCGCGGGGCGTGATGGATCGTCCTCTCTGGGTTGCCCTGATCGGGCTGCTCAAGACCGCGCCGGCGGTCTGGCTGAGCTCGCTGGGGAACGACACGCTGTTCCTGATCGGGATCATCGGGGCCATCCTCATCCCCACCATGACGTTGCGGAGGCTCTGGCGCCTGCTGCGGCCCACCCGCGGTGCCGGGCCCCGCCTGCTGAGCGGGTGGTTCGGTCGCCTGGTGTTCCGCCTCGCCGGTCTGGGCGTCCGCTCCCGAGCCCACCTGGCGCCCGACGCCCCGACCGCCCTGTTGCTGGGAGACGCCGCGGAACGGATCTATCTCCAGCTCGAACCGGCGGACCGCCAGCGACTCCACGCCCTGCCCGGCGTGCTCCGCCGCCTCCAGGCTGACGCCCTCGCCACCGCCGAATCCCCGGCCGAAGAGCGGCGCCGAAGCACTGCCCTGGCCGCCCTCGAAACGATCCGGCTGGACCTGCTCCGACTCCGCAGTGGCCGTGCCGATCCAGGGACCCTGACCCAGGATCTCGAAACCGTCCAGCGGCTGGCCGAATCGGTCGACCGCCTGCTGGCCACGCCCGACCCAACCGCACCGTGATCCCGGCTCGATCGCGCAGGAGAACCCTTCGGCACGCCGAGGTGTCTATATTGTAGGCAATGATCGCTGGCAGGTGAGAATGTCCGGTTCCGGGCTCGGAGAGTTCGAACAGCTTGTGCTGCTGGCAATCCTCCAGCTGGAGGATCAGGCCTCCGCGGCCGGAATCCGCCGGCAGCTAGAGCACTCGGCAGGGCGGCGGGTCAGTCGCGGAGCGCTCTACGCCACCCTCGACCGGCTGGAGACCAAGGGGTTTCTGGGCTGGGCGGTACAACCCGGATCGCCGGGTGGAGGGGTCCCGCCCCGCCGCTTCCAGGTCACCCGCCGGGGGATTGCCGCGCTGCGCCGGTCCTGGGGGGCGCTTCACCGGCTGGGGCAGGGCCTGGAGCGCCTGCTCGACCCGGCCTGAGCGCCGGGCATGCCCGCACCCCCTCCCCGCCTTGCCGAGCGACTGCTGGCCCGTGCCCTCGGAGCGGCCGCATCCACCGATTTCATCCTCGCGGAGCTGCGGGAAGCGCACGCGGCCCGAAGGGCCGTCGCGCCCCGGACCGCCGCACTCTGGTATGTGGTCCAGGCGCTGGAAGTCGCCGCGCGCGTCCTCAGAAGCCGCAGAAGGGAAGCGCGTTCCCAACGCCGCTGGAGGACCGGGTCCCTTGTCGCAGGAGAACAGATGCTGAGCGAGCTGAGTGTCACCACCCGCGTCCTCCGGCGGCGGCCGATGCTGTCGGGCGCCATCATTCTCACAATCGGGCTGGCCATCGCGGCCTCCACGGTGGCGTTCGCCGTGGTGGACGGCGTGCTGCTGGAGCCCCTCCCCTACGCCGAGCCCGAGCGCCTAGTCACCGTGTGGGAGCGGAACGTCCCGCGGGATCAGCAACACAACGTGGTCTCTCCGGCGAACTTTCTCGCCTGGCGGGAGCGGCTGCGCTCGGTCGACGTCGTGGCCGCGCTGGTCTCCCACAGCCTGACCCTGACCGGGGACGGAGAGCCCGAGCGCGTCGGGGTGGTCAACGCGTCCGCGGCCTATTTCCGCGCCGTCGGGGGCACGCCGCTGCTCGGCCGTCTCTACGATGAGAACGACGATGCGCCCGATGCGACCACGGTGGCCGTGCTGTCGGAGGGGTTCTGGCGCCGCCGGTTCGGGAGCGACTCCTCGGTGGTGGGCCGCACCCTGACCCTCAACCGCAATCCGGTGGTGGTGGTCGGTGTGCTGCCCGCCCGGTACGATTTCAACCCCCGCTTCGCGTTCAGTGCGACCGGAGCCCGCGACCTCTGGCTCCCCCAGCAGTTCCCGCCGGCCGCGCGCACGGCGGGCGGCCGTTACCTCCAGGTGATCGCCAGGCTCGCGCCGAGCGCGACGGTGGCCTCGGCCCAGCAGGAGGCCTCGACCCTGGCCCGGCGGCTGGAGCGGGAGTTTCCGGAACGGCAGACCGGCTGGGACGTCAACGTCGTGGGGCTCAGGACCGAGTTGGTGGGCGAAGCGCGTCGGACCATCCTCGTCGTGTTCGGCGCCATCTGCTTCGTGCTGCTGATCGCCTGCGCCAACGTCGCCAACCTGCTGCTGGCCCGGGCGGGCGAGCGGGAACAGGAAATGGCGGTGCGGGCGGCGCTGGGCGCCCAGCGCCGCCGGCTGGTCCGCCAGTTGATGCTGGAGAGTCTGCTGCTCGCCATGGCTGGATGTGTCCTTGGGCTGGGACTGGCATGGTGGGGCATCCGGGCCCTGGTCGCCGCCGCGCCCGAGCTTCCCAGGGTGGACCAGATCGGCCTGGACGGCAGCGTGACCGGCTTCGCGGTCCTGGCGACCTTGGCCACTGCGCTGCTCTTCGGCCTCGCGCCCGCGATCCATGCCAGCCGGAGCGACCTGGCCGGATGGCTCTCGCAGCGAGCCGCGTCTGGAACTCGATTGGCAGTTCGGATGCGCGGGGCCCTGGTCGCCGTCCAGGTCGGCCTCAGCTTCGTCCTGCTGGTTGGGGCAGGACTCCTGGTCCGCAGCCTGCTGAATCGGATGGCGGTGGGCGTCGGCGTGGAGGTTGAGCGCGTGCTCACCGCCGAGACCCAGCTGCCTTCGGCCGTCTACGGGACCCCCGCCGCCCGATCGGCGTTCTACGAGGGGCTGGTCTCCCGGATCGCACAGATCCCCGGTGTGACCGGGGCCGGCGCTATCAGCATCCTGCCCCTCAGCGGAAACGGACAGGCGACCAGTTTCTGGGTGCTGGACCGTCCACTCCCCGGGCAGGGACAGTTCCCGGTGGCCGACGTGCGCTGGGTCCACTGGGACTATCACGCCGCCCTGGGAATCCCACTCCGGGAGGGACGCCTCTTCGACGCGCGCGACCGGGCAGACGCGCCCCGCACCGTCCTGGTCTCCGAGGCCGGAGCCCGGGTGCTTTGGCCCGGCGAGTCTGCCGTCGGCAAACGGATTGCCATGGAGTGGGGCGATACGCTCCGCGCCGAGGTGATCGGGGTCGTGGGCGATGTGCGCCACACCGGCCCTGACGAGCCGCCAACGCGAACCACCCTCTATTGGGACTATCGGCAGTCGTCCAGTCCGTCGCGCATGACCCTGGTCGCCAGGACCAGGGGGCCGGCGGAGGCGCTGGGTGCCTCCCTGCGGTCCACGGTCTGGGAGCTGGACCCCAATCTGCCGCTCTACAACGTCCGCACCATGGAGTCGTTGCTGGGCGATGCCCTGGCCCGGGCCCGCTTCACCACGGCGGCGCTGGGCGCCTTTTCCGTGCTCGCCCTGGTGCTCGCCACGCTCGGGCTCTACGGGGTAATGGCGTACGTCACGCAGCTCAGGGCGCGGGAGATCGGCATCCGGATCGCGCTGGGGGCCGACCGCCGCTCGGTGTTGCGAATGGTGCTTCGCCAGGGGGTGGGGATTGTGGGCGGCGCCCTGCTGCTCGGAGGAGTCGGTGCACTGGCACTCTCGGGGGTCCTGGGGTCCCTGGTGTACGACGTGAGCGTGACCGACCCGGTGACCTTCGCGCTGGTGGGAGGGCTGCTGGCGGCCGCGGGCCTCGTCGCCTGCTGGCTCCCGGCACGTCGCGCGAGTGGCATCGACCCCATCGACGCCATCCGGCGGGAGTAGCCGGAGGCGCGGGCAGCCCGCCCAATGCCGGGGCGAGCGGCGCAGTCGCGGCGGGACACCACGGCGGCGCCGGCCGCTTAGATTTGCCCTTCATGAGCCAGGAGCATTCCCCCCGCGAGCCATACCGGCCGGACGCGGTCGAGCCCAGATGGCGGTCCCGCTGGGCCGAGCGTCGCAGCAACGAGCCCGACCTCGACCGGGCCGAGCGACCGTTCTACAACTTGATGATGTTCCCCTACCCTTCCGCCGAGGGGCTGCACGTCGGCAATGTGTTCGCGTTCACCGGCGCCGACGTGTACGGGCGGTTCAAGCGGCTCCAGGGATACGACGTCTTCGAGCCGATCGGGTTCGATGCGTTCGGGATTCACAGCGAGAACCACGCGATCAAGATCGGCGTCCACCCGGGGGAGCTGATCCCCCGCAACATCGCAAATTTCCGGCGCCAGCTCACCATGATGGGCGGGATGTTCGACTGGCGACATGAGCTGTCCACGACCGACCCGGCGTACTACAAGTGGACCCAGTGGCTGTTCCTCCAGCTCTACCACGCGGGGAAGGCGTACCGCAAGAAGGCCGCGGTCAACTGGTGCCCGAGCTGCAAGACGGTCCTCGCCAACGAGCAGGTGGAAGGCGGGGCCTGCGAGCGCTGCGGCACCACGGTGGAGCAGCGGTTCCTGGAGCAGTGGTTCTTCCGGATCACGGACTACGCCGAGCGGCTGCTGGCCAACCTGAACGACCAGGCCAAGATGGACTGGTCCGCGACGACGGCGACGGCGCAGCGCAACTGGATCGGCCGCTCCGAGGGCGCCGAGATCGAGTTTGCGCTGCCCGACGGGGACGAGGCCATCCGCGTCTTCACCACCAGGCCCGACACGATCTTCGGCGCGACGTTCATGGTGCTCGCACCGGAGCACCCACTGGTCGACCGCGTCACCGCCGCGCAGCGGCGCGACGCGGTCGCCGCGTACCGGACCGCCGTGGCCGGCAGGGACCTGGTCTCGCGCAAGGTGGGGGACAGGGAAAAGACGGGAGAGTTCACAGGAGGGTACGCGGTGAATCCCGCCACCGGACAGCGGATTCCGGTGTGGGTTGCGGACTACGTGCTCATGGAATACGGCACCGGCGCCATCATGGCGGTGCCCGGGCACGACGCCAGGGACTTCGAGTTCGCGACCCGGTTCGGACTTCCCATCCTCCGGGTGCTCGCCCGCGAGGGGGAGGACGCCGAGACCCCGCTCGACGCGGCGCTGGAACACGTCAGCGACGCCCGGATGGTGAACTCGGCGTCGTTCGACGGGCAGCCCGCCATGGAGGCCAAGCGCGCCATCACCGACTGGCTGGCGCAGCGCGGCGCCGGCAGGGGAACCGTGCAGTACCGGCTGTACGACTGGTGCATCTCCCGGCAGCGCTACTGGGGCCCGCCGATCCCGATCATCCATTGCGATGCGTGCGGCACGGTGCCCGTCCCCCAGGAGGATCTTCCCGTGCTGCTCCCCGCTCTGGTGAACTTTCAGCCGGACGATTCGGGCATCGCGCCCCTGGCCCGGGACGAAGCCTGGTATCGGGTCCCCTGCCCGCAATGCGGCGCGCGCGCGCGAAGGGAGACCGATGTTTCGGACACCTTTCTCGACTCGGCGTGGTACTTCCTGCGGTACCCCAGCACCGAGTTTGACGACCGCCCATTTGACCCGGAGCGGACCCGACGCTGGCTGCCGGTCACCAGCTATATCGGCGGCAACGAGCACGCCGTCCTTCATCTGCTGTACAGCCGGTTCCTGACCATGGTGCTGCACGATCTGGGACGGCTCCCCTTCGAGGAACCGTTCCGGCGCTTTCGGGCCCACGGCCTGATCGTCAAGGACGGGGCGAAGATGTCCAAGTCGAAGGGGAACACCGTCATCCCGGACGAGTATATCGCGCGCTGGGGCGCGGACACTTTCCGGATGTACCTCATGTTCCTTGGCCCCTTCGAGGAAGGCGGGGATTTCCGGGACTCGGGGATCGCCGGTCCGCGCCGCTTCCTCGACAAGGTCTGGGATCTGGTGCACGACGGAATCGATGCAGCGCCCGAGCCGGTGGCGTTGCCCCACGAGGTAACCGTCAAACGCCATCAGACGGTCAAACGGGTGACGGAAGGGCTGGAGGCGCTGAGCTACAACACGGCGATCGCCGCGACGATGGAATTGGTGAATACCGTGCGGGAGCACCGGGTGGCCGACCGGCAGATCGCCGAGGATCTGGTGGTCCTGCTGGCGCCGCTGGCGCCGCACTTCGCGGAGGAATGCTGGGAGCGGCTGGGGCATCGGGAGAGCGTCTTCGACGCCGCCTGGCCCGCCTGGGACGAGGCAGCCCTGACCCTGGACCAGGTCGAGGTGGTGATTCAGGTCAACGGGAGGACCCGCGGCAAGATCGTGGTGGATCGCGCGTCGGCGGAGGAGGCCGTGGTGGCGCGGGCGCTCGAGGACGAGGCCGTCCGCCGGCATGTGGACGGCCGGGCGGTGCGCAAGCAGATCTATGTGAAGGAGCGCTTGCTGAACCTCGTGGTGGGCTGAAGCGCCCTCATTCCACCGTAAAGAGCGACTGCATTCCGAAATCCAGGTGCGGAGCCACGTGGCAGTGGAACAGCCACGTTCCCGGGTTGTCGGGCACCATGTCGGCCGTCACCATCTGCATCGTGAGCAAGGCCAGGACATCCGTCCGCATGTGGTTGGCCACCACGGTCTGTCCATGCCAGTGCGGGGCGTGGACCTCGAAGTTCGAGGTCGCGAAAACGTACCAGCGCACCCGTTCGCCCTGCCGGACCCTGAGCCCCGGCAGGTGGCCGAAGGAGAACCCGTTCATGGTTTCGCGCAGGTTGAGCAGATAGGAGATGTCGGCGAAGGTGGCGTCGCGGGGCACCCGGTCGGGCTGTACCGCGTAGCTCGTGATATTGTCCTCGAAATACCAGCTCAGGTTTTCGTCGATCTCGGCGAAGGCGACTACCAGCTCCCGGTCGACATCCGTCGGCGAACCGTCGGGCCGCGCCACCCCGCGTCGGGTGATGATCATCGGGCCGATCAGGCCGGCGTTGACGTCCCTGGTCTCGTTGACGTGGCTGTGGTACATCCAGAACGCCGTGCTGCCCTCCATCTCGGCCGGGCCCGCCCGCTCCGGCACGGGCCAGACGTAGAGGTGGGTGCCCCCCGGCGGCACGCCGTCGTCCGCCTTGTCGGCTCCGGTCGTGCCGTCCGCATAGGGAGCCCCCTCGGAGGCCTTGTCGTAGATGACTCCGTGGGGATGCATGCTGTAGGGATAGGTCGCCTTGTTACGGAAGACGACCTTGATCGTGTCCCCCACCGACGCGCGGAGCACCGGGCCCAGCATGCCAAGGTGCTCCCACTCCGGAGGCCGCTCCCTGGGCATGGTAAAGGTGCTGTCGGTGTACTCCCGGTAGATCGCCTTGCGGTACACCCGGCCGATCCAGGTCGGTCCGGGGTTCACGAGCATGGTCGCCGGCCCCTCCGGCGCGCCGCCTGAAATCCGGTCCATCCCGGTGGGCGCGTAGTCCCAGTCCACCTCCTCCGCCGCCACATAGTAGGTATGCACGGTAATCCCACCGCGGGTGTCGGCAGGCGCGCAGGCCGAAAGCAGGAGTGGGAGCAGGACCGCGAGCAGGCACAACGTGCCGGCGCTCAATTTCGTCCGCCGCATGGCAGCCTCGAGGATGTGTCGGGACGACTGCGAATGTAGCCGCCTCGCCGAGAACCGCCAGACGGCGACCAGCGAGGCAGGGGTCGATCGGTGGCCGACCGCCGCCCATGCTGGTGTCCCCGAGGGCCCTCGGGCTACATTCGCCCCATTCCCACGAAGGCCGTCCCCATGTCCCGATCCCTGCCATACCGCGCCCTCGTCGCCCTGCTGCTCCCCACGCTCGCGCTGGCGACGCCGGCGGCCGCCCAGTGCGAGGACTGCGTTTTCCCCGGGTCGACATGGGAAGTGATGAGCCCGATCCCGCGCGCGAACGCCGGCTGGGATGGGCTCAAGCTGCGCGCGGTAAGCCGCTTTCTGGCCGACAGCTCGGTCGCGACCGGTGTGGTCGTCGCCGAGAAGGGCCGGATCGTGCTCAGCTTCGGCGACATCGAGGAGCTGTCCTATCTCGCCTCGGTGCGCAAGAGCCTGCTGGCGATGCTGTACGGATATTGGGTCGAGAACGGGACGATCGACCTGGAGCGCACGCTGGAGGATCTGGGCGCGGACGACATCGGCGGGCTGCTGCCGGCCGAGCGGCAGGCAACCATCCATCACCTGATCACGGCGCGGTCCGGGGTCTACCATCCCGCGTCGAACGCCGGCGACGACCTCGCGTCGGCCCCCGAGCGCGGGAGCCAGGCGCCCGGGAGCTACATGCTCTACAACAACTGGGACTTCAATGCCGCGGGCGCGGTGTTCGAGCGCCTGACCGGCCGGGACATCTACGACGAGTTCCAGTCCCAGGTCGCCATTCCGATTCAGATGGAAGACTGGGACCGTTCGGCGCAGCGCAAGAGCGGCAACCTCGAGGTCTCGCGTAATCCGGCCTACCACTTCTGGCTCTCCACCCGGGACATGGCCCGCGTCGGCCATCTGATGCTGAATGAGGGCGCGTGGGACGGGCGGCAGGTCATCTCCCGGGAGTGGGCGCGCCGGATCGTGAGCGTGGTCACCCCGCTCGGGGAGATGAATCCGGTGCGACGGCGAGACGGCTATTTCGGCTACGGCTACATGTGGTGGGTCTGGGACGGGCCCAGGGCCATCGGGCCGTTCCAGGGCGCCTACACCGGCCGCGGCGCCGTAGGGCAGTGGATCACCGTGCTGCCCGCCCTCGATCTGGTGGTCGCGGTCAAGACCAAGGCCGAGTACAACCGGCCCACTTCCTGGCAGTCGTGGCAGCGGATGCTGGAGCGGCTGCTCGAGGCCAGACGTGTCACCCTGACCGGGCCCTACCCCTGGCGCTGACGGGGCGGGGCCGCGCGGACGCCGTCCGTGGCTGAGGGCGCGGAACGGGGCGCCTCGCGCCTGGTCGCCCTGGCGGCGGGTCCCCTGTGCTTCGGCGCGATCCACCTTGTGCCGATCGCCGAGCTGGCGACGGACGGGCGGTTCGTGCTCGGCCTGACCCTCTGGATGGTGGTGTGGTGGGTGACCGAAGTCATCCCGCTCGGCGCCACCTCGCTGCTCCCGATCGTGATCCTGCCGCTCACCGGGGCCCGCAACACCCGCGAAGCGGCCGCCCCGTACGCCAACGAGCTGATCTTTCTCTTTCTGGCCGGGTTCCTGCTCGCCGCGGCCCTGGAACGCTGGCGCTGCCATGAGCGGATCGCGTACGGGCTGGTGCGCCGAGCCGGGTCCAGCCCGCCCTCGATCATTCTCGGGGTCATGGTCGCCACGGCCTTCATCTCGATGTGGATCTCGAACACCGCCACGACCGCCATGATGTTCCCCATCGCCCTGGCGATCGGCGGGCTGTTCCCCGCGGGCCGCGACGGCGATCGGGCGCGCATCGCCCTGCTGCTCGGGATGGCCTACGCGGCCACCATCGGCGGCATGGGCACCCTGATCGGCACCCCGCCGAACCTGATTCTCGCCGGGGCGGCACAGGAGCTGACCGGGCGGACGCTGGACTTCGGACGGTTCATGCTGCTCGGGGTGCCGATCGCCCTGGTGCTCCTCCCCGCCGCCTGGGCGCTGCTGGTCTTCGGATTGTATCGCACCGGCGGCACCCTGACCGGCGACGCCGATGCGGTGATCCGGGAGCGGGCCCACGCGCTGGGTCGCATCCGCGGCGGCGAGCGCCTGGTGTTTCTGATCTTCGCCGCCACGGCGCTCGCGTGGTTCTTCCGCGAGCCCAAGGACCTGGGCGGGCTGCGGGTGCCCGGGCTGACGCAGCTGGTGCCCGGACTGAGCGACGCCGGGGTCGGCCTTGCTGCCGCCGTCCTGCTGTTCGGCCTGCGAGGCAGGGCCGCCAGCGGCGTCCGCGGACCGCTCCTGGTCTGGGAGGACGCCAAGCGGATCCCTTGGGATGTGCTGCTCCTGTTCGGCGGGGGCTTGTCCCTCGCCTCCGCGATGGAGGCGACCGGCATCACGCTCTGGATCGCGGAGAGCCTGGAAGGGCTGCGCGGGCTTCCGTTGCCGCTCGTCTTTCTCGGCATGGCCGTGGTCATTGTCGCGCTCGGGGAGTTCGCCAGCAACACCGCGGTGGCCGCGATGATGATGCCCCTGGTCGTGTCCCTCGCGGCTGCCGTCGGACAGCCTCCATTGCTGCTGATGCTGGTGGCGGGGCTCTCCGCATCGCTCGGGTTTGCCCTGCCGGTGGCGACGCCGCCCAACGCCATCGTGTTCGGCTCCGGCAGGATTCCGATGCGGGAAATGATCCGTGCCGGGCTCGCGTTGGATGTGGTGGCGATCCTGATCACGGTGACCGGGCTCAGCCTGCTCGCGCCGATCGTCTTCGGATAGGAAGGGACCGGGGGTTGCCTACACTGTAGCTCTCCCGTAGACTACACTGTAGCTATCACCGGAACGGCGGCCATGGCGACCAGCACCGGAGAGTTCGAGCAGCTCATCCTGCTCGCGGTCATGCGACTCGGCGACCAGGCCTACGGGGTCGAGATCCGCCGGCTCATCGAGGCCGAGACCGGTCGTGAGATCTCGGCCGGCGCCGTGTACACGGCCCTGAACCGTCTGGAGCAGCGGGGCTTCGTCCGCTCTCGAGTCGGGGAAACCGCCCCGGAGCGCAGCGGACAGCGCCGGCGTTACTACCGCGTGCAGCCCGAGGGCGCGGCCGCCCTCCATCGCACCTTCCGCGACGTGTCGCGCATGGCGCAGCCTGTGCTCTCGGCCCTGGAACGCCTGGCCCAGCGAGCCCGTCCCAGCCGCGGGTGATGCGGCCATGACCGTCACGCCCCCCCGTCTGGCGCGCCGGCTGCTGCGCGCCCTGCTGCCCGCCGAGTGGCGGGAGTTTGTGGTCGGAGATCTCGACGAGGGATTTGCCAGCTACGTCCTGGCGCAGCGGGGTGCCCGCGGCGCCGCCCGGTGGTACTGGGCGCAGGCGTTGCGCACGGTGACGCAGTTCCGTCCCCCGCCGACTTCGGGCCTCATTCCGGCGCCGGGCGGCGCGGCCCTGGGCGCGCTCGGGCAGGACCTGCGTTTCGCCGCGCGCAATCTGCGGCACACGCCCGGGTTCAGTCTCCTGGCGATCCTCACCCTGGCGCTGGGAATCGGTGCAGCCACCACGATCTTCACCACCATGAACGACGTCATGGTGCGGCCCCTGCCGTTCCGGGACCCCGATCGTCTGATGATGCTGTGGGAGAAGAACGCGGAGCGAGGCTGGGTGATGGCGGAGGTGGCCCCCGCCAACTGGCTGGACTGGCGGGAGGGGGTTGCCGGGTTCGAGGACATCGCCATGGTCAGCCACTGGGTCTCGGGAGTCGCGCTCGAGCAGCCGGACGGCAGCGGGACCGAGATCCAGGTGGGGTACGCAAGCGGCAATTTCTTCTCGGTGCTCGGTGTGTCGCCCCTGCTGGGCCGCAGCTTCACGTTCGAGGAAGCGTGGGACCAGACCGCCCCCGGGGTAGTGCTCAGTCACGCAACGTGGCGCCGCTTGTACGGCGAGGATCCCGACATCGTCGGCCGCAGCGTCCGCCTCGACGGCAAATCGTACCGGGTGACCGGTGTGCTCCCCGCGGACTTCCGGTTCGACATGACGTCGGCGGAGGCCTGGATCCCGTTCTGGTGGACGCTGGACAACCGGAGTGAAGCCTGGTTCCGGCGGGCCCACCTGGCCCGGGCCGTCGGCCGCCTCTCCCAGGGTGTCACCGCTCAACAGGCCCGGCAGCAGCTCGACGCGGTCGCGGCGCGGCTCCAGGTCGAATACCCCGAACTCAACCGGGCCATGGAGGCCGATTTCGAGCCCCTGCACGATTTTCTGGTGGGGGATCGGCGGACCACTCTTTTCATTCTGTTCGGCGCGGTCGGTCTGCTGCTGCTGATCGCCTGCAGCAACGTCGCCAACCTGATGCTGGTCCGCACGGCTGGCCGGCGTCGCGAGCTGGCCGTACGCGCGGCGCTCGGAGCCCCACGCGCCAGACTGTTGAGGCAGATGGTCACGGAGAGCTTCGTGCTTGCCGCCGGGGCGGCGGTCCTGGGGGCCGTGCTGGGGACGCTGGGAGTGCGCGGCGTGGCGGCCTTGCGCCCGGAGGACCTGGGGGGGGTCGGGGTGCATCTGGATTGGAGGATGTTCGCGTTCGCCCTCGGCATGACGGCCCTGGTCGCGGCGTTGGCCGGGGCCGGACCGGCCTGGCGGGCGATGCGGCAGCACCCCCGTGATGCCTTGTCGGAGGGCGGCCGTACCGGCACCATGGGACGCCGCGCCACCAGGCTGTCCAATACCCTCGCCGTCGCGCAGATCGCCCTGGCCCTCGTCATGGTCGCGGGGGCCGGACTCATGGTGCGCACGATTCGGGCTCTCCGCGCGATCGACCCCGGGTTCAGCTCCCACAACGTGTTGACCTTCGCCATCCTCCCGCCAAGCGGATCGTATGGTCAGGACCGGGTACGCGCGGACCTGGTGGAGCGGTTCCTGGAGCGGGTCGCCGCCCTCCCAGGCGTCGTCCATGCCGGGGCAGCTCGGGGACTGCCACTCACCCAGTCGGGATGGACCAGCGACTTCGCCATCGAGGGGCGCGACCGCGAAGCGTTCGGGATCGAGTTGCGGCACAACAACGCCACCCCGGGGTATTTCGCGGCGCTCGGTATCCCGCTCCTCCAGGGTGGCATGATGGCCGAACGGCTCGCGCCCGGGGCGCCTGTTCCCATCCTGATCAACCAGGCTATGGCCGACCGCGTCTTCCCCAACGAAGACCCTATCGGGCGCCGCCTGGCAAACGACCGCTATCCCGACGAGAACTCGTTCTGGTACACGATTGTGGGCGTGGTGGGCAACACCCGCCGAGTGCTCACCGAGGCGCCTGACATCGAGATCACCAACCATCTCCGAGCGGATACGCCAGGCATCCCCTCCTTCGTGGTCAAGGCGAGCGTGGATCCGCTCAGCCTCGTCCCGATGATTCGCCAGGTGATGAAGGAGATCGACGCCGGGGTGCCCGTGGTCTCGGTTCGCACCATGGAGGAGGTCGTGGCGGCCTCTCTGGCGCGTGAACGGTTCATGCTGATCCTGCTGTCCCTGTTCGCGGGACTCGCGTTGCTCCTGGCCGCGGTCGGTGTGTACGGGGTGACGTCCCAGGTGGCCCGGGGCCAGGTTCGCGAGATCGGCATCCGCATGGCGCTGGGCGCGCCGAGCGGGCTCATCCTGCGCCAGGTCCTCCTGGCCCGGCTGCAGTATGTCGTCGCGGGGGTGGCGCTCGGCGTGGCGGGCACCTTTGTCGGGGCCCGGCTGCTCCGGGGGTTTCTCTTCGGGGTCGCCCACTGGGACCCGCCGACCCTCGCCGGCGTTGCCCTGTTGCTGGCGCTGGTGGCATTAGCCACCAGCTACCCGCCGGCCGTGCGGGCGTCCCGGACTGAACCGGCGGGGGTCCTCAAGGGGGACTGACCCTGGAGTTCCCTGCGCCGCCCGGGGCATTCGCTGCGGGCCCCTTTCAGCCCGCAGCGGCGGGACCATACCTTGCGGCATGCATGCGGCACCTCCCGACCGTGCCGAGCGGCTTCGCCTGCTCCGGATTCTCCTGCTGGGCGCCACCATCCTCGGGCTGCTGACCGCGGCCCAGCATTTCGTGGTCATGCAGGCCACCGCCGAGATCCCTGAATGGCGAACGGTGGGCCACGCCCTGAGCCGGGATCTGCCGTTCTGGTATCTCTGGGTGCTCGCGGCACCGGTTGTCGTCCTGGCCGTCCGCCGCTTCCCGCTCCAGCGCGACCGTCTGGCCACGGCGATCGGGGCGCACCTTGCCATCGCGATCGTGATGATCCTGTGTCACGCCGTCCCCTTGCTGCTCGCCCACCGCGCCCTGGGGTACCCGACGCCGGACGGTCCCCTGTTCGCGGTATACGTGCAGAACATCCTCTACCGCCTGACCAACGGCCTGTTTGGCTACGCGATTCTGTTCGGCGCCGTAGTGGCCTGGGACTATCATGCCCGGCTGCGGCAGCGGGAACTGCTCTCTTCGGAGCTGTCTCGGCAATTGACGGAGGCCAGGTTGCAGGCGCTCCGCATGCAGTTGAACCCGCACTTTCTGTTCAACACCCTGAATACCGTCGCGATGCTCGCCCGGCACGGCGACACCACCCGTGCGGTGGGGATGCTGGCCGGGCTGAGCGACCTGCTCCGCTACGTGCTGGAAGAGGCGCCGCCCCAGGAGGTCCGGCTGGCGCAGGAACTGGCCTTTGTCGAGCGCTACCTCGACATCGAGCGGGCACGCTTCCCCGACCGGCTGCGCGCGGTCATCGACGCCGACCCCGATACCCGCGACGCGCTGGTCCCCAACCTCATCCTGCAGCCCCTGGTCGAAAACGCGATCCGGCACGGCGTTGCCCGCCGCGCAGCCGCCGGTGCGGTCAACGTGCGTGCCCGGCGGCAGGGCGATCTGCTCGAGCTGCTGGTGCAGGACGACGGGCCAGGCCTCCAGGAGGGCAACGGCGATGGGGTCACGCCCGCGAGCGGGATCCCGCTTTCGTCGGGGGGCATCGGCCTCTCGAATACCGCCGCCCGGCTGGCGCAGCTCTATGGAGAACGGGCCCGCCTGGTGCTGGAAGACCGTCCCGGCGGCGGGGCGGTGGCGCGGGTCCTGCTCCCCTTCCGGCCCGCCCCGGCGACGTGAGCGCTCCACTCAGGGTGCTGCTCGCCGACGACGAGCCGGTCGCCCGGATCGGGCTGGCCCGGATGCTGCGCGAGGATCCCGAGCTTGAGGTCGTCGCCGAATGCGGTCACGGCGCCGAGGCCGTCCGGGCCATTCTGGCGCTGCGTCCCGATCTTGTGCTGCTCGATGTCCAGATGCCGGAGCTGGACGGCTTCGGCGTTCTCCACGCCGTCCGGCCCGAGCGGATGCCTCCGCTCATCTTCGTGACGGCGTACGATCAGTACGCCATCCGGGCGTTCGAAGTCCACGCCCTCGACTATCTGCTCAAACCCTTCGACGACGCCCGGCTGGCGGAAGCGATCGCCCGGGCCAAGCGGGTGATCCGCGAGGGCGGCGCCGAAGGGTTGGGACGCCGGCTGGCCGCCCTGCTCGAGGAGGGCACCCTGGAGTCGGTCGAGCAGCCCCTCCGACGACTGGTCGTCCGCAAGCCAGACCGGATGGTCCTGGTCCCGGTCGAGGAGATCGACTGGATCGAAGCCGCCAACTATTGCGCGCGGGTACATGCGGGCGGGAAAGTCCACGTGATCCGGGAGGCCTTGCAGCGGCTGGAGCGGTCGCTCGATCCGGATCGGTTCTTTCGCTCCCACCGCTCGGCCATCGTGAACCTGGATCGTGTGCGGGAGGTGCGGCCCGGCTCCCGCGGCGACCTGGCGCTGGTCCTGACCGATGGGTCCCGGGTGCCCCTCAGCCGCAGCCGGCGGCCCGACCTCGAACGCGTGCTGGGGCAGGCGTTGTGACACGGCCCCAGCGCGCGACGCCCGTCTCACTGCGCCGGGGGGCCGTTCCCTGCACCGGCGCTCCCCTTGCGCCCCGTCCCGCGGATCTTTGCATCAGGATTCCCGCGCCTGTCCCACCGCCCGTCGGCGCGACGCGCCATGGAGGAATCATGTTCGCCGCCTATTTCCTTCCGTTCGCCCTCGCCCTTCCCGGCCCCACGGTCATGGCGCAGGACCAGGATTCGATGCCGCCGGTGGTTTCCACCCGGTGGCTGGCGGAGCATCTCCGCGACCCCGATCTGGTGATCCTGCACGTCGGAGACGATCGAAGCCGTCCCACCTACGACGCGGGCCATATTCCGGGCGCGCGGTTCCTGCATCCCTGGAACGAGCTCGCCGCGCCGCGGCAAGAAGGCGCGCTCAACCTGGAACTGCCCGTGGGGGAGCGGCTCCAGGCCTCGCTCGAGGCCAAGGGCATCTCCAACAGCTCGCGCGTCGTGGTCTATTCGGCCGACCAGTACTTCACGCCCACCACGCGCAGCCTGCTCACCCTGGAGTACGCCGGGCTCCGAGGCCGGGTGGCGATCCTCGACGGCGGCCTGGAGGCCTGGCGGGCGGAGAACCGCCCAGTGACAACCGAGATTCCCACGGTCCGGCCGGGATCGTTCGCGCTGCGCACGCTGGACGGCCTGGTCGTCAGCGCGCCGTTCGTCGCGGCCAACCTGGAGAACCCGAAGGTCGCGGTGATCGACGCCCGCGCGCCGCAGTTCTACCAGGGCGCCGAGACCCGCCAGGGCCGGAACGGCCACATCCAGGGCGCCAGGAACATCCCCTTCACCAGCATTGTCACCGAAGACGGTCATTTCAAGGACGTCGCCACGCTGCGGAGAATGTTCCAGGAGGCCGGTGCGGAAACGGGAGACCGGGTGGTGACCTACTGCCACATCGGCCAGCAGGCGTCCCTGGTGTGGTTCGCGGCACGCCTCGCGGGCTACGATGCCGCCCTCTACGACGGCTCGTTTCAGGACTGGGCGCGGCGGACCGATCTGCCGGTGGTCACCCCCTCGCCGCCGCCGGGCCTGGTGCGCTGATGCTGCTCACCGCGATCGGCCTCCTGCTCGCGGCGGCGCCCGACACCATCCTGGTGTCGCCGGCGTGGCTCGCTGCCCGGCTCGGCGACCCGCGTGTGGTGGTGGTGCATGCCGGCGACCGGGACGATTTCGCCACTGGTCACGTGCCGAGCGCGCGGGTGGTGGACGTCATGGCCCTGCACAGCCATGAAGGGGAAGGGCTTCCGCCGGCGACAGGGATGGCCGCCGCGCTGTCACGAGCCGGCGTCGCGAACGACAGCAGGGTGATCGTTTATGGCGATGGGATGTGGGCCGCGATCGCGTACGTGGCGCTCGAGTCCCTTGGGCTCGGGTCGCAGAGCTCGATCCTCGACGGAGGCCTCGCCGCCTGGCGGGCGGCGGGCCACGCCGTCAGCACCGAATCCGCCGGGCCCCTGGCCGCCGGGCTGGTTCCCCGCCCGGCCGGGGACGTGGTGGTGGACGCCGGCTGGGTAGCGGCGAGGCTCGCCGCGCCAGGGGTGCGCCTGCTCGATGCCAGAACCCCGGACGAGTACGCGGGTGCCGCGCGCGAGTCGCTTCCCCGCACCGGGCACCTCCCCGGCGCGACGCTCCTGGAATGGACCGCCGTCACCGATCGGCAAAGTGGGAGGTTCCATCCAGCGGATCGACTGCGGCAGCTCTTTGCCGAAGCCGGCGTTTCGCCGGGCGATACGGTCGTCAGCTACTGCACCGTCGGCATGCGCGCGAGCCAGCTCTATCTGGCCGCGCGGATCCTCGGGCATCCGGCAAGGATCTATGCGGGGTCGATGGCCGACTGGAGCCGGCGCCCCTCGCTCCCCCTCGTCACTGGCGCTCGCCCCCGATGATGCCCCGAGTCGCGAAGGCGTGGCTCGCCTCCGGGGCGCTGGTCTGGCTGCTGCTGCTCCCCGCGGAGGGGTCCGCGCAGTCGTGTCTGGAGTACCAGACCCCTCCGCTCCGGCTGAACGACAGCCTGCTGGTTTCGCCCGAGTGGCTGGCCGGCCGCCTGGACGATGCCTCGATCGTCGTGCTGCACGCCGACGCCGACCGCGAGGCGTATGACCAGGGGCATATCCCCGGCGCACGGTTCATCGCCTACGACCTGGTGGCGCCGGACCGTGACGGCCTGGAAGACGAGCTGCCGGACGCCCGGAGGCTGACCGAGCTCTTCGCCGCGCTCGGTGTCGGCGACGACTCGCGCGTGATTATCTACGGCCCCATGGTGGCCGCCTCCAGGGTCTTCTTCACGCTCGACTACCTGGGCCATGGGGGGAGGGCGGCCCTGCTCGACGGCGGCCTGGCATCCTGGCGCGCGGCGGGCTATCCCACCTCGACCCAGCCGGCCGAGGCCGCGCCCGCCCGGCTTTCTGGGGCGCTGCGGCCGGAGCGGCTTGCGTCCGCCGCCTGGATGCGGTCACGCCTGGACGACGCGCGGCTGGCGGTGCTCGATGCGCGAACGGCCGAGGAGTATCGCGGTGAGCGCCAGTCGACCGGCGTGCCCCGCGCCGGGCATATCCCCGGGGCGGCACGCGTCACCTGGACCGACCTGATGGTGGACGGGCGACTCAAGACCCCCGACGCGCTCCGCCGGCTGTTCTCCGAGGCCGGCGCCGACCCGGGGGACGAGGTGGTGACCTATTGCCGCGTGGGCGCGCGCGCGTCGGTGCTTTTTTTCGTTGCGCGCTACCTCGGGTTCACCACGCGGCTGTACGACGGTTCCATGAGCGAATGGAGCTCACGACCCGAGCTCCCTGTGAGCCGCGATCCCCGGTCCGGGCTCATCCGCCCCGCGCCTCGGCCTGGATGACGCCGAACGCGTTGCCCTCGGTATCGACGGCATAGGCCACCTGCCCGACGCCCGGGATCGCCATCTTGGGAGCGGTAATCGTTCCCCCCTCCCGAACGATCGCCGCCACCGCCTGGTCGATGTCGGCGACGTCGACCACGTTGGTCGTCCCCTGTCCCGGGGTCTGCCGCGGCATGAGCCCGCCGTCGATGCCGGGGCCTTCGGTGCCCGTCACGACGAGCCAGTACGGCATGGGGCCTTCCCACCTGGTGCATTGCCAGCCGAACACCTTCTGGTAGAAGGCGACCGCCCGCTCGGGCTGGTCGGCCGGGATCTCGAAGTGTACGACGCGCGGCATGGTCCCTCCTAGGTGGTGGCGGTGCGGGCCTCGCGGTGCTTCTGGGTCGCGTAGCCCACGATGAGCCCCACCAGCCCGCCAGGCATCATGATTTCCCAGTAATAGGCCGGCTCGCCTGCCTGGATGCTCATGTAGACCACCAGGTAGGCCAGGATCAACCCGACCGCGAGACCGAACACGATACCCAGGGCGAGGGAGTTCACCTTCCGGGCAAACCAGCCGATCAGCACTCCGGCGATCAGGCCCTTGATGGTGGACCCGATCACGATCCCGACGATGCCCGGCGCGGTTTCCGGGGCGGAGACCAGCGCCGACAGCCCGTCGAAAATCCCCAGAATGCCACCCAGGAGCATGCCAAAGACTGGTTTCTTCATGGTTCGATCCCGGTTCGAAGTTGACGTGGGGTGCTGGTCTGTTACCCGGCCGGGAGGACGGCCTTTACCCGGACATCGGCCGTCAGGGTCCTCCAAAGAGGATCAGCCCGGCCCGCATCAGCAGATACGCCAGCACGAGCAGCAAGGGCGTCCGGTACTTGTCCGCCAGCCTGGCCACCCGTTCCAGCACGTTTTCGCGATACGCGCTCACCGGCTCGCCCTCAAGGAACCGCGTCAGATCCCCGACCAGGGCGGGGACGTCGGGGTAGCGATCCTTGCGCTCCGCCGCCGAGGCCCTGGCGGCGATCGCGCGAAGGCGTTTGGGCGCCTGCTCTCCCGCCAGCCAGGTGAGCAGCGCACCCAATGCGAAGACATCGGCACGGCCATCGACGTCCGTTGCGCCGCGTTCCTGCTCCGGCGCCATGAAGCCCCGGGTTCCGACCACCGCGCCGTGTCCGGTGTCGACCTCGAGCGTCCCGTCAGTTCCGGCGACGGCCGGGGGTCTGCCCGTCGGCTGCCGGAGCAGCTTGGCGACCCCCCAGTCCAGCACGAGCACTTCGCCGAACTCGCCCACCATGACATTGCCCGGTTTGAGGTCGCGGTGGATCACCCCGTTCGCATGCGCGAAGGCCACCGCCTCGGCAACCCGCTGGAGCAGCTCGAGTTGGCGGCGCAGGCTGGGACCATTCGCCCGCCACTCATCCAGCCGCCGCCCGCGGACGCGCTTCATCACGTAATACGCCCGACCGTCGGCCAGGGTGCCGCCGTCGTGGACCGGCACGATCCCGGGGTGTTCGAGCCGTGCCAGAATCCGCGCCTCCTGCGCCAGCCGAGCCGACAGGTCCGCCGCCGCGACCGCGCGCAGAACCTTGATCGCTACCTCCCGGTCCAGCGCCGTGTCCCGCGCCAGCCACACGGTGCCCATGCCTCCCTGTCCCAGCACGTCCAGCGCCTCATAGCGCTCACCGGGGAACCGGGGCAGTTCGGCCGCGCGTTGGAGCCGCGCGACGGCGGCATCCGAGAGTGACTCGCTCACGGCGCGAGCCCGAACACCGCCGCGGCTTCCTCCCGAAACTCCCGCTCCGACCCGGTGAGCGCGCGGAGGCGCTCCAGCACGATGGCGCGAAAGCGGCGCCGCATGGCGGCGAGGTAGTTGGTGACCTGGGTGGCCGGCAAACGGTGCTCCGCGGCGAGGTCGGCGTACGTCGGCCGCTCGGCCGCCTCGGCCTGGAGATCGTAGCGGTCGAACAGGACGAACTGGATCTGCTTCCCCGAGGCGCTGCATTCCTCCCGCAGCTCTTCCACGGCGGAGCCAAACAACTCGCGGACGAATTCGCGGTGAAAGAATCCGTCCGGGTCGCTGGGGTCGGGTGCCGCCCGGCCGGCCAGCCGCCGCTCCAGCACCGAGGGGTCGACGCCCTCGACTCTGCCGCCGCCACGCTTGAGCCGGCGCTCCGCGACGTTGGCCTTGGAGACCAGGCCGTCCACGCACACGCGCAGAAAGGTCCGGAAACGGGCCTTGGCGGGATCGTAGCGCGCCAGGAAGCCTTTCTCGAAGGCCTGGGCGAAGAAGTCCTGCGTCAGGTCCTCCGCATCGGCGGGCGGCTTGTTCCATTTGAAGCGGATGTACGTGTACACCGGCGCCCAATAGGCGCGCGCCAGCGTTTCGCCGGCCCGGGCGCGCGTCTCAAGATCCGACGCGCCCAGCGCGGCGACGACCGAAACACTGGTTCGGGGAAAGCCGGCTCCGGACGGCCTGGTTATGTGGACTCCCGCGCGCTGAAGCGCTCCAGGAACTCCCGGTCCGAGGCCGTGAGGCTCTCGACGCCCTGCGAGCTGATCTTGTCGAGGATCCGGTCCAGCTCCGCGCGGTTGACCTCGTGCAGGCCCTCACGGCGGATGCGGGACCAGCGACTCACGGGGTTTTCGCGCGGCTCCCGCGGCCGCCGGGGTGCGGTCGCCTTCTTGCGAAAGCGCTGGGCCGGTGAGGTGGTTTCGAAGAACTTGAGGGCGAGCCAGCCTCCGACAAACCCGCCCAGGTGCGCGAAGTGCGCGATCCCGTCCGCGGTCTGTCCAAACCCGCCCAGCAGGGCGAGCACGGTCATGCCGGCCACCAGCCAGCGCGCCTCGACCGGGAAGATGCCCCAGATCAGGATCTGATCCCGCGGCCAGTACCGCGCGAAGCCGAGCATCACGCCGAAGACCGATCCCGAGGCTCCGATGACCGACACGCGTGGAGCGAACGCCATGGACAACAACGCCCCGACGGCGCCGGCCACGGCGTACAGAACGAGAAACCGGCTGCTGCCGAGCCGCGCTTCCAGCCGCGGCCCGAAGAAGAACAGCGCGAGCATGTTGAAGAAGATGTGGCCCAGGCCGCCGTGCACCAGGGTGTAGGTGACGACGGTCCAGGGCTGCCGCAGCAGGAGTTGGGGGTCGAAGACGAGAAAACCGATCGGGAATTGCGCCATCTGGAGCAGGAAGACGGCGCCGTTCGCGAGCAGAAGCCGCAGGACCCATGGTGTCATAACGAGGACGCTACCATTCCGTTCAGGGCGATGCAACCCGAATGGCGGGCTCCAGCTCGGCGGCCGCGCGGCCGAGCAGCCCGAGGTACCGATCGACCGTCGCCAAGTGGGTCCGGTGCACCACACACGCGAAGCGGAGGGTGAACAGACCGTTCAGCATGGTCGAGGACACGAACACGGTGCCGTCGCGGTGCAGCCACTCGAGAATCGCTCGATTGACCCGGTTGAGCACGGCCGGGTCGCGCGGCGCGCGGCCTTCGCGCATTGCCTCGGGAACGTAGCGGTACGTGACGACCGACAGCTCGGGTTCGGGCCCGGTCTCGTACCCCCGCCCGCCCACCCGCGTCCGGAAGTAGCGCGCGAGCAGCAGCTTCTCCTCCAGCGCGGCGCGGAACGGCGCCAGGCCGTGGACCAGCAGCGGGATCCACATGCGGAGACCGCGGAACGGCCGGGTGAGCTCGGGCGACAACTCATGGGGAGACGGCTCCTGCCGGTGCTCGAGCGCGTCCTGCATGTACGCCGCGTCCACCGTGAAGGCGCGCTGGAGGTGCGCACGCTCCCGCACCAGCGCGATGCCCGACCCGTACGGCAGGAACAGGGTCTTGTGCGGGTCCATGACCAGGGAATCGGAGCGCTCCATGCCGCGGAGCAGTGGCCGGGCCCAATCGACCAGCGCAAAGAAAGCGCCGTAGGCGCCGTCGACGTGATACCAGAGCCGGTGCCGCCGCGCCACCTCGCCGATCGCCTCCATGGGATCCACGGCGCCCACGTCGGTCGTCCCGGCCGAGGCGACCACCATCCAGGGACGCAATCCCTCCGCGCGATCGGCGCCGATCAGGGCGTCGAGGGCGTCGGCCCGCATCCGGTACCGCGCGTCCAGCGGCACCTCGCGCAGGACGGATTCCCCCATTCCCATGATCCGAAGCGCCTTGCGAACGCTGTGATGGGTCTGTGACGTCAGGTATACCACGGCAGCCGCGTAGTCCGCAGCGCGGAGCCCGTGTGCCTCCCGGGCGGCGACCATGGCGGTGAGGTTCGCCAGACTGCCACCCGAGCAGAAGGTGCCCGCCGCGTCCGAGGGATACCCCGCCAGCCGCGCCGACCAGGCGATCAGGTGGTGCTCCAGCAGCACCGCCCCGGGATTGGCGAAGTAGACCCCGGGGTAGCGGTTGGTGACGTCGGCCAGGTAATCGCCGAGCGCGGAGGCGAAGAGTCCCCCGCCCGGGATGTACCCGAGGTGCCCGCCCGAGGCCGGATTGATGCCCGGCCCATCCACGTGGCGCCCGAGCAACTCGAGCAGGCGCTCGATATCGGTGCCCTGCTCGGCGAAGGCGACGGACGCGATGTCCCGCGCCAGCCGTTGATCGCCCTGGAAGGCCGGCGCACTCTCGAGCGCTTCGAGGAACCGTTCGGCGTAGCGGAGGGTCGGCCCGATCAGCGCCGCGCGTTGGTCGGCGTCAGGCTCAAGCGGCCGCGCCGCGCCCTCCAGCACGCGGATCCGCTCGATCAGGCCCTGCATGGCTTGGTCGCCGCCGGTCACAGGATCCGCACCAGCCATTCGCCCACGAAATACCCCACCACCGCCACACCCAATCCGACGACGAACATGTCCAGACCGCTGCGAAACAGCCCGCGTCCGGTGAACAGGCTGCGCGCTGCGCCGATACCGAAGTGCGAGAGCATCGCCGCCACGAAGGAGGTCCACACCGCCCAGGGCTCGGTGCTCAGCAGCAAGGGCGCGACGGGAATGAAGGCGCCGACGGCGGTGGCGCTCCCGGTGATCCAGCCCTCCCGCAACGGACTGCCCGACGGCTCGCCGATCTTGAGCTCCTCCCGCACCTTCTCTCCCAGGGCCAGGGCGGGGTCGGCCATGATGGTGGAGGCCAGCGCGCGCGCCTCGGCTTCGGGGATTCCCTTGGCCTGGTAGATCAGGCGCAACTCCTCCTCCTCCAGCTCGGGCATCAGCCGGATTTCCTCGCGTTCCATAGCGATCTCGTGCTCGTGCACCTCGCGCTCGCTCTTGGCGGCGAGGTATCCCGAGGCGCCCATCGACAGCGCGTCGGCGACCGTACCGGCGATCCCCGCCAGTACCACGGCGCTCCCACCTGCCAGCGCGTCCTGGGCACCGACCATCCCGGCCAGCAACCCGAAATTGGCGGTGAGCCCGTCGTTGAATCCGTACACCACGTTGCGAAGAACCCCGCCGGCACCCCGGCGATGCCAGGGCTCCGGGGACCCGCCCGAAAGCGCCGCGAGCCGGTTGGCGTGTTCCTTGGACTCGCGAGCAAGCGTCAGGGCGGCGGTGCCGGCGGCGCTGCCAACCGTCTCCCGGTGCATGCGGAGGTAGCCCCGCACCTCCCGACCTTCCTCCTCCAGCAGCATGGGGAGCAGGAACCGGGTCCCGACCCGCTTTCCCAGCCAGGCGAGCAGCCTGGCCCGCCCACTGGGCCCAGGCTGCGTCGTCGCGTGGCCGGCATCTTTCATAAGCCGTTGCCATATAATGACATGCCTATCTTCAACCAGGGCAAGCTGGCGATAGATGGCCGCCCGTTCGGGATCGCCCTCCCCATCGGCGAGTGCCCGGTACAGGAACGCGGCATCGGCCTCGTCCTCCAGGTGATGGAGCCACTCGGCCGGGGGAGGGGAAGCGGGGGGCGCGGGGGCCGCAGAAGAGGGCATCGCGGGAATCTAGAGCGGCCCGGGGCAAGGGGATACGGGATGCGACGCTGGGGCCGATGGGGGCATCTTACAGGACGTGATGACCCGAGCCCTCGCCATGGACGTCTATCGGTTGGCCCAGGAGGATACCCTCGTCACCCAGGCCCGGCGGGGGGATCCCTCGGCCCAGGAAGCCATCTACCGCGCGTTCGAAACCCCGGTCTACGGCCTGGCCCGCCGCATCTGCCGGACCCGCGAAGACGCCGAGGACGTGATGCAGGAGACCTTTCTGGAGGTCTTCCGCAGTCTGGCGCGCTTCCGGGGGGATGGCAGCCTCTGGGGCTGGGTTCGGAGGATTACCGCCAGCAAGGCGCTGATGCGCCTGCGGCGCAACAAGTACCGCGACGCCGACGACCTGGATGAGGGTTTCGTCGACGGGCCGCGTGACCGGACCGTGCTTCGCATGGACCTGGAAGCGGCCCTCGAGCGGTTGAGCGAAACCGCCCGCGCCGTGGTCTGGCTGCACGACGTCGAGGGCTATACCCACGACGAGATCGGCCGGATGATGGATCGTACCCCCAGCTTTTCGAAGTCACAGCTCGCCCGCGCGCACCATCGCCTGCGCGCCTGGCTGGGCGAGGAGGTCGCCATATGAACCACCTGACCATGGAGCAACTGCTTGAGCTGCGCGAGCCCGGCCGCGAACCCGGTGCGGGCGCCGCGTACCGGCATTTCGAGGGCTGCGAGCAGTGTCGCACGGAGGCCGACCGGCTCGCGCAGCGGGTCGCGCGCCTGAAGGCGCTGCCCTCGCCGCGGGCCTCCCGGAACCGGTTCCTGGAGATCCGCTCCCGCTTCGCCGCCGAGCGGCGGCGGCGCCGGTTCCGCGCGGCGACGCTTGCGGTCCTCGCCCTCGCGGCTTCGGTCGCCCTCGCCGTCGTCCTGCGCGGCGACGGCGGCGCCGGCGACAGGACCAGCGCCGGTGCGGCCGCCGAGGCCGAGCTCCGGGAAGCGATGGCCCGCTCGCGCGACATGGAGGCGGCATTGCGCGCCTTCGACCCCGACCGCCGGGTCATCGACGGCCGGACCGCGAGCATCGCGTTTCGCCTCGAAGACCAGCTCGGCGCGGTGGACCGGCAGTTGGAGATGCTCGGCCTGATGCCGTCGAGCCCCGAGCCGGTGGACCGGGAACGCCTGCGGCTGTGGCGTGAGCGGGTCGGCCTGCTCGACGCCCTGATGGACGTCCACCTGACCCGCGCGAAGTACGCGGGAATGTGAGAAGGAACCATGACACGTCTTGCTGTTTCCCTGCTGGCCACCCTGGCCGCGGTCACCGCGGTGACCACGCTGGCCGCTCAGGAGCCCTCCCGTGCCCGGACCCCGGAAAATTTCCGGATCTGGCTCAACGGCGAGGAGGTGACCGGCCGGTTCATGCCGCTGATCCAGCGACGGGCTCGGCTCGGCGTGACCGTGCGCCTGGAGGCCCAGGACACCGACGGCCGCGGAGCCTACCTCGAATCGGTCACCCCGGGCGGACCCGGCGCCAAGGCCGGCCTTCAGGCCGGCGATCTGGTGGTCCGCCTGGACGGAACCTCGGTTCTTACCCCGCCTGAGCAGCAGATCGAAGCGGATCGCTCCGCACCGGGGCTCCGTCTGATCGAGCTGGCCGCCAAGCTCGCGCCCGACGATACCATTACGGTAGAGTTCCTCCGCGGAGAGGCGCGCCGCACGGCCACCCTGATTACCGGCAACGAACCGATCATCAGTCTGGAAGGCAACGCGTTCGACTTCCGGTTCCGAAGCGGGGACCGGGAATGGAACCTGCCGGGCACGCGGCTGGAGCGGCTGCCCGAGGGAGCCCGCATCGAGGCGCCACGCATCGAGCTGCGCCGCCTCCCAGGGGAGGTCGGGGGACCCACCTTCTTCGGAGGTCCCCTGTTCGCCCTGGAGCTGGCTCCGATGGATGCCGATCTGGGGTGGTATTTCGGAACCGGGGAAGGGGTCCTGGTGATTCGCGCTCCGGAGAACTCCTCACTCGGACTCAAGTCCGGCGACGTCGTGCTGAGCATCGACGGCCGCAAACCCTCCAGCCCGTCAAACCTGCTCCGTATCCTGCGGTCCTATGAGGGCGGCGAGGGCTTCCGGCTCGAGGTCATGCGGCAGAAGCAGCGCCAGGCGGTGAACGGGCGGCTCGGACGGAACGACGGCCGGTAGTCCCCCTCCAGCCGGACCGTGCGCTTCCCAAGGGCGGCCCCTGAGGGCCGCCCTTGGGTATGTTAGGGCGCTTCCCTCCGACCCGGATGCCGCCCGGCATGATGCGATCCACCGTCCTGTGCCTGATCCTGCTCGCGGCCGTACCACGCGCGCACGCGCAGGGCCTTCCGCCCTATCGCGCGCTCAATCCGCTCGTCGCCGCCCGCTCCATCGTGGGATTCGTGCCGCTGCGGGATACCGCCGCGGGATGGCGGCGTGCCGTGGCGCTCGACTACGGCAACATGGTGGAGGTGGACGAGCGGGGCATGGTCAGCCTTGCGGTCGACGCCGAGGTCATGCGGCTGACCCTGAGCGCCTCGAGAAACCTCGGGAGCCGGGGCTTCCTGCGGGCGACCGCGACCTGGATCGGCGCGTACGGTGGCTTCCTGGACAAGCCGGTCAGCGCTTTTCACGACCTGTTCGGCTTCCCCGACGGCCAGCGCCCCGCCCGGGAGGACAACACTTTCGAATACCGGGTTGCTCTGCCGGGCGAGAACGTGGTAGAACGAGAGTCGAGCGCCGGGTTCTTTGGCGACGTGGCGGTAACCGGGGGCCTGCTGCTGACGCCCCACGTGCAACTCGCGGCAACGGTCGCGCTGCCGACCAGGCTCGGACCGGAGGGCTACACCGTAGAGACCCTGGCGACCGCCTTGAACGCCACGGCCCGATCGGACCCCCTCGGCGGTCGCCTGACGCTCGAGGGCAGCGTGGCCATCGGGTACACCCCACGGCAGGGCGCACTCGCCGACTGGCAACGCACGACCTTCACCGCCGCCACCGCGGGCGGGCGATTCCGTTTCCTGGGCCGGCAGTCGGCGTATGTCAACTTCTTCCAGCACTCACCGGTTTACCGGAACACCACGCTCCCCGCCATGGACCGGGAAGAACTCACCCTCGACATGGGCTTTCTGTTCCTCTTGCCGGGCGGCCAGGAGATCCGGGCCGGCATGACCGAGGACCTGCTCCCCTCGGGACCGGCCGTGGACCTGGTGTTCAGGATTGGGGTGCGCTGGTAAAGAGGAACTTCTCGAGATTCTCGTAGAGGAAGCTGCGGGCGCCGGGATCCTGCAGGTTCAAGCCGTAGTGGTTGATCAGCGCCTGCTGATGGGCCACCCATTCCGCCCAGCATGTCGCGCAGATCCGCTCGAACACCCGCTTGCCGAGTTCGTTGGGGAAGGGCCGGAACGCCATGCGGTCGCGCTCCTGACCGCAGCGGCTGCAGGTGAGGGTCGCCATGGTGCTGAAGATAGTCATTCGAAGACCATGGAAGACGGGATCGTCCCTCTAGCGTCCTCTGGCCAGCCGCCGCTCCCCGGACTCCAGCTGCTTCACCCCGCTTCGAGTTCCCAACCCTGTGCCCAGCCCGAAGACCGCGCTGGTGGCCGTCGTGATGATTGGCAGCGCGGCGAGCGGCCAGGTGACCAATGCGGCCCCGACCCCCACCAGCAGCGGCACCAGCGGGGCGCGCACCGACTCCACGAAGCGCAGCCGGTCACGGACGAAGTTGCGCGCGACCAGGAATCCGACAATCCCGACACCGAGCAGAACGAGGGCTCCGAGCATCTCTTCACCTCAGCGGGCCTGGGTCCATTCAGACGGAAAACAACGGGCGTGTTTCAGTACGAAACATGGACGCCCAAGGTTTCACCACCGCAGCACGACGCTTCCCCACTGGAATCCCGAGCCGAAGGCGGTGAGGACCACCACATCGCCCGGGGCGAGGCGTCCCGACCGGGCGCACTCGTCCAGGGCGATGGGGATGGTTCCGGCGGTGGTATTGCCGTAGCGCTGGATGTTGTTGAACACTTGTTGGTCCCGCAGCGCGAGGCGCTTCTGCACGGCCTCGGAGATGCGGAGGTTGGCCTGGTGGGGAATCAGAAGTCCGATGTCCGCGGTGGAGAGCCCGGCCGCGGCCAGGACCGTCCGCACCGACTCGGGCATCCGAACCACGGCATGGCGGAACACTTCCCTCCCCTCCATCTGAAGGAAGTACTTGCCTGCCTCAAGCTGGTCGAGGGAAACCGGCGGATGGTACATCGCCCCGGGACCGTCCACCCAGAGCTTCTCCGCATGGGTCCCGTCCCCGTGCAGGTCGAAGGCCAGGATGCCCCGGCGGGTTTCCTCCGTCGCCCCGACCACGACCGCGCCCGCGCCGTCGGCGAAGATCACCGCGGTCGCGCGGCCGCGAGTGGTGCGGTCGAGCCTGGTGGACTGGATCTCCTGCCCCACGACCAAGACCCGTCGGAAGCTCCCGGCCCGGAGGAAGGCATCCGCCGTGGCCAGGGCGTAGACAAACCCGCTGCACGCGTTGATCAGGTTGAAGGCCGGGATCGGGCCAAGCCCCAGGCGGCGCTGGAGGAACGTGCCGTTGGCGGGCATGAAATGGTCCGGGGTGCTGCTGGCGTAGACGATCGCGTCGAGGCTTTCGGCCTCCACTCCGGCCGTCGCCAGGGCCTGGCGACTGGCACGCTCGGCCAGATCCACGCCGGATTCGCCGCCACTCACCCAATGCCGCGTCTCGATCCCTGTGCGCTCGCGGATCCACTGGTCGGTGGTATCCATCATCCCCGCGAGTTCGCTGTTGGCGACCACGCGCTCGGGGAGGGCACGGCCGGTTCCCAGGATCATGGCGCGAGGCATGGCTGGCCCCCTGGCCCCGCCTATTCGTAGCGCAGCGCGTCGATGGTATCCAGGTTGGCCGCCCGCCGGGCGGGCCAGAGTCCGAAGAACAACCCGACCATTCCACTGAAGGCGAAGGCGATCCCGACCGACATCGGATCGACCAGGGTGTTCCAGCCGAACCTGGTCGATAGGAGGGACGATGCGCCCCATCCGACCAGGATGCCCAGGGCGCCGCCGGCCATGCAGAGGACCGAGGACTCGACCAGGAACTGAAACAGCACGTTCCACTTGGTGGCGCCGAGCGCCTTGCGGATGCCGATCTCGCGGGTCCGCTCGGTGACCGAGACCAGCATGATGTTCATGATGCCGATGCCCCCGACAAGCAGGGAGACCGCGGCGATGCTGGCCAGCAGCACGCTGAAGGTCTGGGTGGTCTGGGCCTGGGTCGCCAGGATCTCCTGCTGGTTCCGGATCTGAAAGTCGTTGTCGGCGCCGGGCCGGATCTTGTGCTCCCGGCGCATGATCCCTTCGATGTCGATCATGCCCTGCTGGAGGGACACTCCGTCGCGCACCTCCACGCTGATGGCGCGCAGCCGGTCGGTGCCGAACAGGCGGAATCGCGCGGTCTTGAGGGGGACCACGACCTGCTCGTCGGGGTTGTTGAACCCGCCCTGGGAGCCCTTGGCCTCGAGCACCCCGATGATCTCGAAGGGCTGGCCGCGAATCAGCAGGGTCTGCCCGATCATCGCGCCGGGGTTGGCGTTGAACGTGTTGGGGACGGCCGCGCCCAGCACCACGTAACGCTGGCGCGCTTCATCGTCGCCCCTGGTGAAAAAACGGCCGTGGGTGATCCCGTAGTTTCGGACCTCGGCGAAATTGGCCGTGGTCCCCAGCACATTGGTGTTGGCGTTCCGGTTGCCGTACTCCAGTTGCAGACTGCGCTGCAGCTCGGGCACCACGGCGGAGAGGAGCCGGGCATCGCGCTCGAGCGCCTCGGCGTCGTCCACCGTCAGGCTGACCCGCTGTTCGTTGGCCCGGCCGCCCATGAAGGACTGTCCGGGGTAGATGCTGAGCAGGTTGGCGCCCAGGGCCTGGATCCGGTCTTCCACGGCCTTCTGGGCTCCGGTCGACAACGCCACCACGGTGATGACGGCGGCCACGCCGATGATGACTCCGAGCATGGTGAGTGTGGCGCGAAGCTTGTTGGCGCGGATGCTCTGGAAGGCGACCTTGATGATCTCGAAAATCAGCATTACCGGCCTCCTCCGGGTGGCCGGCTCGCCGCCGGCTGCTGCTGCTGCCCCTGAGGATTCTGCTGTCCTTCCTGCCGCATGCCGGGCACGCCCTGGCCCGCCATACGGTTCACCCGGTCGCGGAATTCCTCCTGCATCCGGACCAGGCTGGCGCTGGGAAGAATGATCACGGAGTCACTGGCCTGAAGGCCCGAGACGACTTCGCTGTAGTCGAGGTCGGTCAGCCCGGTGCGGATGTGGGTCGGGATCAGGTCCCTGCCGCGCTTGACGAAGACGATGTAGTTCCCGCCGAACTGGTAGTCCTGGGTGGTGCCCTGCATCCGCCGGCCAGCGGTCGCGCCGGCCTGGCCGCCGGGCCGGCGCCCGCCCATGAAGCTGGACGAGACCTGCTGCCAGATCTCCTGCTCCTTGGCGCTCAGCTCGCCGCCGCCGAAGCGCTTACGCGTGATCTCGCGGACCTGGGTTTCAGTCACACCCGCGGGCAGGGAAACGGTCCTCCCATCCTGCATCGTCATGCTGTTGCTGGTTGGGGCCTTGGTCGCGGCGGACGGCGGGTTGCCCACCTGGGCGACTTGCGCCGAATCGGCGCGCGGGGCGCCCGGCGTCCGCGCCGAGTCACGCCGCGCATCGGCCTTCGCCAACAACTCCTGCAGGCGGTCGGAATCGATCCCGAGGACCAGCGCGGCCGAGCCGATATCGCGCTGGGTCCGCAACGCCGCGTTGGGAATCGCCAGCACATTGTCGCGCTGGCCCACGTGGATCTCGACGTCGGTGTTCATGCCGGGCTTGAGCAGGCCCTGCCGGTTCTCGATTCGCACCAGCACCGGGAACATCGTGACGTTCTGGACGGTCTCCGCCATCGGCTCGATCTTGAGCACGTCGCCCGTGAACGGCTGGTTGGGATACGCGTCGACCGTGACGGAGGCCCGGAGCCCGGGACGGATCTTGCCGATGTCGGTTTCGTCGACCAGGGTCCGGATCTGGACGAGGTCCAGGTCGGCCATGGTGAGGATGATCGATCCGCCGCCCACGTCGTTGGTGGGCGACGAGATGACCTGGCCCCGCTCGACCTGCTTGGTGATGATGGTGCCGTTGATCGCCGCGCGCACATCGGTGTCGTCCATGGCGATCTTGGCGTTTTCGAGCGCCACCTCCGCCTGGACCACGGCGGCCTTGGCGTTGGCGACGTTCAGGGTCGCGTTTTCCATCTCCTCCTGGGTGATGGACTGAGCCTTGTACAGCTCGTCGGCCCGGTTCTTCTGCGATTGCGCATTGGCCAGCCGCGCCTTGGCCACTTCCAACTGGGCCTCGGCCTCCGCGTAGCGGTTGCGCACCGTCCGCTGGTCGATCCGCACCAGCAGGTCGCCGCGATTGACGATCTGTCCGGTCTCGACGAAAATGTCGAGAATCTCGCCGGACGCCTTGGACTTCACCTCGACCACGGTGTCCGGCTGAACCTGGCCCGCCGCGCGTACCGAGACCACAATGGAGCGCTGCTCCACCGGAATGGCCTGATAGACCGGCGGAGGAGCCTCTTCCGTACAGGCCGCGAAGAGGAGCAAGCATGCGGCCGTGCGGGCGCGAGTTACCATGTCTTTTCCACTTTCTCCATCGGAATGTCGCTTTCCACAACCCCATCCTTCAGGTGGATCTGGCGATGGGCGTGGGTGGCGATGTCGTGTTCGTGAGTAACGAGGATGATGGTCTGTCCCTCGCGATGCAGTTGATCGAACAAGGCCAGAATCTCCTCGCTCGTCTTGGAATCCAGATTGCCGGTGGGCTCGTCGGCCAGCAGGATGCTGGGGTTGTTGACCAGGGCCCGGGCGATCGCCACCCGCTGCCGCTGCCCGCCGGACAACTCGTTGGGCCGGTGCTGCATCCGGTCACCCAGGCCCACCCGGCCGAGCGCGGCTTCGGCGGCGGCGCGCCGTTCCTTGGACGGCAACCCGGCGTAGATCATCGGCAACTCGACGTTCTGGAGCGCGGTGGCCCTGGGCAGCAGGTTGAACGTCTGGAAGACGAACCCGATTTCCTTGTTGCGGATCCGGGCCAGCTCCCCGTCGCCCAGTTCGGACACGCGGTGGCCGTTGAGCCAGTATTCCCCGTCGCTCGGGCTGTCGAGGCAGCCGATCAGGTTCATCAGTGTGGATTTCCCCGAGCCCGACGGTCCCATGATCGCGACGAATTCGTTGCCCCGGATGGTCAGATCCACCCCGCGCAGCGCCCGCACGGTCTCGGCGCCCATCTCATAGGACCGCTGGAGGTTGCGGCCGACGATCACCGCATCCCGCGGGACATCCACGGGAAGTCGGGCCATGCGTTCGGCGGTGGTGTCGATCGAGGGGCTCACAGCGACCGTCCGATCAGGGCCTCGATCTGCGCCTTGGCCCGGAGGTAGTCGAACCACGCGTTCACCGCGTCGATCTCTGCCTGCGTCAACTGTTCCTGGGTGGTCAGGACGTCCAGAATGGTGGATGCGCCCAGCCGGTAGCGCTCCTGCTGTACCCGGAGGTCTTCCTGGGCGGCCTCCACGCTGCGGCCCGAGATCTCGATCCGGAGCCGGGCGGCCTCCAGGTTGGCGAGTTGGGTGGTCATGTTGGCCACGATCAGCCGCCGCATCTCTTCGGCCGAGGCGCGCGCGTTGTCGACCGCGATCGCCTGCAAGGTGACGTTCTGCTCGCGGCCGAAGCGGTTGAAGAGGGGCCAGCTCAGGCTCAAGCCGACACTGTTGCGCGAAAGCAGGGTGTAGTCGTTGCTGCTGCTGCCGTTGAGGCCATAGCTTGCCGACAGGTTGAGCGAGGGCCAGTAGTCGGAGCGCGAGGCGCGGAGCCCCGCCTCGGACGCGCGGACCGCCGCTTCGGCGGACAGCACCTGCGGGCTCCGGGCGACCGCCTCTCCGCGCAGCACGGCGGTGTCGATCGCGGTCACGATCCGGTAGAACGCGGAGTCATCCGTGGCGGCCACCCGCTCGGACTGGCCGATCAGGCGACCGAGGTTCGCCTCGGCGGTTGCCAGCTGCGCCTGCGTCGTCAGCAGCTGAAGCTGGGCGTTGCCCACGCCGACCAGCGAGCGCAGCGAGTCGGAACGGGTGGCGGCGCCGGCCTGGAGCCGTGCCACCGACGTCTTGAGCTGCTCTTCGGCGCGGCGCACGCTGGCCTCGCGCACGATCAGCAGCCGCCGTGACGCGAGCGCGTCCAGAAACTGATTGGTGGTCTGCAGCGCCTGCTGAAACCGGGCGTCGACCAGGCCGGCGTCGGCGGCGGCCTCATTGGCCCGCGCGACGGCCAGGTCGTTGCCGCGCCGGAACCCGTCGAACACCTCGATCGAGGTGCTGAGCTGCGTCGAGATGCTCTGGCTGCGGCTGCCGCCGGACTCGATTTCTCCCGTGGTGGAGTTGACCCGCTGACTTTCCGAGAACGAGGAGGAGCCACCGGCGCTGAAGTTGAGGTTCGGGAGGTAGGCGCCCCGGGCGGTGCGCACCCGGGTCCCCGTGCTCCGCACCTGGCCCAGCGCCTGGACCATCCGGGGCTGCGCCTGCTCGGCCATGGTGATCGCCTCGGCCAGCGTAACCTGCGCGCGCTGCGCGGAGAGCGGGGCCGCCACGAGCAGCCCTGCCGTTGCCAGCACGATCGTATGCCTACTTGCCATTCGACCTCCGATTGCGGTACTCCCGATCCCGCCGCTCGAGCAGTTCGGAGTACTTCCGTAGTTGGTCCGGGGTGAGCTGGGCCCGGACAGAATCCCGAAGTTCATGCCGAAGGGAATCGAAGCGCGGGCGGTAGAGCCGCCACACCGAATCCGTTTTCGGCTCCCAGCGCTGGATCAGGCCCCGGATGGCCTCCTGCTGGGGGACGCTCAGATCCAGCTGCAGGGTCAGCCGCTCGACGTACGCGTCGCGGCCGCTCCCGCGGCGGCGCTCTTCCCGCCGGTGCTCGGTGCGCTCCCAGTGCCGGCCGGCAGCCGCGCCGGCCACGCCCCCCACGACCAGCGCGCCCAGCAACAGTCCGAGGGCGACGATGCGCGAGCGATGCAGGCTCATCGACCCTCCAGCACCGCGATCGTGATTACGGTCGCTTCCGGCTGTCCGGGCGAGACTTCCAACTGCACCGGCGCCGAGGCCAGGGGGCTGAACGTCGGCTCATCGGCCGGCTGCCCCGCCAGCACCCAGGCCAGGGCGGCCGCGGCCGCAGCCGCGAGCATGCCGCGGGGCGCCCACCGGCTCAGGACATCCCACGCCGTTTCCGCTCCGGCCTCCAGGACCGCGGCCCGGGTGCGAGCCAGGAATTCCTCCGCGTCGGCGGTGGTCAGCGCGGCGCGAAGCTCCGCCCCGAGGACCGGATCCGGCCGGCCATCGAACGGGGTGAAGTCGGTCATGACGTGTCCTCCTTGAAAGCGTCCAGGGCCGTGCGCAACGCCCGGCGCGCGTGAAACACATACGATCGAACCGTTCCTTCGGGCACGCCCAGCACTTCGGCGATTTCCGCGTGGCCATACCCTTCCGCATCGAACATCACCACCGCGATCCTCTGCTTTTCCGGCAGCTGTGCCAGGGCCTCCTGGAGCCGCTCGCGGAACAGCGCATGGTCCGTGGCCCGGTCGGGGCCGACCCCCGAGGTCGCCACGTAGTCCGGAATGGCCACCGCGTCGCGGACCTTGCGGCGGCGGTGCAGGTCGAGGGCGGCATTTGCCACTATGCGCATCAGCCAGGGCCGAAACGGTCGCCGCTGGTCGAACCGGCCGATCGCGCGCCAGGCGGCGATGAACCCGTTCTGCACCGCGTCATCGGCGTCTTCCCCGAGCCCGAGGATCGCCCTGGCCACCCTCCGGGCGGCGAGGCCGTGCCGGTCCACCAGCTGGCCGAAGGCCTCCCCGTCATCGCCGGCCGCCCGCAGGGCAAGCTCGGCGTCTTCCACGACCTCTATACGCGGAGACTCGGAGGGCCGTTGAGGACGCGGTGACATGGGGTTACGCGGGTCCTCCGCCCCCCCTCCGGAGGGCGTGAACGCCGGCCGCGACCGCGATCCAGAGAAACAGAACCCCGAAGGCCAGGGCCATCGCCCTGGGAAGCAGCAGGAACAAGGCCGCGATGAGCAGAAAGGTCATCGCCAGCGGGCCGAAGGTCGCCAGCCGGGCCCCACCGACCAGCGTCCGGACCAGCACCAGGGTGCGCCGGCGTCGCTCCCGCAGTCCCGGGTGATGCACGGCCGGGCGCTCACCGGTACGGCGGATGGAGAGGGCCATTGGCCGGACCATGCCCACAGGGAGCAGGGGCCGCAGGCGCACTTCGGCGCTGCGATCCAGATCGCGGCGAAACTGGGCCTCCAGGTCCGACGCGAACTCGGCGTCCTCGACGAGGACGTCCAGCTCCCAGTTGCCGTACAGGCTCGACGGATTGAGGTTGCTCGAGCCGATGCGGGCCCAGAGTCCGTCCGCCACCGCGGTCTTGGCATGCAGCATGGGCCCCGCCCATTCGAAGATCCTGACTCCGCCGCGCAAGAGCCGGCGATACCCGATCCGGGTCAGGTTGCGCACCCAGGGCAGGTCGCTTGAGCCGGGCACGAGCAGCCGCACGTCGACCCCGTCGCGCGCGGCATCGATCAGCGCATGGTACAGGCGGCGCGGCGCGACGAAGTACGCGTCGGTCACCCAGAAACGCTCGGTGCTGGCGGCGAGAATCAGGTCCATCGAACGATACGCCCGGTCCCAGCCGGGCACCCCCGCGATCGGCCGCACCATCGAGTCTCCCACCGCGGCCACATCCGCCGCCGATTCCTCCGGCGGCAGCGGTTCTCCCAGCCGACGCCAGAGCTGGGCGAAGGCCAGGTCGATCATGGGGACCACCGGCCCCCGGATATCCACGCCGCTCTCCCGCCACGGCTGGCGGCCCCGCGCCGGATTCCCGGCCCATTCATCCGCGATGCAGAATCCGCCGGTGATCGCGCGCACGCCGTCCGCCAGGACGATCTTGCGGTGGTCGCGCACCAGGTTCGCCCCAAGGTCCATGATGCGGAGCGGGCCGAAGAACCGGATCGTCACCCCGTCGCGACGCAGCGCATCCCAGAACGCGCGGGGGGTTCCGGCGCAGCCCAGCCAGTCGGCGATCAGTCGCACGCGGACCCCGGCCCGGGCGCGCGCACCCAGCAGCTCGGCGAACTGCCGGCCGGTCCGATCGGCGCGGATGATGTAATTGTCGAAGTGGATCCAGTGTCGGGCCGCGGCGATCGCGGCGAGCGCGGCCTCGAAGATGGCGGGCCCATCGACCAGGTGGATCACCTGGTTCCCCGGCACGGACCGACTACCGGCGGCCCGGTCCAGCGCGTGGGAAAGCGCGTCCGAACCCGCGGCGGGTTCGAGACTCACCGCGCTCCCAGTCCCAGCGCCGCTTCATGGGGGATCAGCGCGTCCCGGACCAGCACGATCAGCTCGTCAAGCGACACGCCCAGCTCCTCGGCCCCCTGCCGCACCTCCTCGCGATTGACGCCTCTGGCAAAGGCCCGGTCCTTCAGCTTCTTGCGAACGCTGGCCACTTCCAGGTCGGCCAGGCTGCGGGAGGGCCGCACCAGGGCGCAGGCCACCAGAAAGCCCGACAGCTCATCGACGGCAAAGAGCGCACGCGCCATCGGCGTGTCCCTGGGTATCCCGGAATACGTCGCATGGCCGAGGATGGCGCGACACATGGCCTGGGGCAGCCCCTGCTCGGCGAGCAGGCGGACTCCCTGCCCGGGATGACCCTCGGTCGGCGAATGTTCCGGGTTGGGCCAGCGCTCGTAATCGAAGTCGTGCAGCAGTCCAACCAGCCCCCAGCGCTCCGGATCCTCGCCGGCGCGGATGGCCATGGCGCGCATGGCCAGCTCCACGGCGTGCATGTGCCGCCGCAGCGCCTCGCTCGGGGTGAATTCGTGGACCAGCGCCAGGGCGCGATCCCGGGTCCAGCCGTGCATGGTTCCCCCACCGAGTCGGTGATCGGCCCTCAGGACGGGCTGGTGCTTGCGCCGACCGGCACCCGCCGCGGAGCCTCATCCCCCACGCCAACCTCGAAATGATAGAGACCCGGCTGCGGCAGCGGGACGTCGAACACGAGCACCGCCGCGGCCTCCACCTCTTTGACACCGGCGGGCGGCTCTCCGAACTGCACGCTGCCCTCGCCTCCCAGCAACTGGCGCCCCTCCTCGTCCATGAAGCGGATCCGGATCGAGTGCAGGCCGATCTCGGTCCGCCGCCCCCGTACCCGCAACACCAGGTGGGTCCGCGGATGCACGGCGGGGAAGGACTGCACCCAGATGTGCTGGAAGATGCCGATGACCGACAGCTTGCCGTGCTGATCGATCAGCGCGTAGTCGGCGACGACCGCGAAGTCCACGTGCATGAGGCCCTTGGCGAACGCGAGGGAACAGGGCCCCCGCTCAGGTGACCCTGATCGACTCCACGAGGTCCTGCTGCCTGATCGCGTGGATGACCTCGAGCCCGGCGGTGACCTGTCCGAAGACGGTGTGTTTCCCGTCCAGGTGGGGCTGCGGAGCGTGGCAGATGAAAAACTGACTGCCGCCGGTGTTCTTGCCGGCGTGCGCCATCGACAGGGTCCCCTCGACATGCTTATGCACGTTCCGGTGGGTCTCGCACTTGATGGTATACCCCGGCCCGCCGGTGCCGACCCGAGGGTTGCCGGCCTCCTTGGAAAGCGGATCCCCGCCCTGCACCATGAAGTTGGGAATGACGCGGTGGAATCTGGTGCCGTCGTAGAACCCGTCGTTGGCGAGCTTCTCGAAGTTCGCCACGGTCCCGGGCGCCTCTTCGTCGTGGAGGTCGGCGGTGAGGGTCCCGCGGGCGGTGACGATCGTTGCGGTCTTCATAGGGCGGCTGCTTGTCGGCGGGTGGAAGGGAGGATGCCTACGCTGGAATAAAGTCTCAGGAGACAGCCCGCGCCACGTGCGCCGCTTCGGCAAGACGTTCCTTCCAGGCCGACGCCGTGTCGGCGGGCGCCAGGCACCGCCGTCCCAGGCAGATCAGGCCACGGGGCGCGACAGCGCCTCGGGCCAGGGTCGCGAGCTCCAGCGGAGCACCGGCGAGAGGTTCGCTGCCATGGTTCCGCACGAGCACCTTGCGCGGCAGGGGGGCCCGCCGGGCGTCGTCCAGCAGCGACTCGGCGAGTGGATCCCCTTGGGGGCCATGCACCACCAGCAGGGTGGGCTCGTGCACCAGCCAGTCGGCCCCGAGCAGCCAGGCGCTGGCATGCAGTCCCATCCCCGGCGCCGACCCGGCAAACGTCTCGATGATGGTGCGCTGCCGCTCCTTCCAGTGCGCGGAGCCGGTATGGGCGGCCAGCCTGGCGCAGACCTGGGCCGCCACCCCGTTGCCGGATGGGACGGGGGCATCCTCGATCTGCACCACCGGCGTTGCCAGCAGCCCTTCGCCGTCGGCCTCCGCCCGGTCCACCAGGCCGGCCAGCGTCCAGTGATCGCGCCAGGTGCGCTCCATCAAATCTCCGGCCCACTGCAACCAATCCCTGTCGCCGGTCCACTCGTACGCCTCCATCGCCGCCTCGGCGGCAAAGACCTGGTCCTCGAGCAGCCCCACCGTGCCGGCGGACGCATGCGCCAGCCGGTCGGGTTCGGGCCCATCGCGACGCAATGCCCGAAGGGTCCCCAAGGCGTAGTCACTCGCCCAGGACCCCCCCAGCACCGGAGCGGCGGCCAGCAAGGCCCCGGCGAGCTGGGCGTTCCATGACGCATAGGGCGTGCGATCGACCATGGGGGCGGGACGCCGCGAGCGGGCCTGGTGGAGGGCGGCCCTGAAGCCGGCGGCCTTCCGCTCGATCTCCCGGGTCGGGAGGCCCAACCGCTCGCCCTGCGCGGCCGCCGAGGCGGGGAGGAAAAGTACATTGCGCGAGGGATCGTGGTGCATCGCGCCCAGCGTCCCGACCCCGAACAGCCTCAGCGCCAGATCCAGATCGGACGGATCCACAACCGCCGCAATCTCATCCCGGGTCCAGGTGAAGTAGCTCCCGTCGTCCAGCGGGCCGGTGTCGGCGTCCTGACTGGTGCCGAAACGCTCCTCCCCCAGGGCCAGTACCTCCCGGATCCAACGCGCGACGCCCCGAGCCGTCGCGGCGCACTCCGGATCGTCGAACAACTGGGAGGCCATGGCATAGGCGCGGAGCAGCTCCGCATTGTCGCAGGCCATCTTCTCGAAATGCGGGATGATCCACTGCCGGTCCACGCTGTAGCGATGAAATCCCCCGCCGAGCTGGTCGTGAATCCCGCCGCGGGCCATTGCCAACAGGGTCTCGACCACCACATGGCGGGTCCGGCTCGAGCCGGTATCCGCCCAGCGTGTCATCAGGAACCGGAGTGCCGTGGGATGGGGAAACTTCGGGCTGGTCCCGAACCCCCCGAACGCCTCGTCGAAGGCGGCGAGCATCTGTCGTTCGCCGGCGACAAGGGTAGCGGCTCCCACCGTCCCGGGCGCGTGGCCCTCGCGCATCCGGTCCAGGGCGCTCCGGATGGCCGAGGCCCGCTGGCGGACCCCCTCGCGTCCCTCGCGCCAGGCTCGAAGCACCCGTTCCAGCACGGTCCGGAGCCCCGGGCGTCCGTGCAGATCCTCCGGCGGGAAATACGTCCCACCGAAGAAGACTTCCCCCTCGGGGGTCAGCATCGCCGTCAGGGGCCAGCCGCCCTGCCCCGTCATCGCCTGCACGGCCCTCTGGTAGCGCGCATCCACGTCGGGCCGCTCGTCGCGGTCCACCTTGAGGCAGACGAAGTGCACGTTGAGGAACTCGGCCAATCCGTGATCCTCATACGACTCATGATCCATCACGTGGCACCAGTGGCACCACACCGCGCCGATATCGAGCAGGATCGGCTTCGACTCGCTCCTCGCCGCGGCAAACCCTTCAGCGCCCCAGGGATACCAGTGAACCGGCTGGTGCGCCGCGGAGCGGAGATAGGCGGAGGAGGCGGTGGCGAGTCGGTTCACGGCGAGTGCGATCGGGAGATGGGGGCTGAGGGGTGGGCGGCTGGGTGCCCTGGAACTTAACGGTGACGTGCGGGTGATCCGCTCCGGAGGCGGACGTCGTCGAGTTGTGCGGAGGGGCACAGATCGTTGAGGACGCAGTCCGGACAGCGCGGGCGCCTTGCGGTGCAGACCCTCCGGCCGTGCCAGATGAGCCAATGCGACAGCAAGGTCCACTGCTCCCGTGGCACGACCGTCATCAGGTCGCGCTCAATCCTGAGCGGATCGGTCTGGCGAGTCAGGCCCAGCAGCCCGGCCAGCCGTGTCACGTGGGTGTCCACCGTGATCCCGTCGTCGATCCCGAACGCGTTCCCCAGCACCACGTTGGCCGTCTTGCGCCCGACACCGGGCAGCCTTCGCAACGCGTCCATGCCCGCGGGGACCTCCCCGCCGTGATCCGTCGTGAGGGCCCGCGCCATGCCGAGCAGACTCTTCGCCTTGTTCCGGAAGAACCCGGTCGAGCGAATCAAGTCCTGCAGCGCCGACTCGTCGGCTGCGGCAAGGACGCGGGCGTCCGGGTACTTCGCGAAAAACGCGGGGGTCACCATGTTCACCCTCGCGTCGGTGCATTGCGCCGAGAGAATGGTGGCGACCAGCAACTCGTAGGGGTTCCGGTAGTCCAGCTCGCAGTGCGCATCCGGATACTCCGCCGCAAGCCGTCGTAGGACCTCGGCGACCGGGGCGGGGGGACGGGCCTTCGCGCGGCGCGGGCTCACGCCCCGCGGCGGGCCTGGGCGAACGCGAGGAACTCCTCGAGCGGCCGCGTGTTGAGAATGGCCTCGGGACCCAGGGCCGCCTTGCGCGCCATGCTGACGCCATAGGCCATGTTGCCGAGTCCGCTCACGTTGTGGGCGTCCGCCCCGATCGAGATCATCGCGCCGGCCGCCCGCGCCCGGCCCAGCAGCCGCCAGTCCAGGTCCAGCCGGTGCGGATCCGCGTTGACTTCCAGGGCGATCCCCCGCTCCGCCGCGCGGGCGAAGATCACGTCCAGATCCAAGGGATAGGGCTCCCGTGACAGGAGCAGCCGGCCGGTCGGGTGGCCCCAGATGGTCATATGCGGATCGTCCATGGCGCGTAGCACCCGCTGGGTCATACGCGCTTCGTCCAGGCCGGCGTCATCGTGCAGGGAGGCGATCACGAAGTCAAAGCGCCCGAGCAACTCGTCCCCGTAGTCGAGCCGGCCGTCCGGCAGGATGTCGACCTCGATGCCTTTGAGCACCTGGATGCCGGAGAGGCGCGCGTTCACCCGGTCCACCTCGGCCCACTGGCGCTCGAGATCCTCCGCCATCATGCCGCCCGCGTACGCGTCCGAGCTGCTGTGGTCGGTGATCCCGACATAGGTGTAGCCCGCCGTCTGACAGGCGCTCGCCAGCTCCTCGACCGAGCTGGTGCCATCCGAGAAGCTGGTGTGGCAGTGCAGGAATCCCCGCAGGTCTTCCCCGCGTACCAGCGGCGGCAGGCCGACCGCCGCCAGGGCCAGCTCGTCCTGCCCTTCCCGAAGTTCGGGGGGGATTTCCGGCAGGCCGAGCGCCCGGTAGAGTGTGGCCTCATCCGGGGTGGGCACGAAGATGCTTCCGCGCCAGAGCGCGGCCCCCTGAAGGGTGAAGCCGCGCGTGGCGGCATGCGCCGCGAGCCGGGAGACGTGGCCCCGGCTCCCGGTGGCCTGCACCAGCACCGCGCCCAGGTTGGCCGGAGTGGTCACCACCACCTGGGCCGTTTCCCCCCCGGCGAACCGGAGGATGGCCCGCCGTTCGTCCTGTCCGGCGAACTCGTCGAGCCCGGGAATCTGCGCCAGCCGGCTGAAGGTTTCAGCGGGCGTCGTATCGGTGACCAGAACGACCACCAAGTCGCGCACCAGTTCGACGCAGCGCCTGGCCTCGCCCGCCACGATCGCAGCCAGCACGCCGGTCACGCCCGCCAGCGCCTGGCGAAGCTCCTCGGCCTCCCGCAACGCGTGATGGAGCAGACGGGCCGTCCCGGCCCGGCGCAGGAACGCCAACCCGCGCAGCACGTTTTCGCTGCTCTTGGGCCCGAACCCCGGTACCTCCGCCAGGCGGCCGTCGCGCGCGGCGGCTTCGAGGTCGGCCAGGGATTCGATGCCCAGGTGCTCGTGGATGCGCCGGACCTTGGAGACACCCAGCCCGGAGATCGACAGCATCTCGTGCAGCCCCGCCGGCACCTGTTCCCGCAGTTCCTCGTAGACCTGCGACCGGTTGGTAGTCACCAGTTCCGTGACGATCTCCAGGATGGCGGGCCCGATGCCCCGGGTCGCTGCCAGGCTGCCGTCGGCCAGCCCTTGCTCGAGGGATCCGGGCCACGCGGCCACGGTCCGCGCCGCGTTGCGGAAGGCCCGCACCCGGAAGGGATTCTCCGACTTGAGCTCGAGCAGGGCGGCGATCTGGTCGAGCACGTGCGCGACGCCGGTCCGGTCCATCAGCAGGCTCCACGCGTCGCCACCGCGCCGACCCGCACTTCGACTTCGGTGCGCCACCCAAGCTCCAGCAGCTCCTCCATGCCCACCAGCGCATACAAGCCGGCCTCTCGCGCACCATCGAGGACGGGGCTGAACAGTTCGGTGCCATCGGCCCGGGCAAGGGGGCCCGCCCTGGGCGCCTGCGTGGCGACGACGGTGAATCCGGCGCGGTCGGGGTGGAAACCAAACACGGCGGTCAGCGCGAGCCGGTCGCCGGCCCGTCCCAGAAAGCAGCCATCGAGCGGCTCGTGCCGGCCCGTCTCCGTTGGAGCCGCCCAGATCAGCCGCCCCGGGTATCGCGCGTAGCAGACCTCCGTGGCGGCCGGCGCGTCGGCGGAAGCGGCCGGGGTGGCCAGCAGGCGCGCGACGTCCCCCCGATCCAGCTGGAACAACCGCTCCCCTCCGCGCCAGAACAGATAGGCGTGATGCAGGAGGGCCACGAACTCCGGCATCGCGTCGCCGAACCCCTGCTCGGGGCGGAGCTCCCGGACCAGTTCCACCACGGCCCGGTGCAGCAGAAACGCGTCGCGATCCGCGGCGTCGATCGCGTCGGCAGCCAGCGCTTCCCGCAGGGCCGGGAAGCGCTCCTCCGCGACCTGGCGGAAGACCGCCTCGAAGGGGGTCGCCGGGTGGGACGAATCAGGCATGGCTCGGCAGAAATGGGTCCAGGGCCTGGACCAGGCCGTCGAGCGCCTCGACGTGAGGAACGTGGCCGCAGCGCGGAAGCACGACCAGGGGTGCGCGCAGGCCTTCGGCAAGAGCGCGTGAGGACTCGAGGGGAATGGGGTCGTCGTCGCCGTGCACGACCATGGAGGGAATGCTAATGTCGGCCAGCCGGGGACGCAGATCGTAGTCCCCCAGGCTCTCCCACACCTCCTGCTGGGTGCGGCCGGTGACTCGGAATGGCGTGAACTCCCCGACCCGGGAAGGGTCGTGGAAGTAGCCCGCGACCGACAACTCGAAGGCCCGGCGCCGGTAGGCCTCCGGATCGCGCTCGCGCAGGCCGCTCGCCTGCAGGTCGGTCCGCATCCGGCGAAGGCTCTCCGAAGCGCTTCGCTCGCCGACGCGGCGTTCGAACTCCCGCCGCGCCCCACGCCAGGAGGGTGCGGGCGACAGCAGCGCGAGGTGTGAGACCCTGGCCGGATGCTCCAGTGCGTAGAGCAGCGCCAGCAGCCCGCCCCAGGAGTAGCCCAGCAGAGCAAGGTGGGGGGAATCCCAGAGGCCGCGAAGCGCTTCGAGGTCGGCAACCTGCTCACGCCATCCGACCGGCACCGCTCGGGCAACGGGCGAGCGCCCGCCCCCGCGCTGGTCGTAGTAGACCAGCATGCGACCACGGGCCAGGGCGTCGAAGCCGGGCAGCAGGTAATCGTGGTGGGCACCGGGCCCGCCATGGAGGACGATGACGGCCGGGCCGGTCCCGACGCGTCGCTCGTGGATGGCGATGCCGCGCACCTCGCGGAGGGTCTCGGTTGCTGTGCCCGGCGGTTCCGGCACGGGGACTAGAGCAGCACGGCGAGCGCGTCGGCCACTCGGCGCACCGCGGCGTGTTCCTCCGGCGCGAAGGAGTCAGGGTCGTCGCTGTCGACATCGATCTGTCCCAGGATTTCCGCGCCCCGCCGTATCAGCACCACCAGCTCCGACCGCGTCTCGAGGTTGCAGGCGAGGTAGTTGCCCAGGACCGACACATCCCCGACGATCTGGTCCTCGCCGGTCGCCACGGCCGTCCCGCAGACGCCCCGGCCGATGGGGATCCGCGTATGCTCGGTTTCGCGTCCCGCAAAGGCCTCCAGAACGAGTTCCGGGCCCTGCAGCATGTAGAGGTACACGCTGGTGTAGGGCGGCCCAGCGGCGCGGATGCGCTCCGCGGCCATTCGCAGCAGATCCTGCCGTGGCGCCTCGTGCGCAAAGGCCGCGCGGAGCGCGGCGACGATCGGGTCCGGGTGGAGAACCGCCGTCACGGGCGGTTGCGCTGCCCGAGGGTGACCGGGATGTGGAGCTCCTCGCCGTCCCTGCGCACCACGACGATGACGGCGTCGCCCGGTTTGTGGGACCGCAGCGCGTCGGTCATCGCCTGGAGGTCCGGAACTTCGTGATCACCGATCCGCAGGACCACATCTCCGCCCTTGAGCCCGGCGGCTTCGGCAGGACTCCCCGGGCTCACCCCGGAGATTCGAACGCCACCGGGGTTGTCGGTCATGTCGGGAACCGTACCGAGCCAGGCACCATAGCCCCGGCCCTGGGCGGGCGCCGGGGCCGGCACCCGGACCAGGGTCAGCGGCGCCCGGCGGGCCGCCACGCTGTGTAGCACATCGGTGGCCAGCGCCGCAACGCGCTGCAGCCCGGCGACATTGACCTTTTGCGCGTCGTCCGTGCTGCGATGGTAGTCCTCATGCGATCCTGTAAAGAAGTGCAGGACTGGAACGCCGGCGACCGTAAAAGATGTATGATCGCTGGGTCCGTAGGCCCCGGGCTGCGGATTGAGCGCGAGGCCATGCCCGCGGTTCGCGGCGTCGAGCACCTCGTTCCACTCTTCGGCGGATTCGGCGCCGAAGACGGTCAGCCTGTCGTCGCGGAGCCGGCCGACCATGTCGAAGTTCAGCATGAAGAGCACTTGATCCATCGGGATCACCGCGCTCCGCACGAACTCGGTGCTGCCGATCACGCCCTGCTCTTCGCCGCTGAAGGCGACAAAGACGGTCGTCCAGGGGGCCGGCCGTTCCACCAGGCGCCGCGCGGTTTCCAGCAGCGCGGCGACCCCAGACGCATTGTCGTCGGCCCCATTGTGGACCTGCCCCGCGTTGGCCGGATCGAGGGAGTTGCCCCCTCCCCCCAGGCCCAGGTGGTCGTAGTGGGCGCCGATCACCACGTATCGCTCGGCCAGCGCGGGATCCTGTCCCCCCAAAAGCGCCACCACGTTGTGGCCGCTGGCCCCTCCAAGCCCGCTGCCGTGGGCGGCCGGCGCATTGGGAGAAACGATGAACGTCTGGGTCCAGCCGGCCAGGGCCGGAACCTGGGTCAGACCAAGCTCCCGAAATCGCGAGGCGATGTAGGCTGCCGCCGAGTCGGCCCCCGGGGATCCGGTCAAACGCCCCTCCAGCGCATCGTCGGCCAGGCGCGCCACGTCCCGGGCGGCCGCTGAAGAGGTCTGGGCGTCGATTGCCCGGGCCAGCAGGGTGCCGAGCGTTAGCAGCAGAATCATGCGGGATGCCATGGGACCATTCCGAGTGGTCAGGAGGGGGGAAAGCCGCAACCAACGCCTGGGCATTGTAACCGCAAGGACCCCAAGGCGTCAGCGATCCTGACCGGATCCCGGCGGGTCTGGAGGCGCCGGACCCCCGGCCTCGGACCCAAGCACCCGCCGGGCACAGTTCCTGCAAACGCTTTGATTTCAATACGGTAAGGGCTACTATGACGACCACGTCAGCGATCGAGATCACGGTGAGTCCAGCCGCGGTGGCGGCGAACTTGTCCTGTCTGCTCTACCTGGCCCGGCACCACGGCGAGGGCGATGCGGAGCTGGACGAGGCAAGCCGCGTGTTTCTCCAGAGCCTGAATGGCCAGGCCCTGGTGATCGAATCCGGCATGGCCGGCCTTTCGCTTGGCGGTCGTCGCGTGCCCTCCAGCAGCCCCGGGGCGGCACAGGTCAATGAGCACCTGCTCGCACATCATATCGAGAAAATCTCCCTGGTCGCCAACGCCGGCACCGGCGACGCGGTGGCGCTGGCTCGCGTCCTGGCGGCGTTCCCGGGAACCTTCGGTGACTGGGACCAGATGGTCCGGGCCCTGGGGTCCGCCAGCGAGCGCATCAGCCTGACCGAAAGCCGTAGCAGTGTCCCCATCATCCACTTCTACGATTCGGCCGAGCAGTCCATGTCGCCCCGGGACGAGGAGGACATGCTCTCGGTGTTGCATGGATCGAACGTCGTGGAAGAAGCCGGCCTGATCCCCCCACCGCTGCCCGTTCCTCCACCGCAGTCGCCCCAACCGCCCAAGGCGACGGTAAGCGCGGCCAAGGATTCGGAGCGCCTGTCCGCGCTGCTGGTCCGCGGACGCTCGGCCGTCGAGGCTGGAGACTGGCAGCGATTGCTGGATGTCCTGGGCGACATGCTGCGCGCGGAGACCGAAGCGTCCTCCGAAGCGGCCGGCCGGGTGTACCGGCTCGAGCTGCGGCGGTTGCTGTCCCGCAACGAAATCGGACAGCTCGCCCGAATGGCCGCGCTCGGGGGGCGACGCGATGACGCCATCGTGGTGTTGCGCCGGCTTGGCGCCGATGCCACCGAGGTGCTCATGGACCTGTTGGTGGAATCCGAGGCGATGGGCGAACGCCGAGGCTACTACTCGGCCCTGACCCGCATGGACGACGGGACCGACATCATCATCCACCACCTCGGCCATCCCCTCTGGTATGTGGTCCGCAACTCGGCGGAGCTGTGCGGCGAGATGGGGCTGCAACGCGCGGTCCCCGACCTGGCCGCCCGGATCGACCATCCCGACGAACGGGTCCGCAAGTCCATCGCGACCGCCCTGGCCCGGATCGGAACGCCTGAGGCGATGGAACCGCTGGCGCGGATGCTGAAGGACCCCTCACCGGCCATTCGTCTGAACGTGATCAGCAGCCTGGACGGTGAGCGCGCCCGGCCCCTGGCCATGCCCCTCGCCGCCATGCTCCAGCAGGAGGAGAATCCGGATGTCGCCCGCGAGGTGCTGCGCGCGCTCGGCCGGATCGGCACCCCGGACGCTCTGATGGCGCTGCGCGGCATCGCGACCGGCAACGTCAAAGGCCTCGGCCGCAAGGCGCGGGTGCAGGCCGTGGAGGCGCTGGCACTGGCGGGCCCCGGAGCGGGGCCCATTCTCCAAAGCCTGAGCAAGGATCCGGACCGGGACGTGTCGGGGGCCGCCCGCAAGGCGCTGTCCTCCCCCACCTCTTGACCCGCGTGCGCATGCCGGCTCTCGGGCGTCCGGTCGCTCGCGGTGGACTTGGGCTGGGCCTCGTTTTGGGAATGGCGTGCGGCGGAGGACCCGAGGGCCGCGAAGACGTCGCAGCGGAGGCCGGCACTGAATCGCTGCCGACCGAACGGCTGGCCAACTGGATCGCGCGGGTGCCGACCGGACGGCCCACCCTGCAGGACGGCGCGACCGTATCCCTGGTCTGGATCGACTACACCCTGCTGCAGCAGGCGCTGACGGAGGGCGGCTCGCTGTCGGATTCCGCGGCGCTGGCGCGCGCCCTGCACCCGGATCGCATGCTGCTGGCGCTGCGGGTGTGGCACGACACGCTCTCCGCCCGCCGGCCGCCAGTGGATCCGGATCGGGCCGACTCGCTGTACGCTGGAGATCACCGGGTCTTCCAGCACATCCTGCTCCGGGTCAACCCCCAGGATGCGCGCAGCGTCTCCGATGCCCGTGCGCGCATGGACACGGTGCTGGCCCAGGCACGCGCGGGGACAGATTTCGCCCTCCTGGCGCAGCGTCATTCCGAAGACCCGAGTGCCGTGGGCGGCGGGTTTCTGCCGGTGCGCCGGCGCGGACAACTCGACCGTGAGCTGGAGCGTCGCATCTGGCCCCTCGATCCGGGGCAGATCGAAGGCTTTCCGCTGCAGGCCGGCATTCTCATCGTGCGCCGCCCACCGCTCGCGGAGGTGCGGGAGCGGTTCCTCGCCTACGCGGACACCATCGCCACCCGGGAGGCCGATCGGCGGCACGCCGAGGACCTCCGGGTCACGGCGGCGTTCCGGCTGGAGCCCGGCGCCGTCGAGGCGCTGCGGGCGTTCTTCAATGATCCCGCCGCCCGGGCGGGCGACGCTGTCCTGGCGGCCTGGATCGGTGGCAACCTCACCCTGCGGCAGGCCGCCCTCTGGATCGACATCCTGCCGCCGGCGTCCTACGTCAATCTCCGGAACGCCAGCGACGTCTCGCTCGAAGCGTTCGTGCGGGATCTGTCGCTGCAGTCCATGCTGCTCGAGCAAGCGGAGAATGCCGGTGTCCGCCCCGCGGCGTCCGAGGTCGCGGCGCTCGACCAGGCCTACCGCCGCGCTCTTCGCGAGACCCTGGCGTTGCTCGGCGTAAGCGACAGCGCCCCGGGCATCCCCGCCGGACAGGGACCGGGCAGGGTCTCGGCGCTGGTGGAAGGGCTGTCCGCGGAGCGAATCCGATGGCGGCCGCTCCCTTCCGCCCTTGGCGCGATGCTGCGCGAGGATCGTGGCTATCGGTTACATCGGCCGGGCATCGCGCGTG
>Ga0299906_10000096_pt1 | contig 82837 bp, 102 predicted proteins | sample RVTome_14_FD_200259 | JGI IMG/M metagenome (GOLD analysis project Ga0299906, IMG submission 200259) | Soil microbial communities from uranium-contaminated site in the Upper Colorado River Basin, Wyoming, United States - RVT145D125 (version 2) ...
CAGCAGTGGAGTCTACTATTTCTGCTGCCTCTTTTCCAGCCTTAAAACCATAGCAAAGATAATGTCCCAAATTCTCTATAGGCGTGAAATAAATTATTGGTTTTTCTTTAAGAAGATCCATTTGAACAGAAAGTACTTTTTTTCCTTCATGTTCGTGTAGAAATGAAACACGCGGTGCACGCTCTAGTGCACACACTAGTCTCGAAAATTCTAATGTTGATTCTAATTCAATATACCTAGGTAATTTATCCACAGATTGTTTGTAAAGTTAAGTAACTTAAACTTAACCAAAAATTATTTTCTTCTATCAATAATTTCGTTTATTTCAGGTCCTGTGCCTATGATTGTAACAGGAACACCAAGATCATCTTCTATTTTTTTTATGAATAATTTAGCCTCATCACTTAATTCATTGTAAGAAGTTTTTCCTTTACATTCGGGAAAGCGCACATCTAATTTTGTTATAGCAATTTGTGTTGCACTATTAAGCATAATTGCTCTTCTTGCCAGTTCAAAATTAAATTCAGATGCACGCCTAGGCCTACCTGTAACAGTTCCAAACTCAGACCATCCTTTCTTAATAATTTCTTCAGGCTTGAGTTCATTTTCCAGAGGACCCGATCCTACTCTAGTCACATATGATTTGAAAACTATGATTACCTCATTCACGTTTGTTGGACCTAATCCTATATCAGCACATATTCCAGAGGCAGTAACATCTTTTGAGGTTACAAACGGGTATGTGCCATGCCATAATGAAAGAAAGGTTCCTTGTGTGCCTTCAACTAGAACATTTTCATTATTTTTTAAGGCAGTATCTATCAAACTTGGAACATCCACAATATAGTTAGAAAGTGATGGAATGTCTTTTCCAAGCTTCAAGGTTCTCATTGCTCTTTCTGCATTTGCAGGCCCAGTTCCAGAACCCGTACTTCCGATTTTTTCTTTAAGTTCTCCTTTTGAATCTAGAATTAAATGAGATTCTTCAATTATTCCACAGTGTCTATCAAGAAATGCTCGCCCTGAAGCTTCAAATTCATTAATTTCTTTTAAGAAAACTTCTGGATTAACTACAACCCCAGGACCAATCAAAACTTTAGCATTTTTATTTAAAAAACCACTTGGCAGCATTCTTATTTTGTAAACCTTGTCACCATCACGAACTGTGTGGCCTGCATTTGGACCAGCACCGCCCCTTACTACAATCTTGGGATTATCATTTAATGCAAGATAAGAAACAATTTTTCCTTTTCCTTCGTCTCCAAAAAACCCACCTACCACAACTGTTGCTGGCACATTCGAAAGCTTGAGAGTCTCGTATTTAATTTAAAGTGTTTTGATACGATTTAATATTGAGATCTTTTGGGAATAGATGTTGAAAGAGGAAAATTTTGCTGGAAACATTATTATCAATCTTGCTAGTTTACCTGACTTTTTAAGAAAACCGATTTTGAAAAAAAGATTAACAGAATTTTTCTCTATGTCAGAACATGAAAAAAATGAAATAATTGTAAATGCTCTTGAAGCAGGTCCAAGCATACCATTTCCAAATTTTTCTAAACTCTTTAAAACCTGGCTTGAGATTTTAGCCACTTTTGATGAATTTCAGAGAGATGAATTATTTTTAAGATATCTGCTAGCATCAATTCGATGGCCACAAAAATTAATCGATTTTAATTTAGATGGAATATTAGAAATTTACATGTCTTTAAGCGAAAAGGAAAAATCTATTCTTTCAAAATCTATCATTAACATAGTATCTGGATTAAATTCTGATAAAAAACGGATAGCGATGACTTTGATTCCAGATAACGCTAAACGCATTATTGGACTTTAGGCATCCGGATTTCTATTATCTTCGTTAGAGAAATCAATAACATTGCCTTCAGGTGTGAGTACCCCAACGAAGATTTTCTCATATTTTTTCAAGGCCTTTCTATGATCAGGCATCGACATATCTAGTCTCATTTCATTCATTACCATGATTCTGTATTCTTTCCATTCTGTCCAGCATTTATTACAACAAGGATATTTTTCCCCTACAGGATCTAATTGTTCATTCTCAGGAATTGAGTTTTTGCACTTAGTACAGTTTCTAGTCATAGATACTAGCCATTTGAAACTACTTTTATCTTTTTCAACCTAAACCAATAATTAATAATTAAAACTAGAAAGAATATGAAAATTAAATGTCCCAAGTGCAAAAAAAATGCTGAACTTTCTCGGGATTTTTCAACAGTAAGATGTGAAAATTGTAATCTAGAAATGAGTTATGGTGAATATGTAAAATTTGTTGCTCATAGCGATACAACGTATTCTGATATACTAGGAGATTATACGGGTAGTACTGAGGGTCAAACGGCAGGCACTTTAGATGATTGGGATTCACAATCTGGTTAAATGATTCATCATGTTAAAATAATTAGTTTCAAGGACTGTTTACAATAGTTGGAATTTTTATTTGAAAATATTCTTAACATGGTAGGATTTCTTGTAGGGCTTGGAATTGGAATAATGTCATATATTGGGTTCAAAAATACAGGAAGCCCAACATTATTTCGATTATCAATTGCGTTTTTCTCAATATCCATTGGTTTTTTTGTCATTTGGATGGCATTTATGATAGAAGATTTTGTAATACGAGCTGGACAAATTGAAAGATGGATACAAACATTAGGAATTGCAATCCAGACAGTAGGTTATTTCTTTATTGCATTTTCACATAGCATAAAATCTTTTTTTCCAAAATCACGTTATCTTAGATCAGTAGGAATTTTGCCATTGTTTATAGTTTCAGTGGCACATATTGAAAATATTTTGAGATCAATATCGTTTATTTTGTTAGTGTATGGTGCAATTGAAACATTCATGTCGTATTTAGAAAGTAGAAAAAAAGGAGCAATTTTTGTTGCGCTGGGTTTAGCATTACTTGCTTTTGGAGAATTTCTTGGATGGTACTCTTTTGTTTTCCCAGAATCAATTTTGTATTATCTTTCAATATCTATCAAAATAGGCGGATTAATTTCGCTATTTGTTCCAGTAAGTAAGGTTCCACTAACAAAAATAAAATTTGATGAAGAATTTTAATTAGCCTCAATTTTCCTTCCAAAAAAGCGGAAAATTCATTGTCAAAATCTTTTGTCTCAATTGTATATTGGAAAATATCTTACTACTATCATATGGATTATGAGTAGATTCCATAAGATATGGCAGAATATAGAACCCATATGAAAATAATTGGCGATATCTTGACTACAACACGGGATGACTTAACCGATGATGGAGGAGCTTCAGTAACTCATTTAATCAGAAAAGCAAACATATCACATGTTAGAATCTCAAGAATTTTGAACGATCTTGTTTCACAGGGTCTATTAGAACAAAAAGCAGCAGATGGATACAACCGATATAAAATTAGTCAAACCGGAAGAGAGTTTTTACAAGCATATCAATCGTTTAGTAAATTTGCTGAGAATTTTGGTTTAGTAATCTAATCACTTTCATTATCAAAATCATCTAAATTATCATCATAGTCATCTTCAAACTCGTTTTCATCAACACTTGAGGTAATTGTTTCCATTTTATCAGACAGCCAATGAATCAGATTATTATTAAACATATACTAAACTAAAATCGAAAATATTGAGAATAAAATGCGATTCTAACGGAATTAACGTAGTAGTAAAATCAATCAAAGATGGTGGAATAGTAATTTTTCCTACAGACACTGTATATGGAATTGGTTGTGATCCATATAACAAAAAATCGGTTGAAAAAATCTATAAAATAAAGAATCGTGAAAAAGGAAAATTATTTCCAGTCTTAGGTTTCTCAAAAAGCGAACTTTCTAAAATTGCAAAATTTGATGAGAAAGCAAATAAAATTGTTGAAAAATTTTGGCCTGGACAGATAACTCTAATTTTGCCGCTTATCGATAAAAAATTAAAAACGGCAATGAGTCTTGAAGACAAAGTAGCTGTTAGAATTCCAAACAATGAATGTATTTTGGCAGTTCTAGAACAATGTAAATTGATTATAGGTACAAGTGCAAATATATCTGGATTAAATTCATTTTCAGACCCTAATGAGTGTGAGAAAAATATGTCAAATTATGATGTATTTTTAGATGGAGGAGAAATTTCTAGTAAAGGTGAATCTACCATTGTTGAAATAAATCAAAAAGGAATTGAGATTCGCAGGAAAGGCAGTATCTCAAAAGAGGAGATTTTGAATTTATTTTGAATTTAATAATAACATGTGCAAGACATTTGGAACCTGAAACAATTGTTGAATTAAGTGAGATTTTGGTATTTTTTGGTGATGAAAATTCAGAAATTTTCCGAACTGACATGTCAGGAGTTTTAACAGCTAAAACAAAGTTAGATCCTTTTGAGGTTATTAGAAAAATTAGAGAAAAAATCAATGATGAACCTTGGTCTATTCGATATTGTCTTAGAGTAATTCCAATTGAACGAGTTATAGATACTGATTTGGAAAAAATATCTAGTGAGGTTTTTTCACTAATGGAAAAAATCAAAGAAAATGAAACCTACAGAATTACTATCGAAAAACGTAATTCTGATATTTCAAGTACTAAAATTATTTCAAAAATTGCAGATAACATACCAAATAAGGTCTCATTAGAAGAACCTGATTGGATTGTCTTGATTGAAATATTGGATAAAAAAACTGGTGTTTCAGTTTTAAAAAGTGACGATATTTTTAGTTTAGAACTTTCCAAGCGAAGATTATTAGAATAATACTGCTGCCTTCTCTGCAAGCAGATCTTCTAAGGGATTTTGTGAGTAAACTGAATTCATTTGTTTTGTTGAAATTTTGAATTGTTTTTTTAAAAATTGTGAATTATTTTGCGAGAACGTTTTTGAGTTTAGATATAGTTTTAATTCTGAGCGCAATTTTTTTAGAGATGATTTTTTTCCCAATGCAATAATAATAGAACTTTGATTTGGTTTTAATCCTGCTTTTTCAATTGCTTGGGAGATTTGTGTGGTACAAGCAAATCTCATTAAAATATCAGTTTCAAGTTTTTGGGAAAGCATATTATGATTATTTTTCGCTTCAAGAGAAATTTTGATAATTTTTTTTACATGAGATTTGCTAAGTACGTATTTTGCAAAAATTCCTTGTATGGTTAAATCTGAGTATTTTTTTCTTAAATCTGTAAGAAAATCCACATTTGAGATTTTATTTGGTTTAACTTCTAGCAATTCTACAAAAAATTTTGATATTGGGAAAGCGGTACTTGGTGAACCTCCGTGAATTATTGGGATAATGCTTACAGTATCATTATCCTTTAATTTTGTAGTTTTCCCTTCTAACGCAGAAGAATCAACTCCATTTATCGCGATAAGAAGATTATTTTCGTCTAATTCAGGAGTATTGTTTGGTTTTGAGTTTTTTAAAATATCAAGTAAATCCTGAATAGTCAGATTATCTTTATCAATTGTTAATTTATCAGTGGCAAGTGATTTCTTTGCCCCACCTAGTAATTTTACTTGAATCAATTTATCACGTTAATAAGAAAATAAAAAGTAATTTTAGTTTTCTGAACTATTTTCAGTAATCTCTTGAGGTTTTTCCTCTACTTGTGTATTTTCAGTTTCTAGTTCGGCCTCAACTTGTGTCTCATCCATATCAAGATTTTCTTCTGGAGAATCTTCATCTATTTTGGCTTGTTTTGCTATTCTTTCTTCTTGTTTCTGTTTGTCTAATAATTCATGCTTAAGAAATTTAGTAATATAACCTGCAATTTCATTTTTAAGACCCTTTGAGCGAATAATTGAAATTAGATCTAAATTTTTTTTGTTATCTTCAAAATTAGTTCCAAATTCACTCTTATGGTTTTTTAGAACTTCCATTGAAAGTTTTTTTATTCTGTCCACTCATCCGATTATTAATGAGGGTATTTTATACCTATATCCCAAGATAGTTCAATGAATTTTTTTCTAGAATAATACTTAATTCGTCATACGATTTTCTTAGGACTTTACAAGCACAAAAAACAACACTTGGAATAAAAGTTATTTGAGCTGGTTTAAAACCGAAACATTTTGAGAATCTTACTGGACCATCTGTTTCTACTAGAATTCTATCTTGTTCAGTTTTAGAAAGTAAGATTTGTTTGTCAGAAGCATATAACATTAGAGGTCCATACGAAACAAAAAAATTCAAATCCATTGCCTTTTGTAATTGTTTTTTGTTTCCCTCAAACCAATGTAATAAAACACCGGACAAAGAATATGAAGATGATATTTCAAATATATCATCAAGAGTTTTTCTGGAATGAATAGAAATAGGTTTTTTGTGTTTTTCAGCTAATGATAGTAATGTTTCAAAAACATGTTTTTGTGAAGAGTATTCTTCTTCTGATTCTACATATTTCTTATCAAGGCCAATTTCTCCTATGCCTGAAATCTTATCTTTATTCTGTTCTATCAAGATGATCATATTTTCTAAACTATCCTTGAATTTTTCAGGGTGTATTCCTATGAATGGAAGAATCAGTTCACTTTTTGTAGCAAGATTTAGAGTTTGAATAGAATTAGAGTTATCCATTGATACACAACATGCTTTTATGCGTAATTTTTCCATATTTTTTATTATCAAAGGAATATCTTTTTCAAATTCTGGATCTGAGAGATGGATATGAGAATCAAATAGCCAAGTCATAATTTTTTCAAAAGAAACTCCCTAAAATAGTCTGCATAAATCGATTCCTTTGTGATATTTTTTCACTCAAAGTCTTTTATCGTATTCAGGGAAAATCCATTTTGATGAAATCCTCAGAGTTGGGACTTTCAGCTATGTATAGAATTTTAAAAAAATCAGGGGCTGAAAGAGTTAGTGATGAATCTGCAGACGAGCTTAGAAGAATTATCGAAGAACTTGCCATGGCAATTGCTAAAAGTGCTGTTGAGATGTCAAGTCATGCGGGTAGAAAAACTGTAAAAGCTGAAGATGTAAAATTGGCAGCAAAACCATTCACAAAATTTTAAACTAAGACTTTAATTGTTGCTAACATGTTTTTTTGACTGCGGTGAGGTGGCAGAGCGGTTATGCGTGGGCCTGCAAAGCCTATACAAGGGGGTTCGACTCCCTCCCTCACCTGTAAAATAACATATTTTTCTAATCTACAACAACTTGTCCTTTCATCCAAGGATGCAAGGTACAAAAGTAATCAAAAATTCCAGAATCCTCAAACGTTATAGTAAATGACTGATTTGGATCTAAATATCCACTATCAAAATTTCCATTTGGATTTTCATAAGTACCACTTGTAACACTGTGAAAAGCAGCATCCTCGTTTAACCATCTTACAGATTCACCAGATTTAATTGAGACTTTTGATGGGATATAACATCTGTTTGTTTCATCACAGCCTGGTCTGGAAGATTTTGTAGGTATTGTAACTATGGCAAAACTTTCTGGTGAATTAATGTCTTGAAATACGGTACTTGATTCTTTGTTTTCAAATTGTGTTGCTAGTATTGAACCAATTACAACTAAAAATACCAAGCCTATAATAGGAATCTTTTTTTTCATTTTTAAAACCTCAAAGAACCGGAGTTATTATGTAATTACCCACTTTTCTAAATATATAGCATGTTAAGTGCCGTAGTTGACTCAAAATAAATTTGGACTCTTAGAATACATTCCTGGGTCTAGCTCAATACTAATGCAGAAAAATTCTAGTATTCCACTAGAAGGTTTTTCAGAAAATATAATTGAAAGTATACGTGACTTTGCTGAAAATGCGAAAAACGATGTTGAAAAAGGAAATAACTTTCTTCAATGGGTATTAACAAGAGTTTACGAAGCTACAGAAGATGACGCTGCTGATGCTATAGTAGATGGTGCTAATGATCTTGGCATTGATGCATATTTGCCTGTAGATTTTTCTGATAATAAGATTAGATTATTTCAATCAAAATATGGTACTTCCCACTCTACTGATGCAATTGTCAAGTTCAAAGAAGATGTGAAAAGACTTCTTGAGCGTGATGTTACAAAAATGAGGCCAGAACTTGCACATTTAGTTAAAAATATTCGTGAAAAAAATCTCAAAATCAAATGCTGTTATGTTACTGATCAAAAAGCGGATTATGAGGATGATGAAGTTGAGATTGTTGATATTAATGAAATTGTTCAAAAATTATGGGATAGAATAAAAAAACCTGCTGCGGGTAAAAAATCATCAATAAAACTAGAAAAAATGTTAAGATATGATAACACGATTCTTGGGATTTTGAAACTACGAGAACTTACAGATTTTGTGACAAAAAATAGAGATTATGTATTTGAATCAAACATTAGACAATGGATGCAGTTTAAGACCACTGTAAATAAAGGCCTTAGAGACACATTACAAAATAATCCTGACAAATTCTTCTATTATAATAATGGAATTACAATTGTTGTTAGTGATTTTGAAGAATTTGCCGAAAATGAGCTAATACTTTATGCACCTCAAATAGTTAATGGTGCTCAAACATCAAATTCCATTCTTGATCATGCAAAGCGTACCAAAAATATGGATGGAAGCATGACTGTAACAATAATTAGAGCTGATGATGAGCAAGACCAAAACAACATTACAAAATATAGAAATTCACAGAATTCTGTTAGAGGAAAAGACCTTGTTTCATTAATGGATTTTCATAAATCAATAAAATCTCAACTTAAAAACTATGGGTATTTTTATGAAATTCAAGCTGGTTCTTTTGATAGCAGAACAAAATCACAACAAGCAGAATATCAAGGTGATGTAATTTACAACAATTATCTTCCTGATAATCACAAAAAAGTAATTGTTGCAAAAGATGCAATTCAATCTTTAGTGGCAGGAATAGAACAAAGACCCACTGAGGCATATAGTTCACCAGCACAATTTTTACCTAGAGGTAGCAAGTATGATGAAGTTTTTAATGAAAATTTGAAAGATGATTACAAATTATTACTTCATCCTTATCTTGTAAAGGAATATGCCAAAAAAATCTTAAAATATGGAAAACGGGGCCAACACAAAACAAAAAGATATGCTACTTTGTTCTATGTAGCAGTTTATTTTAGAATTTTACATAAAAAAATACTTGAGACTAAAGGTGATTTCAAACTAGATATTCTAAAATTAGAGCCTGTTTTTCATAGTTTCAAGTTAAATTCTAGAATTCTTAAATTAGCTGACACGGTTGTGACAAAATTCCTAGAAGATACCGTTGTAGATGATGAAATTGAACTTGCAAACACAAAGCACAATTTCTTCTCACACCATGTTTGGAATGATGCTATGATACGAGTAGTAGATAAGAAAATAAAACAAGAGGAAGAAGAAATTGAAGTTATTAAAAAACTTGTAGAAAATCTTCTATAATTTTTCTGTACAAAGTGGTAGTAGTCTAACCAAGTAAAAATTGCAGGAGGTTTACTTTGGCCAGACTAGCTACCGTAATTTTATTAACAGAGGTTCTATTTAACATGATTTTTCCTTTTGATACATTGCAAAGTTCCAAAATGATTTTTATACTGAATAGTAAGAGCACAAACAAATTGGAATCACATCTAAAATGTTCATTATGTAAAAATCCTATAAAGCAAAAGTACGTTCCAATGGAACAATGGAAAATTGAGGGACCGTTATGTGGCAAATGTTACTCTAAAAAAATTCATGATCATTACCCTGGAAAACACACTAGGGCGAATCTTGATAAAGATTAGTTTATTGTTCTTGTTTTTTGTATTTATTTAAGTAAAGACAGTTCCATGTTAAAGGATCATCTTTGACTTCATCTTCTTGAAGAAATTTGATGTCAGTTACAGTTTTTTTCTTTTTTAAAAGATTAACCTGAAAACTTTCAAATTTTTTACAATCACAGTCTTCATAATAACAATCATCATTATCTTCTGCATCATCGTGATCTTCTTTGAGATGACCACAATTGCAAACTGAGTCATCTTTTACTTCATTTTTGAATTTTTTTGAATAAACACCCAAGCGTAAATATGCTTCACCACCATGTCCGTTTTTAAATCGTTCATAGTTTTCTGATTTTGTTAATTCCTTGAAAAAGGATAGATTGCTGTCTGGTTTTTGAGAGTCTGCGCCCATAATGAACCAATATTTGTCATTAGATTCAACAAATCTAATTTTGATTGTGTGATCTGCCCACCAATGAATTGTGTCATGCCAAAGATCTGCCGCTTCCTTTCTATCATGAAATAAGGGTACAACATTCATTCTCAGATCATAATACCTATACGCCACACCCATGAACTCGTTAAACCAAGGGATAGAAGACTGGCCAGGCAATATTCCAAATCGAGGCCAGATTATATTTAGTTGTTCTAAATCATGGGTAATACCCTTATATCATGGTGTTTTACTGTTTAGCGTAATGGTTACCTATAGGACTAGTATGCAGATAGTAGCGGATCTACTTACAGCTGCTGAACAAAGCGGTCAGGAAGGAATTAAGACTACATCACTGCTAACAAAAGCAAATCTTTCACATTCTAGATTAGCTAAATTCATTGAGAATTTAACAGGAGCGGGTTTGATTAACAAAATCGAATTTGATGGCAAGCACACATTTGTTCTTACTCCAAAAGGTAGACAGTATTTAGAATCTTATCAAAAATTCTCTGGTATTGCAGAGTCTTTTGGTTTAGAGTTGTAGAATTATTTTTTAAATTTTCGTCGTTTTTTCCGTAATTCTTTTTGTTCTTTTCTACCTTTCCACGAACTATAAAAAATAACAATTAATGCGCCTGCTAACATTGAATAAAATAGTCCCCACTCAGGAATTTCTTTAGTTACTGCAATTATCATACCTGCGATCAAAAACATCAAAACAATTAAGAGATATTTATCCACAGTGAGAATAAAACACAAAATAATATATCTTTTTGAATGATAGTTTATTCAAACTAGGTAACAATGAGTAAAATTCTTGAATTGATTGGTTTTGGATTAATTGGAGGTACAATTTACGCATTTATTGGATTAATTCCCCAACAAGATCCAATAGGTTGGCCACTGTTCTGGGGATGTGCAGTAGGTACTTTATCAATCATTATCTATAGAAAAAAGAAAAGAAAAGAAAAAGAATCAACATGATTTATGTTTGTAAAATATCTAAGTATTTTTCAAAGACATACTAGGTTTTAAGAATTTTAATTGAATACACCGACAGATCTATAAAGGAGCATTCTACGTTAATACCGAGGGGAGCATGACCGACATTATTGTAGAATGGTGGAAAGGACTAGGCGAAGACCTTGAAGAAGACATTGAAGCTGATTTTGATAACTCCTAAAAATTTTCTTTAATCTTTAATTATTTTGTAACTATAAAGCCTCGAGTGGGATTCGATCCCACGGCCTAACGCTTACGAGGCGTTCGCTCTAAGCCAGGCTGAGCTATCGAGGCACGTTTCGGTTATGCAGTCAGAGTTTATAAAAAGCCTTTCTGGTTTTGATCAAATGAAAAAATCTATCTCTGGAATAAGAGGAATTTTTGGAGTAGATTTAACTCTAAAAGATGTTTTGAAATTTTGTAATAATTTTGGTGTTTTGATTAAATCAAAAAAATGTGTTGTTGCAAATGATACAAGGCCATCATCAAACATGGTTCGAGAAACTGCCATTGCTTCAATGTTGCAAAATGGGATTGATGTTTTTAATTTAGATATGGCACCGACACCTGTTGTTTTTCGAGAAGCAAGAAAGTTTGGTGCAGGATTGGTAGTAACGTCATCTCACAATCCAATTGAGTGGAATGGTCTAAAATTTATTATTGACGGCAGAGGGATTAACGAACAAGAATTACAAGTTGTCATAAATGATCAAACATTAGATAAATCAAAAATTGGTAAAGAATCTAAATTAGAATCAAACTATGTAGATGAGGCAACAAAGTTAATTGGAAAGATTAGCAATTCACCAAAAATTATTTTAGACATTGGTGGTGGTGCTGCAAAAATTGTTGCCCCTGCATTACTAGAAAAAATTGGATGTAAGACGCATGTAATAAACAATGAAATTTCAAATTCGTCAAGAGGGCCTGACCCTACTTCTGATAAACTTTCTGACTTGATATCATATTCTAAAAAAAATGATATTGGATTTGCATTTGACTTAGATGGGGACCGCCTTGTTGTTGTAAAAGATGGGATAAAGCAATCGCCCGATGTAACGCTTGGATTGGGCACTGCAAAAGCCATAGAACTTGGTTACAAAAAATTTGTTCTAAGTATCGATACTAGCATTTCTGTTGAGAAGTTCATAAAAGAAAATGGTGGTAAGGTTCAAAGATCAAAGGTAGGGGAAGCAAATGTAATTGATTTAGTTTTAAAAACGAATTCTCAAGCTGCAGGTGAAGGAAGTAGTGGTGGATTTATCCTACCTGAATTTAATTATTGTAGAGATGGTATACTCACTAGCGGACTAATTGCATCAATGATTGGAACGAAAGACTTTGATGAAATTCTAAATTTTATGCAAGGTTATCATCAATTAAGAGACAAGATTGCCATAGATTCGCAACTTCATGATAAAACAATTGAAAAACTGCTGGACAAAATTAAAGCTAAATACAGCGACGTATCTACTCTTGATGGAATTAAAGCTATAATTGATGATGATAGTTGGATATTGGTGAGAAAATCAAATACTGAAGACATCATTAGAATATCTATAGAATCAAATGATGTTGAAAAATGTAAAACAATACTAAAAGATGTTAAAGAACTAGTGAAACAAAGTTATGACAAAGTTAAATGAACGCCAGATTATCAAGATATTTCAAAACAAGTTTAGAGGTAAAAATTTTGTTTCAGAAGATGTTGAGGTATTCAATCTTGGAAAAACAAATTGTATTATTAACATAGATACACTAGTTGAAAGTACAGACATTCCTCCACATACAAAAATTTCAGATGCTGCAAGAAAAAGTTTAGTTGCATGTACAAGTGATTTTGCAGCAAAAGGAATCAAACCGCTGTTTGGTGTAATTTCTCTTACCGTACCAAAAAATTATTCCAAATCAAAAATTGTAGAATTGAGTAAAGGAATTAGAAAAGCTTCAAAAGAATTTGATGTTAAAATTTTAGGAGGAGATACAAACGAAGGAAAAGAACTAGTGATTCAAGTATGTCTAATTGGATTTGGTGATAAAATAGTTAGAAGAAAAGGCGCAAACAATGGCGATGTTGTTTTTACTACTGGTTATTATGGATATTCTGCTGCAGGTTTGAAAATTCTTCTTGAAAGAAAAAGGGCGGATAAAATTTTTACAAAAAAGGCAAAGTCAGCAACATTAAGGCCAAAATCAAGACTAAAATTTGGATTGAAGGTTAAAAATTATCTTTCATCATCAATGGACTCCAGTGACGGTTTATCAACCACCCTAAACGAGCTTTCAAGACAAAGCAAGCGCAGGTTTGTAATAACAAAAATTCCTAGCAATTCAGATCTTTTAGAATTTGCAAACTCTAACAAATTGAATGTATATGATTTGATTTTAAATGGTGGTGAAGAATACGAAATTGTTTTTACTTGCTCTCAAAAGAATAAAACCAAGATAACAAATCTAGCTAGAAAGCTAAGAATTCCCTTGAATGAAATTGGCTATGTAACAAAGGGTTTCGGAGTTATTTTTCTTCATAAAGGCAAAACTTTTCGAATAAAAGATTCAGGCTGGCAACACTTTGGGAGTTAATGATTTTTAAAACCCTTAAAATGTGTGAATACATTGTCAGAAACTGAAGTTCAAACAGAAGTTGAGGAATCTCCAAAAACTGAAGAGATAGAAGCTGAAATTGAAGAGACTGAAGTTGAAGTAGAAGAAAAGCCTAAAGCAAAAGTTAAAGCTGAATCAAAAGGAGAATCTAAAACAGAGGAACCTGAAAAATGGGGAATAGCTCACATTTACAGTAGTTACAATAATACAATTATTCATATGACTGATTTGACCGGTGCTGAAACTGTAGCAATCAGTTCTGGTGGAATACATGTCAATGCCGATAGATACGAATCATCACCTTTTGCTGCAATGAAATCTGCAAATGCAGTTGTTGAAGCTGCAAAAACAAAAGGTTTCACCGCGCTTCACATTCGTGTGAGAGCAGTTGGTGGTGTGGGTTCTAGAGTACCTGGTCCAGGAGCTCAAGCCGCAATCAGAGCTCTTGCTAGAGGAGGATTCAAAATTGGACGTATTGATGATGTTACACCAATCCCTCATGACACCACTAGGAAGAAGGGTGGAAAGAGAGGAAGAAGAGTCTAGTACTCTACTAGTTTTAATTTTATTGTACAATCACGTGCTTGAAAAAAATCTTGCATAAATTTTGTAAATTTTTCGTCATTTTTTCCTCTGTATTTTTGAATCATATCTGAAAAAAATTTTTCTATATTGTAATTAAATGCAGGTTTTAATAATAATTGGCAAAAAGTCCAACCAAATTTGGATACAGGTTTGCTTAGTAAATAACCGTCAGTAATCTCACAAGTTGTTTGAAGATGAGATAATGCTTTTTTTATTTTAAAAATATCATCTTCATAATTAGTAGTTGCAATTTCTAGAATTGTGGCCATTATTCACTATTTTCTATGGATTCACTATTAGAATACTTAGTACTTAATTTTTCTGAAAGAGATACAAATTTTCCTTCTTGTTCAACATTAATTTTTGTCTCAACTCTTACATTAAGTCCTACAGCTCTAAATAGCAGTAAAAGTTTTCCGCCATCTATTTGTTCATCTAGTTCACCAGATGAAATTAATTCCGCTAATTTTTCAACTACAATTTTAGTTTGCTTTGGAAATTGTGTTTCAGCATTTTCCAGTACTTCTAATCCTCTATAGCCTAATTTACTAACAAGAATACTTCGTGGACGGGGAGTGTTTTTTTGCTTTTCCTTGCTAGCAGCTAAAAGCTCGTCTTGTTTTTGTTTTAATGAAATGTTTTTTTGCATTTCTGCAAGACGTTTTTCCTTTAATTTTTCTAATTCTTTGTCTTCGTCACTCAACCTTTTATCACACCAATAGGAACAAGTTTTGCTACTTTTGTTGCAATTCCTAATTCATGAGACACGTGAACTACAGAGTCCACATCCTTGTATGCTTGGGGAGTTTCCTCTACAATTCCATCTCTAGTTAGTGCTTTAACAAAAATTCCCTTGTCACTAAGTGATTTTTTTACTTGAGATTCAGTATAACTTTTCCTTGCTTTTGTTCTTGACATCGTTCTTCCTGCACCGTGTGCAGTAGAACCAAAAGTGAGATTCATTGAGTTTGGCTTACCAAGTAAAATCCAACTTGCTGTTCCCATAGAACCTGGGATAAACACAGGCTGGCCTAAATCTCTGTATTTTTGAGGAATTTCTTGCCTATTCGCTGGAAAAGCGCGTGTTGCACCTTTTCTGTGCACCACTACTGAACGTTCCTTTCCATCAATTTTGTGCTTTTCTACTTTGGCAATGTTATGAGCAACATCATAAACTAACTTCATATCAAGATCTGATTCTGATTGTTTGAAAACTCTTTCAAATGATTTTCTTGTCCAATGAGTAATCATTTGTCTATTACTCCATGCAAAATTTAGCGCTGCAAACATTGCTTTTCTATATGATTCACCTTCTTCAGATGAATTTGGAACACACGCTAATTCTCTGTCTGCTAATTCTATATTGTATTTTTCTAATGCTCTTTCGGATATTCGTAGATAGTCACTACACACTTGATGGCCAAAACCACGTGAACCACAATGAATCAAAATTGTAATACTACCTTTTTTGATTCCCATTCTTTGAGCGGCTTCTTCATCATGAATTTCTGCTACGCGTTGAATTTCAAGAAAATGGTTTCCAGAGCCTAAACTTCCAAGTTGTGGTGCTCCTCTTTTTCTTGCTTTATCTGAAACCTTGTTTGGATCAGCGTTTTTTATTTGGCCTGATTCTTCACACACGTCAGCATCATCTGGAGTTCCATAACCATTGTCTATAGCCCAATTAACACCTCTAACTAAAACTTCGTCAAGTTGTGAATTACTTAACTTAATTGCACCTTTAGAACCTACACCTGATGGTATAGAATTGAAAAGATCCGTTACAATTTCTTTAATTTTTGGTTGAATGTTTTGTTCTGTTAAGTTTGTTCTAATCAATCGAACCCCACAATTAATGTCGTATCCAACGCCTCCCGGACTTATCATTCCCTTTTCTGCGTCCATTGCAGCTACACCACCAACTGGAAACCCATATCCTTCATGACCATCTGGCAAAACTGCTACATGCCCAACTATTCCAGGCATGGAGGCAACGTTTGTTGCTTGCCAAACTGTTCTATCTGAAGTCATTTTTGAAAAAAGTTGTTCATCTGCAAAAATCCTCACAGGAACATTCATTCCATTTGAGGAATCTGGCTCTATTACATATTCCATATCTCCAATTTTTTTGGGTGTTTGTATTTGCATTAAGATCGGTACAAGGTCATGAATAGACAATTTAAATCATAAGTAGATTTATTTTCGTAAAAAAATGAGACTAATTATTGGCAATTTTACCTATTGATGGAGGAAGATATGGTACAAAAGAAATGCTTACTATTTTTAATGAACAAAATAAGGTTGATTATCAATTAGAAATCGAAGGGGCTGCTGCAGTATCTCAAGGCGAGATTGGGATGATTCCCAAAACTGCTGGAAAAGATATTCTAAAAACAGCAAAATCTGGAAAAATTACTGTAAAACGAATTAAACAGCTTGAAGCTAAAAGTGATCATGATACTGCAGCACTTGTTGAAGCTTTAAGTGAAAAATGCAAAAAAGAAGCAAAGCCTTGGGTCCACTACGGTTTGACAAGCAATGATCTAGTAGATACAAGTACTTCAATGCAAATGAGAGATGCTCTTAATATTATTCAACCCAAAGTTGCAAAACTTGCATTGCTTTTAACAAAAAGAGCTATGACATACAAAAAAATTCCAGCAGTTGGCAGAACCCATGGACAACATGCAAGTATCATTTCATTTGGATTAAAGTTTGCAAATTGGGCTTCTGAAATGAGTAAACATTTAGAAAGAATTGAAGAAATAAAAAAAAGAGTACTAATTTGCAAAACACTTGGAGTTGTTGGAACTGGTTCATTAATGGGTTCAAGAGCAGTTCAAGTTCAAAGTAAAGTTGCAAAAAGATTGAATCTTTATCCTGCAGAAGTAACTACACAAATTATTCCAAGAGAACGTTATGCAGAATATGTTTTTCAACTTGCACTTTTGGGGGCAACTCTCGAAAAAATTGCAGTTGAAATTCGTAATTTGCAGAGAACAGAAATTGGAGAAGTTTCAGAGCACTTTAAGAAAGGTCAGATAGGTAGTAGTGCTGTACCAGTAAAAAGAAATCCTATAAAAAGTGAAAGGATTTCTTCGCTGTCAAAACTCTTACGCAGTCATATAGGAATATCGTTTGAAAATATACCGCTTTGGCATGAACGAGATCTTTCAAACTCTGCAAATGAACGATTCACTATTCCCATGAGTTCGATTTTACTTGATGAGATGCTTGAAACAATGATCAGAATTATTCAAGATTTACAAGTTAATGAGAAGAAGATAAGAGAAAATCTTAATGTTACAAAGGGACAAATTTTCGCTGAATTTGTTTTAGAGGCATTAATAAAAAAAGGAATTCCGAGATTTACAGCGTATAGAGATGTACAAAGAATTGCATTTTCTGCTAGAGATAAAGAAATTCATTTTATCGATGCGGTAAGAAAGGATAAGAAAATTTCATCAAAGCTAACTGAAAAAGAAATTAAATCAATTTTTTCCCCTGAAAATCGCTTAGGAGCATCAGTTTCAATAATTAATAATGTTAACAACACAGTTCAAAAAATTGCTAAAAAATTTATCTAGATTTTAATAACGCTTTGTGAATCAGCGAGCCGTATTGTAGAGCTTTTTTTCTTTTAGTTGCAGAGATTTCAGGGATTCCGAGTTCTGATGCTAATTTTCGAATAATGTGTTTTCTTAACAAATCATCTTTTCCTTTAATTTTTTCTGAAATTGGAATAGTTTTTGCATATTGAATGAATTTCTCAGATAGTAATGGTTGAAGTATTTTTACACTAAATTCTGAAGTGACATCATTTACTGCTTGCATCATTTTATGTTCATTTTCAAGTTTTGAATTCATTAATTCTTGTACTTTATTTTCACCTTTGCCCATAGCTTCCCGATATGCATTATATCCACAAAATAATTCATCTATGCCGTTTGCAGTTACCACTGTTTTGATACCTAAGTTATTTGCAAGCTGTGCTACATAGTAAAATGCGATACAATTTTCATTCCAAGAAAGATTATCAGTGTTTATTTTTTTGTTTATTTTTGATACAGTTTCATTGAATGTATTTTGATCAATTTCAGAAATTTTGTGAATATAATTAAGGAATTTGTTTACTTCTTTTGCAAATAAAATATCATGAGAGTTTGAAAATCCTGTTGTAAGTAAGATAATGTCATACTCTAGATCAGAACAAATTTTTGATATAAGAGTACTATCTACTCCACCTGAAAAGGCAATTCCTATTTTTTTATCAGGTATTGATTTTTTGATAGCGTTTTGAATTTCGATTAATAGTTGATTTTCCTTTCGCATAAAAAATAGTACAACCTTAACTATTAATTTGATTATAAAATAGTGATTTCATGGCACTTGAAAAGCTATCATCAAAAACAATTGAAAATGAGTTAAAAAATCTGAAAGGGTGGTCAGTGGTAAATGGTAAGCTTCACAAAGATTTCAAATTTGATGATTTCAACCAAGCATTTGGCTTTATGACTAGAGCCGCAATGCACATTGAAAAAATGAATCATCATCCAGAATGGTTTAATGTATACAGTAAGATTACAGTTGAATTAATGACTCACGACGCTGGAGGCATTACACAAAATGACATCAATCTTGCAAAAATCCTAAATTCGCTCATTTAGATTACTTCAGAATTTATATACAGAATAAATTCATTTTTCACAAATGGCTTCAACTCCAGCTGTATTAGATTCTGATTTTAGATATATCGATAAAAAGGGAAACTTAATGAAAACTCGCACAGAATTATCAGTTGCACAAATGCTTTCCTTTTTGGAACAAGATTATGAATATGATTATGAGTTTAATGTAAATGGAAAAGTCGTGCGTGTTGATTTTAAAACAGATAATGGTTTGATTGAAGTGATAGATAGTAAAGATGATATAAAAAAATACAATGATATCAAAGAACTTTCGCCTAAAACAAAGATTATGGCAATAGGTCATCCAAAATATGCAGCGCAGATAAGTGAGCTTGAAGAAATTGTATTCTATGACAAGCCTAATCCTCAAACAGGTTCAATCTTTATTGAAGATCCATCTTTTGCGTTTGATTATGCACACATTCTTCCATTGGTGGAAAAATGTTCTATTTTACATGGACACACATCATCAGTTATGGTAGAACTAGTAGGACAGATGAAAAACAATCTCTTGATAGATTTTGGTGAAGCAAAAAAAATTATCAAAGGAGCACTAGAAGCATTTGATCATAAATTCTTTATCAATAGAAAATATCTCAAAAATGAAGACGATTCTCATTTCAAAATTTGGTTTGATGGACCAAAAGGAATGTTTGATTTACAAGTTCCAAAAAATACAACATATCTTTTAGAAGGAGAAGCTACAGTTGAAAATTTATCAACTGAGCTAATCAAGATTCTAGCACCAAAGCTACCATCAAATGTTGAAGCGATTGGCGTTTACATTTACGAAGGATACAACAAAGGTGCTCACATTATATCAAAGTTAGACAAATAGTAGGAAATGGAGCCAAAAATTCATGAGAAAGCTTGGAATCCTGAATTAGAATTAAAAATTTTAAAACAATGGGAAGAGTCTGGTCTTTACGGTTTTGTTCCTAAAGATGATAATTTTACGATAGATACTCCCCCGCCATATCCGTCAGGTAGACCGTGGCATATTGGTGCTGCAGCACACTATGCTCAGATAGATATGATTGCCAGAGCAGCTAGAATGAATGGAAAAAATGTCTATTTTCCAATTGGTATTGATAGAAATGGATTACCTGTAGAACTTTACACTGAAAAAAAACACAATATCAGAATGCGCGAAACTGAACGTAGTAAATTTCTAGATTTATGCAAAGAAGCCCTTGATGACTTGGAAGCTGAGATGATTCAGATTATGAAAAGTCTAGGTATCAGTGCGGACTTAGCAAACCACTATAGAACAGATTCTGAAGAATATAGAGCACTAACTCAGGCCACGTTCATAGATTTGTGGAATAAAGGAATGATCTACCTTGCTAATAGACCAAACAACTATGATTGGGTTTCAGGAACTACAATTGCTGATGCTGAAATTATTTATCAAGATATTCCAACAAAACTAGCTTACATAAAATTTCCGATAAAAAATTCAGATAAAACAATTTCAATTGCCAGTACAAGGCCTGAACTTTTGTGTGCATGTAAAACTATCATTGTCAATGAAGAAGATGAAAGGTATGCTGATTTTATTGGGAAAAAAGTGATTGTTCCCATTTCAAATCAAGAAGTAGAAATGAAAACACACCATTCAGCACAAAAAGAGTTTGGTTCAGGTGCAGTAATGGTTTGTAGTTATGGTGATCATAATGATGTTGCATTGTTTAGAGAGCTCAAACTTGAGGAGGTTATTGCAATTAGTTTAGATGGAAGAATGACCGAGATCGCAGGAGAATATGCAAATCTAAGACCAAAACAAGCTAGGGAAAAAATCATTAAAGATTTGAAACAAAAAGGATTTCTAGAAAAAATTGAAGACATTGTTCATAGAACTCCAGTATCTGAAAGAAGTAAAAATCCAATTGAGATTATTCCAATGGAAGAATACTATCTAAAACAATTAGATTCCGTTGAAAAAATGAAAAAATTAGGTTCTGAAATTGAATTTCACCCTTCGATGCACAAACAAATTCTAATGAACTGGCTTGAGTCCATAAATATCGATTGGCCAATTTCAAGGCGGAGATACTATGGGACTGAGATTCCTATCTGGTATTGCAAAAATTGTTCAGAGCCTCATGTACCTCAACCTGGAAAATATTACAAACCGTGGATGGAAGATTCTCCTATAAAGAAGTGCAAAAAATGTAGTTCTACGGATTTTGTTGGAGAAGAAAGAACATTTGATACATGGATGGATTCTAGTATTTCGCCTCTTTTTGTTTCAAAATATTCCAAGGATGATGATTTTTTCAAAAAAACATACCCCACTACAATAAGACCACAAGCAAAAGATATTGTTCGTACTTGGTTGTATTACACTCTTCTTAGATGTGAACAATTAACTGGAAAAAAACCATGGTCTGAAGCATGGATTATGGGTTATGGCCTTGATGAAAAGGGAATGAAGATGAGCAAAAGCAAGGGTAATGCGATTGATCCATTACCGGTAATTCAAAAAATGGGAGCAGATACATTTCGATTTTGGAGTGCAAGCGAAATCAATCATGGATATGATTTTAGATGCAATGAACAAAAAATTGAATCTACAAAAAAATTTCTTAGTAAACTTTGGAATGTTTCAAGATTTTTGTCTAGTTTTCCTGTAATTGATTCTGCGACTCTTGCAGCTACTGACAAGTGGATTTTGTCTGAACTTGATAAACTTGTTGATGAATGCAATAAAGGTTACAAGGAATACAACTTTTTTGTACCAGCAATTGCTCTAAGAGAATTTACTTGGAATGTTTTTGCAGCCCATTATATTGAAATGGTCAAAGCACGTGCATATGGCATAGGATTTTCTGAAGAAGAAAAAAATGGAGCAATTTACACGCTACATAAAACATTATCAACAATTTTGAAATTATTGGCACCAATCACTCCTTTTATTACTGATTATCTATGGCAAACGTTGTATTCTAAGGATAGCATTCACAAAGAACTACAGGTAGGAAAAGAATTGCATGAGGATATGACAAAATTTACGAATGAAATTACCGAATTTAATTCAAAAGTATGGAATGAGAAAAAAGCAAAAGGACTTTCATTAAAAGATTCTATTTCAATTGCTATTCCTAAAGAGTTAACACAGTTTGAAAAAGATTTGAAATCTATGCATAATCTAATTTGATTATACTTTCATTATACCATTTGAAATGAGATATTGAATTCCTGAAATAAAGTCAACATCTTCAATTAATCCGTCAGCCCACCAACCAGCATTATTCTTTACCCAGTTAGGAATTTCTTGTGAAGTTCCTTGTCCAGATTGAGTTGCTGGAATTGTCATTATTCCATCATTAATCAAAAATTCAATTCCCGCTACAAAATCAGAGTCTTTTATTTGCCCAGTAGCCCACCAGCCAGCGTTGTTTCTTATCCAATTAGGGATTTCAATATCTACAATGTCAAAATTTCCAAGAGTTGATGTTCCAATTATTTCAAAAATTGCATCGCCAGCAAAGAATGGGATAATCAAAGTCCTTGAGTCTCCTGTTGATTCTAGTTCAAGATAATCAGTTTCAAAGCCATCAATCAATACAAAGAAAATATCGTCAGTCCCTTCAAATTGTGCGTTTAGTAATTGTCTTGGTATAGTTATTTCCAAAGTTCCATCATTTGTTGTTTCTGCAAATATCATTAATTCAACAAAGTCAGGATCTAAGAATATAGAATCTATAGTTCCACCATCAATATCATAAGATACATCATATTGTTCAACTTTGATTATTCCAGAATCAGCAAAAGAGATGTTTGTTGGAAAAATAAGTAAAACAGAAAGAAAAACAAAAACTGTAACTAACGAATTATTCGTAGTCATGTATCATCATCCGAAACAACACTAGTTACTTCCAATTTGCCGTTGCCTCCAAGGAACCATTGATGTGTGATTTGACTTTGAGGACTGCGTATGGTTATTTTCTCTATTGTATCATCAATCTCAAGTGAGTTGAAGGATTCCTCAGCTGTCAAAAATAACTTTAATCCTGCAGTAAGTTCTTCCTTATCAGATAGAGTAGCAATAATGACTAAACCATCTTTTGTGCCACCAGGCCCACTTGAAGTTGTTCTAGCTTTTCCAAATTCACACTTATATGAAAATTGTTCATTACTAATATCACAACTATCAACTTTGAATTTTGCCGTGCCTCGTGTATCAGTTGATGAAGAGGTAATTAGAGTAATTGTACCTGAAAAGGGTGTAGTTTCTTGTTGTTTTCCAATTGATTCAGGAGTTATTGATTCAAATGTAAAATTAAATATTCTCAAAGTTTCCTCTTCATCAATTAATTCATTATCATATTCTCCACTGTTTATTTTTTCTAAAAGTTTTTCAATTCTTTTTTCTTGTTTTTCTTCAAATTTTTCTACAAGTTTTTGAGCTTTTTCAATAAATTTTTGTTGTAATTCTGCTCGTTTTTCTTCAAGTTTTGCTTGCTTTTCAGCAAATTTTACTTCTAATTCCTCTAAAATTAAATCAAAATCATGAATGTTTTCACATGGCATCATTTTGTCACCATGAGCTGCCATGTGTGCTTTTGCAGCAGGCATTCCAACAGTTAGAGTTTTAGCATTTTCCGGATTACCTGGTGGAATATGACAAATTGTGACACCAGTTCCTGTTACACTTGATAATTGAACATCAATATCTGTTTCAAATTCATCAACATCATAGTCATAATCTTTATCTTTTTCTTCAAGTCTTTTTGCTTTTTCTTCTAATTTTTTAAGTTCTCTTTCAATTTTTTCTTTTTCTTTCTCTTTTAGCTGTTTAGCTTTGTCTTCAGATTTTTCTAATTCCCGTTCAAACTGTTCCTTTGTCTTTTCTTTTTGTTCTTTTATTTTTTCTTCTAATTTTTTAATTTCCTCATCATACTTTTCTTTTAGTTCTTTCTTTTTTTGTTCCGCTTTTTCTCTGGCCTCTTCAGCTCTTTCTTTTTGTTTTTCATATTCCTTTGACTCTTTTTTATCGTCTTTTTTGTCGTTGTTTCTTTCATCATCATCTGCAAAGATGCTAAAATTACCTACAGAGCTAGGAAATCCAATAAGTAAAACTAGTATTAAGAATACAACTGGGATTGTTTTTTCCCTCATTTCACAATCAAACCTCTGGATAACTAAAAAGGCTTGCTAACAAATCATAAGATTTAGTAAAACTCAAACAAGTCTAGTTTGCCTTTGCCTTTTTTGTCATATTAATAAAATATTTGTGTAAAGAAACATCTGAAGTTAATTCTGGATGAAAAGCAGTCCCCAGCATATTTCCCTGTTTTACTGCAATTATTTCATCGTTAAATTTTGATATAATTTCTACGTTATCTCCAACCTCAATAATTGTAGGAGCGCGAATAAAAATACCATTAAATTTTGGAATGTTTATAGCATTCATTTCAACTTCGACTTCAAAAGATTCACGTTGTCGTCCAAACGAATTTCTTTCAACTTGAACATCAAGCAAATCTAATAATGGTTGGTCAGTTGTTCCCACGATTCTGTCTTTTGCCTCCTTTGATAGCAAGATCAATCCCGCACAAATTCCAAAAACAGGCATTCCAGCTTCAATTTTTTCTTTGATTTTTTTCATGGAACCATTAATCAATGAAAGTTGTCCAATCATAGTGCTTTCTCCCCCAGGAATTATCAGGCCATCAAGCTCTGAAATCTGCTCAGGAGTTTTTACAGCTTGTACTTTGCCAACTTCTCCTAATTCTTCTAATGCAGTTTGTGTAGAATGAATGTTCTCTTCTACATCTCCTTGAACTGCTAAAACTCCAATGTTTAGTTCACTCATACAGTACTACCACGTTCTTGCATCCTCAATTCCAATTTGTCAACATCTAATCCTAACATTGATTGTCTTTCATCAATCATTTTTTGAGCCTCTTTTACTTTGTCAGGTTCCTCCCAGAATGTTGTTGCAAGAACTACTGCTCTTGCTCTTTCTTTTGCATCATCTGCTTTGAAAATTCCAGAACCAACAAAAATTCCATCGCATCCCAATGACATCAAATATGCAGCATCTGCAGGTGTAGCAATTCCACCAGCTGCAAAGTTTACAACAGGCAACCTTCCAAGCTTTGCTGTTTCTTTTACAAGATCATATGAAACATGAAATTCTCTTGCCATCTTTACAAGGTCTTGATTATCTCCTGAATCATAAATTGACTTTATTGTTCGAAGTTCATCGTTTACTTTTTTTATGTGAGTAACAGCCTCTGCAACATTCCCAGTTCCAGGTTCACCTTTTGTTCTAATCATTGCTGCACCTTCCTCAATTCTACGTAATGCTTCTGCTAGAGAACGCGCGCCATTAACGAATGGAGTTGTAAAGTCCCATTTCCATATATGATGATTTTCATCAGCTGGTGTTAAAACTTCAGATTCGTCTATCATGTCAACATCTGTTTCTGCAAGCACTCTAGCTTCGTAAACATGTCCAATTCTACATTTTGCCATGACAGGAATTGTTACAGAATCCATAATTTCTTGAATTACTCTAATGCTTGCAGTTCTTGCAACACCGCCCGCTGCTCTTACATCTGATGGAAGTTTATCTAAAACCATTACAGATACAGCGCCAGCATCTTCAGCAATTTGAGCCTGTTCAACTGTTGTTACATCCATTACAACTCCATTTTTTAGCATGTGGGCAAAACCACGTTTAATGGTTGACGTGCCACGAATAATTGAATTAGAATCTATATTTTCATAAATTACGCCCTTTGCGTTTTTAATATCGCCAGATAGAGGAATCATAGTAATTACTCATGTCTTGGATATTTAATCTATTAATTGTGAAATAATCTGGTCAAGTTCAGCTTCAACCATCGTAATAATCGGCGGGACAAATTTCTCTGTAGCATTTTGTTCAGGCCAGTGAATTTGGTTTATTTTACCATTAAGGGTTATTTTCAGCGAGGATTTTTGATATTCTTTCACATCATCATTTATTGGAAATGATTCACTTGGAATTGACATAAATCCAGTTTCTTTAATTAATGCGGTCAATTTTTTTATTTTGTTTTCATCAAGTTTTGAAATTTTATCCGGTTTTGTCATTCCGTCTTCTGTTACGGTATATCTAACATCGCCATTATTTTTAATTGATAAAATTTCACTTTTCTGAGCTCCAACTCTCTCTGTTACTCCAAATGAAACTTGTTTTAGTTGATGTTTTGTGTATTCAAATTCAATTACATCACTTGGGTTTATAGCTGAAAAAGGAATTTCTGTTTGTGTTAACATGGGAATTGCAATAAGTATTGCAAAAATTACAGGAACAGCACCCACTGCTAAAATAACTGGTTTAACCATGATTTGCCTTTATTATTTTCATGTTCACATTCGCAAATAAATCTTGATAAAAATAACTTAAAATTCAACGATTTTTGTTCTTTGTTTGTGGGGTCGTAGCCTAGCCTGGTAGGGCGACTATGATTGATGTCATCGCTAAAGGCTCCAGAAGTAAAGATCCAAACTGATTACATGAGATGATGTGAGTTTGGAGCTGCAGTGACCTGTAGATCACCGGTTCGATTCCGGTCGGCCCCACGTTATTCTTAAATTATTTTTCTTTGGAACGGAGCACGTTAAGTGCTGAACCTGCTCTGAACCATTCAAGTTGAAAATTGTTATAAGAATGACAAAGTGAAATTTCCTCTTTTGTTCCATCGTCATGGTGAATAACACATGAAACAGACGCGGCAGGTTTTAGGTTGTTTAATCCTGTTATGCTAATTCTATCATTTTCTTTGATTTTGTCATAATCATTTTCATTATCAAAAGTTAATGCAAGTATTCCCTGTTTTTTCAGATTTGTTTCATGAATTCTTGCAAAGCTCTTTACGATTACTGCAGCACATCCAAGATATCTTGGTGTCATTGCTGCATGTTCCCTGCTACTGCCTTCACCGTAATTGCTATCACCAATTATTACCCAACGAATTTGTTTTTCTTTATATTGTCTAGCAATTTTTGCAAATGGTTCTATTTCATTTGTTAGAATGTTTTTTCCTTTTCCAACTTCATCATTAAATGCATTTACCGCTCCAAGTAGCATGTTATCACTCAAATTATCAAGATGTCCTCTAAAGGAAAGCCAAGCTCCTGCTGGAGAAATATGATCAGTGGTACACTTTCCTTTTGCTTTAATCATGATTGGAAATTCTTTGAAATCCTTTTCATCCCAAGTAGGAAACTGTTCCAAAAGTTGCAATCTGCTGCTGTTTTTATTAATAATCACCTCAACGTTTTCAGGATTCTTTGAAGGTTCTATGTAAATGCCTTCTGGTCTTTTGAATCCTTTTTCTGGAACTTCTGGTGATTTTTTTGGTGGAACTAATTTGAATTTAGAACCATCATTTGCAATTAAAGAATCACTTAGAGGATTAAATGAAAGATTGCCACCAAGAGCTAATGCAATAACTAATTCAGGACTTCCAAGAAAACTCAATGTTTCTCGTCGTCCGTCATTTCGTCCAGGAAAATTTCTGTTAAAAGAACTAACAATGGTGTTTGGTTCACCTTTTTTTAGTTCTGGTCTTGCCCATTGCCCAATACAAGGTCCACAGGCATTTGCAAGAACTGTGGCACCAATGTCTTTGAGTGATTGCATTTGACCATCTCTTTCAATTGTAGCCCTAATTTGTTCAGAACCAGGAGTAACCAATAAAGGAATTTTTGATTTTATTCCTTTTTGTTTTGCTTGTTCTGCAAGACTTGCTGCTCTAGACATATCTTCGTATGAAGAATTTGTACAGCTTCCAATCAATGCAACTGAAATATTATCAAGATATTGATTTTTTTTAACATCTGAGGAAAGTTGTGAAATTGGTCTTGCTAAATCAGGAGTATGTGGTCCAACAATGTATGGCTCAAGAGTTGAAAGATTAATTTCAATTATTCTATCGAAATATTTTTCTGGATTTTTTTCAACTTCAGGATCTGGAACGAGAGACTTTTTGTGTTGATTTGCAAGGTCTGCAATTTTTTCACGATTTGTATATCTTAGATAAATTTCCATTCTATCGTCATATGGAAATATAGAACATGTTGCGCCAACTTCTGCTCCCATGTTAGTGATCGTTGCCTTTCCTGTGCAGCTAATAGATTTTGTCCCTGGGCCAAAGTATTCAATTATTGAATTTGTTCCACCGGATACAGTTAGCTCTCCAGCAACACGTAAAATAATATCCTTTGGCGATGTCCAACCATTTAGCTCGCCAGTTAGATGAACTCCAATGCGTTTTGGATACAACACTTCCCATGGCATGCCAGCCATAGTTTCAGCCGCATCGACTCCACCTACTCCAACTGCTATCATTCCCAGTCCACCTGCATTAGGCGTATGAGAATCTGTTCCAATCATCAAACCTCCTGGAAATGCATAATTTTCAAGAATTACTTGATGAATTATTCCAGCTCCGGGTTTCCAAAAACCTATTCCATATTTGCTGGCTGCAGATTGTAAAAATTTGAAGACTTCGCTGTTTTCATTTAAAGAAACTCTCATGTCAGTTTCACCTTCAACTTTTGCACGAATCAAATGATCACAATGAACTGTTGTTGGTAACGATGTTTGTTTTAATCCAGCTTGAATAAACTGTAGCAACACCATTTGTCCAGTTACATCTTGTAATGCGACTCTGTCAGGTCTTAGAAAAACATAGTTTTTTCCATCATCAAGGTTTTTGTTTCCAACTTCAACTAGATGACCCGCAAGAATTTTTTCTGCAAGTGTAAGTGGTCTTCCTACAATCTTTCTGTATTTGTTGATGTTCTCTTCAGACTTTATGTATACTTTTGAAACCATTTCAGGTGTAGTTTCTATTTCCACTAGTGGTTTTTGTTCGAGACTTGAATTTAATATTTCGAATTTTCTTACTTTAGGCGTGAAATTTCCTAACAATTATAAGCGAAAAACGATTTTTTAGATATATTGTTTGGGGGAGTATTGTAAAATCTCGCTTTTGAGAGAGGAGGTTATTAAAAAAATGGTTAACAAAGGTTTTCCAAAATTTGGAATGTCGCAAGCAGGTGCATTTGTCGCAGCACTCAAGAATTATAATTTGCCAGATTTTATTTTGGTACTAGTAGCAAAAGAATGTAACTCTGATCTACTTGAACGTGGAAGGATTGATGATAGACTACAAAGCATGAATGATGATGCGCTTGGCATTTTGCATCAAGTATTTGTTGAATGTGCTGAAGATGATGCTGGACGATTTGCTCAATATCGTTTCTATGCATATGTTTCAAGCATGTATCACAAGTGCGAGGTTTTGATCAATGAAACTATTCCAGGAGCTTCTGGTAAAAATCACAAAGTTCCTGTTGCTGTAAAAAATAATGGTATGTACATTGCAATTGCACTTAACAAGGCTACTGGAAAGCCAGTGAATAAACGAGAAACTAAAAAATTCTATGAAATGGTAGATGATGTTAAGAATGGAGATCACGGCACACAGCTGGTTGACGCAATTTATGGTTCTTCTGTTGGATTTAGAGGAGATGCTCTAGTTGAACTTGAAAAACTCAGCAAATCTAGAAAGAAAGATGCTGAGCATAAATTAGATTTTAAAACTGCAAATTTTGAGAACAATATCTATTCAGTTACAAAGTGTTAACACTTAGTCAATACTAAATCCATTTTATTTTCTGATTTTTGTAGTATTTTGTCTTGCAAATATCTTTATAAACAAACACAAAGTGAATTAGGAATTTTAATTTAAAAGAAAAATGGTGATTTTGTTATAACTGAAAACTTGACATATTAATTGTTAAAAACATTGGATTTTCTTCAGTTTTTTCAAAATTTTTGCCATATTGCTCAAATTGTAAATTATTGTAGAAGTGTCTAGTCCAAACATCATGTACATCTTCGATAAATCGTTTGTATTTTACTTGTCGAAGCATTTCATGTGCAATCTCATGAGAAACTGTAGTACAGTTTTTTTCTGCTAAGAATAATACGTCATCTTGGTTTTTTGGTTCTTGCCACCAAACCATCCCAAAGTTTTCTGCGTGATACCCTTCACACGTACAATCAGTCCAAAATGGTTTAAAATGAGTCAAATAGAAATGATAAGTGTCTTTTCCACGTTCTTGATGATCTTTTACCAGAGTGTGAGTATCTAATCTTTGAAAAATACTTCGTGGTTTAGTAATCATTTCATCTGTTTTGATTTCAAAATCTTTTGAAAAGTGTTTTTTTATCCAGACTTTGTAAAATTGAGCCATTTGTTTAACATATTCGAATTCAGTTTTTCGTTTATCAAGATCGTTTTCTTTAACTACAAAGATGAAATGAAGTAGCATTGTAATAAAAAGAGGTGATTAACTTTGGCCTTCGATTCCCATCAGAGTTAATGTTGAACGAATTTTTTCGATCTTTCTTATTTTCCAAGTAATTGTTTCTCTTAGTTTTTCAACAGTGTCTGATTCAATTTTTGCCAAAATATCATACGCTCCAAAGGTTCCATGAACCTCTTTGACACCTTCAAGACCCTTCAGCTGGTGTATGATTGCTTCTTCAGATCCCAATTCACAATTTATTAGAACGTAAGCAGTTGCCATGGTTTTGTTAATACCATGGGATATATCAATAAACCGATTACTCCAAACTTATTTTTTAGAGATCTTCATGATAAAATTCCAAATTTCTTTTGGGACAGGCATGACAGATAATCTTGAAATTCGTAATAATTCCCAATTTTTGAATTTCTTTTGTTTTTTTATTTCAGCTAATGTCACTGGATTTTTTAGTTCTTTTTTGGATTTTACATCAACAACAAGAAATCGCTTGTTTTTTTCATCTGGATTTGGATATGGTTTTGATGATACTTCCATTATACCAACTACTTGTTTTTCATCACCGGAATGATAAAATAAAATCAAATCACCTTTCTTCATTGCACTAATGTGTTTTAGTGCAAGATTGTTATGAACTCCATCCCAAACTGTTTTCTTTTCTTTTTTTAATGAAGAAAAATTATAGCTAGTTGGTTCTTGTTTTGCTAACCAATAATTTATCATTGTTGATTGTTTTGTATTGATGTATTCTTTATTCCTTGTCTATTAATTTAAAAAATAATTGTTCCCCGGTTCTGACTCGCACAGGATCATTGGTGATAGCCATTCTCCTCCCTGAGATCTGTAACCGGGGCTGCCCAATTGTTGCACATCTGGGTGAATTAGAAATCATTGGCATCATTACGATCGACATCATTCTAATCCGTCTATGCGCATGCTCTAAGGGCACTATGAGAATTACCTAGTCAAATATTAATCCAGACAGTTTGATCTCAAATCCTACGACTGGAACTCGTATCTTAAAGTTCTCTTTTACCTTGGAATCTATCTCGCCAATGATTCCAAATGGTTTTCCATCAACTATGATTTCAGCTGTACTTCCTTTAGCAAAGGTTGGATGGGATGATGTTTTTGTTTTGCACTCGATATTAAATCCAGTTTTTAATGTTGATTGCATAATTGATTTAATTTCTGAAAAATTTGCATCGTTGTGAGCACTAACACAAGCTAAATGAATTTCTTCATTGACTGGATTTCCTTTTGAAAATACAGTTCCAGTTTCAAACAGTTTTTGTGGATAAGGTTCATGAATGTTATTTGAAAGATTGTTTATCAATCCTGCAAAAATAAAATCACGAAGAATAGTGTGCTCTTGACTTTTTGAATCCATTACAGACATTATGTTTGATGAATCACGATTTGTAAGATCATAAAGAATTTGTTTACTTGTTAAACTAGAATTCAGAGCTTCCATGTAACCAAGACCCACCATCGTATGGCTAATACTGTTTAGGATTTCAAATTCAGGGTTTTTTTGTCCTAGAGTTTGAGATGGGGATAGACTCGGAGTAAGATTTTCTATACCATAACCTAAAGCAACTTCTTCTACCAGATCCATAGTTCCAAAAATATCAAACCTATATCTTGGAATGATGCAAACAATGTTTTTGCCTTTTGAAATTGCTTCTAGCCTGCATTTTTTTAATATACTAGCAATTTGTGATGAGGAAAGATTCAAGCCCAACATTGAATTTACTAAATTTTCACTCAGAATGATTTTTCTATCTTTGAATTGAGGAGTAGAATTTTTTGCGCCGGAAATATTGACAGTGGAAAGCTCAAAGCCAGCAGATTGAAAAATCATGCCAATTATAGCCAACGTGTTTTCTACATCATTTTTGTCAGTACCAGTTACTTCAACAAAAATATTTTTTGTATTTGTGGTAACTGTTGTCAATGATGAATTAATTACGGGTGGAAAAGAAACGGTTTTTCCAGTAGAATCAAAAATTATTGGAACTTTGGTAGCGTTTCCCAAAATGTATCCATAATTTTGACCAACTTCAGATTTTTTGAGAATCTCTGAAATACTGTTTTCTTGCGTTGAATTTAATGGAATGAACTTGTGGTTTCTTGTGGCGGTTGTGTATAATAATGGAAAAGAAATTTTGTCTAAATCATGAATTCCAATTGAAGATTTTTTGCGGCGCCTTCCTATTCCCAAATGTAGATCTTCTTGCATTACAATAATTTGCTTCAAAACTTTGTCATCGATTTTTCCATTTCTTGCAATAATTCCTGTAACAAATGGTCTTACCTTACTTACTGACGGATCAACTTTGATTTGATGCCCGCTGACTTTTTTGATTTTTAATTTTTGTATTCCCTTTTTTGTTCCTAATAATCCTTGTAAACCTAATGCAATTCCAAAATCCGTAGAATAATCAGGGCGGTTTGGACTGTACTCAACACGAACAATATCGTTTTCTTGCGATTCTATATCTAAACCAAGAAATGGAAGTGTATCTAAGATTTTTTTTCTGTTTGTTTTTCCAATTAATTTCTGCAGTCTTGGAAGTTCAAGCTCAACTACTGGCATTTTGAAACACTCCTCAACCATTTCAAGTTGTTATTGTAAAATTCTCTAACATCATCTAATCCGTACTTTAGCATGGCGATTCGTTCAATTCCACCACCCCAAGCTAGAACAGGTTTTTTTATTCCAAGAGGTCTTGTGACTTCTGGTCTGAAGATTCCCATTCCAAATAGTTCAACCCATTTATCTAATCTTTCATTATATACCATGGATTGTAGTGATGGTTCAGTATATGGAAAAAATGTTGGCCAAAATTTTACTTTATTAAGACCCATTCTTCTGTAAAACTCTCTTTGAATTCCCATCAAATCTCGTAGTGTTGTGTTTTTTCCAACAACAATTCCTTCAACTTGATTGAATTCAACTAGATGCTTGTAACTAACTTTTTCATTTCTAAAAACTCGTCCTAGAGAGAAAACTCTTGCTTCATCAGGTTTGTGATCAGCCAAGTGTTTTATAGTAACACAAGTTGTATGTGTTCTTAAAACCATCTTGCGCGCTTCATCAATATTCCACAGATATCTCCATCCCATCTTGTGAGTTTTTGAGACTTGTTGAATCTGGTTTGGTGTAGCAATTTTTTTTGCAATAATACCATCAAGATAAAATGTATCTTGCATCTCTCTTGCAGGGTGATCTTGAGGAGTGAATAAGGCATCAAAATTCCAGAAACTGGGTTGAGCAAGATTTCCAAGAATTTCGGTAAATCCTAATGTAACAAAAATTTCTCTAATCTCATTAATAGTATCTTTTAATGGATGGGTTTTTGCTACAAAAGTTTTTGGAACATCTGCTTCAACATCTATTGCTCCAGAACTAGCAGCCCCAAAATCAATTGATTTTGCTTGTTCAGATAACGAAATGGTTTGTAATTTTTCAATTTCTTCAATTATAAAGTCTGGTCTTTTTTTGAGAAGCTCGAGTGTTGTCTTGTCCTCAATTTCACCATATAGGATTTTGTTTGTTCCAATTTTTGAAATAATTTTTTCTTCTAAAATTTCGGATGGATTATTTTTCAGTGAAACCGTTTCTCCGTCAGTTTCAACCCAATTGTTTTTTCTTGCTATACCCATTGCAGGTCCAAAAATAAATTTGAGTTCTTTTTTTAATTCATTTAATTTCCTAGGTTTTTCTTTAAGAAGGTTTAACAATTGCTTTTCAGGTAAACCTTTAGAGTTTGCTTCTAAACCATTCTTTCCAAGTCGAAGAAAGACTTGTTTTGATTCTTCAATATTTGCCAAGTTTTTTAGCTTAAGCCATTCAATTCCACGTCTTACTTGATCAGGAGCCAATCCGCTTGATGCACCAATCTTTTCTGGGGTTAGTTTTGGATTTTCAATTAACAGTCGGATAATTTTTTTTTCAATCTCATGAAAAACTTGAGACAACAGCAGTGAGTTCGAAAAAGACTTTTTAAACCTTAACCTAAGTCAAACATGAATGGTGACTGATGATTTTGTCGTAACCCCTTGGCAAGTGGAGGGTGAAATTGATTATGATAAATTAATCAAGCGATTCGGAACTCAAAAAATTTCAAATCAACTTTTGGATCGTATAAAAAAAGTCGCTGGTGAAGATCATTTCATGCTGAGAAGAGGAATCTTCTTTTCCCACAGAGATATGAATAGAATTTTAGACGAATATGAAAAAGGTAACAAATTTTTCCTATACACTGGTCGTGGACCTTCGGGTCATACTCATATTGGTCATCTGGTACCATGGGTTTTTGCAAAATGGCTTCAAGACAAATTTAATGTGAATATGTATTTTCAGTTAACTGATGATGAAAAATTCTTTTCAAAACAAAATTTGAAACTTGAGGAGACAAAAAAATTTGCTTACGAGAACGCACTTGATTTTATAGCATTAGGGTTTAAACCAAAAAATACCAAAATAATTATCGATACTGAAAATATCAAAACATTATATCCTATTGCTGCAGAAGTTGCAAAAAAAATTAATTTTTCAAACACCAAAGCCGTGTTTGGCTTTACAAATGATACGAACATTGGCATGATTTTCTATACGGCGCTTCAATCTGCTCCATGTTTTATTGAAGACAAACCTGTACTGATTCCGTTGGGTGTTGATCAGGATCCTCATTTTAGACTTACAAGAGATGTCGCACCAAAGATTGGAAAACAAAAACCAGCCATAATTCATAATATTATGATTCCAAGCTTGCAAGGACCGGGTGGAAAGATGTCTGCATCAGAAGAGAATACAACAATCTACACTACTGATAGCCCAGATGTTGTGAAAAAGAAAATCAACAAGTATGCATTTTCCGGAGGACAGCCAGATATTGATCAACATAGGAAATTGGGTGGCAATCCAGACATTGATGTGTCATATCAATATCTAAGAATTTTCTTTGAATCTGACGATAAAGCGTTAAAGAAAATTTATGACGACTATAAATCTGGAAAGTTGTTAACTGGAGAGCTAAAAGCAATCTTAATTGAAAAAATTAATAATTTTCTAACGGCGCATCAAGAAAAACGTGAAAAAGCACGAGATCAACTTGACAAATTTCTTTTTGAAAATTAATGAAAGTTAAAATTTCTTGTAAAGACAAATATGAAGCACAAAAACTTTCAAGCTTGATATTCATCAAAGGGGGCAAAGAGACCTATATTATAGAAATTCTAAACGTTATTGATACCGAGGTTGTTGTTTTATTAAAAGACAAGTCAGCCCATAGCATACTTTTCAAGAGTGAACAAGATGTAGAAAAGTTTGCTGACTTTCTTCAATCAATATTAGAAAAAAAACATAAAGTTATAGAAGCGACAGTATCAAATGATGAAATTGAAATCATAAAGGAATGAAATTAGATTAGCGATTTATCTACTTCATCTTCCATAATTTCTTGAACTTTAAGAAAATACAATTTTGTAGAATAAGGCATGTGATCTAAATTTTGCTGTACTGCAATCATAAAGTACTGAACTGCGCGTTTTGAAATATCCAAATTAAATTTCATTGGCAACAATGGATCTTGTTTTACCTTAATTTTGTCTTGAAGCCATGGAGGTGCCATATCTATTGTTTCTTTGATAATTTTGGCATACCAATATGCAAGACTTTCAGGATGTAATCCTTCTTTGAGATTTGTTATATCATTATCAATTTGCTTCATCATGTGGTTAATTATGGGCATGATTAGGTGTGAAATTTTTTTGTTTTAGCATTCTAGCTCAAACATAAAATAGCTGCTTGTCAATTCAAGACAAGTTTCCTTCTGAATCGATTTCTGATTTTTTAATTCTTGATGTGGAAATTTTTTTTCCATCTTTAGCCAAAATCATTGGCACTACAACAATCTCAACTTTTGGAAGGTTTTTTTCCGCTCTAAGTTTGTTAAGAATATCTCCTTGAAAACTTGTTTCAGAACTTGTAACCAATGCTTCTACTTCTCCTTCAAGAACTGCTGGTCCAAAATCATTGTCAAGTCTGCTTATTCTAAATGATGAGTTTGGGAAATTTTTTTCAATTGTAGAAGTTAATGAAACCAATCTTTTAGAATAATTGTTAATGAGTTTTTTTTCTTTTTTTTCTGCTAGCTCATCGCTTGTTAATCCAATGATTACAGTGGATGAAATTGCAAATGATTTTTTTAGTAATTCAATGTGTCCTTTATGGATAATATCAAAAGTTCCTCCCGTAGCAACAAGATTAAATTTTGCCATTATTTAGTTTTACACTCTTTGAAAATAAATTAGCTAGGTCACAAGTACTAATATGACTGGACCTTTTGCTGCAAGTGGAACTGCATTGTGGTCCCACACAAATGTTTCAATGAAATATAATCCAGCTTTTTCAGGTGTCCATTGCACTGAAGGGAATTGAGAGCCTACTGCATTAAATGAACTTTCATAAATTCCAATAAATTCGACTTTTGCAGCTTCGCCAGATTGTTTTACTTGAATATAGTAACGGTATGGTTGCTCAGATTTTTTTGGATCTGAATATTGTATTGAGATTTCACTTTGTACGTTTATTTTGTTTCCTGCGGGGACATCAGATGTTTTGTTCCCTCCATCATCAATTATTGAAATGTCATTAATTGTAACAAGTGTGGTAAGAACTTCAGAATGTTTAATCACTACATTTTGAACATTTGAGAGATAGCTAGTAGATTCCGCAAAAACCTTATAACCTAACGATCGTTGATCGAGTTTTTCATTAAATTCAAAATTTGCTGAAGAGCCACTTGTTATAGGATTTGCAATTTCGATTGTAGAAAACCCTAAGATTCGTGGAGGCTGGAATGCATCATGAAATGCTAGATGAACTTTTGTTTGAGTTGCATTAACTCCAGCATTGGTCGTTATAGTTCCCGATATTCTGATTTTTTCTCCAATTTCTGATACTTCACTGCTTATTACGAGATTCTGGTTTTTTGGAGCTGCTGAAGTAAATCCAAGAAGATTTACAGAAACGTTAGTGATTGCAGCATTAGGATTGGGGGATCTTATCACATAAGGTGATTTACCAAATGCTGGTATTACATCAAGTAATGTTGTTCCAATTGCTGTCTCTAGTGGCTGCTCATTAATCTCATTGTAAAATCCACCCCAGATTTTGACTCCGGTGATTGGAAAATTTTTCAGATTTTGAATCTCGCCAATAATTACTGTATTCCCATTAGAGTCCTTGTAATTATAAGGAGCAGAGCTAGTAAGAGCAATTCCAAATTGTGATGGCGAATCAGTCATTTGAGAAAAACCAGAACCAACTGGAAGCAAAATAAATGCAAAAAATACTACAAAGAATATCCTTTTCATATGATGGAAATTATTGCAAGTGTTTAATTTTGTACAATATATCATAAAGTCAACAAGGTAGGTTACAAGGTTTAACCTAATAGCATCTACCATTAGAAAATAAGAAAAAGAAGTAATGATTAAACAAGTAGTTTTATCTTCGTTTTCTCATTCCGGTAATGACAAACCAGTAAACTAATCCTGGAGCCAAACCAACAATGAGAGGAATCCATACTGGCCATCCGTCTACTGCTGAACCCATGAGATTGAAACGATAACTTATCCTATTTAAATCCATCTTAGATTATGAAATTCAAAACTGATCGCTTTTAAAAAAGTTGTAATGGACTGAGAGGGATTTGAACCCTCGACCCCCCGCGTGCAAGGCGGGTATACTACCAGTCTATACTATCAGCCCATGAATTTGATGAAATCCGTGTTGATTTTAATTGTTGTCTTGGCAAAGATTTTATTTGCTATTTTGTGTTTTTTGTTCATGGTTTTACTAGAGTCGCAGATTAAACTAAAGACTGGAGATCAAGCACCCAATTTTGAATTAATTGGAATCGATGACAAAAAACATTCACTTAACGATTACAAGAACTACGAAGGTTTGCTTGTATTGTTTATTTGCAATCATTGTCCTTATGTAAAAGCTAAAGTTGACGCAATTAAAGAAATTCATGAAAAATTCAAAGATAAAGTTGCTCTTGTGGGTATTAACAGCAATGATACAACAAACTATCCAGATGATAGTTTTGAGAACATGAAAAAGATTGCCAAGGAAAAAGGATTAAAATTTGATTATTTGGTCGATGACACTCAAGAGATTGCCAAAAAATATGGCGCTACCTGCACTCCAGATCCGTTTCTCTTTAACAAGGAAAGAAAGCTTGTCTTTCATGGGAGAATAGACAACGCAATGAGACCAGAAGACACAGCAACTGAAAAAACTATGATAAATAATATCAAAAAACTGCTTGCTGGAGAAAAAATTGAAAAGGACTTTGATCCATCAATTGGATGCTCTATCAAGTGGAAAGAAAATTAAACTTAAATGACTGCTACAAAGGAATTTGCTGAGGGCCGGTAGCTCAGCTTGGCTGGAGCGTTCGACTGATAAATCTAAATTCAGACATCGAAAGGTCGTGAGTTCGAATCTCACTCGGCCCACTATTTTGATTCTGAACTTTCAAATGTTGTTTGACACCATTGGAGGATGTCTATTGGTTTTTCTGAAATCAAATCAGCTTTAATCTCTGTCTTTTTTCCAATTTTTCCACACAGTACAAGAAATAGTTTTTTTCCAACATTTTCTTTGGCGGAATTTACAGCCCCTGAAAAGAAATTCAATCCTTCTTCGGTATCTGAAAAGACTATAACAATCATTATTCCAGTTTTTTGTTTCCAAACCTTGCCAAGGAATTTTTGCAAATCCAAGTCAAATAAAACATCAATTGCAGAAGACATATCACCTAAGGATGAGACCTTCCACCCACCAGAATGTAATGCTGTTGCAGTTGCATCAGAGATTAGGGTACTTTTTGGGTCTGCTGCCAAGACAATCACATTCTTTTTTGGATTTTCCTCAACCGAGACTAGATTCAACATTTGAACAGAGTTTGAAACAATTTTGCTGAGTTGCTTTTCTTCTGAATTTCCAATTTTTCCGTCTTTGTATAGTTGTTGTATTGATGCTATTGAAGGAGTAATGATTTCTGTCATTAATTTATGAATATTTGCCTCTGAATGAAGACAGTTTCTAATCAAATTGTAAACTTGATGTGCAGAGCCTTCTGTTAATAATTCAAGGAGTTTTTCTTTTACTTTGAAATAGTCATCAGGGAATTGAAACTGTTCTGTTCCCTCTTCAATAGACCAGAGATTGACATTTCCAATTTTTTTTTCTCTAATTATGCCCTCTGCTGCAAAAACGTTCAGATATTTTGTCATGGTAATTCTGTTAACACCTACTTTTTCAGCAATCTCAACACCGGATAAACCAGTTTTTGAGCCGCGTAAAACATCAACTAGTTTTTGTTTAATTTCTCCAGCTTGATAGCCTCTGGCCATACTGGATTACACTTCTTGTATTGTATAAAGACTAATTCTTGATTTTAAGCACAAAATTATAAACAAAAAACGTTAAATAGTTGGTACTTTAAAGTACGGTAAGAGGAAGGTAAATTGCCAAAAGAAGGATTCAAGTCAATCACCGTTTCAGAAGTTGTCTATAACAAATTCTATGATGTTTATCAAAAGAATAAAGACGACTTGATAATGAAAGGTGTCAACAGCTTTTCAGGATATGTAACTTACATGCTAGAAGAGATGATGCAAAAGGACAAAACCTTTGCAAGATATGCTCCAAAGCTTGAAAAGATTTCAGTTGATGGGGATAGAGTAATTCTAAAAGACAATATCAAAAACAGAATTGCAGAGGTTGCTATTCAAAGGGGAGAGCTATTCTGTCAACTCTGTGAAGAAAAGGATTGTGTCCATGTTGGTTTTGTTTTTTCACTTCCTGATGTTTACGAAGTTCTTAACTCCAAGGGAATAAAGCATCCAAAATAAACAAGTGGAGGAGGTGGGATTTGAACCCACGAACCCCTAAGAGACGGGATCACCCATTTTTATGATCTTAAGTCCCGCGTGTCCAAAAACAAAATTGTTTTCTTTGGCCAGGCTTGACTACTCCTCCCCTCAACGTAGCTAAAAAGTGCTGGAAATTTAACAGTTGAGTTTTTTCAAAAATTAATCAAGAATTATAAGGATTTTCTACAACGGGAATTTATCGCTTCGATAGCTCAGCCTGGTAGAGCGTTACCTTGGTAAGGTAAAGGTCGCGGGTTCGGATCCCGCTCGGAGCTTTAGTAATTTTTTATTATTAATTCAGAATGGCCAGTTCGTTTTTTTGAATTAGAGTTAATGGCACGGTTTGCTTCGATCTCAGAAATTTTCCAATCATTTAAAAAAATTTCTAACACTTCTTTAGAGTTAGAATTTGATAGTACGAATTTGCATCCTTTGGAATCTAATTTTTTGCACAGCTTGTAAAGGCGTTTGAGATCGTCATATGTGAAATCACGATTTGTATAACTTGTAAAATTGGCAGTTGAACTTACTGGCTGATATGGGGGATCAAAATAAACAAAATCATTTTTTTTGGCATCATCAATGATTGCTGAAAAATCCCTACAGCTAATTTGTATTTTTTTGGATTGTAGGACTTGACTTACAGACCTTAGATTGTCTTCATTTACAATATTGGGATTGGTATAGCGACCTAATGGAACATTGAATTTTCCCTTACTGTTTACCCGGTACAATCCATTAAAGCAGGTTCGATTCAAAAAAATGAGTCTTGATGTTTTTTCCACCTGGCTTTTTGGTTCAGAATCTCGTGTTTCGTAATAGTATGATTTTGAATTTTTGAAATAGTTTTTTGAATGATTCTTCAAAGATGATATCAAATCATCAACTTTGTCCCTGACTGTGATATACGCCAAAACAAGATCAGAGTTTAGATCAGAGACAATGCACTTTTGTTTAGGATTATTTGTGACCACATGAAATAACATGGCTCCTCCTCCCAAAAATGGCTCAAAATATGTGCCATAGTTTTCAGGAATGTGTTGTTCCAAAACTGGAATTAATTGTCTTTTTCCACCAGCCCATTTCACAAAGGGTTTTGGAAGGGATGCTGTAATCTGATGATATTGCTGCTGCACCCATCATGCTTTTGAAGTTCTTTTTTGTGGAAATCAAGTTGGAAAAGATTACAATCTGTACAATATTTTTTTAGTAAATGAAGAATAGGTTAAATACAAATTTCGTAGTTAGAGGCTTTTTTTGCAGAACTCATTAACTTTCTCAAATGTCCGTTTAGACACTTCAAATTCTACAGGTCCAGCACCTTTAACATCAACTTTGATTGTATAGGTCTTCATTTAGTTAATTTTTGTGGAAACTAGTAATAAGAAGATGGTATTGCATAATAACCTCATTTTGCTCAAGAAAGTTTGTACTTTTTTTTGATTTCTGATGTTACCCCACCTTCTTTCTTAACATCATTCAAAAACTCAGATACCATATCAGAACCTTTGAATCTTGGTTTTGGGTACAACTCATCTTCATTTTTACAAATCAAAGCATATAGTTCACCTAATTCTTTCATTGTAATTGGTTTTTCATGATAATAGATAATCTTGTCATTTGGGCCTTTTCTGCCAGGTTTTAGAGTAATTCCCAGTTTAGCTAGTTCATCTTCGTTCATCATTTAATCCTCCAAAAAAAAAGAGGGGTTTCATGCCGCAACTGGTGCAAGGGCTTCCAGCTCATCCAGAAGCTCCATCTTAATGATCAAGAATCCTTTCTGACCTGTCATTATACTATAATCGCCATCTGGACTTTGCCATTTTTCAGTATCTGTTATAGATGGAATTCTACGTAGGACTTCAACAAACTGTTCTTTTGTTGGAGAATCAGTGTTGAGTCTTTGTACAATTCTTGGCAAAATTGAGTTCAAAGAAACTACTCCGGTGGTCTTTAACATCACATAATCTTCCGGATTGTCAAAAGATTCAGGACAAACTTCTTTGATTGCTTCCCAGTATCGACTGATTATTGGAGTTACATAAGATGCGCTTCTACGAAAGTATCTTCCATCTTCTTTTAACAAAGGCTTTAGAGAATCACTAAATGCTTTCTGACTAACGATTGTTGTACCTTTTGGTTCATTTGGCAATCTGATAAGATTATGCCAAACACTACTAGGAGTGGTGTTTAAGGAATCAACGATATCAATAGCTGTTGGGATCCATTCAATATTCTTAATCCCTTTCTTAAGCATTTTTTCAGTTCCTTCTTTTTTAGCCTGTTTTTGCAAGAATCGTTCCCCAAGATCAGTTCTTACTCTTTTTTGAGAATTGTTAACGATGACAAATTGCTCTGCTTCATTATAAACATCTTCACCCATCATAAAGACAATAGGGAATTGAAGATTTCCGTATTTTTCAGGAGCGGACTCAACTATATCTGCAAGCCCTGCTGCTCTATGTTGTCCATCAACTAACCATATTGGAACATCGTCTGGAATTTCTAATTGACCATTAACATAGCTGACCTTGTTTTTATCTTCATTTCTAATGTTGGCAAGAATTGCTGGAGGTGATACATCGGTGGATACAAATCGACCAAATTTTTTTGCTCGTGGAAGCGAAACTGCTCTTTGGTATCCATCAGGATTTGATAGATGCCAAACATCAACTTTGTAATGAGATACTATCTGAGTTGCTGACATTACTGCACTGTACATTGTTATCCCATGTTGAACAAATGGGATGGCTCTGATTTTCATTATTAATATTAAAAAATCCAAGTTAAAAAACCTTGTGAAAAATCCAAGTTAAAAATCTAATCGATCATTTAGGCACAAAAAAAGGGTTCAAAAAGTACCAAAAAAGTGCTCTAAAAAGGACCTTTTTTATTCGTAAGCATGCCTAGAATTCATTTTGAAGAAAATGACCAAAAATAGATCGCACTATCTTCTAGAAGAATCTAAGAAAATGAAAAGGTTGGGAATTTAGTCCCACTTGGACCAAGCGGCCATCCATCTATACGTCCACGTTGTTAGTTTACATCCTAACGCTGCAAACGTAACGGACAATACTGCACCAGCACCTGCACCAAGTGCGACCGGACTGTTATAGAACTTTCCGACCTGCGGTTCTATCGGTGTCATGTATGGTGGCAATGTTGGTCTTGGATATTTGAATGCCGTTTCTAGTGGGTCTGCTACTGTTATCAGGTTTATCATGTTGAACAATGGCAATGACATTCCTACCAATACTCCGCCAAACAGTATCAGCGAGTGTTTGTTTCTCTTTGTAGCCCAATAAGCTAAATCCAACAGCATTGCTGATGGTAACCAAACTGGGGTTACAATAAAGTCATATGGATATCCTAGTGCAAACCATGCACCTTTTGCAACCCATGTGTATACTGTCATAATCAAGGCATAGTACGTAGCTGTTCCTGGAACGCCGGTGAATGTTAGATAGTAACAAGCTCCGACAGTTAACATCAATGTTTGTGATATAGAGAATATTACAAACGATGTCCAGGCCCAATCAGTGTAGAAAATGTAGTCACCTGCGTTAATTGTTAACAGTGTTGAGTTTACCGCAACTACTACTATGAATAAGTAGTGGGTACATCTTCTAAGCCAGACCATTAACCAGTAGAATATGAGGTCAGTATATAAAATTTTAGCAAAAGTTCATGATCGGATAATTTCTTTACTTGCTAAAAATGAAAAAGAAAAAAGTCAAGAGGGACTGTATTAAACCCTAATTTCCTACGTATAGGGATATTAAGACAGTTCCAACAGCCGTTCCTGCGAGTGTTGCAGCTATTACGCCGTTACTTTTCTTGTTAGAGCCTTCTTGCATAACTTTAACACAGAATAGGTAACCAATCGATTCTACGATTGTAAGGACGATAAATGCATAATGGCCACTTGGTGTTGGATATGCCCATGGATAATAGAAGTATCCTGCTGCAGTACCACCAAAGGTTGCTAGCCACGCAGCAATGTAAGAAAGAGTAATCAACCCAGTCATGTTTTCAACACGTCTGCCAATCATTCTTTCGACGTCAGCACTGCCTGCTCCACCGCCGCCTGCTGATCCAAATCCTTTTGGAAGAGTCATTTGCGATATAACTAATCAGAATCCTATTAAGTCTTTCCTAAATTATCTTGAATACCCGATCTTGATTTTTGAATATAATAAAAAGAAAAAAGGTGCTTATCGCACGTTTTGCTTATGGTATGGATCTGCTGTACAGCTTGCCTTCTAAGGCCATCTTGTACATTTCTGCAACATAGGGGTTCTCACCTGGTGTTTCTGCGCCAAGTTCGACCAATCTTGCATATACTCTAACTACGTATGCTAGAGCGCCCATAAAGGCTACAACTACACCCATGTTAAACATCCAGTGATTTGGTACTGCAAAGATTTCTTCTACAAACCAAAAGTGCCACATCTCATTGACTCCAATTGTGAACATTGTTGCCAGGTAACCTAGAATGGTCATCTTCAAGCCAGTGTTCATAGAGTTGTTTGGACCTCTGAGAATTGGTACTCTTCTATCATAGATTGCAACAGAACCCCAACCTAGTGGTAAAGCCACAAAGTGACTGTATAGCCACCAGTGTGCTGGTGTAAATGCACTATCTCTGATAGATGTTTGATGGAGAGAACCATCAACGAAGTTGTCTACTTCGACTGAAGCAGCAGTAGATCCCATTGCAATAACGATAAGCCAGATTTTTTTTAGTCTTTGAATCTCGACTTCTTTTGGGATTAATGCTGGCATTTGTGCCATGAGTGTAGTGATTGTTTTTTGGGATATAAAGGAAGAGCCCAAAATATGCCAAAATAGTTATAATTTTTATAAAATTTAATCAATAAATATTGGATTTTTTGAATAAATTTTTAGAAAATAATTATAAAATTCATTATCCAAGATTGTAGTTTCAATGTTAATCATTGATGATAATCAATAAGATCATGTTCTCGATCCAAGATATCAAGGTAAAACATATAACGATGGTTGTTACCTTTCTGATTAATTAACGGGATAACTATGGTCGATAAAAAACTAATTGTCATTGGACTTGGAATGGTTTTAGCACTCGGAACAATTGGATTCAATTGGGTTGATTCTATTCTACCAAGCGCTGAAGCACACGGTGTCCAAGCACAACTCCAGAGTCGTTTCATTAGAATCGAGGATGAGACATTCACCAGACAATCACTTTCAACAGGTGAAAACATTTGTCTTTCGGGCAAATTAGTCAGCTTGATTGAAAGAGATAGTAGAGCATGGGTATCAATCTTCTCAGAATCAACTAACGCTGGAAACAGATGGGAGATTCTATCAAGAGATCCGCCAGGAAACGTATTTGATATTCCAGGAAACACTGTTGTTCCTTATCAAATATGTGCAATGGCACTTGAACCAGGAGTATACCATGTACACACTCAACTCAATGTAGCAAGCGTTGGCCCAGGACTAGGTCCGGGTCAAACAGTTGTTGTTGACGGTGAATATATTACAAAAGAAATTCCATATACCAACATTGCATACCAATCAATCATAATTGGTGTTGGATATGTCATCACATTTGCGACTCGACCCTGGCAAGTAATCTAAATTCCCAACTTTCCTTTTCATTTTGTTAAACTATAATACAAATATGTTATATTATCCTCATACTTTATGAATTAAAAATTTTATCTCTTATGAAAACCATTACAAGATAGATGGTTTTAAGCTTCAAAATTCTTCGACTAGACATAAACCAGAGTTATTTTTTTGGAAAGGTTGAACACGAAAAGCAAGAATTCAAGATTAATGTCCAAAATGAAAGAAGGGGCAAAGTCCTGAGACTTCCATTTGGTTTTTCACCAACGAAAAAGAGAATAATTGTTAGATTTACAGGGCCTAGCGATATTTTCGTGGAAGATTATTTACCATACCATGGAGAATCTGAATGGGTTGAAATCGACTCTGATGAAATAACTTACTTTATTGCAGATCATCAGGATCAGTTTGACACTTTGGAAATTGTGGATGACTAGTCATAGAAACGACTTTAAGTAATTCATATTGAATCAGGGCATGTTTTGGCCTGGAATGGGAGATCCTGCAAAACGAAAAAAGACGCTAAGATTTCTTGGTATTACAGCTGCTATTGCCATTTCGGTAGGTCTTGGTAGCTTGGCAGTTCAACAATACTTGAATATTGATAATCCTTTGAAGGTTTGCATTAACGATAGAAATACTACTTACAAGATTTCGGCAACTTTAGAGTTATATGTTGATGGACAAAAGGCCGATATTCCAGCTAACATTGGAATTGCTGATAGATGCACGCATTCTTTGTATACTTTGTCTAACGATGGAGCCATTTATGCCGAATGGGATGAAGAATATCCATTTGAAATTGGACACTTTTTCTGGACTTGGACAACTTTTCACGGAGGTGGATTTCCAATGAGAGATATGGATCAGAGTAAATCGAAAATATTTGTAAATGGAATTGAATCTACCCGCTTCATAAATGCCCCATTAGAAGATGGCTCTCATTACAGAGCTGAATTTATTTCAAAGGAATATGATGAATCAAAGGATTCAGATTTTTTGCCTCCAGATGTAGAAGACTAGAATTAGCAATCGCTAAGTCTAACAAAAATAATGAAAAGAAGAAAAGGGTTTACCAGTATTTTCCGTTGTCTGGAATTAGACCAATACCTTCTCTCTCAAAGTGTCTATCTAATTCATCAACCCATCTCTCACGGTTGTCTTTGTATGACCAACCATGGACACGTAGCCAAAATGCTATGATTGCTAACAAGAATATTGTGAACATTATCGTGCCAAAGATGTAAATCATCACATCGAAGAATAATGGGTCATAGTTTGGTCCTAGCTGTCCTGTAATAGATGACAGTATGCTTAGGAATATTCCCACGATAGGAGTCATTGTTTAGAGAACGCTATTTGTGTGTTATATACATTTCTGCGATTATCAAAAAAGCATAGATCAATAGTTTACACTAGGAATATGAATAAAATAATAAAAAAGGTTTTTTGATTAGCCTCTTCCCTGAGCGGCATACTTGCCAGATCTTCCTCTAAAGAAGAATGCTCCAGCGATACCACCAAAGACTGCACCTGCAATAACTGCGGCACCTACTACACCATCAGCGTCAAGGTATGGTGTTCCAGAACCGCTAGCGGGATTTGCTTCTGCTGCTTGTACTCTACGTGCTGCTAGTTCAAGTGTTTCTTCAAGTGTACCTGAACCTGTTTCTCCAGCTTGACCAACATTTCCCATGTATTGAGCATATGCAAATCCGATGAATCCCATACTGCCCAGAGCTACGACGGCTAACATTATTGGTAAGATTACTGTCTTTTTCATAGCGTTTAACCTGCTCAGATGAACCTTACTTTGATATTTAACTTTTCTTTTTACTCCAAATTTTGATTTTTAGATGGGATCAAGTAACGTTTAATTTTGTTCTAAAGTCAGGGCAGGTCATGGGACGAGTGCATACTCACAGACATGGAAAATCTCATTCAATAAGACCAGTTAATGTACGATCACCATCGTGGATTTCTCAAGATTCAAAACAGATCGAAGAGCTCATTGTAAAGTATGCAAAAGATGGGTTATCCCCTAGTCAGATTGGAATAAGGCTTCGCGATCAACATGCTATTCCTCTTGTAAAATCAGTTACTAAAAAAGCACTCATGAAAATTTTAGAAGAAAATGAGATTAAACCAGAAATTCCCGAAGATTTGGATAATATTGTCAAAAAAGCTGTGGGTTTGCAAAGACATCTAAAATCCAACAAGGGAGATAATAGAAATGTTAGATCTCTTGAACTTATAGAGGCCAAAGTTCACCGACTCTCATCATATTACAAAAAAACTGGTCAGATTCCAAAAAACTGGAAATATAAATCCGTGGTCGCTCAACTAGAGTGATGTCTAATCTAGAACAATCACTTTCTTATTTTCAGGACAAAATTTTTGACTGCATAAAATCAAACAAATCGATTTTTGTTCTTACACATATTGATTGTGATGGTCTTGGTTCCGGAAGCATAATCACCAAAGCCCTAATTCGAGCTGGTGCAAACTGTACTGTAAGAACAACTAAGGAATTAAACAAATCTGTTATTTCAAATCTTAAAAAAAATTCAAGGGACTTGCATGTAATTACTGACCTTGGTGGAGGCTTTGCAAAGGAACTAGATGAAAGCCTTTCAGAAAACTGGATAGTATTAGATCATCATGAAATTCCTAAACATGAATATGAAAATGAACGTGTGATTAATGCATGGAAATTTGGAATTAATGGCGGTACTGAAATTTGTGCCGGTGGAATGGCGTACTTGGCTGCAAATTCTCTAGATTACAGAAATGTAGATCTTTCTCCAATTGCTATAGTAGCTGCACTAGGTGATAGACAAGACCAAGGTGAAAAAAAATCCTTTACCGGAAAAAATTTTGAGATTGCAAAAACTGCAAAAGATGAAGGATTGCTTGAAATGGATTTAGATTTGTTATTAGTTGGAAGAGAAACTAGACCTCTTCCAGATGCTCTTGCATTTACTTCTCAACCGTTTATTGAGGGACTTACGTGGAACAGGGATGCATGTCTTTCTCTGATAAACTCTGCTGGAATAAAACTCAAGGATGGACAGAGATGGAGAGTGCCAGCTGAACTTTCAGAAGATGAAAAAAGATTATTGATTCAGGCCATTACACAAGTTACCTCTGGAAAAAATGCCACAAACATTATGGAGGAATTGATTGGATACACTTACTCTTTTCCAAGAGAAGACAGAAGGAGTTTCTTGCGAGATGGAAGAGACTTTGCTACAATGTTAAACTCTTGTGGAAGAATTAGCAAGGCTGGTGTTGGAATTGCGATTTGCATGGGAGATAGAAACAAGCTGTTACAAGAAGGAGAAAATATTCTAGCTGAATATAGAAAAATGATTAGAAATTACATGAATGTTTTAGCAAACGAAAGATGGAGAATTTCAGATGGTAAAAATTGTGTAATGGTTAATGGAGAAGGAGTTGTTCCTGAAACCATGTCTGGAACTATATCATCTCTAATTGCAGGTTCTCCAAAAAATTCAGGAAAAATTGTAATACTAAGAACAAATGGGGAGGAGGGAACGATCAAGTTTTCATCAAGAAAATCATTTTCATGCAAATCAAATGTTAATCTAAGTGAGCTAATGAGACAAGGAGCTGAAAAATTCGATGGGGTAGGAGGAGGACACGATGCAGCAGCTGGAGCTAGAATTACTAAAGACAAATTGGATGAATTCTTGGATTATTTAGAGGCAAATGTCGTTAACGTGCAAAGTTCAAGTAACTCTTGACAATATTTCTGAGAAGAAGGCAGAGACTGTGAGAAAAGCCCTTGAACCTGACAATGTTAATTTTCCAGAAAACTTGACTCTAGAACTAGAAAATTTTGATAACAAGCTTGTTTTTAATTTTCAAAGTAAAGGGAATATGAAAAAATTGATTGCTACGGTAGACGAGGTTTTAGAACATGTACAGGTAGCTCTAAAAGTGATTGAATAATGTTAGACCCAAAAATTCTCAGAGAGAATCCAGACAAAGTTCGCAAGATGTTAAAAGATAGAGCCGTGGAGTTTAACATTGATTCTTTATTTGATGTAGATAAGAAAAGAAGAGAATTAATCATAAAAACAGATGAGCTAAGAAAAAAGAGAAACGAATTTTCTATTGAGTTTGGCAAAAAGAAGAAAGCCAGCGAGGATACCACAGATTTGTTAAACAAGATGACAGATTCTTTAAAGGAGCTTGAAAGTCTTGAGAAAGAGCAGGCAGATGCTGAATCAAATTATGCTAAACTTGCATATACTATCCCTAATCTAATTCATGAATCAGTTCCTGTTGGCGACCAAACAGCAAATAAAGAAATAAAAAAATGGGGAAATATTCCTAAATTTAATTTTCAGATTCAAGACCATGTCGACTTATCAAATAGTTTGGATTTGGTGGATTTAGAACGAGCTGCCAAAGTTTCTGGCGCAAGATTCTATTATCTCAAAAATGAACTTGTAAAACTGAACCAGGCTTTGATTAATTTTGCGCTTGATTTTCTTAATGACAGAAATTATTCTCTTGTTCAGCCACCATATTTGATTAATGAAAAATCTATGAAAGGGGCAATTATTGCAGAAGATTTCAGAGATGTAATTTACAAGGTAGATGGTGAGGATCTCTATCTTATTGGAACATCAGAACATGCAATAGCTGCAATGCATACAAATGAGATAATTGATGGAAAACTTTTACCGTTAAGATATGCTGGTGTTAGTCCTTGTTTTAGAAAAGAAGCAGGAGCACATGGAAAAGATCAAAAAGGAATATTTCGCGTTCACCAGTTTGAAAAAGTAGAACAATTTGTTTTTTCAAGACCTGAAGAATCTTGGGATGAACATGAAAAAATGATCCAAATAGCTGAAGAGTTTTATAAAAAATTAGAGATTCCTCATAAAGTTATGCTTCTTTCAAGTCAAGATATGGGAAAAGTTTCTGCTAAAACATATGATATTGAAGCATGGATGGCAGGTCAGAATGCATATAGAGAAATTGTTTCTTGTTCAAATTGTCTTGATTATCAGGCTAGACGATTAAAGATAAGGTTTAGAGATAAGACGAATGAAGAGACACAATATCTTCATACACTAAATAGTACTCTTGTTGCAACAACAAGAGTATTAGTTTCAATTTTAGAAAATTTTCAAACAAAGGATGGACATGTAAAGATTCCAAAAGTTTTACAAGATTACATGGACAAACAAAAGGAAATCTAAATCGCATACCCTTATATTTTGGATTCAAAGGTCGTTACTAATTGGCACGAAGAAAGACAAGAGTTAAGGACAAATGGAGAGAGAAAAAATGGGTTACAGTTATCGCTCCAAGTTCATTTAACAATGTTCCAGTTGCATATGTTCCAATTACAGATGATGAAAATGCTGTTGGTAGGGTGGTTGAAGTTACTCTATTTGATATCCTAAAAGGGGATCCATCACAGCATCAATACAAAATCTTTTTCCAAATTAATAGCATTCAAGATGATAAGGCAAAAACGATTTTTAAGAAATATGAATATGCGAAAGAGTTTTTGCGTAGCCTTGTGAGGCGTGGTTCATCCAAAATTGATTTCTTTATTGATGTAAAAACAAAGGATGGTTATATTTTTAGATTAAAGGTTTTAGCCCTAACTCATAGACAATTAAATACGTCAAGACAACATGCGCTTAGACTGATAGCTAAAGATGTTATTGAAAAAACTGTCCCCCAGATGACCATTGACCAATTTGTGCAAGCAGCATGCTATGGAAAAATTAATTCTGATATTATGGCAGCTGCTAAAAAGGTGATTAGAATAAGACATGTTGGATTAGAGAAGGTCAAATTAATAAGAACTGCAGAAAAAGAAATTGCACTTCTTAAAGCATAAAAATAATAGATTTTACAAATTTCAATGAATCCTAAAATTGAAGTTACTATTGATGTGATCGTTCATGCTACAGAGGATATCACAAAGTTTTTTGACACTTTTGAAAAATTATTTCAGATTAAACAAGAAGATTTTAACATTCAAAATCTAAAGGGACACTTTGATAATCCAATTATCAAGTTACAAACAAAACTAACAAAAAAAAATGCCAGAAGTTTTTTAGATAAGCTAATTTCTGACTTGCCAAAAAGCCAGCGGCAAGAATTGTTAGAGACCATGGAAGAAAGAATCCATAGTTCTGCCTTTCATTTGAGATTAGATAAGCAAAAGTTAGTAACTGGAAAACTTTACCTGGGAGAAAAAGATTCAGTCAAAGTAAAACTATTCACACCAATTTACAACAAAAATGATTCGGCTAAAATTTATTCAGAACTTTTGAGTAACCATCTAGATTAAATAATAATTTGTTGTAACTATTCTGGGAATGAGGAGATACTAGCCGCTCCAGTCTGAGCTAAAGCTTTGAAGACGCCGCGACGATCCGACCCAAAATTTTTGTTCCTACATACAAGGTTATTTTAAATATCTATAATCGTGGGGAAAGATTGTGTTAGATTTCGATGTAATTGTAGCTGGTGGGGGATTAGCAGGTACTGTAGCAGCTCAGTCTGTTGCGCATTATTCTAATCAAGGATTATCAATTCTAGTTGTTGACCGAAGTCCTAGTCATTTGCCAGGTCAAAAAAATGTTAGTGGATGGATTTGCGGTGATGCAGTAAGTAAAGAAGCTGTTGATTACATGGCAGAACGAATTAAGGTTCCATGGACAGAACCTGAAATTGAGCACAAAGTAAAGGGAGTCATGGCGTTTTCACCAGATAGAGAAACTTCGATTCCTTTTGATGGAGATGGTTACATGCTCAATAGACAAAAACTTCCAGAACGTCAGAATGAAAGAGCTAGAAAGATGGGAATTAACTTTGATTTTGAAGTTAATCTTACTGGTTTACTGTATGACAATGGTCAAGTAATTGGAGTTCAAGGAATAGATAACAAAAGCAAGCAACCATATAAAAAAACTGCAAAGATTGTAATTGATGCAACTGGCGTTACCTCTATGTTAAGAAATCAACTTCAAAATTCTGACAAAGTTGAAAAAAAAATTGATCGTCGAGATGTTGAATCAACTGGAAGACACATTATGTATTTTGATAAAGGAGAGGAAGATTTGTCTGAATTTGATCCTGATTATTGTATTATTCATTTGGATCAAGATATTGCACCTGGTGGTTATGGATGGGTTTTTCCGAAAGGAGAAAATAAAGTAAACATTGGGTTAGGTGTAGAAAAATCGATTTTAGAAAAAAGAAACAAAAGAATGGGAAAAAATGACAATGTATCTTCACTAATTAACGAGTATGTTGCGAGAAACAAAGCGATAAAAAATCCAAGGCTTTCAACAGATCCTGAGGATAAAAATAATGCTACGGGAAATTTTCAAGTTTCAGTGAGGAGACAAAATGATTGTATGGTAGCAAATGGATTCATGTTAGTGGGAGATTCTGCTTGGATGCCAAAACCACTTGATGCTGGAGGAATTGGGCCTGCATTAGTTGCTGGAACAATAATAGGAAAATGTGCGGCAGATGCTATACAGTCTGATGATGTAACCGAAAAAGGATTGTGGAAATACAATAAGGAATTCATAGATGAGTATGGATACAAGACTGCTGGTCTTGAATTATTTAGAAGATTAATTCAGACTCTAACAAATGATCAAATTAGTTATGGAATGAAACACTTTTTGGGCAATCTTGATGTTGAGGCAATTTCAAAAGGTGAACATCCTGACTTTAGTGGACTAGGAAAATTGGAAATGATTATCCGAGGAGCATTAAACAAAAAACTTGCAAATGGTCTTAGATACACTACTCAACAAAACAAATGGCTTACAGAGCACTATTACAATTATCCAGAAACTCCAGATGGATTTTACGAATGGAGTAAGAAATTACACATGGTGTTAGATGAATCTAATGCCAAACTGATTTCCTTCCAAAACTAAGACTTATTTGTAAAAAAAGTTCCAATTAGAATTGAACATTGTTACAAGAAACTAGCTATTTAGATTGGAATAACTCGATTGAGATTCTAAACAAGGCCCAAGAGGCAGGATTATTTGTCCTTATTATTGGTCCAAAAGGAACAGGAAAAACTACCTTAGTAAGAGATTTTGCTAAAAGACAATCAAAAAAACTTGAAACAATTAACTTTAGTCTTAGAACCAGAGAAAGTCATCTTGTTGGAACAAAGACATTGACTGATGGTTCAGTTGGTTTTGATGAAGGAATTTTGATTAGATCAATGAAGGAGGGAAGTATGCTTTATCTTGATGAGATAAACTCTGCAGAGGCTGATGTTTTATTGAGATTAGATGAAGCTCTTGATGACAGACGTCAAATTGTATTAAAGGAATCAAGTGGTGAAGTGATAAATGCAAATAAGGATTGGTTTGTTATCGCTACAATTAATCCATTAACACATGTTGGAACAAAAGAACTCCCGCCGCAGATTATTAGTAGATTTCCTGTTAGAATTAGATTAGAATATCCACCAGAAGAAATTGAATTACAAATTGTTAAAAAATATGTTTCAGGAAAACATGATAAAGAACTTGTTCATGGAATCAAACTTGCAAATAATTTACGCCAAGCAGCAGCTGTTGAAGAATTGTATTATTCTCCAAGTCTAAGAGAAACTATCTCATATGGCAAGATGCTTGACTCAGGGGTTTTACCAAAAGAAGCGGCAAATATTGTTTTTGGAAACGTGTATGCACAGTGGGGAAATGTGGAATACCAAAAAGTTAGCGACATCATTACCTCAATGTTTGGTAATTAGATGCAAACACTAAGCTTACGTCACGACACATTAATTGAAATCGCTACGTTCCTTGTTAGACGCTGGTCAGAGAATGAAAATGTTACGGTAGAATTTTCGGACAAAACTGAAACTAAAACAAGACTAAAGGAGAAAAGGGTGATTCTATCACCTATTGAAAAATACACTGGTGATGATTTTCAAAGATATAGACAATTTCGAGCAGCATTATGGTATGAAGCGATGAGAATAAAATTTTGTAAAAAAATTCTCAGCAATGATCATGCATTTGGTTTTATTCTAAATGCAATTGAAACTAGAAGAATAGAGTTGCTTGGAAGAGAGATTTGGCAAGGAATGGATGAAGAGATTATTGTAAATTATGGATTCCAGTGGAATTATAGGCCCATACTAAACTCTATTTATGGAAAACCAAGAATTGTTGAAGCCTTCTTCCAATACTTTTTGTTTGGAGGAATAAAGGGTGAAGTCCAATCAAGTCACTACGATAAAGTCCAAAAGGCTGTGGAATATGCAAAAAAAATTCTTCAAAAAGCTATTAGCAATAACTATGATACTGAATGGCTTGAAAAACAAATTCCAGAAATAATCAAAATTTTAGACATTGATTCATTAATTACTATACCAATTGCCATCCCAAAAATGAAATTTGGAATGGCAATTACTGAAGAAGAGCTTCTAAAATCACTAATCAAAGTTTCCAAACATCGCGCAGGAGATTTTGGAAAGATTGACCCAAAGTCAGTAATAAGAGGAGAAAATGTATTTGATGAATACAAAGTACTACTTGATGAAAACAAGAAAAATGAAAACAAGGGACTCGGTGTTGAAACAATTGGAGTGCAGATTCCAAAATCAACAAATGTAGATGAAACTATAATCTATGATCTTGATCTAATTAACAATTTAAAAACAAAATTCAAAGATTGGAAATCTGGTTGGAGAGAGCATCACCTCCGTTCAGGAGAAGAATTTGATGAAGAATCATATATTGAAGGGCATGAACCATTTTTCACAGATATTAAAAAGACAATTAAAACAAAAATTGTAATTCTGTTAGATCATTCTTCTAGTATTTCTTCTGATCAACTTGAATACAAAAAAGCGACTCTAGCATTATGTGAAGTTCTTTCCTATCTAAAAATAAAATTTGCGGTTTATGCATTTAGTACTCAAGAACGTTCAGTTGTTTGTTGGCTAATTAAACCAGAAGATACAAAATGGAATAATATTTGTGCAAAGAGACTAACTCAAATTGTTGCAAATGGTAGCACCCCTCTTGCGGAAGTGTATGATAAAATGTATCCAATTATGCAATCAAAAAGACCAGATATTTTTCTAACACTTACAGATGGTGAACCTTCTGATCCTGCTGCGGTACGCTCTATGCTCAAATCATTAAAATCCATAGGAATTAAGATGGTTGCAATTGGATTAGGACCTAACACTATGCGTGCAACAACTATTGCAAATAATCTGAAACATTTAGGATATGAAAGAACTCTTGCAGTAAGTAGATTAAATGATATTCCAAAAAAAGTTCTAAACGTTTTGGGAGAGAGTTAACTCTCATAATTCGTATAAGAACCTCGAAAGTTCTAAATTAAGTAAAAAATCAGATGGTAATATGGATAACATTCTACTTGAGCGCTTTCAACAAGAGATATGGACTAAGGTTCCTCATATGGAAGAGAAAGAAGGCGAAGCAAAGATTGTCAACGTAACGCCGCTGATTGATATTACTGAAGATTTGAAAGAATGTGCAAAAAACGTTTACAACCTGAATCTTGCCGATGCAGATCTCAAAGTTTTCGGAAAGTTTGATTCTAATTTGTTAACAGGCTCGATTAAAGTCAGGCCTGCAGTACACATAATCCATGATGCCATTGTTACAGGGAAACTTGCAAGTGGACAAACAATAATTGAAGCCACTTCAGGGAACTTTGGGATAGCACTTGGTTTGTTATCTAAACTTGGACTAAGTGTAGTTGCGCTTGTCTCAAGAAAACTGCAAGAGGGAGTCTTTGAGGAGTTAAGAAATGAGAATATACGCATCATGGACCTTGATATGGACATCTGTCCTGCTCCAGGAATGAAAGACAATCCAAATCTTTTGGCTGCAAAAGCAACAGCGGCCAATATTCGTTCACAATTATCTGAACTTGGTTTTGATCCTGCCATCTTCGATAGAGAATACTCTAAGATAGAATCGCTTTTAGCTGCCCAAGACATCATTAACTTGGCAAAGTTTCTTGCCAAGATCTACGGTTGTTTCTGTCCAGAACAGTATGACAACGAATTGAACATTGATGTGCATAGAACCGTTACCGCAGCTGAGATAGATCAACAATTACATGAACAAGGAAATTCGTTGGAAGACTTTGAAATTGTCTGTACCTTTGGTACAGGTGGCACGTCTGGTGGCTTGAGCAGATACTTGTCTGAAAAATATGGAAAAAAATCACTGCATGTAGTATTTCCACCTAGTAATCAGGATGTTGCAGGAATTAGGACAAAAGACAAGGCAGCTGGCTTGACATTATATGAACCTGAGAAATATGCTGGACAACATGAAGTAAATTTTGAACAAGCAAAACTTCTTCTAAAGTTTTTTGTAGACAAAGGTCACGACATAGGCGAAAGTAGTGCTCTTGCACTTTATGCGGTGATACAGATGGCAAACTTTGGTGGAGGTGGAAAGTTTGTCGTAATAATTGCTGATGGAATAGATAAGTACAAAAAGAATCTGGAAGAGATGTCTAAGAAGAATCGTCCTCAGGTATCTCTACAAGAAGCTACATCAAACATTGATGACTATGATAAAGTAATCTGGATTCATACCCAGTATACTCCACGCGAAGAAGGGATAGAGGTAATTGCAAGATCTCTTGGCGTTGATAAAAGTAAGATTATTGTTCCAAAGGCAAGAACCGTAGATCAACTATTAGCAACACAACAAATTCCAGAAGAGCTGAGTAAAGATCTGCAAGGATCTAAAGGCAAGTCATTGCTGGTTTGTATGGCTGGAAATACTTCGTTGATGGCTGTAAAAGTACTTGAAAGCAAAGGCATTGTAGCTCAAAGTTTGAATGGTGGAATAGCAGAACTGCCTGAAGCAAAAACCAAACCAATTCCTGAATTGATCAAAGTGGCTACCGAATAAGAGTAATGAAAGTGGTAATTAATGTTGAAGAATTAGTAACAGATGTTCAATGAAGTGTCTTTCTGTTTCACAACCTTTTGCAGACTTAATTGTATCTGGCAAAAAAACAATAGAGCTGAGAAAATGGAATACTAATTTTCGTGGGGAGTTTTTAGTTCATTCGCCATTAAAAATTCGAATAAATGATTGTAAAAGATTAAAATTTTCAAAAAAACTTGTGGTTGGAGCCATTATTGGAAAAGTAGAAATCATTGATGTAAAAAAATACAATTCAAAGTCAGAAGTTAAAGCTGATTTCAAAAAACATCTTGCGTCAACAGATTTTTTTAATAGAAAGTATGGTTTTGTGTTAAAAAATCCAAAATCATTTCGAATTCCAATTCCTTACAAAGGAAAGTTAGGATTTTTTGATGTTAAACTTCCAAAAATCAACATCAAAACAAAAGAATTGACTTCGGATATTATTGATGAAGAGCAAAGGTATCGATTAGTAGGACATCATTAAGAATTCTAAATTAGGATAAAGACTTACTATCTATATATAAAGGACCTCAAAAGGAGACTAGAAATGCCTCAGACTAAACCTATTGTTAGTATTGAAAATGTTGTAGCTTCTGCATCAGTTGATCAAAGAATTGATCTAAATGAGGTTACAGAAAAATTTCCAGACACAGAGTACCATCCTGATCAATTTCCAGGATTGGTTTTTCGATTAAAAACTCCTAGGACTGCAACTTTAATTTTTAGAACTGGAAAAATGGTTTGTACTGGCGCAAAATCTGAGGAAATGGCAATAAAGGCTGTAAGAACCGTAGTACAAAAACTTCGTAAAGGAGGCATCAAAATAAAAAAAGATGCAATAATTGTTGTTCAAAATATTGTTGCCGCCATAAACTTGGGCGGAAAAATTCACCTCGAGCGAGCAGCTAGAGTTTTACCAAGAAGTATGTATGAACCTGAACAGTTTCCTGGTTTAATCCATAGAATGCTTGATCCAAAAACTGTAATTTTGTTATTTGCCTCTGGAAAACTTGTGTGCACAGGCGCAAAAAAAGAGGCAGACGTATATCGCTCTGTTCATAATTTGCATTCACTTCTTGAAGAAAAAGAACTTATGATGTATACTGAGTGAATAGTAAAACTTGTTTAGGGCCAATAGGCCTGACAAGAAAAATCTTTTATTAGATAAGAAAATGAGGACATGGGTGCCCTATGAAAAGAATTGATGCCATGGTTCCTAGCATAAAACGGAATGCAATTGTTCATGCAATACTTAATTCAGGGGCTACCGGGCTAACAATTGCTGAAACCAGAGGAAGGGGTTCAGGAGAGAGGCCCATGGTTGGGGGAGCAAAAGGTACAGCAAGATATGTAGCAGAATACAATAGAACTGATTGTATTACAACAATAGTTGATGATTCTAAAGTTCAGGCAGTTGTTAATGCAATTATGAATGTAGCAAATACTGGAAAACAGGGAGATGGAAAAATCTTTGTTTCAACAGTTTTAGATATTTATGATATAGCTACTAAAACAAAATCTTCTGTATAATCTAATTCTTTATTTAATTTTGAAAATTAAATGTAATTTGCTCTTCTTCGCTTCCATGTTTCATTTTTAATGTATATACTCCACTTTTTTCCCAACCTGGGCCACCTGCAATTGCTAAAGTAGAATATTCTCCACTACTTTTAATCTTGATGTCATCAATCCAAATTAACTCGTTATCTACATTTTCAATTAACAGATTTATTGTATCGCCAAGAGATGTTTTTGATTTACCTGAAATTGAAATAATGTCTTTTTTATTATATGATTTCTGATCTATTTCTAATAATCCTGAACTTTTAATTATAGTATTTGGTCCAACATCTATTCCATTTGTTCCAATAATTACTGCAACAATAATTGCAACTGCAATTGCCCCACCACCAATCATAACCTTAGTATTTGTTTTATCCCTAGGTTTGTGTTCTATGATTAAGGGAGTTTGAAGTTCTGGCACTAATGTCGCAATCTGTTCTTTTTGTGATGAAATTGATGCCGTTGTGGTTTCAGAAGGAGTTTCTACTTCAGGTTCTATTGGTTTATGAATTTCTTGTATTAGTTTTGCAACATAATTTCGCTCATAGTTTGATATTGCCTCATTATTTTCAGCGGCTCTTTTAATTTGCTGGAGGATTTTTTTACTTCCAACCTCTGCATCAAGCAGCTCCTTAACATCTTCTAATATTTCGTCAGACATCTTTGTTAGAATACTTGGATTGCTTTTTAAGAGCTACTGCTAATTTGCGGAAAATCTCATTTACGCTTACATCTACTAGGTTAAGAGTAGCATTTTCTCTTACAATCTGATTCTCAAATTTTTCCTTAAGAGCAAAAGATACTGATGACCAATGAAGAATTCCTTTGAGTTGTTCTTCCATTACTACGTTAGTAGTGGGAAAATTCACTGGAGAGAAGGCTACCCCATCTGCCCATTGCATTGTTGGGATGCCACCGCCTGAGGTTCTGCTTGAAAAAGCAATCTGTTTTGCCCAATCATCAAACTTGTATTCAATAATTTCATGAATTATGAGTTTTTTCCATGGTTCCACCGAAATATCCATCATATCAAGTAATTTTTTAGGTGGTAAATAGTTTTAACGTAATTGACTTTTCTTTGCACGAATGATTACAGTTCTCATATAGTCCTTGGCTGTTGAATCTGAAACACCCATTTGTTTTGCTCGCCGATACAAATCCAGATCCCTTGGGTTGCTTAGATAAAACCTAAGAAGATAATTGAGTCTGTGAGATCTCTTCTCATCGCTTTTCATGTTTTACAAGTTTGAAAATTCACTAAAAAAGACACAGTATAATGACATAACCCTCTGAACAAATACGAAATTACTACTGTAATGGTCTTTATTCATCTTAAAAATGAAATATAAGTAGATTGATAGAACTTGGTGATATGAAGAAAGAATTTGTTGTTCGTAGTATTGATGCTGCACCAGATGGAGCTCCTTATGTCATCATCTCATTATCATCTGCCAAGGAACTTAAAGAAGGCAGTGCTGGTCCTCAATCACCATTTGGTCCCAAAGTAATGGGATTTACAAACATGAATGATATGATGAAAGATCTAAACAAAATGTTTAGTGGAATGGGAGCTATGCCAGGCGGGGTTACTGCAATAAAACTCGATATGCATGAATACAAACAGATGAATATTTCGGTCGGTGATAAAGTCTTTTTAGAACTTACAAAAGCCGAAAGTCTTGGAGTATAATCTAAATTCTAATGTTTGGATCTTCGGCTTTTAATTTTTCCCAATCTGCCAAGAAGTTTTTCAAACCGATATCAGTAAGTTGGTGTTTTAACATTTTTTCTAAAACACTAGGTGGCAAAGTAACAACATCTGCACCAATCTTTGCAGCGTCTACTACATGCATGGGATGTCTAACACTTGCCACAAGAATTTGAGTTCTGAAATTATAGTTTGAGAAAATTTGTTTAATCTCTTTAATCAAAAGCATTCCATCTTTGCCAACGTCATCTAACCTTCCAATAAAAGGGCTGACATACTTTGCACCTGCTTTGGCTGCTAAAATTGCTTGATTTGGTGAGAAAACAAGCGTAATGTTAACTGGAATTCCTTCTGCAGTCAAAGCTTTACATGCTTTAAGACCTTCTGCAGTCATGGGACATTTTACAACAACATTATCACCATACTTGCGAAGTCTGTGACCCTCTTCTAACATCCCTTTAAAGTCTGTTGCAACGACTTCAAGACTTACATCGCCTTTGATAATACGAACAATCTCTTCCATAGTAGTATGAGGATCACCGCCTTCTTTTGATAACAAAGATGGATTTGTTGTGATTCCATCTAGTAATCCCATATCATTATACGCTTTGATTGATTCAAGGTTAGCAGTATCTAGAAAAATTTTCATGATTTTTTACTCCGTAATTCTTTTACCGTCTTTGCTATATTAAAAGATGATATTCCATGTTTTTCTAGCAATAGTGGAATTTCTTTATCCCTGCACGATTCACCAAACATATCTTGCGCACCAATACGCTTGATTGGTACAGGATAACGTTCAGAAACTATTTCTGTAACTGCTGATCCCATACCACCAAAAATGTTATGTTCTTCACAAGTTACAATAGCTCCTGTTTCTCTTGCAGCTTTTTCCAATAATTCTTCATCAATTGGTTTTATTGAAAACATGTCAATGACTCTGCAAGAAATTCCTTCTTTTTTTAGTGATTCAGCAGCTTCAAGTGCCATTTTTACAGTAATTCCACAAGCTACAATAGTGCAATCAGAACCATCATAGAGTGTAATTCCTTTGCCAATTGTAAATTCTTGTGAATCTTGATGAACAATTGGTGTCTTTGAACGAGCCATTCTCATATAAAATGGTCCATATTCTTGTGAAATTATTCTTGTTAGTTTTTTCACTGCAACAGTATCTGCTGGAATTAGAACTTTGAAGTTTGGGATTGCGCGCATAATAGCAATGTCTTCAATTTGCTGATGAGAGCCACCATCTGCCCCAACAGATAAACCACCGTGAGATACAACAAGTTTCACATTTAGCCCTTTTTTGTCTTCTCTTGATGGATATGCTATTGCATTTCTAATTTGATCAACAGCTCTTCCTGGAACAAAAATTGCATATGTACTTGCAAACGAAATTTTTCCGTTTATCGCAAGTCCTGCTGCAACTGAAACTAGGTTTGCTTCGGCAATTCCAACGTTAAAAAATCTATTTGGAAATTCTTTTCCAAATCCAGCTGTCTTTAGTGAATCAGTCGTATCAGCTCCTAAAACAACTACGTTTGGATTTTCTTTACCAATTTCAATGAGAGTTTTTCCATATTCTGTTCTCATGTCTGCCATTTGTGTTTCAACTGTTGTCAAATGTATCCTACCTCCTTTGCCATTTTGATTAATTGATCCTTTTTGTCACCCACTTGATGTAGATCAATCCATTTGTTTACAAGATCAGATCCCCCAAGATCATGTGCAGTTTTTAAAAGAGCTAGTCTTCTTGCTTGCAAAGTAGATTCCCTAAATTGTCTAATTACTCCTCTTACATCATTTTGTCCAATTATTGCACTACCACCAACAAAAGCTCGTGCGCCATCTACAAAACAAGAACCAATATTTTCTAGGGTTACGCCTCCATCAGCCTCAACATATCCTTGGAATTTGTTGTCATTTAGAATTTTCATGACTCTACCCATTTTTTCATGTGTTGATTCTATGTATTTTTGACCAGATTTTCCGGGTACAACTGACATTACAATTAATTGATCAAGTGTTGGTAAAAATCTCAAAGACCAATTAGGAAGTTCAGTGTTTGGATTAATTGCAAGGCCAACACTAACTTTGTTTTGTTTTAGTGTGTCATGGATTTCACCAAAGCTTGATTCATCACAAACTTCTGCATGAACAGTAATAATGTCACTTCCAGATTCCATGTAATCTCTCACATGTTTTACTGGTTCGTTAATCATCAAATGAGTATCAAAAGGAATTATCGTTAATGGTCTTAGCTCACGAATTTTGTTATGATCAAATGTAGTATTTGGAACAAATTTGCCATCCATTACATCAAGATGTACATAATCTGCCCTTCCGCTAACGCAGCGTTTTACTTCATTTGCCAAGTTTGTCATATCTCCAGCAATAATTGATGGGGCAATCATGAACTGACTATCAAGTTCTACATCAATAATTGGAGCAATTGCAGGGTCTGGTGCTAATCCATGCCACTTTGGATTATCCTCCATGTGTTCAACACCTTTACCTTTGATCGTTCTTGCGATAATAATTGATGGAACACCTTTTGTTGAGATGGCTTTTGAAATAGCAATGTTAAGTTGTTCAATTCTATGACCGTCAATCTCAATTACATTCCAACCAAATGCACGCCATTTATCACCTACCTTCCACCTTGATGCATCTCTCCACATTTCCGAAAGATCATCGCCAATTAGCTCTTCATCAAGTGGCATTATTTTTTCAGTGTATGAATCTTGTTGAATGAAATTTCTATCTAATATTGCGGTTAGATTGTCAACTTTGTATTTTGCAGCTGTCATTGCAGCTTCCCAAACTTGACCCTCATCAGATTCTCCATCTCCAATTATTGTAAAGATGCGATGATTTTTTCCATCAATTTTTGCAGCAAGTGCGGCTCCGATAGAAAATGATAGGCCTATTCCTAACGAACCACCACAAAATTCTACCCCAGGACATTTCAAATCAGGATGGCCTTGTAGTCTACTTCCAAACTTTCTCAAAGTTTCAATCTCTGATTCCTCAAAATATCCAGCTACTGCCAAGTTCGAGAACAGTCCTGGAGACGCATGTCCTTTTGATAGAACTAATCTATCACGATCTTCCCAAAGAGGATTTTTTGGATCATAATGCAAAAAGTTGTTAAACAAAACTCCCATTATTTCTGCCATTGAAAATGAGCCGCCCGGGTGTCCGGAGGCTGCAGCTGTTGTTCCTTTGATAACTAATTTTCGTGCTTTTCGCACGTGTTTTTTAATTTGATAATAGTTAAGTTCCATTCGGCTTCTTTCTCTTTAAGAATTAATAAAAATCTACTTCTGAAAATTTTAATCTGATCGAAGAGTAATAGACGTATGGACCTACAAAGCATTGTGCCACTTGTTATTTATGATAATCAGTGTTATCTTTGCACCAAATTTGCGAAAGTTGTAAACTTGCTTGCCAGAGGAAAGCTTTCTCTTGTTGGTCATTATTCATCTCTTGGAGAAAAACTTCGAAACGAAATTTTAGATTCAAGTGCTCTTGAAATGTTTTGGTTTATTGATGGAAAAACAGCTTATGGTGGACGAGCTGCTTTAGGACCGTTGTTTAATGCTATTTTAACCTCAAAAGAAGTTAAAGGAAACACCATAAGTCTTGAAGAGTCTTGTGATACCGAATGTAAAACTGCAAAAGCGGTGTTTATTCGCTCGGCAAGTTTACTTACAAATAGTAAGAAGATAAAATTAGGTCAGCCAACTAAGTAATAGCTGTCATATCCCATTCAGAAAATAATTTTGAGCCACCAAATATTGTGCAAATTCTAGTTGCAAGTTTTTCAATGTTTACATTTGGCTCAGCAGATATCAATAACAAATGCCTGCTTATTGGAAATGGAAAACTTATCAAAACTACATTGTCTCTTCTACATGCTACATAGTTCAGCTTTCCTAATGTTCCTTCATGTTCTGAACGCAATGAGATTTCAATTACTCTATCTATAAAGCGATTGAATTTTTCTTTATCTTTTTCTAGCGGAGAAATTCCAGGTTTGAAACCACCAGCTAATAATTTTCCATGTTCATCTATAATTCCTGCAAAACGAATTCCTTCTTCCTCCATTGCATCTTGACATCGTACTTGATATATTCTGTATTCACTTACTTCTTCTGTCATACCTTTATTTCTTAATTTAAGTAAATAAAGATGAGTCTAGTATAATCTAGATTTACAATAAACTGTATCTAAACACAAAATTATTGAAAAAACTAGTATCCTCTACTGTTTCTGTCAGGTTTATCCACATTTGGATTTCTAAATCCATGTTTTTCCATCATGTGGTTTAAGAATCGTATATCATCTTCAAACTGTTGACCACACACGGAACAGTTAAGCATGTCATTAACAGAAATTTGCTCCTAAAAAATTTATTCAAAAAGATGCCAGCACTGCTGCTTCCCAAGAGCTCTCGCATCTTAGTAACACAACAGCGACATTAGGTTTGACTTCCAAGTTCGGAATGGGATTGGGTCGCACCCTAACGCTATGGCCGGCTTGAGCATGATTTTCACGATGGTATCTATTAACCTAACGCAATTTGCTCTGAATTTTTGTCCAAAGAGGTATAAAGCATATACAAACCGTATATTCTCATGACGCATCGTGTAGCAGTACTTGACAAAGAGTTGTGCCAGCCAAAAAAATGTGGATTAGAATGTATCAAGTACTGTCCAGTGAATAAATCTGGAGCAGATTGTATTATACTAAATGAGGAAATAAAAAAAGCACAAATTGATGAGGATATTTGCAACGGTTGTGGAATTTGTGTAAAGGTTTGTCCTTTTGATGCAATAACAATTGTGAATTTAGCCACAGAGCTTGCAACCGATAAGATTCATCAATATGACCAAAATTCATTTAGACTTTACAGATTACCTACTCCAAAAAAAGGTGAAGTTGTTGGTCTTCTTGGAAGAAATGGAATGGGGAAAAGTACAGTTGTGAATATTCTTTCTGGAAATATTAAACCAAATTTAGGAAATTTTAAAGAACCGCCAGACTGGGATGAAATTCTAAAGTACTATTCTGGAACTGAATTAAAGTCTCATTTTGAAAAAATCAAGGATGGACAGATTAAAGCATCAATAAAACCGCAACAGGTCAACCAAATAGCTGAGGTTTTTAGTGGAACGGCAATGGAGTTGCTTGAAAAGTATGATGAAAGAGGGGTTTCAGGTCAATTAATCAAAGAATTAGGATTGGAAAACTCGATGGAGCATGGTTTGAAAGAGCTTAGTGGTGGGGAGCTACAACGATTAGCAGTTGCAGTTGCAGTTTCTAAAGATGCTGATTTTTACTTTTTTGATGAACCATCATCATATAATGATGTTTTTCAAAGATCAAGAGTTGCAAAAACAATTCAAAACCTTACAAAAATTGGAAAAACAGTAATGGTTGTAGAACATGATTTAACATTTCTTGATTATCTTAGTGATTACATTGAGGTGTTGTATGGTGAACCTGCGGCATATGGTATTGTGTCAAGTGTTCTTTCAACTAAAGTTGGAATAAACGTCTTTTTAGATGGCTACTTGCCAACCGAGAATGTTAGATTTAGAGATAAAAAATTCACATTTGATGCTTCGTCAACATCAGAGGAATTCTTTGAAGGAAGTGATGTGATTTCTTATCCTGCACTTGAAAAAAAATATCCGACGTTTTCTGTATCGATAGAACCTGGTAGAGTACGAAAAGGAGAGGTTGTTGGCATTATTGGTGCAAATGCATTAGGAAAAACTACAATGATGAAAATGATAGCAGGTGTAGAAAAACCTGACTCTGGTGAGATAGATAAGAAAGTAAGGATTGCCTACAAACCACAATATCTTCAAAATGATGTTGATGTTGACGTAGTTTCAGTATTGAGCAAAGCAAATGGTAATCAGATTGAAGGAAGTCAAGAAGAAGAGCAGATTATAGATCCTCTCAAAATAAAAAAACTTTACAATAAATCAATCAAAAATTTGTCAGGTGGTGAATTGCAAAAAGTAGCTGTGGTTTCATGTCTATTACAAAAGGTTGACCTTTATGCTCTTGATGAGCCTTCAGCATTTTTAGATGTCGAAGATAGAATTACAGTTGCCAAGTTTCTTCAAAAATTTGTTCGGTCTTATGGAAAATCGGCAATTGTAATTGATCACGATTTACAATTAATGGATTTGATTTCAGATAAAATCGTGATTTTTGAAGGAACTTCAGGTATTGAAGGGCATGCTACATCGCCTCTGTCAAAATCAGAAGCTATGAACAGATTCTTAAAATCACTTGATATTTCATTTAGACGAGATGAAAAAAGTCTAAGACCACGAGTCAACAAACTTGAAAGCAGGTTAGACAAACAGCAAAAAGCGTCAGGAAATTTCTATTACATAAAGTAAAGATGTCTGAAAATATCGCTAGGCAAAGAAGAAGTAAGTTTTGGTATATTCTTCCAATATTTCTTAGCATAATTGGAGGAGTTATAGCTTATTTTGCAATAAGGCAAGATGATCCTTCAAAAGCAAAGAATTGTTTGTGGCTTGGAATAATATTATTCGCTAGTTATGTTGCATATTATTTTGTTTTTTCATTAATGATAGATATGTTTAAGTTTTCATAAGATGGCATCAGATTTTGAACAATACGTTGTGATTGTAGCAATAATTGTGGCTGTCGCTATCTTTGTAGGAAGCAGAATTTTTATGGCTTTTAGAAAATAATGATTTGGATTGGCAAACGAATCACCCAAAAATCTTGTTCCAAAATTTTTTGATAATACAGCAAGTACATATGACAAAATTGCTGCATGGTGCACATTTAGAAAGGACAAATATTGGAAAAATGAGATTATTAATCATATTTTTAGTGGAAGAATGATTTTAGATTTAGCCTGTGGGACTGGGATATTAACTAGAAAAATTGCAGAAAAATTTCCAAATTCAGAAATAATTGGAATAGACATTACTGAAAGTTATCTTGAATTAGCAAAGAAAAACTCAACCTCATATAACAATATTACATACATTCTCCAAGATGCAGAAAATCTAAATCTTGATTTAAAATTTGACTGTATTACTTCATCATATATTCCAAAATATTGTGATGCAAAAATTCTAGTAAAAAGATGTATAGAACATCTTAATCCAAGAGGGAAAATTATATTCCATGACTTTACTTATCCAAAAAATATTGTTCATAGAAAACTATGGGATTTTTATTTTGTAATACTCAATTTTATTGCGCTGTTTATTCCAAGTTGGAAAGAAGCCTTTGATAAACTTCCAAAATTAATTAGAGCTAGTACTTGGGTAAGCAGCTATACCGATGAGATGAAAAAAAATGGGCTTAAAGTAGAACAATATTCCCTTACTTGTGATTCTTCAGTAATAATAATAGGAACAAACACACTAGTAAAATCTTAAAATAAAGAAGATTGCGGTTCCACCAATCACACCAATTGAAATTACTTTTAGAATGATTTCTTTTTTGAAAATTAAAGAAACATCGCCATAACTTCTTTTTAGCTCTTTGTATCGTCTAGAATTAATTATCAGAACATAAGTTACAATTGCAGATACGACAGATACAATTAATGCTTCAATTGAAATTGAATTAGTTTGTATTGCTGAGCCTGCAAAAACGGGCAATACCCCCCATGAAATTACAGTTGAGAGGTTGTTGTGGAATTTTCCTTTAAATAATTCTAAATTATACGCAAAAAGAAAAAACCCTTCTGCAATTCCAATTGGAAACAAAAGTGGAGAGTCTAAAAATGCATAGTATAACCCAAGTGTAAATGCAATCCCTAAAGCAATCATGGCAACAAACCAAAGTTTTCTTTTTGGCAGATTCCCCCAAGGTTTTGTTTTACCCCCAACAGCATCAAGGCAATGTGCTGCTACTCCAACTGAAAGAAAATACACAATACAAATTGCTGCAAGTCTATCTAACTCAAAGTAGCCAGAAAGAGATCCCCACGCAGCAAAAGATGTCACGATGCAAGTATATGGTAAAAATAAAATTCCAACACTTATCCTAAAGTTTCTCGAACCAAATTTTGGAACAAACCATTCAGAGAGTCTATCAGTTTGCACAATAATTTATGAAAATCGTTGCTTATATGATATCCAGTTTTGTATATTCAAGAAAATATATTATGTAATGGCAAAAAATGAATCTAATTTATGAAGCGTTATCAAAAATTTATTAAAAAAGGAATTAATGAACCCCTTTCTAAGGTTCCATTTCATAGTAAGGCTCCAATTAAGCGATTATCCATGTTAAGTAAAAAATTAATTCCAAAATCTAGTACGCATATTGCAGTTCATTTTGTAAATTCAAAGAAAAAAATTCCTGAATATAGTATTCTTCATAAACATGGATATGATGAAATTAATCTAATTTTATCGGAAAAAGGAAAATTAACATATGAAATTCAATTGGATGATGAAGTTTACAAAGTATCCTCTCCTTCTACAGTATTCATTCCAAAGAGAGTAAAACACAAAGCTAGAGTAATTTCTGGCAAAGGAATTTTTGTATGCATTATTCTCAAATAATTACCAGAATTGACAAAAATGCTAAAACGTGCACTTGAAGGAGTTCTGACAGACCAAGAAAGTGAAGAATTATTCTCAGCTTTTGATCAAGTTGGAGACATCATAATAATTAGAATTCCAGATTCATTACTTTCAAAGAAAAAAATGATTGGGGAGACATTACTTGATAAAGTTTCTACAGCAAAGTCAGTTTTTTATCAATCCTCTGATGTTAGTGGGGATTTTAGGACAAGATCATTGGAATTACTTGCAGGTCAAAACAAAACAGAAACTGAATACAAAGAATTTGGTTGTAGATTTTTTGTAGATGTTGAAAAAGCCTTTTTTTCACCAAGATTATCAACAGAACGCCAAAGAATTGCATGCACTGTTAAAGATGATGAAGTGATAATCAACATGTTTGGTGGCGTGGGCATGTTTTCAATTCTTGCTGCTAAGAGCAAAAAATGCACTGTATACAATATTGACATTAATCCAATTGCCTCACAATTATGTGAAAAAAATATTTCAATAAACAAACTTGCTGGTAAAGTTATATCCCTTAATGGAGATGCAGCTCAAATAGTAAATGATCAGTTAAAAGAAAAGGGCGATAGAACCTTGATGCTACTTCCTGAAAGATCAGACGAGTTTTTAGAATCTGCAATACTTGCGACAAAAAATGGAGGAATAATTCATTATTATTCGCATATTCATGCAGATAAAAAACAAGATGCACCAAAACTTTCAGAAGAGCATTATCTGAAAGTCACAAATGTAAAATCTGAAATACTTGGTTCAAAAATTGTTAGAGCTGTAGGTCCAAGATATTATCAAACAGTTGTTGATGTGAAAATCACAAAATAATTACTTTTCATCATCAAACGTAATTGAAGATGGAGTAGGTTTTGTTGTTGCCATGGTATAACCAATCCAAGCTACTACACCTAAAAGTCCACCAGCTATCATTAGAACGGATAATTGTAAAACTACGCCGCTCCATTCAGATAGCATTAGAAGATATGCGTAAACGAAAAATGCGGTAATACACAAAATGAAAATTATAATTCCCATTCCTTTTCGTTTATCCATTGCGCTACAAGTTTTATGTTAGTTATTTATTTTTTTGAATTATGGATTTAGTTCAATTGCCATCAGGTAGGCGTCTTCACCATCACGATAATACGATTTTAAACGTTGTTTGTTGATAAATCCCATTTTTTCATACAATCTCACAGCATCGCTATTGCTACATCTGACTTCTAGATAGAGCTCGTCACATTTCTTTGACTTTACTCCATTGATTGCTTCTTCAACAAGAACTCGGCCAATTCCTTTTCTTCTATGTTCATCTAAAACAGCAACTGACACAACGTGTCCTTTTTTTACAAATCCTAATTTTTTAAAATTAGAAAACCCATATTCTGTTTTGCACATAATATAACCAACAAGTTTTCCTTGAATTTCACCTACAATAAAGGCCTCAGGTAGCTCTGCTAACAGGCTTTCATAGAAATAATCAGAATAATGCTCTGGTAATGTCTTTAAATTAATCTCCATTACAGGAATAAGATCACCCAATTCTGCCCTTCTTACTGCGCATTGGCCAATCTCTCGAAGAATTACTTGCACAAAAAAAGGTGATATAAACAAATATTTAATTTTGAGCATGTGTTTTTGAATAAAAATTAGCCATTGGATGAACTTTTTAACCGCAAAGTCAATTAATGGAAAAAATTCATTGTCAAAATAACTGTGAGCGAACCAACCCAAGAAGAGGTAATTTCTGTTGTTTCTTCTATTTTTGATGTAAGTGCTATTGGACGATCCCTAGATTCTATTCATTTTAAGATTGAAGATAATGAATTCAAAACAAAATTTGTTGAATTGGCACAAAAACTGGAGAGACATGATCTTGTTTGCCATATAGAGAATCTTTTAGATGGCAGATATGTCATAGTTAGGAAACTTCCTCAAAGAAAAAAAGGCTGGTTACATTCTACAGCTTGGATTCCCAGAATTTTGTTTGCAGTAGTTATAGGATTCGTTATGGTTGATGGTTATTTTAGAACAGAAGTTGCCAATAACGTGGTTCACATTGGTGATCCTTTAGAAATGGCAGGAATTTACACATTATCACTTCTTGGAATTTTAGGAATACATGAATCTGGTCATTTAGCTGCTGCAAGACTGCACAAATTAAAAACAACCTGGCCATATTTTATTCCGGGAATTCCAGTATACGGTATACCTACATTTGGTGCATTTATTCAAGCAAGGGGACTCACAGTTAATAGAGAAATTTTATTCGATGTTGCAATTGCAGGACCAATTGCAGGTTTGGTAATAGCAATTATCGTTTCCATATTTGCTGCATATACAGCTCCTGTAATCGATGCGGAGGTTATGGAACAACTACCAGAAGAAACAAGATTAACTGATTGGGGCAGAGGTGAACCACTTTTGATGACAGCAACTCTTGCAATGTTTGGAAAAGGAGATGATGGACAAGTAGTTTTAATGACACCGCTTTTGTTTGCAGCTTGGTTTGGATTTTTAATCACATTCATAAATTTGCTTCCAGCATGGCAACTTGATGGTGGACATATGGCAAGAACAATACTTGGTGAAAAATTACACGGATATGCAACTTATGGAAGCATAGCCGTACTTGTATTACTTGGATATTGGTTTATGGGGATGTTAATTTTATTGTTAATGTCTAGAAGCCCAGCTGCACGTCCACTAGACGATGTTTCGCCACTTTCAAGAAATAGAAAATTATTGTTTATTCTTATAGTTGTACTCGCAATTTTGTGCGCACCACTACCAACTACTTTATCTTAAAAGTAAACGTGCACCATCAGAAATAACTTCTACTTTTTGTCTAATACCTTGAGTTTTGAGAATGTAGTCCATTGCTCGTTTTGTGCTACTTAATGAAATCATGTTTAATCTTTTGGCATAAAGCTCTGGAAGGATTGAAACCAGTGCAATTTGAAATTTCTTTTGTATTTCTGTTAAAAACAAAAGATCTTCCATTCCATCAATATACTTTGTAGGGTTTTGTAATCTTCCAACACTTAATCTTCCTTCTATAAATTGTTCAATTGCTTTAGAACCAATACCGTTTTTGCATTCTGCTAGTAGCACAGCAAGACCATCTTTTTTTATTGATCCACTGCAATTCCACAAAGAAGATAACGATCTTGCAAGTGTGTCATTACTTGAATCTTTTCCAGTACTAATCACCATTGTTTTATGTTCTCCAACATCTTTAGTACCAAAGTCTTCTAGTGTTTTAGAAAGTGAAACTGTAGAGGATGGGTGTCCAATTGTTAAATCTACTATTCCTTTAGAGCTTGCCACAATCTCTATTCCTTGAATTTCAAAATTATTTACGAATTTTTTTGCCTCCTCCATACTTTCTCCGGTGTGGCCAGGAGATGGAAGATTGTCTTTTCGTTTAGCATATGCAGATAACATGTTATCTTTGCCAAATTTTTTGATTAATCGTGTGGCAATTGTTTCAAATCCAAACAGGCCATCAAACTCCATTTCTCCTAAAAATACCAGATTTGCATTAGAAATCTCAGAATCCTCAAATTCTGAAATTGTGCTTCCCTCTGGAAGTTTATGCTTTATTTGATTAAGGACTCGCTTTTCTGCAAATATTTGTGGAAATGGTTTTGATTTTTGTTCGCATATCATATACAGTGTAGAGAGAACTTTTTGAACTGCCTTTGAATCATGTAATACAACAATTTCACTTGGTTTTGAAAGATCTAGGGCAGCAAGTTTTTCTTGAATAGCTCCATCCTCAAGCATCTTACCGTCAGAATCAATATTTTGTTCAAGATTTTCTGCTTTTATGTCAAGAACTACGTTCGTGACTCCATAATCTAACCATATTTCGGGCATAGTTTAATCAAAATACAAACCAAAATAAATCCAGTTTAGTAAATTTTGACATGGAGTTTGTGAAAGAGTTTTCAACCTTTTTGCACGAAAAGGGTGCTATCAAATTTGGTGATTTTACACTCTCAAGTGGAAAGAAGAGCTCTTACTATATCGATTTAAGAATAGTTCCTAGTTTTCCCCACCAATTTAGAAAAATGATAAAACATCTTCAAAATGAGATTTCTGAAAATATAGGTCTTGATAATTTTGATTATTTGGTATCTGTTCCAACCAGTGGACTTGTTATTGCTTCTGCTTTAGCTACAGAAACAGTAAAACCGTTAATCTATGTAAGAAACAAACCCAAAGGTTATGGAACTTCAAAATCAATTGAAGGGTATTTTGAATCAGGAAAAAAAGCTTTGATGATTGATGATGTTGCTACAACTGGGGGTTCTGTGATTAGTGCATTAAAATCGCTAAAAGATGCAGGAATTGTAATTACTGATGCTTTTGTTATTGTCAATAGAATGGAAGGTGCAGATAAGGCCTTGGAATCTGAAGGGGTTAAAATGCATGATTTGACCAACATTTTGGAAATTACGAATTCACTTCATGAACAAAATTTGATTTCAGATGCCGTATTAAACAGCGTCAAAAAGCAAATTGGTTAAGTTTCGGCAGCTCAGTCAAATGCCTTTACATCATTTATCAGATATAACTCTGATTCTTCATCGCAGCCAAGTAAATTAGGCATGACTCATTTTAAAAGTAATTGAATTTGATGGGCCCGAAGGGCTTCGATCCCTTGGCTCACCGGTTATGAGCCGGTTACTCTACCAAGCTGAGTTACGGGCCCCACGCAAAAAGGTTCCATACTCAGTATAAAATGTTATAGAGATTAACAGTAACCTTCGTAACAGCTATCAAGTAACATGTTTTGTGCAGAGATTGAAACATCCGCAACTTGAGTTAGTATTTCCGCATCGGTAGAAGATTTTTCTAAAATATTTCTCCAAGCTGCTGTGTGTCTAATGTCAGCTTCTGTGTGTAATTGAAAATATTCTGTAGATTCAGCACTTGAAATTCCATAAAATTGTGCCAATCCATCTAACTTTATCTGACTAATCTTTGGAATTTCTTGTTCAAATGCGTACATTGCACACGCGCCACTTTCATAGGTATTCATTAAAGAGAGAAGTTTAGAGAGGGCCTGTTTTGTTTTTTCCCGTCCTTCGTATTTTATTAATTCTTCTTCGGAAATCCCAAGTGCTCCAGCAAATTTAATCCAAGATCTAACATGAGATAATTCTTCTTCTTGATTGTGTACTAGCTCATTAACAACAGAATTTGGAGCTTGTTCAATTATTGGTGTCATAAATGATGGAACAGCTTTGACAAGTTGAAAATATTCTTTTGAATAACCAGCTAGTGATTCTAATTTTAGCTTTCCATCTGACCACATTTCGTAAAATGGATGCTTTAACAAACTTCTTTCTTCAATCATGTCATCAATTTTTTTAATCAAAGAATTCATGAGTCTGGTCTAAATCAGCCAATAAAAAAATCTTTGTGGTGAAAACGATTTTAAGGACAAAATAACCCGATGCAAACGGGCTCCAGTGGTGTAGACCGGTCAAGCATACCGCCCTTTCAAGGCGGTGATCTCGGGTTCAAAATCTTAAAAGATGAAATTCCCGACTGGAGCACCAAGATTTAATTACTTTTGATTAAGAGTTTTCACTAGAATAGTTTGGACAGAAAAAATATCGAAACTAATCCTCTTATTGAGACCTATGGAAAATATATTAAAAAAATTGATAAAGCTTTAGAGTTAGAACTAGGACTTTATTCAGAATCTGAATTCATTGAGCCTCTCAAGTATTCGCTGCAAGGAGGCAAAAGAATTAGACCTATAATTTTGATTCTTGCCGCTGAAAGTGTTGGCGAGGTTGATGATAACACTTATTCTGTAGCTTGTGCAGTTGAGTTTTTGCATACAGAATCTGTAATTCATGATGATATCATTGATGAGGAAATCTTGAGAAGGCGAAAGGATCCTTTTCACATAAAATATGGTTATAATACTGCAATTCTTACAGGTGATTTTGTTTTAGGATTAATTCTAAACATTTCATCAAGATTAAACAATCCTCGAATTACAAAAGACTTGGCTACAACTGCTATGCTAATGAGTGAAGGCGAAATTATTGAAGGCAGGCTTGAAGCAAGTGAAGATGTTACATTTGATGACTATCTCAAAGTAATAGAATACAAAACATCTACTGCGTTTGAGGTTGCAGCCAGACTTGGAGCAATTATTAGTGGTGGAACAGAAGAACAAATTGAAGCATTAACAGACTATGGAAAAAATATTGGGATTGCGTATCAGATTAAAGATGATCTTATTGATTGGAAAAATGAAGACAAGTTATTCAATTTGTTAATCAAAAAAAGTAACGACCCAAGGATTGTTTTTGATAAAATGGAAGAGTTGTTAAAAGATTATTCTTTAAAAGCAAAAAATGGTTTAAGAAAAATTCAAGATAACGATGCAAAATTACATCTAGAAGAATTGATTAAATTTACTATGTTAAGGGGAAGCGCTTAACGATAGCGCAGGCGCAGCAGTCTGTGCAAATTGTATAATTGGATCTGGATACACACCCAAGGTCACCATAAAAATTATTGAGAAGATCATTACAGCAATTACAGATTTTGGTTCTGAAACTCTTTTTTCTGTCTCACCTTCAAAGTACATCTTTCGAATAATCCAACCATAGTAAGCTAGTGAAAGAGCGCTGTTTAGTACGCCAGCTATTGCTAACCATGGAGTCCATGCAGCTAACGGTCCTGCATCAAGTGCAGCACCAAATAACATCAACTTACTCCAAAATCCATTTAGTGGCGGAACACCAGCTAATGCAAGAAGTGAAATTACTAATCCTAACGCTGTGATTGGCATTTTTCTTCCTAATCCCTTTATCTTATCAAGATGAGATGAGGCAAGAACTGTAACAATTCCTGCAACTGCAATGAATGCAGAGCCCTTCATCACAGCATGGTTCATTATGTGAAACAATGATGCTTGAAGACCAATATCTGAAAAGGGTGCAATTGAAAGACCAATCAAAATGTAACCAGCATGACCAATACTAGAATATGCAAGAATTCTGGCAAGATTCTTTTGCATGATTGCAGCTACATTTCCAATCGTCATCGTCATTACTGCAATTATTCCAAGAGCTAGTGTCCAGTCAAGGTTAAGGGCAACAGTTCCAAGAATTATTACTCTAATTGCTGCTGCAAATCCTGCCTTTTTTGTTCCTGCTGCCAAAAGTGCACTAATTGTTGGTGGCGCTCCTTCGTAAGTGTCTGGGAGCCACATATGGAATGGAACAAGTCCCATCTTAAATCCAAATCCTGCAATAAACAAACCAACTGACAACAATGCCAAGGGCATCATTGAAGAATCAAGTGCTGCATATCCATGAATAACTTCACCTATGTTAGTTGAACCTGTAAGACCATAAGCTATTGATATACCGTAAATAATGATTGCAGACGCTAATGCACCAAACAAAAAGTACTTGAGAGCAGCTTCGTTTGAACTTGGATCTTTTTTCATAAATCCTGCAAGAACGTATGTTGGAATACTCATCAGTTCCCATGCAACAATAAGCATTACAAGGTCAGTCGAATATGCAATAAGGACCATACCAATTGTAGACAATAGAATTAAGGAATAGTAGACTGCTGGATGGTTTTTGTTTCTCATGTAGTTGAAAGAGCCAACAGTTGTGAAGATTGCAACAATTAGCATTGCAATTGCAAAGAATCCACCAAAAGTATCGTCGACTAAAACATCTTCTGAAAATAGAACAGACGGTATAATGTTTTCACTGGCAAATTGATATGCAACATAACCAATTGAGGCAATTAGTGCACCAAATGCAATAGCTGCATAGAAAGAGTTTGAGCCAGTCTCTTTTCTTGCAATACTAATTATAGGAAGAATAATTCCTACCGTTCCAAGTATTGCAACTAAAACAATTGGAGTTGATGTAAATTCGATCATTTTCTCATCACCTTAGATCAACAATATCAGGACCACAAAGAGAATTCCTGCTCCAAATACGAATAGATATGATTGTGCAACACCTGTTTGAGTTCCCTGAACGACTTTAGCGCTCCATGCAGTTGCCCTTTCAAGCCCTAGGTTCATTCCAAGATCAATCACCATTCTCTCAAAGTACCTGAATACCCCTCTTGCAATCCACAGGGGAGCTGACACAAAGCACCAATAGATTAATGCATTGAGGTACCATCTGTTCAGAAAAAATTTATGAATTGCATAAAAGAGAAGATTGGAGTTTACAAACTTGACTGGATCAACCCACCGTGCAATGTAGAATATGTATCCTAAACCAAATCCAACTGCAAATGCTACAATTGATGCACCAAGTGCAACTGGATTAAGTCCTGCCAAAACACCAGGTAATCCAGAATCTTCAACAGCATGTTGAACTGTATGAATTCCAAATGAATGTTCAAGGTATTCTGAAAACAATTCATGTATTCCTTCCTCTGCTGAAAATCCAATTATTCCAATTCCGATTGTAAGAGCTGCTAAAATTCCGTAAGGTGCCCACATTGATATAGGAGCTTCATGGATGTGATTTCCTTCTGATTCCATCTTTTCAATGTGTTTGCTCTTTGGTCCAAAGAACACCATTCCAATCATCCTAGTTGTGTAAAATGCAGTAATTACTGCAGTTAGAACTGCAATAATGAAGATTGGTATTGCCCATGTATTTCCAGATTCATAAACTGCTGCAAAGATTGCATCCTTACTCCAGAAACCTGTTGTAATAAATGGCGCTCCCATTAATGCAAGACCTGCAGCCCACATAAACGCATACGTCTTTCGCAAATTCTTTCGTAATCCACCCATATCTGTCATAAATCGCGAGCCAACAACATGCAGCAACGATCCTGCTGCCATGAATAATGATGCTTTGAACATTGCGTGTGAAATCAAATGGAAAAATCCTGCAGTGTAACCATCAACAAATTGTTCTGAAAGTCCTGCAACACCAAGTGCCATCATCATGTAACCAATTTGTGAACCAGTAGAATAAGCAAGAACCTTTTTGATTTCTGGATTAACCATTCCTTGTGTTGCCAATAGTAATGCGGTAATCGCACCAACCCAAGCAATTACTTCAAAGAATTGGTTTACCATTATTCCAGCAGCTGCTAATGCAAAGAATAGTGGTCCAAGTCTTGCTACCAAAAAGACCCCAGCCTTGACCATTGTTGCTGCGTGAATTAAGGCTGAAACTGCTGTTGGGCCAGTCATGGCCTCAAGCAGCCACTCATTTAGAGGAAATTGGGCAGATTTTCCAACAGCTCCTCCAAATAGTAAAACTCCTGCAGGCACCAGAAGACCAGCAGCTGACATGTTAACAGCCCAAGTAGTATCACCGATTAGTTCTTTGAGACCAAATGTACCTGCAAATGCAAAAATCAAAAACATTCCAGCAAGCATCATGACATCTCCGACCTTTGTCATGATGAATGCCTTCATACCTGCATGAGTTGGTGAATAATATTCCGAAATTCCAAGAGCTGAGTATCCTTCTTTGCCAACATGGTGTTGAGCTTTATCGCGATACCAGAAACCAATCAATGCGTAAGATGCAAGACCTACGCCTTCCCATCCAAAGAAGATTTGAAGTAAGTTATCTGAAAGAACAATTAGTTGCATTGAACCAATAAAAAACATCATCCAGAACCAAAAACGTACAATGTCTTTGTCACCTTTCATGTAACCTGTACTGTATACCATAATCAAGAAAGAGATCCAACCAACAACATTTGCCATAATTACTGCAAGTGGATCAGCTAAAACACCAGCTTTCAAACCAATTGTATCAATCCATGAAATTTGATCATGAATTTCATGTCCTTCAAGTGCTTCAGGAAGCATTGAAGCTGCAAACAATGCACTTAACAAAGACATGCCAACTGCAAAGTATCCTGTTGTTTTCTTTGATCCCTTTCCAATTCCTGGTGCTACAAGTGCTGCAATAAATGGAACGACCCAAACTGCCCAAGCAGCAATGCTTCCAATATCAAATCCCATGGCTTCAGTAGTCATTAACTAGACACCTAACACTCCATTCATGTAGGGAATAATTTTTTCAAAGAAAATGTCTGGATAAATTCCAAGAACAATTGTAAATCCCGCAAGCACCATCATAGGAGCTGTCATGTACCAGCTACCATCTTTTACGTTGTCAAGATTTTCTGGAAGTTTTCCAAAGAAGACTCGCTTTAGCATCCAGAGAATGTAAGCCATTGTTAGGGCAGTTGCCAAAAGTCCGAGTCCAAACAACACCATTCTTAGTGTAGAGCCTTCCTCTAGAGCGGTTTCAAGAGCACCATAAAACAAGGTCCATTCACCCATAAAACCACTAGTTGGAGGTACACCCATGATTGTGAGGGCTCCTATTACTGCACAAGTTGCAGTAATTGGCATCTTGCTTGCAAGACCGCCAAGTTTTTGGATGCTTCGTGTACCAACATTTACGATAAGAATTCCTGCCATCATGAAGAGGAGACCTTTTCCAAGACCGTGAGTTACATACATCATCTCAGCTCCTGAAAGTCCTAAAACTGAAAACGAACCAATGCCAAACAAGATGTAACCCATCTGGCTAATACTTGAATATGCAAACAATCGCTTAATGTCGTCTTGCATCAAGGCCATTGCTCCACCATAAATCATTGTAGAAACTCCCCAGATTTGCAACCAAATTGAAAGATCAGCATACTGCATTGGCAAAAATTCAACAATTAATCTAAAAATTCCATATGCACCAATTCCGATCATAGCTGGAGATAAAAGTGCACTAATTGGTGTAGGAGCAGCAGCGTGTGCGTAGGGCAACCAAATGTGGAACAAAAATGCTGCAAGTTTTACGCCAAGACCAATTACAATTGCAACTGCAGCAAGTAAAACTAGATCTTCCGGAATTTCAGACTCTTTAATGTCTACAAAATCAAAACTTCCAACACTCAAACCAATTGTCAAAAATCCTAAAAGAAGAATTACTGCACCAACATGTGTCCAGAAAAAGAACAATAGAGCAATTCTTCTTCTTGGTCCTGCACCCCAGAATGCTATCAAAAAGAATGAAGGAATCAACATTACTTCAAAAAATATGTAAAACTCGATCAGGTTTGTTGCAAGAACTGTTCCAAGCATTCCCATTGAAAATGCTAAGAACAATGCAAAGTACAGACCAGATTGTTTGTTGATGAATTGTTGTAGAGATGTTGTTGATATTACGCTTGTTTGCCCTGAACTTGATTCAATTTGATGATGTTGTTCTTCATATTGCTCTTTAAAGTGGTGTATCATGTACGGTTTTGAATAAAGTACAAGAATTGTACAAAGTACATAGATGATTATTGCAAATGGTGACGCAAGTCCATCTATCAAAAATCCAAACTCGCCAAATAGGTTTGTCCATGGATAATGCTCCTCGTAAGTTCCCTCAAGTGAGGCTAGAATTACCAAAATTGTGCAATAGAGTAAAACTCCAAAAGTGAACCAGGTTGCTACGTTTGGTCCTGATTTTCTGCCAATAATGTAGGCTACAGGTGAAAGCAATAGCGGTATGAAAACTGCCTGTAATAGAGCGTATTCCATTATCCTTTCAAGCTCCTAAAGTCTGCGATGTCTACATTATGGTACATTCTATATGCAACAATTATCAAAGCAAGACCTACTGCAACTTCTGCAGCAGCAATTGCAATTGAAAATAGTGCAAGAGTTTGCCCCCCACTATGTGGTAAAAATCTTGCAAATGCAACAAGATTAAGATTTGCGGCATTGATAATTATTTCAACGGCAAAAAGCATTCTAATTGCGTTACGTTTAACTGATAAACCATAGATGCCAATTCCTAATAATGCAACAGAGACAATAACAAAATCAATCAGCTCGTTGCTCATTTTCTACATCCTCCCTTCTTGCAAGAACAAGTGCTCCAGTAACTGAACCAGCTAAGATGAGTGCCATCAAAATTAATGCTGGCCAATAATAAGTTAGAAAGTCTTCACCAATCTCTCTAAAATCTACCGGTGGTTCATCAGTAGTAATCGATTTTATTCCAGAATCAATTATTATAGAACCAATCGCAACCATGAAAATTAACATTAATCCAATTCCAGCCCACTTGCGTTTCCTGTCTTCAATTTTTTTGAAGATTAATTCTCTTCTTACTAGCATGACAGTAAACAAGATCAATACTGCAATAGAACCTACGTAAACTGCTAGTTGGAATAGTGCAACAAATGGAGAGTCTAATAAGAAAAAGAATCCTGCAACTCCAGCAAGTGTTCCCATTAACGCAATTGAACCATAGATTAATGAACGAAGTTCAAGTGCTGCAATTGCTGAAGCAATTGTTAAAACAGATAATGCTAAAAATGCCGCATCAGCCATGAGTTGCACCACGGTCGTCGATTCGTATCTCGGCGTCCTGTTGGACGTCTGGCTTTACTTGAAGTTGGGCGGGTGTGTAAATCAAACCCTCCTTTGTATACGAGGACAATTCATAGTCATTTGTCATGTATAAGGCATAGAAGGGACAAGCGTCTACACAAAGTCCGCAAAAAACACATTTACCATAATCAATTTGAGGCATGATAGCTTTCTTATTTTGCTTCCATTCTTCTGGAACCTTTACCATTGCAATTGCTTCAGCAACACCTTCACATGCAATGGCACAAAGCTGGCATCCAGTACATTTATCATGAAACAACATGTGTCGTCCTTTGTAACCCGCAATTCCTACACCAGTAGTTGGATCAAACTGGTAACCATCTCCAACAAACTTTAGTTTTTGTTCGGGATATCGGAGGGTAAATCGTTTTAATGCTAAGTGTTTTATTCCAGAATTTAATGCTTTGATAATTCCACTTGCAGTACCCAATTACATCAGACCTCCTGGACCAATTACTCCGGAATAAAGCAATCCTAGAGCAATAAAGATGTTAACAAATGCGAGTCCAATTAATTTGAGCCATCCTAGGTCTAGTAAAAGATCGATTCGAATTCTTGGAAATACTCCCCTTGGTAACAGAATGAAGAAAATTACTGCAGC
>Ga0299906_10000097_pt1 | contig 82317 bp, 75 predicted proteins | sample RVTome_14_FD_200259 | JGI IMG/M metagenome (GOLD analysis project Ga0299906, IMG submission 200259) | Soil microbial communities from uranium-contaminated site in the Upper Colorado River Basin, Wyoming, United States - RVT145D125 (version 2) ...
TGGCGTCGCAGCAGCCAGACGGCCATGCCGTGGGCACGGTCCGACTCCTGCTCATTGTGGAGGCAGAAGTGGAGCTCCATGAGATCGAGGAAGGTCACGCTGCCTTCCAGCGGCTGGTTCACGCTCTGCCAGAGGTCCCGGACCTCCGGGACCCGCTCGATGAGCCAGTTCACGAGGCTGACCGCCTCGGGGGCGGGGCCCTCGCCGCTGGTCGCGTAGAGCAGCTTGGCGACGTCCAACACGGTCGGTTCGTAATCGCCGGACATACCTCTCCTTTCCCCGCCTTCGCGGGCGGGCGGGCGCGCTTTGGCGTCAACCGCGACGCGCCGCCGTGATGAGAATCTGGGCCGGCACGGGCTTTTCCGTGCCGGCCTTGACTGCATCACGGAGGGTGGACGGACGAAAACTGTCCTGGTTGTCCGTGCTTCCTAGCCAAGTGGCCACGCAGACGGTCCCATCACGATCTCCTTTCCCGGACATTGCCGGCCGCGCTGGGTTGCGGTCCAATCGTGCCGGTTCGAGACAAGGATACGGCGATGGTTCGACCGGGCGGTCGGTTTTTCGGTAGGATCTGCCCGAATCGCGGGGACCTGTGCTATGCTCCCCGAGGTCAAGCGATCCAGGCGGCTGCCCGGCTCGGCAGGGTGGAGTACCTGAGCCTCCGCATGAGAGCGGACGGGGTGTTCGCGAACGCGCTCCACGTGACCGGCCGCAGCGAGCAGGCCCTGAAGGTCTTCGCTCGCGCGAAGTCCGTGCGGTCGGCGGCTCCGGTGGAGCGAGCGTCGCTCGCCCTCCGACTCGCCCGCTTCCACGCGGATCGCCACGAATGGGACGACGCTCTGCGTGAAGCGGACTTCGCGGAGCGACACTTTTCCCTTCATCCGCCCAGGCCTGCCGTGGACGGCCGTTCTCACGCGACTGCCCTTGTGTATCGGTCGACCGTGTTGAAGGACGCTTATGCGGCCGGTGTCTCACTTCCTGGGATTGTGGATCCGGTCTCGGAAGCTGAGGCGGGTTACCTGAAAGCGCTCGCGGAGTGTACGGAAGGTACGCCCAAGACGGCTCTGATGGCCTTGATCAACCACAATTCACTGGCCGTGCTGATCTGGTGGCAGACTCCGAAGGGCCGGCACCGAATCAAGCCCGGTAAGGTCGTGGCCACCATGAAAACTGTCTGCCGGAGTCTGGCTCACCAGAAGTACGGTCGGAAGAGCGTGCCCCACGCTTATGCACGATGGGTCATGGCGATCGCGATCGCGGAGAGATTCGGCTGGCTGAACCGAGCGGCCGAGGAGCGACTCCAGAATGCGCTGGGAGATCTCTTGGAGCTCGGCGCCATCGAGGACGCCGCCCGACTTTGCCTCGACATGTGCTACCTGTACTACCGGGAGAGCCGGTGGGACGACATGGCGATCGTCACCGCCACCGTCCTGGAACACGTCCAGGCGCGCGGCCTCCCGAAGAGCTGGTACGAGGCGCTCTTGCTGTGGCAGGTGGCGATCGAGAAGGGAGAGACCGAAAAGGTCTTCATCGACGTCTTCGAGAAGATCCGCGGCTTTCGTATCCGGGTGCCCAGGCTCGCCGTCCCGAGCGGGGACGTCCACGTGCCGCGTCAGCGTTATGGGGATCGGGAGGACACCGGAGGGCTTTGAGCCCTCAGGAGGGAGACGGCAGTCCCACCCAGCAACAGGACGAGGACGGCAACGCCCCAGCCGCTGAGCGCGGGCACGTCGAGCGCGTTGACGACTCCCTCGATAGCCCCGGCGTCGCAGGCGTCGCCTTCGGGACGCGTGAAGCCGCGCTGGTCCGTATCCTCGCAGTACGTGGCAAGGGCGGCGTCGAGGGCGGGGCTCTGCGGCATGAGGCCGTGCGTCAGCGTGGGGCCGCCGTAGCGGCCGAGGGGGAGCAGGCCGAGGTCGGCGGCGGCGTGGTCGGTGCTCAGGATGCTGAACTTGAAGCAGTGGTCCACGACGTCGGGGCCGCCGACGTTGCCGCCGCGGGTATTGGGGAAGAGCCCTCGGCAGTTGCCCTCGATGATGGAGTTCTGAACGTACATGGGTTGGTGTTCGTTGAGAATGGCGTCGCCGAAAGGCGCTTCGTTGTCGGCGATGGTCGAGTGGGAGATGAGGACAGTGCCACCGCCTCTGCGGAAGAGCCCGCCGCCCTGGAAGCGAGCTCGATTCCCGCTCAGCGTAGAGTTGACGATCGTGACGTTGTTCTCGCGGGACGCTCCGGAATGAAAATAACCGCCGCCAGCGGTTTCACTAACGTTGCCGCTGATGGTCGTTCGCAGGAAGGTCATGGAAGAGGCCTCGCCGGCGATCCCCCCGCCCTCGTACTTGCAGTAGCAGTCGGTGATCGTACTATCGTCGAACGTCACGTCGCTCTCGAGCATCCGCACGCACCCTCCCCGGAGGCTGACCCCCGAATCGCGCACCTGCCGCCCGCCCGTGATTTCCACATTCGAGAACGTCACCCGGCTGAAGGCGATCTGGAAGACGCGATCGTCGGTCGTCATCCGGATCACGCTCGGTCCGGCCGGGTCGCCGACGACATCCAGTCCGCCGATGACGTCGAGATCGCCGGCCATCGCCGCGTCCTCGTCGTCGACCTGGGTGAGCGTCAGCAGGTACACCCCTGCCGGAAGCTCGATGCGGTCGGTTCCCGGGGAGGCGTTGGCGGCGATCACGGCCTCCCGCAGGGCGCAGTCGTCCGCCGTGCAGGGGCCGTTGTCGTCGTCGGTGCGGGTAACGACGAAGGTCGCCGCAGCGGCCCCCGGGGGGCTCCCGGCGAGGGCCAGGAGCCCCAGGAAGCAGGCAGCGAGGATGCACGCTGATCTCGATAAGCCCCTCATCGCTTACCCATCCTACACGCTCAGGGCTGGGCTGAGGACCACAGCGAGACGTCGCCCGACTCGAACCCGTCGGCGAAGATGATCTCGCCGCAGGGCCCGATGAGCGGATCGCCGCGGCGATTCTGCGCCAGGTCGAAGCCCAGCACCTCCTCGCCGTCGCTCACGCCGTCGCAGTCGCTGTCGGCGCCCAGCGGATTGGTGCCGATCAGGTCCTCCCAGCCGTCGATGAGCGCGTCGCCGTCCGAGTCGACGTTGGGGTAGGCGTAGCCGATCACCGTGGCCAGCCCCGGCTGCTCCACGTAGCCCGCGGCCACCATGGCGGCCAGCTCGCTGTCGGGGAAGACCGCGTAGTCGTCGCGCTCGTGGTTGAACATGCGGTAGACCTTCACCGTGCCCGGCGGCGGCGTACACCCCGGCTCGCCTTCGCACGACTCGAAGATGTAGCCTTCGATGCCGTCCAGGTCGTAGCCCACGCCGTTGGCGTCCACGACGTCGTTCTTGAAGTACGCCACTCCTTGGATCGTCGTGGTGTAGGAGAAGTCGCGGTGGGGCACCGGCTCGATGCCGGGGTCGCAGGCGGCGAAGATGTCGGGGTCGTAGCGCAGGCGGTAGAGCGGCACCAGCGGCGGCGCGCCCGGGAACGGCGGCTTGTTGGTCGTAAAGACAAAGATCGATGCCCCGGGCTCGGGGTCGAAGCACGGCGAGACGGTACACGGTGCGTGGGGGAATGACGGGTGCCCGGGAACCGGAGGACCGATCGGATCGATCGGATCGTCCACCTCGAAGACGAACGCCGAGGCGATCGACGGCACCGTAGTGTACACGTGGGTCTCGGCCTTGACAGAATCGGGGTTGCCGGGGTCGGCGCTCACGCCAAAGAAGCTGAGGAATGCCGTGAGCCGGTTCGGCAAGGGCTGGCCGCCGGCCTCGCCGAGGGTGAGGCGCATGGCCGCCTCGGCGTCGGGGTAGCCGAAGCCGACCTCGTTGCTGTGATTGTCGGCCTGTGAGGCTGTGGTCGTGACGATGGCGTAAATGGCGTCACGGCTCAGCCACGGGTCGGTCGAGCGCAGGTTGGCCACCAGGGCGGTGACGTGAGGGGCCGCCATGCTGGTGCCCCGGCAGGGCCCGTAGCCCGGAGCTGAGGGCAGGAAGGTGTCGCCACACTCGATCGTCTCGTTGTGATTGAAGCCGACGTAGGTCGTCGAGAGCACGTCGCGGGCCGGCGCGCCCAGGTCCTGCTCGGGACCGAAGTTCGAGCCGCACTCAGCCTGGTTGGCGAATGGGGGGCAGTTGGGGAACTCGTCCCAGAAGGCAGCGATGGGCCGGCCGTCGGCACCCACCCCGGCCCATTCGAGCCCGCCCACGGCGATCACCTTGGAATCGTTCGCGGGCATTTCGATAGAGGTCCGGGCGTTGCCCGAAGACGCCACGAGCACGATGTCGCGGTCAGAGGCCAATCGGAGGGCCGTGCAGAGAAACCTCTGGTCGCCTACAACACAAGGCGAATCGACGAGGCCAAGACTCATGTTCACCACCTGGACGCCGTCTTCTTTCGCCCGGACGAGAGCATCGGCCACCGTCACCGTGCTGCCGTTGACGCCACCGGCGCCCTCGAACACGAGCGCCTGGACGCTGCAATGCCGGCAGCCCCCGGCCACAGTATCGAAGCCGTCGTTCGTCCTGGCCGCAATAGTGCCGGTGACGTGGCTCCCATGCCCGGCGGTCATGCGTGTGTAGCCGTCTTCGGGGTCAAGCTCGTCCGCCGAACAGTTGGCGAAGGCGATGTCACGATCGAGGTGAACGCGACCCGGGCCCAGTGTCGGGCTACCCTGGGCGTCGACGCCGTTGAGCATCAGGTCTTCATGGGTTGTCTGGAGGCCACGGTCGATGATGGCCACGGTAGCGTGCCCGCCGTCCCCCAGGCAAGCGGCCTCGGCGAAGCGGAGCAGGTGATAGCCCCACTGGCCGCCGTCCGGAGGCGACGCCGGAGTGCCCAGCAGCCCGTCGTCGGGCAGGGCCGCCTTGGTCGGCGGCGCCGCGGCGTGGAGCCGCACCCTCTTGTTCCTCTCGAGGAATTCGACATGCCTGTTGCGGGCCTGCCCCCTCATCACTCCGTCCAGGTCCGCCTCCGAGCCAAATCCCAGGACGACGTAGCGCTGCAGCCTCGCTTCATCGGAGTCCTCGTCCTGGGCGATGCGCAGGCGCTGACGTCCGCGGGCGCGGCGGGTGATCGCCAGGCGCGCCCGCTGGGGATTGCCCTCCGCGAGACCGCCGGGGATCGGGCCGATGCCGGCATTGATGGCGTCGACGACTTCCTCGGGGCTCGGCGCCCCTCGCGACTCGGGCGCCAGGAGCACGATGAGCTCGCGCAGGTCGTCGTCGGTCTCGGGTGGCTGGGCCAGGGACGACGGGATGACCAGGGCGAGCCCGAGAGTCGCCACCAAGATGTAGGAACTTTTTCCGGACATGGGCTTTCCTCCTTCTCCGGGCGCACGGCATGCGCGCCTCGATTCCGCGGTCTTCTATTACCTGGACCCGGTGTATGCCCTGCTGCTTGTTCGCCCGATTGATGGAGCAAAGTGCGTGCCAACTACGGCCAGGCCGCGGCCGTCCATGGGCACGGGCGTCGCGGGCCGCGGCGGCCTCCCGGTTTCGGGCACGCAGGCACGGAATTCGGGCACGCAGGCACGGAATTCGTAGGCGCTTCGGGACGTCCGGAGACGGAAGTGGAGAGGATCCGCGAGGGTGGGCGGTTCGGCAGTCTCAAGAGTGAGACTCCGCCAGTCTCAATTTTGAGAAAAGGCGAGGCGCTCCTGCTGTGGCAGGTGGCGATCGAGAAGGGAGAGACCGCGAAGGTCTTCGTCGACGTCTTCGAGAAGATCCGCGGCTTTCGTATCCGCGTGCCCAGGCACGCCGTCCCGAGCGGGGACGTCCACGTGCCGCGTCAGCGTTATGGGGATCGGGAGGACACCGGAGGGCTTTGAGCTGCCACGGGGCGCCTGTTGAGACGTCGACATACGGCTGGCGCGATCTTTTCCCAAGGCGCCTGCCATAACTATCGACGTCTCGGAAACTGCACAACTATCTGAAAATAGACGTCTTACGTGTAGGTCAGGCTGCGCCTGACGATTCTGCCACGGATCGCGTGAATCGGCAGGCGGAGCCTGCCCTACACGGAGCTCCGCTTGTTGCGCAGAGCAAGGATATCACCGTTCGCGAGCGAAGCGAGCTAAGTTCGGATCTACAGCCGCCGCAAAGCCCACCACCCCGCGAGCGCCAGCCCCAGCCCGAGGGCCACCACTCCGAACCACGAAAGTGCCGGGACGTCCGTGGCCGGCGCGAACCGCGCCCGATAGATGACCTGGAACCCGGGGAATTCCAGATCCTGGGCCCAGACGAACACGTCCTGGTCGTCGGCGTTGCTCTCGACGCCGTCCACGAAGTGGCCTTCGGCGGTGTCCGCCACGCCCAGGATGCGCCGCACGGGAGCGTCGCCTTGCTTGACGAAGACGGCATCGAAAAACGGGAAGTCCTCGGTCCTGCCGATGAAGGTCAGGAGATTGCCCGCGCCCCTCGGCTCGACCGCCGAAACCAGGGTCGCGCCCTCCGCGGTCAGCTCGCCGGGGAGCACGACGGGCTCGAACTCGCCGTCCTGGAAGGCGAAGATGCCGACGCCGCCCAGGAAGGTCGCCTCGAAGACGAATCGGCCTCCCAGGTTCGCGAAAATTCCAAAGTCCTGGCCGAAGTTGCCCTGACCTGGCAGGGGCACCGGCGTTTGAGAGTCCGCGACGATGGTGATGCCTTCTCCTTCCCGCCAGCGGTAGATGCCGACGTTGGCGTCGGTCCGGGCGTGAAAGTAGACGTCGGAGCCCACGAAGATCGGCCGGTCCAGGATCGTGACGGGTTCCGTCTGGCCGGGCAAGACCGTCGACCTGTCGGCGACGATGAACGGGGGGTCGCCGTTGAAGAGCTTCACGACCACCACCTGTTTGGCGGTCGACGGAAATAGGGTGGGATCCGCGACCACTCCCAGCTCGTTCGCGTCCAAGGACGAGAAGCTTTGAATGTGGCTGTCGCCGAGCGGCATACCGGTCTCGAGCAGGGGAAGACTTATGGAGCCCTGATGGAACGCGTAGATTCCCGCTTGACCAGTAAGCGAGCTCACGTCCCCGGCGCCAAGGAAGACAAGCCGATCTCCCGCACAGTCCGGCTTCACGACGAGCTGAAACGTATTGGTCGAGCCCGGTACCGGTGTCGTGCGGTTCGCGATCACCGCCAGTCCCTGCGGTGTCGCGGCGTAGAGACCGATGAGGGCACCCTCTTCGAACGCCGAGAAAAACACGTCGCCCAGACACGATTCGGGGCGACTGTCAACAAAGAAGGTGCCCGATACGCCCGGCGGCAGCATGGTGTTGTCGGTGATCTTCTCGAGCGGGATGGTGCCCGGCGCGATCGCGACCGCACTCCCGAGAAGGAACGCGAGGGTTGTCAGTTCCATTGGCCCGTACCTCCGCTCTCGAATCCGTCCTTGAAGATCGTTGCGCAGAAGTCGAGCGTCCCAAGGGCGTTCGGTCTGCCCCAGCCGTGGAGATTGTCCTTGCCCGACGCGCCGAGGTCGACCGCCGATGCCCGGAGGGCCGCGTAGCCTAGCTCCACGTCGCTGACGTCTCCGTCAGGTTCCGCTTGATCGTGTTCCATCCGGAGACGTCGTCAGTGTACCCGTTCCCGTCGTCGTCCAGGTCGTTGCCCGGAATCTCTCCCGGATTCACGAACAGGCGGCCGGCGAGCTCGGGATGGCCGAGCCTGATGCCGCTGTCGGTCGCCGCGACGACCACATCCTCCGATCCCTGCGTGAACTGCACCCACGCTTCCGGGAGGTCCAGGTCGACGTCGGAGGGCTGGTCGAGGTGCCACTGGTTGCCGTTGACGAAGTGCGGATCGTCGGGGCTGAAGACCGCCGTGAAGCTCCCGCCGAGGTAGTTGGGGGTCATGTCCACGGTGGTTCGCGTGTTCCAGAGCCGCTCCATGAGGTCGCGGGTCGCCCGGACGGTCGGCCGGCCTTTGACGAGGTAGAGGCCGAGGGGGCTTGTCCGCGTCACCTGGTCCGCGCCCGAGAACCTTGCGAGCTGCTCGATCTCTTCGTCGCTCATCTCAAGGTGGAAGCGTACTATGACTTCGCCGAGCTTGAACGTCTCGCCCGTCCTGATCTGGGGCGGCGCGGAGGCATTCCGGACCTGGAAGAGGTGAGGCACGCCCGGAAGCCGGCTCGCGGCTTCGGGCGGCAGGCCTACGACGTTTCTGGGCTGGGCCACGGCGGCGGCGGAGCAGGCGGCGAGGAGCACGAGGCCCAAGATCAACGAGCGATAGCAATACGTGGCGGTCGTTGAGCATGTCATGGCGGGTCCCCTTCTGGTGTGGATAGCGTTATCCGACCCTTGGGGTCGGTGTTGCTCTTGCCTGAGCACTCGCTGTAGGGGAGGATCACAAGGCTGTCAAGTAGGTGGCAAGGGCGGCGTCGAGGGCGGGGCTGTGCGGCATGAGGCCGTGCGTCAGCGTGGGGCGTGCCGCGTCAGCGTTATGGGGACCGCGCGGACACTGGCGGACTTTGAGCTGCCACGGGGCGCCTGCTGAGACGTCGACATACGGCTGGCGCGATCTTTTCCCGAGGCGCCTGCCATAACTATCGACGTCTCGGAAATTGCACAACCTGCTGATCGCCTCGTCGCCCGTTTCCAGGCCCAGCGCCGCCAACAGGTACGCCACGAAGAACCGCCCGTAGACGCACCGCTCCGGCATGTGGGCGGCGGCATCGAGGAAGCGGCCGCGGGCGCCCTCGTAGTCGCCGCGGCGCGCCGCGGCGATCCCCTGGTGGACGCGCAGCTCCGCCAGGTGCCCCGGGCTTGGATGGCTCTCCAGGAACCGGAGCAAGGCCTGCTCGGCCACCAGCAGCCGCTCGCCCGGCGCCCGCTCCCAGCCCGTCGCGGAGCCGACCCACGCCCCCATCATCAGCTCGAGCGCCCGTACCTCGGGATCGCCGCTGCCCCGCCAGAGGCCATGAAGTGCCTTCCGTGCCTGTTCCAAGACCTCCCGCGTGATCTGACGAGCCACGAGCCCCTCGCGCAGCAAGACGAGAGCCGCGGCGATGCCAGTAGAGTGTCGGAAGTGCTCCAGTACCGGGGTCGCCTCCGCGGCCAGCGCCACAACCTCCTTGAAGCGGCCCTGCTCGATGCGTACCATGGCCAGCTCGAGCGCTGCCATGGCGGCATAGCCCGGCTGGTCAACGCTCTTGAATCCGGATCGTGCCTTCTCGAGCTCGATCGACGCCGTTTCGAGATCACCACGGCCGACACAAATGAGCGCTTCTATCCAATGGAGGTGTTGGCATATGAAGCGGTCAGCAAGAGCATGGCAGAGTGCCTTCGCCGATACCAGATGCGACTCTGCTTCCGCCGGCTCGTTGGCCAGAGCATGACTCGTCGCCAGGTTGCCATAAACCGCAAGCATCAACCGAGGTTCATTCTGATTCTCAAGAACAGCCCGTGCAGCGTGGAGATCACGAATTGATTCCTTCAGCCGATTCATATAGCCAGCGATTGCCGATCGCTGAATCAGGCATTGCGCCAGAAGACGCGCCGGCTTGCCATCGCTGCAGATACTGATGGCGTGGTCAAGAAGCCTCTCAGCCTCCAGATGGTGCCCTTGAAGTAACCGAAGTGTCGACCTGTGGAACGTCATCTCCGCCTCGATCCAGATCTCCCTGTAATCGACGCTCTGCCATCCCTTTAAAGCGGCATTCAGAACTTGCTCCGCATCTGGGAATCGGCTCGCCACGATGCATGCGTTTCCGAGCCGCGCCACCCCCAACACCTCAAGCCCGGCGGCCTCGGCGCCCAGGTGCTCCGCGTTGGCCCGCAGGTGGACGAGCGCCAGCTCCATCACCTCCACGCCGCGACCCGGTCCGGCCTGACGTCGCCTGAGTAGATACTCAGTACCTCCTGAAGATACTTCGCCGAGCTCGGGACGTCAAGGTTCTTGCCGAATTCGACGACGGCGGCGTTTCAACCCCCGGATCCCGGCGCCGAAGCGGTCTTCCGCAGCGCCGCTTTCTCCGCCGACGACAAAAAGGCGATCTCGAGCGCGTTGGCCTGGGCCCGGCGGATCTGCTCGCGGCTCAGGCCGGCCTTGGGCGCCGCCACCTCGTACTCGTAGCGCAGGTCGATGCCGCTGATCGTCGGGTCGTCGGTGTTGATCGTGGCCAGCACGCCGCGGGCGAGCTGCGACGCCAGGGGGTGGGCGGCGTAGCCGGCGATCGTGCTCGTCTGGACGTTCGAGGTCAGGTTGGCCTCGACGCCGATGCGGTGCTCGACCAGGTAGTCGAGCAGCGCCGGGTCCTCGCCGGCGCGCACGGCGTGGCCGATGCGCGTGGCCCCCAGGTCGCGGATCGCCGACCACACGCTCTCCGGCCCCGCCGCCTCGCCGGCGTGGACCGTCACCGCCAGCCCGGCGTCGCGGGCGCGGGCGAAGTGCTCGGTGAAGAGGGCCGCCGGGAACCTGGCCTCGTCCCCCGCCAGGTCGAGGGCCGTCAGCCGGTCCGCCTGGCTGAGCAGGGCGTCGAGCTCGCGAAAGGCCACCTCGACGCCGTAGTGACGGCTGAGGATGCCGATCACCTTGGCGGGGACGCCGGCGTCGCGCGCGCCCGCCTCGACGCCGTCGGCGACCGCCTCGACCACCGCCGCCGGATCGAGGCCGTGGGCCTCGGCCATGAACCAGGGGCTGAAGCGCAGCTCGACGTAGTCGAGGCCTTCGCGGGCCGCGTCCTCGACGTTCTCGTAGGCCACGCGGCGGCAGGCGTCGGGATCGGCGAGCACCGCGCTGAGCCACCTGAACTTGGCGATGAACGACATCAGGTCCGGCTCGCTCTCGGTCACCTGCACGTGCGGGCGCAGCCCTTCGACGTCCCAGGCCGGCAGCCCGATGCCGTGCCGGCGCCCGAGGTCGAGCACCGTCTCCAGGCGCACGCAGCCGTCGAGGTGGCGGTGGAGGTCGATGAACGGAAGATCGGGGTCGATCATCGAGCCGGAGGCGGACATTCGGCGATTCTCCGGGCCGCGTCCGGAGCTGTCAAGCCCGGTCGATCGGAAACGCCGTCACCTCCGCCAGGCTGCCGGCGCCGGCCGCCAGCATTGCCAGCCGGTCGACGCCGAGGGCCACGCCGGCGCAGTCGGGCAGCCCCGCCGCGAGGGCCGCCAGCAGCCGCTCGTCGATCGGCACCTGCGGCAGGCCGCGGGCGCGGCGCGCCGCCAGGTCGTCCAGAAAACGCCGGCGCTGCTCGCCGGCGTCGGCGAGCTCGTGGAAGCCGTTGGCCAGCTCCACCCCTTCCACGTAGACCTCGAAGCGCTCCGCCACCGGCGGATCGCCCTGGCGGATGCGCGCCAGGGCCGCCTGCGAGGCCGGGAAGTCGAGGACGAACGACGGCCGCCCGCGCCCCAGTCGCGGCTCGACGACGTGGCTGAGCAGGAGGTGGAGCCAGCCGTCGCGGTCGAGCTCGCCGGCGACGTCGACGCCGTGCCCTGCCGCCGCCGCGCGCAGGCGCTCGACGCCGTCGCGGTGCGCCTCGACGCCGACGTGACGGGCGAAGAGCTCGGCGTAAGTGACGCGCTCGGCGGCCGGAGTGCCCAGGACCGCGGCGAGCAGCGCGTCGACCTCGTCGAGCAGGGCGTGATGGTCCCAGCCGGGACGGTACCACTCCAGGATCGTGAGCTCGGGGTTGTGCAGCCGTCCCGCCTCGCCCTGGCGGAACGCCTTGGCGAGCTCGTAGATCGGCCCGCTGCCGGCGGCCACCAGGCGCTTCATGGCGAATTCCGGTGAGGTCCGGAGATAAAGCTCGCGCTCGCCGCCGTCGACGCGGAAGCTCGTCAGGTGCGGATCGGTGACGGCGGCGGCCGAGAGCACCGGCGTCTCCACCTCGAGCACGCCGCGCTCGGCGAAGAAGGCGCGGATCTCGGCGAGCAGCACCGCCCGGCGGGCCAGGGCCTCTCGGCTCGCGGCGGGACGCCAGTCGCCGGGCCGGTCCTCGCCGGCCGGCTCACTCCTTGGCCCGCGAGACATACTCGCCGGAGCGGGTGTCGACCTTCAGCAGGTCGCCGATGCTGATGAACAGCGGCACGCGGATGACCGCGCCGGTCTCCAGCGTCGCCGCCTTCGAGCCGCCCGACGACGTGTCGCCCTTGAGGCCGGGATCGGTCTCAGCGACCGTCAGGCTCACGAAGTTGGGCGGCGTGACGGAGATCGGCCGGTTGTTCCACAGGGTCACGGCGCAGGTGTCCTGCTCCTTGATCCACTTCACGGCGTCGCCCATGGCCGCCTCGCTGACCGCGTGCTGCTCGTAGGAGCCGGGGTCCATGAAGTGCCACGCTTCGGCGTCGCCGTAGAGGTATTGCATCATCGTCTCGTGGACGTCGGCGGCCTCGATCGTCTCGCCCGACTTGAAGGTCTTCTCGAGCACGCGTCCGGTCAGCAGGTTGCGCAGCTTGACGCGGTTGAACGCCTGCCCCTTGCCCGGCTTGACCATCTCGTTCTCGACGATGGAGCAGGGGTCGCCGTCGAGGATCACCTTGAGCCCGGGCTTGAATTGATTGGTGCTATAGGTTCCCATTCGTTTCCTCGCACTGTAACGTGTCCCGCCATGATAGCGCGAACCACGGCGCGAGTGGGGCCGCTGTGGCAACGCCGCCTGGGCGAGGCGGTGGCCAGCGTCGGCGAGCTGCTCGACCTGCTCGGCCTCGAAGCGGCGAGCGTCGGCGCCGACGGGAGAAGCGACTTCCCGCTACGGGTGCCGCGCTCCTTCGTCGCCCGCATGCGCCCCGGCGACCCGCGCGACCCGCTGCTCGCCCAGGTGCTGCCGGTGGCGGCGGAGCGCCGGGCGCCGCCCGGCTTCACCCGCGATCCGCTCGCCGAGGCCGCGGCCTCGCCGGCGCCGGGCCTGCTGCACAAATACCGCGGACGCGCCCTGCTCGTTCTCACCGGGGCCTGCGGCGTCCACTGCCGATACTGCTTCCGGCGCCACTTCCCTTATGCCGAGCACCGCGACCGCGACGCGCGCGCCGCCCTCGCCTACGTCGCCGCCGAGCCGTCGATCGAGGAGGTGATCGTCAGCGGCGGCGACCCGCTGGCGCTCGCCGACGAGCGGCTGGCCGCCCTCGCCGAGGCGATCGCCGCCATCCCCCACGTGCGCCGCCTGCGCCTCCACACCCGCATGCCGATCGTGCTCCCCGAGCGCGTGGACGACGCCTTGACGGCCTGGCTCGCGGCCAGTCCCCTGCAAAAAGTCGTGGTCGTCCACGCCAACCACCCGCAGGAGATCGACGGCGAGGTCGCCGGCGCGCTGCGGCGCCTCGGCGCCACCGGCGCCACGCTGCTCAACCAGGCGGTGCTGCTCGCCGGCGTCAACGACGCGGCGGCGACGCAGCGCGAGCTCGGCGAGACGCTCTTCGCCGCCGGCGTGCTGCCCTACTATCTGCACCTGCTCGACCGCGTCGCCGGCGCCGCTCATTTCGCGGTGGACGAGGCCGCGGCGCGGCGGATCATGGCCGAGCTCACGGCGTCGACGCCGGGTTATCTGGTGCCCCGCCTGGTGCGCGAGGTCCCCGGAGCGCCGGCGAAAGTGCCGGTAGACCTTCGCCTCGGCTCGCGCCGTCGCGGCTTGCATTGAAGGGGCCGATCCGGGTATACTCCGAGACCGGCCCTGAGTGGTCTCCGCCTTACGGCCAAAGATCAGCCCCGGAACAACCAGCATCGGCATCGACCCGGCGCACGGTCGAGATGTGCCCAGGTTTTCCTGCCCTGCCCCAGGAGCGCGACGTCCTCAGGAGCACGACGTGATGACCCTTTTCGACGCCATCGAGAATGGCGATCTGCGAACGTTGAGAAAGCTGATGCGCTCGGGGATCGACCTCGAGCAGGTGGACGAAGCCTCCGGGGCGGCGCCGCTCGCCCTCGCCGCCGAGGGCGGACGCCTCGACGCCGTCCGCATCCTGCTGCGCTCCGGAGTCGATCCGGATTGGGGAGGCGCGACCACGCCGCTCGAGGCCGCGGTGCTCGAAGGGCGCCTGGAGGTGGCCGAGGCCCTGGTCGAAGCCGGCGCCGACGTCAACCGTCCGGTGGCCGCCGGCTTCACGCCCCTGATCACCGCCGCCTCCACCGGCCATCTCGACCTGGTGCGCCTGCTCCTCGAGGCGGGCGCCAACCCGGGGGTCCTCGCCGACGAGGGCGAGTCGGCCCTGTCGCTGGCCGAGAAGAAAGGGTACCGGGAGGTCGTCGAGGCTCTCCAGCGAGCCGCCGGCAACGGCTACCGGCCCGGCTGGCCGCGCAACCTCTTCGCGGTGCTCGAGGGCCGCGACGTCGAGACCCTGAAGAAGCTGCTCGACGGCGACGACGGCGGGGACGGCGGGCCTCCCGACCTGCTGGCGACCGACCGGGACGGCCTGACGCCGCTCGCCGTGGCCGCCGGGCTCGGACACGTGACGTTGGTGCGGACGCTGATCGCGGCCGGTGCCGGGGTGGACGACGGCGGTTCCCGGACGCCTCTCTTCTGCGCCGCCGGCAGCCGCCACGCCCCGGTGCTGCGGGCGCTGATCGAAGCCGGCGCCGCCGTCGACGCTGCGAGCGGCGAGGAGGCGCTGACGCCGCTCATGGCGGCGGCCGCCCGCGGCAACGTGGAGGCCGTACGCCTCTTGCTGGAGGCCGGCGCCGACGTCAAGGCGCTCGACGCCGGCGGCCACGACGCGCTGTGGCACGCCGCCCACGCCTGCCAGGAGCAGGCCTTCACGCAGCTCCTTCCGCACGTGAAGGTCGACGACCGCAAGGCCGCGATGAGCGAGCTCGCCGCCCACGTGGAGGCCCGGCGGCGGCTGGCCACGGGGGCCGCGGAGCTCGTCGACCGCATCCACGCCGGCGACTTCGCCGGCGCCAAGCAGTGGCTCGCGAGCGATGCGATCGACCCGGACGGCTTCGACGAGGAGGGGCGCACCGCCCTGATGCTCGCCGCGCGCCACGGCCGGCGCGACCTCCTGCGCATGCTGATCGCGGCCGGCGCCAGCTTCGAGCTGCGCGACGACGTCGAGGGCTTCACCGCCCTGATCCACGCCCTCCACGGCGAGGATTCCGAAGCCCACCTCACGGTGTCGCTGCTGGCGGCGGCGGCGGCCGACCCCAACCGGGCGTCGGCCGACGGGCGCACGCCCCTGATGCACGCCATCGACCGCTTCCTGCGGCTGGACGAGGAGGAGGTGCGGACCTTTCGGGCGCTGGCCGAGCCGCTGCTCCACACCGGCGCCGACGTCGAGGCCGTCGACGCCGAGGGCCGCACGGCCTGGCAACGCGTCGAGGACCGCCTCATGCAGGAAGACCTCCCCCCTCTCGAGCGCCGCAAGCTCTCGCGGGTGCGCCGCGTGCTCGAGGAGAACGGCGCTCGGGCCAGCCGGAGCGGCCAGCTCGACCTGATGACCGCCGTGGCCGAGGGCCAGACGGGCCGCCTCGAGGAACTGCTCGCCGAGACCGATCCGGCCGAGCTCGCGGCGCTGCCGCTGCTGAGCGTGGCGGCGGCCTACGACCACTGGGACATCGTCAGCCACCTGGTCGGCGCCGGCTTCGACGTCAACACCCCCAATCAGAAAGGCGACACGATCCTCGTGCAGGCGGCGGCCAAGGGCATCCTGCCGATCGTCGAGCAGCTCGTGGCGATCGGCGCCGACCCGGCGCTGAAGAACCACGACGGCGACACCGCGGCCAAGCTCGCCGCCGCCGCCGGTCACGGCGAGGTCGCCGATTTCCTCAAGAAGCTGCCCAAGAAGGCGGCGGCCGACGACGCGTAGCGGCGGCCGGATCCGGTCCTTTCGGACCGGAGGGCAGGCACGGGGGCCTGCCCCTACGTCTCGTCCGGGATTTCCGGCGTAGGGGGCCCCGTGCCCGCCCTCTCCGGTTACCTACGGCTCGCGGGCCACCGGATAGAGGCCCCAGCGGTCGTCGAAGTAGGGCGTCCGGCGGTAGAACCACTGCAGGCGTTCCCGCGGATCGCCGGCGAAGGCCTCGTCGTCCCTCAGCTTCTGCTCGAAGGCTTCGCGCAGGGCCGGGTCTTCCGCCAGCATGCGCTCGGCCATGGGCTCCATCACGTAGCCCTCGACGTATTCCGTGCGCTGGAAGATCTCGTGGAAGAAACCCCACTGCAGGAACGAGTCCGGCGACTCGGGCTCGAGCAGCAGCACCGCCAGGTCGCCCAAGGGCTGCGCCGTGGCGACGCGCACGGTGCCGGCCGGAAAGGTCTCGCGCCGCCGCTCGACGACCGGCGTCGCGGTCACCGGGAAACGGCCCTCGAAGGGCTCGGCGGCGAACTTCGGGTCCTCCAGGCGGTACATCTCCACGTCGGCCTCGCGCGGCGCGCTCCACACCTCCATCTCCACGCCGTGCAGCGCCAGGCGCTCGATCACCTCGCTCCAGGCCGGCGGCACGAGGTAGGCGCGGGGGCGCTCCACCGTCTTCTCGGGCACGTTCATGGCGATCCGCGGCACCTCGACGGTCAGCGGGCGGCCCGTCCACACGACCTTCTCGCCGCCGGAGACGGCGGAGGGCTCGACCCGCCATTCGACGGCCTTGAGCGCGAAGGTCGCGGGATCGCCGGCCGCTTTCCACGTCAGCGGCAGCGTCCGCGGCCGGCGCTCGCGGTCCTGCGCCACCGCCCGGCGCAGGCCCTCGACCTCGCGCCCGAGCGTGGCGAGCAGGCTCTCCAGGAACACGTAGGTGCCCAGCACCCGCTGCGGGTAAGGCTTCAGGGAGTGGTTCTCCACCAGGATCGTCGGGAGATGGCGGGCGCTGCCGTAGCCGTCGGAAAACCGCGGCCCGCCCGTCCACTCGATGAGCCCGCGCTGGAAGGCGGGATCGAGAGGGAAGATGAGCGGGCCGGGCACGTGGCCCATGGCCTCGAGGTCGCGGGCGAGGGCCGGGTCGGCCACCGCGCGGATCCAGGCGGCGATCGCCGGCGAGTAGGCGTGAGGACCGCTCGAGCCCCAGGTGACGTCGTACTGGTAGTCGACGCCGTCGGTCACGTGGAGGTCGACGTAGAAGTCGGGCTGCCAGGCGTTGATCAGCCGCAGCATCGCCTGCACGCCGGCGGTGTCGGCCTTGGTGTAGTCGCGGTTGAAGTTGAGGTTGCGGGCGTCGGTGCGCCAGCCGGTGTGCCGGGGGCCGCGCTGGTTGATGCGCCCGTAGGGCGAGGAGCGCTCGTGGCCGTCGACGTTGAAGATCGGCACGAAGAGGAACGCCGCGCGCTCCAGGAGCCGGCGCTTGGAGCCGCCCACCGTCAGGTCGCGCAGCAGCATGAGCCCGGCGTCCTTGCCGTCGATCTCGCCGGGATGGATGCCGGCCTGGGCGAGCACGACGGCCTTGCCGGTGCGCCGCAGGGCCGCGGGGGTGAACGCCCGGTCGGCGGAGGCGATCACCAGCCACAGGTCGCGCCCCTCGGCGCTCCTGCCGAACGGCGTCAGGGCGATCTCGGGCGCGGCGCCGGCGAGGCGGCGCAACCAGGCCACGGTCTCGTCGTAGCTCGGCGTCGACTCGAGGCCGGCGGCCTCGGCGGGGGTGATCCAGGGATCGCCGGCGGCGGCGATCAGGGAGCGGCTGGCGCCGTCCCAGGGGAGGGCGGGCGGCAGGACGGCGATGGCGGCGGCGGCGCCGTCCGCCGCCGCGGGGGACGAGAGCAATCCGGGTAGCAGGGAAACGAGCAGGACGATGCCGGGGCGACGCATGATTTCTCCTCGCGCTGGTCTCGTTGGCTTCGTGGAGTATCCCAGATCGCCGGGCATCCGTACAGGTGCGCCCGGCCCCTTGTCTCTTGGCCCGCGGCGTCCGCTATCATGGGTCTGCAATCCCAACTTCGACAACCCGCTCAAAGGAGAGATCCATGAAAAAGCTCGCACTCCTGGTGACGCTTTCCGCCCTGTTCGTCCTGGCCTGCCCGCCCGCCGAGGAGCCCGCCGAAGAGCCGGCGCCCGCCGCCGAGCCCGCCGCCGCCGAGCCGGCGCCCGCGCCGCCGACCGCCGAAGCCGTCCTGCTCGACGCCGAGGGCGTCGAGGTCGGCCGGGCGACCTTCACCCAGCAAGGCAGCGACGTGGTCCTCGTGGCCACGGTCGAGGGGACCGAGCTCGAGGGCCTGCACGGCCTCCACGTCCACGAATTCGGCCTGTGCGAGGCCCCGGACTTCGCCTCCGCCGGCGGTCATTTCAACCCGACGGGCACCGAGCACGGCTGCCCGCCGTCCCCCGATCGCCATGCCGGCGACTTCGGCAACATCGAGCTCGTCGGCGGTAGCGGGCGGCTCGAGCTGGCGAGCGACCTGGTGACCGTGACCGAGGGGGAGCGGTCGGTGGTCGGCAAGGCGGTGATCCTGCACGGCCACACCGACGACTGCACGACTCAGCCCACCGGCGACGCGGGTCCCCGCTGGGCCTGCGGAGTGGTTGAGTTGGTACCTTAGCCTGCTGCCACGTGCCGAGGACGAGCTCTCCCGCCGCCACCGGCACGTGGAGCGACGGACCCGATCACGAGCGCCCCCGATCGAGGTTTCTACAGGGACGGGTTCACGTAGGATGGCGGAGGTGAGCCGCAGCGCCCTCATCGGTCTTCTCCTCGCCGCCGCCCTGTGGAACGTCGGGCTCGTCGCCATGTTGCCGGCGGCGGTCATGGCCTCGCTGCTCGGGCTGACGCCGGTCGTGGGCCTGCGCGCCCTGGTGGCGAAGCGGCGCTCACCGGCGGCGTCGCCGCTGCTCGGACGCCTGGCCGGAGCCTTGACGGTGGGCTCGGCGGCCGTCTACCTGGCGAGTTTCTTCGCCATCGGCGACGGCGGAGTGCCGGTGACGCGGCGGGTCGCCGAGCCGGCCGCCGAAGTCGCGCAATTGCGCCTCGTCGACTTCAACGTCCTCCACGGCTATCCGCGGTTCGCCGGCCAGGAGGAGCGCTACGGCAAGCTGCTCGCGGCGCTGGCGGCGCTCGAACCGACGGTGATCGTGCTCCAGGAGGCCTGGTCGGTGGTGGGCCACGGCGCCCTGGCGCAGCGGCTCGGCGCCGACCTCGGGCTCGACGTGGCCTACGCGCGGGCCAACGGCTCGCGGCGTCTCCTGGGCTTCGAGGAGGGCAGCGCCGTGCTCAGCCGGCTGCCGATCGTCAGCGCCCGGCGCCTGGTGCTGGCGCCGCGCCGGCCGTTCTGGGAAGCTCGTATCGCGCTCGTCGTCGAGCTCGCCACCGGCCCCGGCACGACGCTCGCCGTCGTCGCCACCCACCTGTCGAACCGCGGCGGCGAGCTGGCCTTTCGCCAGGCCCGCGACCTCGCCGCGCGCCTGGCGGGCGAGCTGACGATCGTCGCCGGCGACCTCAACGCGCCGAGCGGCAGCCCCGCCGTCGGCGTCTTCGAGGCCCTGGGCCTCGTCGACGCGGTGCCGGGTGGCATCGACCACGTGCTGGTGCACGGTGAGGCGCCGTGGCGGGTGGAGCGCGCCGGCTGGACGCTACGTCCTCAGGAGCTGGCCGCGCTCATCGGCGAGGAGATCGAGATCTCCGATCATCCGGGAATCGTCGTCGACCTGCGGCGTGTCCTGAGGCTCTGAGCGCGAGACCTACTGAGGAGCCCCGCTTGCTATATTGGACGCCATGTGGAAGCCGCCCGAGCGGATCAGGCATCCGCCGCCCGAGCCCCACTGGCCGAGCCGCGAGGAAGCGGCGCGCTCGCTTCTCTTCTCGCCGATCGAGATCGGCCCGGTGCGGCTCGCCGAGCGCACCTGGGTGCCCGCGATGGTGCCGTGGCGGGCCACCGAGGACGGCTTCGTGACCCCCGACGTCCTCGACTGGTACGAACGCTTCGCCCGCGGCCAGCCCGGCGCCCTGGTCGTCGAGGCCACCGGCATCCGCGACGTCCCCAGCGGTCCGCTGCTGCGGATCGGCCACGACCGCTTCCTCCCCGGCCTGGCGAAGCTGGTGGAGAGCGTCCGCCGCGCCAGCGGCGGACGCACCCGTCTCTTCATCCAGGTCATCGACTTCCTCGCGGTGCGCCGCCGCCCGACCCCCGAGAAATTCTTCGGACGCTATATCGAGATCACCGACCGCCACCGCGACGCCCTCGGCCGCGAGCTCTCCGACGACGAGATCCGCCGCGCTCTTCTCGGCATGCCGGGCGCCGAGCTCGAGGAGGTGCTCACGGCGCGCGAGCTCGAGGCCCTGCGCTACGGCTACCGCGAACGCGTGACCGACCTCGACAAGCCGCACGTGCGCGACCTCCCCGAGACGCTCCCCGACCTCTTCGCCGCCGCCGCGCTGCGCGCCCGGCGGGCCGGCTTCGACGGCGTCGAGCTCCACTATGCCCACGCCTACACCATGGCCTCGTTCCTCTCCGCCCTCAACACCCGCGGCGACGGTTACGGCGGGCCGCGCGAGAACCGGGTTCGGCTGCCGCTCGCCGTCTACCGCCAGGTACGCGAGAGCGTGGGCGGCGGCTTCGTGGTGGGCTGCCGGTTCCTGAGCGAGGACTGCGTCGAAGGGGGCAACACGGTGGAGGACGCCGAGTACTTCGCCGCCGAGCTGGCGCGCGCCGGCATGGACTTCCTCTCCGTGTCGCGCGGCGGCAAGTTCGAGGACGCCGAGCAGCCGAAGGTGGGCCGCGCCGTCTATCCTTACACGGGGCCGAGCGGCTACGAGTGCATGCCCACGGCGATCTCGGACGAGCGCGGTCCCTTCGGCCGCAACGTGCCGTTGGTGGCGCGGATCCGCCGCGCGGTGCGGGAGGCGGGGGAGACGACGCCGATCGTCGTCGCCGGCGGTCTCTGCGATTTCGCGCAGGCGGAGGCGATCCTGGCGCGCGGCGAGGCCGACGTGGTGGCGGCGGCCCGCCAGAGCCTCGCCGATCCCGACTGGTACCGCAAGACGCGCCTCGGCCGCGGCGCCGAAGTGCGCCGGTGCACCTACACGAACTACTGCGAGGGCCTCGACCAGATGCACAAGCAGGTGACCTGCCAGCTCTGGGACCGCCTCGACGTCGGAGCGCCGGAGGTGAAGCTGGCCAGCGACGGCAAGCGTCGCCTCGTGCCGCCGCCGTGGGAGGACGGATGATGAGCGAAGCCGGATCGGCCCCTTGCGTCCCGGCACAGGACGTGCTATCATCCTCCACAGGCCGAATAACGCCCCCACGAATCGCCCTTACTCCCTCTCTCCCGAAGCGACCACCGATCTTCCTACGTCCTTCCCGAGCAAGCCGAGTATCCGACGGTCCTTGGACAGCGTTCAACCCGAGCAGCACCCCGGCGACGAGGCCGGGAACCCATAACGGCCCAACGCAGGGTCAGGAGGAACGGAACACATGTCGAAGAAGATCTACGTGGGCAACCTGCCCTTCAGCGCCACGGACGACGGAGTCCGGCAGATGTTCGCCGAGTACGGGACCGTCGAGTCGGTCAATCTGATCACCGACCGCGAGACCGGACGGCCACGGGGCTTCGGATTCGTCGAGATGTCGGACGGCGCCAATGAAGCGATCAAGGCGCTGGACAAGTCCGAGCTGGACGGCAGGAGCCTGAACGTCAACGAGGCCCGGCCGCGGGAAGACCGGCGGCCGCCGCGCGGCAGGTACTAGCTCGACGCTGCTACGGACGGCCGGAGCTCACCGGAGCTCCGGCGGCTTCTGTCCTTCTCATTCGCGCTTTTTCGTTCACTTTCTCCGCCAGCGGCCGGTCCTCCCGAAAGGAGCGCTCAACATGGAAGCAACAGCAAAACGGGTCTCGATCGAGTTCACCCTGACCCTGGACGACGGCACCGCGGCCGCCACCAACGTCGGCAAGAAGCCCTTCGTGTTTCAGCACGGCCAGAACCAGCTCCTGCCAGCGCTCGAGAGCGCGATGGCAGGTCTCGAGATCAACGACCGGAGAGCGATCACGCTCTCCCCTGAAGAGGGCTTCGGCGCGGTCGACCCCGACGCGTTCTGGGCGGTTCAGACCGAGGGCATCCCCGAGGAGTCGCGCCGGGTCGGCGAGGTGCTCACGGTGCGCGACAACTCCGAGACGCGGATGCGCGCCCGCGTCCACGAGATCGACAGCGACATGCTCGTCCTCGACTTCAACCATCCCCTCGCCGGCAAGAACCTGCACTTCGACGTGCGCGTCGTCGCGATCGAGGAGTGACCGGGCTCCGGGCGCTACGGCGCCGCGGGCGACCAGGCCGCCGATCGAAGTACTTGCATCCCGCCGCGGGACGTGCTAACGTCTTTCCAGGCCTGAAACGCGGCCCCCACGAATCGCCCCTTACTCCCTACCCTCCCGAAGCGACATCGACCTCCACCCTCCTGTCCTTCCCGAGCAAGCCGAGTATCCGACGGTCCTTGGACAGCGTCGCAGTCCGAGCAATACCGGCAACGAGACCGGGAACCAAGAACGACGGCCCAACGCCTGACGGTGGGCCAGGAGGTACGGAACATGTCGAAGAAGATCTACGTGGGCAACCTGCCCTTCAGCGCCACTGACGACGGAGTCCGGCAGATGTTCGCCGAATACGGAACCGTCGAGACGGTCAATCTGATCACTGACCGCGACACCGGACGGCCACGGGGCTTCGGTTTCGTCGAGATGACGGACGGCGCCACTGAAGCGATCAAGGCGCTGGACAAGACGGACCTGGACGGCAGGAGCCTGAACGTCAACGAGGCCCGGCCGCGGGAAGACCGGCGGCCGCAGAGCAGGTACTAGGCTCGACCGCTGAAGGCCGGAGCTCGCCCGAGCTCCGGCCGTCTCCCGACGCCGGTCCCGAGCCTCTACCCAAGCCGGTGACCGGGATCACGCGCCCGCGGGCCATGGTGAGAGGTCTTCGTCGCCGCGGGAGCGGCCGGCTCTTGCCGTTGCAGAGCCAGCACCGAGGCCGAGACCAGCCGTTGGCCCTGGAGGCGGCATCATCCACCTGTCCAGGTTCAAGCCCCTTTGTCAGGGCACGTAGATCGCCGGAATGCCCAGCTCCGCGAGCCGCTCGTTGAACGCCGCGACGTCCTCGGCGAGGATCGACCGATCTGGCTCCGCGCCCGCCGCAGGTCCTCGAGGCCTCCCATCATCGCGTTGAAGAACGCCGTCACCTCGCCGACGTAGGCGTCCAGGGCGGCGAATTGCTCCGGCGTCACCTCCTCGCGAGGATCCGGCAAGACGTCGAACGTCCGCGTCTCGATCCGCTCGTCCACCGTCAGGCGCGCCTGGTACGTCCCCGGCACCACCCGGGCGGCCTTCCCAGCCCTGGAAGAGGCGCACGTCCGGCACGCAGTGGAGCGGCTGGCGGCGCAGGTCCCAGACCCAGCGATTCATGCCGGCGCCGGTCTCCAGCAGCTCGACCTCGCGGCGGTTGCGCGGTTCCGTGTTCTCGCGCATGCAGCGGTCCAGCTCCGTCTCGGCGCTCGAGAACGTGCGGATCACGGCGCCGGCGTCGTCCAGGATCTCGAGGGTGATCGGCTCCGCGTCCTTGTCTCGCTCCTTCTTGAGGACGTAATGGATCACGGCGCCGCGCGGCGGGTTCTCGCCGCGTCCCGTCGCCGCCGGCCCGAACCCGCCCCCGCCGCCGAGCCGCCAGGCGTCGCGCGGCTCGTAGAGGTAGACGTCCGTAGTCGTACCGATGCATCTGTGTGGATCCTTGATCCCTGGACGCTTAATAGAGAATCGATAGGCGCCGAATCTGTTCCGACGTACGACCATGAATGCTTGAGAGATTACTCCATTGATGAGTCGATAAGGGAGATTTTAGCGAGCAGGCCTATTGTGGTTCGGCCAGTTCATGGCACAGACCGTATCGTTGCACAAAGCGGCGTGTTCACGCTTCACGGTTCGATCGTTTCTCTCACAGAGAAACCGTCACGTCCTCGTCGAGGATCGCCCGCAAGCGATCCGCGAGCGGACGCCAGTGTTCCCGGAGATCGGCGAGGCGACGCCGGGCGCCGGCGGTCAGCGGCGCCTCGGTCTCCTCGAGCAGGAACGCCACCTGCACGTCGAGCATGTTGCGCCAGTTGATGTCCGTCGTCGTAGGTCTCGTGCCGCGGCTGGACGACCTCTTCTTCCCACGCGGTGATCGCGGCCACCAGCGGACGCCCGAGCTCCTCGAGCTCGGCGGCGCGCGGGCGCTTCGCCGTCAGCTCGAGACGCTGCTCGATCTAGCTCCGCGCCCGCCGCAGGTCCTCGAGGCCGGCACCATCCCGAGCCTCTACCTGATCGACCGCCAGGGGCGCTGCCACAGGAAAGACTTGGATCACAAGCTCAGGCCCAGAGTGATGCGAATGGCCGCCTCCACTGCCAGGAGCTCATCCTGGCTCAGACGGCCGAGCCGCGATCGCAGTCGAGCCTTGTCGATCGAGCGGATCTGGTCTCCGAGAGCCCGCGAAGGCTTGCCGTCGACCTCGATCAAAGTTTCGCCGGGATAGAGCGAGCTCACGTTGCTGGTGATCGGCAGAACGACCACCCGAGCACCGTAAGTGTTGCAGGAGTCGTTAGAAACGATGACGGCTGGCCGCGTCTTGCTGATTTCCGTGCCAACGACCGGATCAAGGGCCACCCAGTAAATGTCTCCTCGACGGGGCTCGGTCTTCACGCCGGCCAATCCTCAGTCTCCGTAGGCTGCCAATCCTCAGCGAGCTCGCGGCGCCAAGTCTCTTGGCTGGCGGCCCTGTAAGCGGCATCGAGGGTCTGGCGGTCGGGCTGGAGCCGGGCGCGCACGGCGTCGTTGATGAAGACGTTGATCCTTCTGGGGGACAGCTCCTTCTTGAGACGCTGGTAAAGATCCTCGTCCATGGTGATGTTGAGCTCTACAGCCATTCAAGCCTCCTTGCGTCGCCCCCGTAGAGTATACAGCAGACGTCGTCACGGAGCTTTGGGGATGGAGCCCCCAGATCGGGCCACGTAGATCACCGGAATACCCAGCTCCGCGAGCCGCTGATTGAACGCCGCGACGTCCCCTCCGAGGATCGCTCTCCGACGCTCATCGAGCGGCCGCCACCGGCTCTCGAGACCCGCGAGACGCTGACGCGCCCCGGCGGTCAGCGGCGCTTCGGCCTCGTCGCGCAGGAACGCCACCTGCACGTTGAGCATGTTGCGCCAGTTGATGTCGTCGTCGTAGGTCTCGTGCCGCGGCTGGACGACCTGCTCCTCCCAGGCGGTGATCTCGGCCACCACGGGACGCCCGAGCTCCTCGAGCTCGGCGGCGCGCGGGTGCTGCGCCGTCAGCTCGAGGCGCTCCTCGATCTGGCTGCGCGCCCGCCGCAGGTCCTCGAGACCCTCCATCAGCGCGTTGAAGAGTTCCGTCACCTCGCCGAGGTAGGCGTCGAGCTCGGCGAACTGCTCGGGCGTCACCTGCTCGCGGGGGTCCGGCAGGACCTCGAAGGTCCGCTCCTCGACGCGCGCGTCCACCGTCAGCCGCGCCTTGTAGGTCCCCGGCACCACCCGGGCGCCCTCCCAGCCCTGGAAGAGCCGTACGTCGCTCAAGCAGTAGAGCGGCGCGCGACGCAGGTCCCAGACCCAGCGGCTCATGCCGGCGCCGGTGTCCAGCAACTCGACGTCGTCGCGGTTGCGCGGCTCGGTGTTGTCGCGTACGCAGGCGTCGAGCTCGGTCTCGGCGCTGCTGAAGACGCGGATCACGGCGTCGCGAGCGTCCAGGATCTCGAGGACGATCGGCGTCGCGTCCTCGTCTCGCTCCTCTTTGAGGACGTAGTGGATCACGGCGCCGCGCGGCGGGTTCTTGCCGCGGCCGGACGTCGGCGGCCCGAATCCTCCACCGCCGCCGAGCCGCCAGGCGTCGCGCGGCTCGTAGAGGTAGACGTCCGCCGCCGCGACCTCGGCGGTGAATTGGTGGAGCGGCGTCAGGTCGTCGAGCACCCAGAAACCGCGGCCCTGCGTCGACGCCACCAGGTCCTGGCGGCGGATCGTCAGGTCGGTGACCGGCACCTCCGGCAGGTCGAGCTGCAAGGACTGCCAGAGGCCGCCGTCGTCGAACGAGACGAAGACGCCGGTCTCGGTGGCCGCGTAGAGCAGGCCGCGGCGGTCCGGGTCCTCGCGCACCGCGCGCGCGAAGGTGTCCTCCGGCAGCCCGGCGACGGTCTTGCGCCAGCTCCCGCCGTAGTCGGAGGTGGCGTAGACGCGGGGGGTGAAGTCGTCGAGCTTGTAGCCGGCGACCGCGACGTAGGCCGCGGCGGGATCGTGGGGCGACACCTCTATGCTGTTGACGAGGGCCTCGCCGGCGTCGGCCGGCGTGACGTTCGTCCACGTGGCGCCGCCGTCGCGGGTCACGTGGACGAGGCCGTCGTCGCTGCCGACCCAGATCGTGCCGGGCTCGTGGGGCGAGGGCGTGATCGTGAAGATCGTGTTGTAGAATTCGACGCCCGCCTGCTCGTTGGTGATCGGCCCGCCGCCCAGGCCTTGCTTTTCCGCGTCGTCGCGCGTCAGGTCGCCGCTCGCCTCCTCCCAGGTCAGGCCGCGGTCGCGCGAGCGCAGCAGCACCTGGGCGCCGTAATAGATCACCCGCGGGTCGTGCGGCGAGACGACGACGGGCGCGTTCCAGTTGGCCCGGTACTTCTGGTGCTTGGCGTCGATGCCGAAGACGTACTCGGGATAGGGACGCACGCTGCGGTCGACGCCGGTTTCGACGTCGTACTCAGTCACCGTGCCGTTGATCGACGTGGCATAGACGAGGCGCGGGTCGTCGGGGTCGAAGGCGATATGGGCGCTCTCGCCGCCGCCCACCGGGTACCAGCTCTCGCGGCCGATGCCGCCGCCGGCCGAGCGGCTGGCGATCGCCAGGGTCGAGTTGTCCTGCTGGCCGCCGTACATGTAATACGGAAAGCGCGCGTCGGTGACCACGCGGTAGATCTGGGCCGTCGGCTGGTTGTCGAGGGTCGACCAGGTCTCGCCGCCGTCGAGGGTCACGGTGGCGCCGCCGTCGTTGCCGCTCACCATCACTTTACTGTCGTGAGGGTCGATCCACAGGTCATGGTGATCGCCGTGGGGACCGCGGATCTGCTCGAAGGTCTTGCCGCCGTCGATCGACTTCATCATCGGCACGTTCAGGACGTAGACGGTCTCGGCGTCCGACGGGTCGGCGGTCACGTGGTGGTAGTACCACGACCGCGCCTGGATCACCCGCGTGGAATTGACCCGCGTCCACGTCTCGCCGGCGTCGTCGGAGCGGTAGAGCCCGCCCTCCTCGGCCTCGACGATGGCGTAGACGCGCTCGGGATCGGCGGGCGAGACGGCGACGCCGATCTTGCCCATGAGCTCGGGCAGGCCGCCGCCGAGCTTCGTCCACGTCGAGCCGCCGTCGACGGACTTGTGGATGCCGCTGCCCGGGCCGCCGCTCTTGACGAACCACGGGCTGCGCCGGTGCTCCCACATGGCGGCGTAGAGCACGCGAGGATTGGCGGCGTCCATCGACAGGTCGACGGCGCCGGTCTCCTCGTCCACCCAGAGCACGCGCTCCCAGCTCGCGCCGCCGTCGCGCGAACGGTAGACGCCGCGCTCGCCGCCGGCCCCCCAGGGATTGCCCTGGGCCGCCACGTAGACGAGGTCGTGGTCCCGGGGGTGGACGCGGACGGCGGAGATCTGGCGCGAGGAGGCGAGGCCGAGCCGGGACCACGTCTTGCCGGCGTCCGTGGACTTGTAGACGCCGTCGCCGTGCGAGGTCGTCACGCCGCGGATCGGGCTCTCGCCGGTCCCCACGTAGACGACGTTGGGATCCGAGGGGGCGACGGCGACGGCGCCGATCGTCGTGGTCTGGAAGTGGTCGTCGGAGAGGTTGGTCCAGGTATGGCCGGCGCTCTCGGTCTTCCACACGCCGCCGCCGGTGGCCCCCATGTAGAACGTGTGGGGACGTCCGACGACGCCGGTCACGGCGGTCACCCGTCCGCCGCGGTAGGGGCCGACGAAGCGCCATTCCATGGCTTTGTAGAGGTCGGTAGGATAGGCGGGCTCGTCGGCGGCGGCGAGGCCGGGGACGAGCAGGGCCAGAAGGAGGACGGAGGCGGCTTGGGACGATCGGGCGGACTTCGTCATCTGGGGTCTCCTCGGACGGTGCTGACGTCGTGAGCAGCGATCCTCACACGAACGGCTCCGGCGAGCAAAGACCGTCGTCCAGGAGGCCCTCCCCACAAGGGCGAGGCCGACACGAGTCGGGCCACATCCGGACCGAGCAGGTTGATCCGGGGCCTGCCCTCTGCTACGATGCACGGAGATGGCGCTGCGGCTCCCGCTGCGGACCGCTCTGCCGTCAAGGAGGCATCGAGCCATGAATACTGACTCTCCGAACCTGTCGGAAACGCATCCGGACGAGGGCCGAGGCTATCCCGACCGCGCCGTAGCGAAGTACCTGACCCGCGAATTCTCCGGATACAAGGCGGCAGTGTTCGCCGTGGCCGTGACGCGCATCGTCATCGTCACCGTGGCCCTCGTTTTCCTCCTTACTGCGACTTGGCCCCACGCGTACCTGACCTCCTTCATCACTGCTCTCTTCATCCTCTACTGTGGCGTCGAGCTCATCGAGGCTATCAGAACGTATCGGCAAATGCGGTGGCGCCTGATAGAGGCCGGTGTCAGTGTTTGAGAGGCACGGGTGAGTACCGCACTACTCACTACGCTTCGTTCACTCGGCTTCGGCGGTCTCCTGGGTGCGGGGTTGTTCGGAACGATCTACGCCTTCTTCCTATCCGACACCGTGCAGGCCGTCTCCCTGACGGAGTTTACCGTCATCGGCGGTTTGCTCGGAGCAGGGTTCAGTCAAGCTCTGGAGCGTTACGTCTCCAGCTTGATGTCAGCCATGTCGCATAAGGTGAGCTACTATATGATGGTAGCCGAGCTGCATTTCCAAGTGAGATTGGGGCTTCTCAGTCAATCTCGTGCCGCACAGATCCTCGATCACCTTACTGAACAGTATTTCCTCGGAGACGCCCGCGATCAACCGTCGCTGACCAAAGGCAAAGGAAGTCTGAAGAGTTTACCCGGCGGCGACTGAAAAGACTCATCACGTCCAAACGATTCCCATGCGAAAGCTCCGGTACTACGTGGCCTGCAGCGTCGACGGCTTCATCGCCCACGAGGACGGCACCTGGGACGGCTTTCTGCCGGAAGGCGAGCACGTGGCGGACTACCTCGCGTCCCTCGAGCGCTTCGACGCCGTCCTCATGGGACGCAGGCAGACGGCTCTGGAGCTGGTGAAGAGCACGGCCTACGGCAACGGGGTCGTCGTGCTCCACTACCGAGTGAAACGGTGACCCGGATTCGCCTTCGGACGGTGGATCGGGACGAACGACCGATACTCTGTGGCAGCCCCACGTAGGGCGGGCACTGCCCGCCGATCCGGATTCGCGTTCAGACGGCGGACCGGGACGAAGGCCCCGCGCCGCCGGAGCTCTCCACCAGCGACAAGTGCCGCTCATTACGACAGATTTGTGTCGTAACCAGTGGGGACGTCCACCGATGACGCTTCAAACCTCCCAACTCCCCACCCACGGCGGGAATCCGCTGCTTGCTTCAGGTCCAGTGGTGTCCCGGATACCTGCGGCGGTAGATCCGACTGTTGATCAGGTTGCCGCAGCGGAGCACGCACCAGCGACCGTTCGCGATCCGCGAGAAGTCGTAGAACGACCGGCCACAAACCTCGTTGGCGCACAGCTTGAGGCGTTTCCACGAACCGTCCTGGCGCGTTTCCGCCACGATCCGGACGAGACGCCCGAGGGCGCCGTTGACGCCGTCGGCGGCGGGCTCGAGGCGGGTGGCGGCACCGTGGAAGCGCACCCGCAGCGTCGCGGCGGCCGCGGCGCGGTCGAGCCGCGCCACTGCGTCGGCGTCGACGCGCAGGCCGACGTTGGCGCGCAGGAAGGAGCGCAAGCCGTCGCGGACGTCGACGGCGCATCGGTGGTCCGCGACCGTGACTCCGCCGGCGGGAGCGAGGCCCCAACGCTTCAGCCAGTCTTGCAGTCCCGTGAGGCTCGCGAGCTCGTCCGTCCTGGTCGGGAGATCGGCCGTGTTCACGAACGCCTGGACGATCCGCAGGTCGCCGGGGGCCGGCGGCAGGACCGCGGCCCAGGGGACGTCGCCGACGGCGTCGCCCCAGGGTTCCTTCCTTTGTGCCATGGGGTCACAGTATCACGCTGAGACGTCCACGATCACGATGGGGCGTCCAAGGACCCTCGGGATCGGATATGCTCGGAGCGACGAGAGGAGCAAAGCCATGAAGCCCCAAGAAGACAGGGTCCACCTCGAGATCAAGCTAAGCTTGCCAGGGAGCTTGGCTCGGGAGGCCGAGGCTGGCGGCTTCCTGCGGGCAGAGTTCCTCGAGGCCTTGTTGCGCGAAGAGATTCGCAGGCGACGGGTCGATCAGCTCTTCCAAGCGGCGGACCGCCTGGCGGGGCTTGGGCAGCCACTGACGGAAGCGGAGGTCGAGGTGGAGATCCAGGCCGCTCGTCGGCAGCGACGCCGGGCTTAGAGTCAAGGTCGCGGAAGGGCTCGAACGGCAGCTCGCTAATAGCGGCGGAGTCGCCCTACGAGAGCTCGCCCTTCAGTGTTTGAGCGCGCCTTGGATCTCTCCCGCCGACCGATTCAAGGCGATCTCTCCAGTATCCAGACTGACGGCGCATGTGCATGACCGCGACGATGTAGACGACGTTCTCCTCATCTACGAGCAGGTAGTAGATTCCATAAGGAAACCGTCGAACCAAGAAGCGACGAACGTCGTCCTCGATCACTGGCCAGACTTTGGGACCGGCCACGATCTTCTTGATAGCGTCTTCAATGCCGGAGTGGAACTTGCGAGCCAGCTCGGTGGAGATCTCGGAGTAGTGGATGCAGGCTTTGTAGAATTCCTCGGCGGCTTCCGGATGGAATCGCCAGATCATCGCTCGATGAGCTCCCGGGCACGGGCCATGACGGTCTCTCCGTCAATGGATCGGACTTGGCCCGAGAGGATCTCGTTCTTCCGCCTCCTGGCGACTTCCAAGTGATCCCTCTCGAAGTCGGAGTCGTCGTGCGTCTCCAGGTACGCGACGAGCCGCTCGGCGAGCGCCGCCTTGGAGTCATCCGGCAGCGACATCGCAGCCTCGTAGACTTCTTCCACAGTCATCCTCGGCTCTCCTCGGGTTCCCTTCTTCTTCGGTTGCTACTCCTGCGCGGGAGCCCACGGTTCAAGTCTACTCGTCCAGGACCTTCTCCGCAACAAGGTGGCGCCTCGATCATTGGGGGCCGGAGGCGAGGCCGGCACGGGTGCGGAGGTGCTTCGACGCCGTCTCACCGCAACGCCGCGGGGACGCTGAAGCCCATCTTCTCCTTGACTTCGACGACCTTGCGCTCGGCGATCTCGCGCGCCCGCTCGGCGCCGATGGCCAGGGTGCGGTCGAGCTCGTCGGCGTGCGCCATCAGCTCGTTGAAGCGCGTGCGGATCGGGCGCACGTACTCCACCACCACCTCGCCCACCGCCTTCTTGAGGTCGCCGTAGCCGCGGGCGTCGGCGAAGTCGGCCTCGACCTCGCCGCGGCTCTTGCCGGTCAGGAGCTGGTAGATCGTCAGCAGGTTGTTGACGCCGGCCTTCTCGGGCGCGTCGCTGAAGACGATGGCGCGGTCCGGGTCGGAGTCGGTCACGGCGCGGCGCAGGGTGTGGCGGATCTCGTCGTCGCCGTCGGTCATGCGCACGGCGTGGCCGCGGGCGGTGGCGCTTTTCGACATCTTCGCCGTCGGGTCGTCGAAGCCCATGATGCGGGCGCCGACCTCGGCGATCCGCGGCTCCGGCACCACGAAGGTCTCGCCGTAGAGGTGGTTGAAACGCTGGGCCACGTCGCGCGCCAGCTCCACGTGCTGCTTCTGGTCCTCGCCCACCGGCACCTCGTCGGCGTCGTAGAGGATGATGTCGGCCGCCTGAAGCACCGGATAGGTGAGCAGCCCCGTCATCACGCTCTCCTGCTTCTGCGCCTTGTCCTTGAACTGGGTCATGCGCTGCAGCCAGCCCAGCGGCGTGACGCAGGAGAGCAGCCACGAGCCCTCGGCGTGGGCGCGCACGTGGCTCTGCACGAAGAGCGTGGTGCGCGTCGGGTCGATGCCGGCGGCGAGCAGGTGGGCGGCGAGCTCGCGGGTCTGCCGCCGCAGGTCCTCCGGGTCCTGCCAGACGGTGATCGCGTGCAGGTCGACCACGCAGATGAAGTTCTCCTTCTCGCCCTGGCCCTCGACCCAGCGCCGGATGGCGCCGAGGTAGTTGCCGAGGTGGAGGTTGCCGGAGGGCTGGATGCCGGAAAAGACGCGCTTGGGCTTGCTCATGGTCTCGCGACGCGGGTGGATGGGTTGGAAACGTCGCGAGACGGTATCACAGGCGGCGGCGTATCACTGGCAGCCGTCCGTCAGGGCCCGGTTTCCTGGTAGCTCCTCCAGCTCGCCTGGGTGGGACGGCCGTTCTCGCGGTAGAGGTGGCGCACCCAGCGGGCGTCGTCGGGGCTCAGGCGCTGGCCGGCGGCGGCCGCTTCGGTCACGTGCTCGGGGCGGTGGAGACCCACCAGCACGCAGCCGGTGGGGGCGTCGGCGAGGAGCGCGCCGAGCAGGCCGTGGAGGATGGGCTGGGGATGGTCGGCGAAGCGGCGCCGGAGCTCGGCGCGGCAGCCGCGCAGGCGCACCAGGAGCCCGAGGTCGCGGAAGTCCTGCAGGGCGTTGCGGTGGTCGCCCTCGCCGAAGGTCACCGGTCCCTCGTAGCCGCCGAGGAGCAGGCCGTGCTTGAGCGGGGAGAAGAAGACCGCGCCCACGTCGTTCTCGTCGATCCAGGTCTTGAGGCCGCTGGGCTCGTAGGCGTCGTCGACCACGTTGCGGTAGCACTGGACGACGTCGGGGTCGATCCTCGGGGCGTAGCGCAGAATCTTCTCGGCCTTCCAGTCGGAGAGGCCGACCCAGCGGATCTTGCCCTCGTCGCGGAACCGGTGGAAGAGCTCGACGGCGGCGTCGAGGTGCTCGTCGTGGTCGCCGAAGTCGCAGTGGTGGAAGTAGTAGAGATCGAGGTAGTCGGTGCGCAGCAGGGCGAGCGAGCGCTCGAGCTGCCGGCGGATCAGGTCGGGGTGGTAGTAGTGGCCGTAGGGTCCGGGCGACCAGCCCACCTTGGAGGCCAGGAAGACGCTCTCGCGCGGCACCTCGCCCCAGACCCGGCCGATCAGCTCTTCGGCCTGGCCGTCGCCGTAGACGTCGGCGGTGTCCCAGTGGTCGATGCCGTCGGCGGCGGCCCGGGCGAGCGCGGTGCCGGCGAGCTCGGCGTCGGCGCCGTACCAGCCTACGGGCCGGCTGTTGACCTTCTTCGGTCCTCCGAAGGCCCAGGTTCCCAGACCGACGGTCGAGACTTCGACGTTGGTGCGGCCTAAACGGACCGTATTCATGAGACCCGGAGCTTACCACGATCGCCGACCCGGCTCTACGGAGACTCTTGACGGGACGCCGGAAACGGCTATGATGACGAGCACCATGAAGAGCGATCCCACCGCCCGCCGCCTCGCCGCGATTCCCCGGATTACGGGGATCAGCGCGCCGCCCGATTAGGCGAGGCACGAGCGGTGTACTTCACGTCCTGACGGCCTCGCCGAGCGCGAGGCCGTTTTGGTTTGGACTGACCCGGACCACGGAGCAGCAGCGAGCACGACCATGACCGACACCAGCACGACCGACATCTCCGCCGAGGAGCGCAAGAAGCGGTACAAGGCCAGCCTCAACTTGCCCAGGACCTCGTTTCCGATGCGCGCCAACCTGGCGCAGAACGAGCCCCAGAGCCTGAAGCGGTGGTCGCGGCAGCAGCTCTACCAGGAGCTGCTCGCGGCGCGCGCGGGGGCGCCGCCGTTCGTCTTCCACGACGGTCCGCCCTACGCCAACGGCTCGATTCACGCCGGGCACCTGCTCAACCGGGTCTTGAAGGACATGGTGGTGCGCAGCCGCGGCCTCGCCGGCCGCCATTGCGCCTACGTGCCAGGCTGGGACTGCCACGGCCTGCCCATCGAGTACAAGGTGGTGAGCACGCTCATGGAGAGCGGCAAGATGGCGGCGCTCGACGAGCTCGAGCCGGGCGCGCGGCGCATGGCGATCCGCCGCGAGTGCGCCCGCTACGCGCGCAAGTACCAGAAGCTCCAGCAGGAGCAGATCGAGCGCCTGCTCACCCTGGCCGACTACGAGCACCCCTACCTCACCCTGCAGCCGGCCTACGAGCAGGCGGAGCTCGAGCTCTTCGCCGATCTCGTGGAGCAGGGGCTGGTCTACCGCGCCCTGAAGCCGGTCCACTGGTCGATCGCCAACCGCACCGCCCTGGCCGAGGCCGAGCTCGAGTACTTCGAGCGCGAGGACCCGTCGATCTACGTCCGTTTCGACGCCGCCGACCCGGCCGAAGTGGCGGCGGCGTTCCGCCTCGCTCCCGAAGACGTCGGGACGCCGAGCCTCATGATCTGGACGACCACGCCGTGGACCCTGCCGGCGAACCTCCTGGTGGCCGTCCACAAGGGGTTCCGCTACGCCCTGGTGCGCTTCGACGGACGCCTGAGCGTCGTCGCTCGCGAGCTGGTGGCCGCGGTGGCCGCCGCCGCCGGCCGCGCCGCGCCCGAGGTCGTCGCCGAGTGCGACGGCGGGGCGCTCGTCGGCCTCGAGTACCTGCACCCCTTCCGCGACCGCCGGGGCCGGGTGGTGGCGGCCGACTACGTGACCCTCGAAGACGGCACCGGCCTCGTCCACACGGCGCCCGGCCACGGCCAGGAGGACTACGAAACGGGGATGCAGGAGGGCGTCGACGTCTACAGCCCGGTGCGGGGCGACGGCACCTTCGACGACACGGTGCCGGAGTGGCTTCACGGGCTGTCGGTGTGGGAGGCCAATCCGGTGATCGTCGAGCGTCTGCGCACGAGCGGGCATCTCTACCACGCCTTCAACTTCACCCACTCCTATCCGCACGACTGGCGCTCGAAGACGCCGGTGATCTTCCGCTGCACCGAGCAATGGTTCATCGGCGTCGACCGGCCGACGCGCCACGGCGCCCGCTCGTTGCGCGAGCTGGCGCTCGCCGCCTGCGCCGAGGGCATCGAGTTCATCCCCGGCTGGGGCCGCTCGCGCCTGGCGGGGATGCTCGAGTCGCGTCCCGACTGGTGCATCTCGCGCCAGCGCACCTGGGGAGTGCCCATCCCGGCCTTCCGGCGTCCCGACGGCTCGGTGGTCACCAGCGCGGCGATGGTGCGCTCGGTGGCCCGCGTCTTCGGCCGCGAGGGCTCCGACGCCTGGTTCCAGCGCTCCGCGGCGGAGCTGCTCGCCGGCTACGACCCGGCGGCCGACCCCGAGGCGCCGGCGGGGCTCGAGGTCGGCGAGCTCGAGAAGACCTACGACATCCTCGACGTCTGGTTCGAGTCGGGCTCGTCGTGGCACTCGGTCATGTGCCAGCGCGGCCTCGGCTTCCCGGCGGACCTCTACCTCGAGGGCTCCGACCAGCACCGCGGCTGGTTCCAGTCGGCGTTGCTGCTGAGCGTGGGGGCGCACGGCCACGCGCCCTTCCGCCAGCTCCTGACCCACGGCTTCACCGTCGACAAGGAGGGGCGCAAGATGTCCAAGTCGCTCGGCAACACCGTGGAGGTCGAGGACCTGGTCAGGGACCACGGCGCCGACGTCTGCCGCTGGTGGGTAAGCGCCCAGGCCTTCGAGAACGACATCAGGACCCACGTCGAGTCCTTCGCGGTGATGGCCGAGTCGTACCGCAAGGTGCGCAACACGCTGCGCTTCCTGCTCAGCAACCTGAGCGACTTCACCTCCGAGGACGCCGTCGACGCGGCGAGCGTGCCGTCCACCGGGGTGGACGCCTACGCGCTGGCGCGCGCCGCCGAGCTGCGCGAGCGGGTGCTGGCGGCGTACGAGCGCTACCAGTTCCGCCAGGTCCACCTGCTGGTCTTCGACTTCTGCAACGACACGCTCTCGGCCTTCTACCTCGACGCGGTCAAGGACCGCCTCTACTGCGACCGCGCCGACTCGCCGCGCCGCCGCGCCACGCAGACGGCGATGTACGCCGTCGCCGACCTCCTGGTCCACCTGCTGGCGCCGATCCTGCCGCATACGGCCGACGAGGCGTTCCGGGCGCTCCACGGCGAGGACGCCGGGAGCGTCCACCTGCGGACGTTCCCGACGCTCGAAGCGCCGGCGTCCGACGCGGGGTGGGAGCGGGTGCTGGCGGCACGGGAAGGAGCCCGAAAGGCCCTGGAGGACGCCAAAGCCCAAGGCATCGAGAACCGACTCGACGCCGGCGTCGCCCTGCCCGACGCCGACGGCACCCTGGCGCGTTTCGCCGCCGACCTGGACGACGTCATCGGCGTCTCCCGGGTGCGCCTGGAGCCGGACGGCGAGGGCGTGGCGGTAATCGACCTGCGCGGCGAGCCGCGCTGCGAGCGTTCGTGGAAGCGCGACGCGACCGTGCGGCTGCGCGGCGACGGCGGGTGGCTGAGCGACCGTGACGCGGCGGCGGTGGGGGTGGAGTAGGCGGGGACGCGCGACGTCTACAGAAAGTGAGGTCACTCATGATCGAGCTTCACCCACAGATTCTTGAAAAAGACGGCAAGAAAGAGTTCGTGGTCTTGCCTTACGACGAGTTCGTTCAGATTGAGGAGGAGTTGGCAGACTATCATGATCTTCAAGTTCTTCGTACTGCCAAGCAAGAGGAGGCGGCAGCTCCGACGTTGAGTTTGTCCGAGGTCAAGGCGGAGTTGGGAATCGCGTAACTATCCGCCCCGGCTCGTCGGCCTCGAGTACCTACACCCCTTCCGCGACCGCCGGGGCCGCGTGGTGGCGGCCGACTACGTGACCATCGAGGACGGCACCAGCCTCGTCCACACGGCGCCCGGCCACGGCCAAGAGGACTACGACACGGACCTGCGCGGCGAGCCGCGCTGTGAGCGTTCGTGGAAGCGCGACAGGACGGTGCGTCAGAGGAGTGACGGCGGCTGGCTCAGCGACCGTGACGCGGCGGCAGTGGGGGTGGAGTAGCCATGGGGCGCACCGCCGCAGGCTCCACAAACTCTTCCGGGAATGAGAATCTAACCGCCCCAGGCTCCGAACCGGTCAAGGGTGGATTTCCCAAGTAGTGGTGCAGGGCTTGCTTCGCCACTTTGCCAATTGAGAGAATAGCATTGCAGGCATTGTTGCGCGCTTCCGGTAATTCCGGGAACACGACTGCGACTCTTGCAGCGCCACTCTGCTGAGGAAGGAAGAGCATTTCCGGGTCTGCGGGGCTGTTCGGAAAACTCCGTCTAACCGGAACAGACCGAGAGCCGGTCAAGCGAAACACTCGGGAGGAGGTAACCGACCCCGACGTCTTGTCGCTCTGGCCGCCAAGTGTTGAAAACAGGAGACTTGCCCACGAGCGGTCGATTCGAGATGGCCTCGTCTCATATCGCGAGCTCTCTCCTCAGCCGCCCTCCGCCGTAGGGGCGGACCCCCGTGTCCGCCCAGGACGCTTCAGCGTCCTTCCGGGAAATTCCGGAAGAGGGGGCAGGCGCTGCAAAAAACGCGGCCACTGTCTGAAAACAAACGGCTTAGCCCTGAACGCCTCTTACTCCCCTCTCCCCCTGGGAGAGGGGCCGGGGGTGAGGGTTCCACCGCACCAGGATCTTGCCGGCCAGCTCCAGCGCCGCCGCGCCCGCCGCCTCCAGGTGGCGATCGACGCCGGCGAACGCGCCAGGCCGTCGGCGAGGTTCAGCGCCTCCATGAGCTCCGGATTGCCGTAGCGGATCCGGCCCACTGCGCGGGCGTCGAGGTAATCGACCTGCGCGGCGAGCCGCGCTGCGAGCGTTCGTGGAAGCGGGATGAGACCGTGCGCCTGCGCGGCGACGGCGGCTGGCTGAGCGACCGCGACGCGGCGGCGGTGGGGGTGGAGTAGCCATGACCGCGGCCTACTGAGATAAGATACCGCTGAGGAACGGCGAATGAGACAGGTCATTGTCTATCCGGGCGAAGACGGCTTCTGGGTCAGCGAGTGCCCCAGCCTGCCCGGCTGCATCAGCCAGGGAACCACGCGGGAAGAGGCCATCCGGAACATCCGTGAGGCGATCGACGTCTACATCGAGGCGCTGGAAGAGGATGGCCTCCCGGTACCCGAGGATCGCCTCGAGGCCATGCTGGTCGCGGTGTGAGCAAGCTACCGCAGATCTCGGGTCGCAAGTGCGCCAGCGCGCTCGAGAAGGCGGGCTTTTACTTCAAACGTCAGCGTGGCAGCCACATCGTCATGCGATGCGACGTGACGAGCCCTTCGCACAGGTTGTGGTACCCGATCACAAGCAACTTGACCGGGGAACTTTGCGTGGTCTGCTCCGTCAAGCAGATCTCAGCGTCGAGCAGTTCCTCGATCTGCTTTAGGTTTGCATGGCGCCGATCCTGCCGCACACGGCGGACGAGGCGTTCCGCGCGCTCCACGGCGAGGGCGCGGGGAGCGTCCACCTGCGGACGTTCCCGGAGGTCGCGGCGCCGGCGTCCGACGCGGGGTGGGAGCGGGTGCTGGCGGCACGGGAAGGAGCCCGAAAGGCCCTGGAGGACGCCAAAGCCCAAGGCATCGAGAACCGACTCGACGCCGGCGTCGCCCTGCCCGACGCCGACGGCACCCTGGCGCGTTTCGCCGCCGACCTGGACGACGTCATCGGCGTCTCGCGGGTGCGCCTCGATCGGGACGGCGACGGCGTTGAGGTGATCGACCTGCGCGGGGAGCCGCGCTGCGAGCGTTCGTGGAAGCGCGACGCGACCGTGCGTCTGCGCGGCGACGGCGGCTGGCTCAGCGACCGCGACGCGGCGGCGGTGGGGGTGGCGTAGCCGGGGCCGGGGAAGCTCGACGTCGCGCCCTGCCGCTCAAGCAGGCTCCGACGTCAGGGCGATCTCGACCTCGCCGTTCCGTCCGCCTCGCTTCAGGTACTTGTTCGCGCTTATCTGGAGGTACTGAGGCGCCTTGAGCCTCAGCTTGAGGACGCCGTCCTCGAAGCGGACGTCCGCGGACGGGTTGCCGACGCCCAGCCTGCCCTCGGCGTCGACGTTCAGGCGCACCTTCTCACTGGCGGCCACGAGCAGGACCCGCTTCTTGTCGCTGCCGCTCAGCTTGCCGGCGATCTCTCCGGAGAGCACCGTCGCCGCGCTGTTGGCCACCACGCCGGAGATGTCGGAGACGAGGCCCCGGGTGAGACTGCTGAAGGCCGTCGATAACACTCGACGCAGGAACTGGACGAACGGGTTCTTGGTGTCGGTGTCCGTGACGGCGACCTGGAGCAGGGCCTCGCCCTGGATCTCCTCCTTGAACAGGCCGTGATCGAGGAAGACCGGGGTCTCGTTCAGGATCGGCGGTTTGCCGTTCGGCCGGCCGCTCGGCAGCCGCACCTGCCGCATGCTCTCGACGGATGAGCTGCCAGACCGCGGGTAGCTGAGCTTACAGACGATCGCGTTGTCGAGGGCGTTCGCTCGGACTTTGTCGACGCGGGCGCGAAGCGCTTCGATGTCGGTGATCGCTTGCGCGGTAGCCTTCGACGCGAGCTCCCGCTCGAGCTTGTCGAGCTCGCCCTCGAGCTTGTCGAGCTTGCCGACCTGCTTCGGAAGCTTGTCTTCCGAATCGCCGTTGAACACGACCCAAAGCGATTTGAGACTGGCACGTACCAACGCGTTTCCCATGACGATTCTCCTCCGTAAAGACGCCTTCAAGACGCCGGCGTTTCCGTTGACGACAGCCGCTTCTCCCTCACCTCCGGCTCCGCTGCCGCCAGCTCGCGGACGAGCGCGTAGAAGCACTCCAGGTCGTTGCCGCACTCCGCCAGCAGCCGCTCGAATCCCGGCACGAACTCATGGTACGCGCCGACCGCCACCAAGTGGGCGTTGTTGAGGTCGCGGCCGAACCAGCCGTCGTAGTCCGGCACGCCACTCCACGACGCCCGCAGCTCACGGTAGGCTCGCTCGAGCTCGGCGAGAAGCTCGGCCTTCCGACGACGCTTCTCCTCGGCCGAGGCGTCCGCGTCGTAGGCGGCCTGGAGGCGGTCGCGGTAGGCGAGCACCAGCTCGGCGAACTGCTCCTCGCGGCGCATGCCGGCGAGGTAGGCGTGCATCGCCGCCTCGTCTCGGCCGGTGGCCGCGAGCCAACGTCGGACGCCCGCGATCTCGACCGCGGTGGCGAACGACTCGTTGAAGCGGGTGTCGCCCGGCACGTAGACGAGCTGGTGCGCCAGCTCGTGGAAGAGGAGCGCCGCGAGGTCCACCTCCGGGTAGTCGACGACGGTCGAGAGCACCGGGTCGCGGAACCAGCCGAGGGTCGAGTAGGCGGCCGCTCCCCCCACCGCCACGTCGTAGCCCCGGCGGGCGAGGCGCTCGGCGAAGCGCTCGGCGCGCCGGCGCGAGAAGTAGCCCCGATAGGACACGCAGCCGGCGATCGGGAAGCACCAGGTCAGCGGCCGGGTCGACAGCTCGGGCGCCGCGGTGACGTTCCACACCACGGCTCGGCGGCGCGAGCCGTCCGGCGCCGGGGGCAGCTCCACGTAGGTGCGGTAGCTGCCGTTGTCGGGCAGGCCGATCTCGCCGGCGGCGAAGTCGACGAGCCGCTCCACCGTGCGCAGCTTGGCGCGCAGCTCGTCCGGCGTCGCGGGATCGGCCACCAGCTTGCCGACGTCGCGCCGCTTGACGAGGATCCGGGTCTGGCCCCAGATCGCCTGGCCGTAGTAGCCCAGCGTCGAGCAGCTCGCCATCGCCAGCAGGCCGACGAGTAGAATCAGGGCCCAGCCAAGACGCCGCAGCGCTCGTCGGGGCGTTGGACGTCTTGCTCTCGAGGACATGGCGGCCTCCCGGCCGTGTCCATCTTAACCGCGTATATAACTGGCCGGTCCCGCCCCCCGAAGAGGGTAGATGCCCAACACCTTCGCCGCGCTGACGCGTTTCGCCGTCCTGGCTCTTCTCGCCCTCGCGGTCCTCGGCCAGGGCGCGGCGGCGCCGGCGCGCAAGCCCACCGCCGAGGACCTGGAGCGTCTCCTGGAGCGCATCCCCCCGGAGCCCAATCCCTTCGTGAGCCTGCTGCCGCTCGAATCACGGCCGGACTGGCAGGCGTGGCGCGCCCGGCTGCGCTTCGAGGGCGAGCGCCGGCGCCTGAGCCGGGGCCCGGATCCGCCAGCGATCGTAGTCACCAACGACGAGCCGGCCGGCGAGGTCGGGCTCGACGACCTGCCGCGTTTCGCTCAGGAGATCCCGGGCCTGGGCACCCGCGTGGGCGAGACTCCGCGGGCCATCGTCTCCGGCCACCTCCTGCCTGTGCCCGCGACGCTCGGCGCCGTCGCCGAGCCCGATGGCGCGTTGCCTCTGGCGCACCCGGCGACGATCGGCGCCGGCGCCGCCGTGGCTCTCGACGGAGTCATCGGCGACGGCGAGCACGGAAGCGCCGGGATCCGGCCCACCGGCGACTTCGACTTCTACCGCCTCGAGGCCGTGGCCGGCCAGAGGATCGAGGTCCTGGTGAGCACCCCGATCCCCCTCGGCGACCTCGACCCCGTCGCCGCGCTCTACGACGCCGCCGGCCGGCTGCTGGCGGTGAACGACGAGATCGTGCTGCAGGGCTTCCTCTCGACGCTCGACAGCTATCTCGCGGTCACCGCCGAGGCGGACGGCACCTACTTCGTGGCCGTGGCGGGCTTCTTTCCGGGCGCTGATGACGAGACCAAGATGCTCCCCGCCGACCCTTTCGACCCCGCCTCCGGACCCGGCGCGGGCAGCGAAGGGACCTATGAGCTGATCCTCGGGCTCGATCTCCCCGAGCTTCCCGACGCCGACTTCTACCGCTTCGACCTGCGCTCCGGCGACGTGGTGGGAGCCACCGTGCTGGGTCATGCCCGGCGCCTTCGGCTCTTCGCGCTCGACGGCGCCGAGAAGGTCTCCGGCGTTGCCGACCTCAGCGCTCTCTACCCCGCGGCGTCGCCGCTGCCCGGCGGCGGGCGGGCCTCGATCGCCTACGTCGCCGACGCGCCGGGAACCTACGCCGTGGGGGTGGATCGGGCGGCGGGGCTGGCCCTGGCCGGCGACGGCTCCTACACGATCGAGCTGACCCTGGCGCGCGCGGGACTCGACCGGCGGGCGGTTCCGGGCGTCCAGGTCCTGTTCCTCGACTTCGACGGTGCCGCGTTCGACGCCGGCGTGCTCCACCCCGCCCTCGGGCCGGTGACCCTCACCGGCCTGCCGGCTTTCCTGCCGCGCTGGGGACTCTCGCCGGCCGACGGGGACGCCGTGATCGACGCCGTCGTCGCGGCGGTCGAGGAGAGCCTGTCGCGCGACGTGCGCGACCGCGGCGCCAACGGCGACTTCGACGCCGGCGGCGTCGCCGGGCGCTTCGACGTCGAGATCCGCAACAGCCGCGAGCACGCCGATCCATGGGGCGACCCCGGCGTCAGCCGGGTGATCGTCGGCGGCACCGTCGGCGAGCTCGGGCTCGCCCTGATCGGCCTCGCCGAGTCGATCGACGTCGGCAACTTCGCGGGCGAAGAGACCGCCGTGGTGCTCCTCGACCTGATGAGCGCGCCGGCGCCGAATCCCAACTCGCTCAACTCCGTCGACTTCGCCGCCGGCGCCGACAAGATCGCCCTGGTGGGCCTCGGCGTGGGCAACGTGGCGGCGCACGAGGCGGGTCATTTCTTCGGCAACTTCCATACCCGCCGGGTCGACCCCGAGGGGGGGACGGATTTCGCCAACGTCATGGACCGGATCGACCTCATCGGTAAGCTGGTGGGCGAGGACGGCATCTTCGGATCGGCCGACGACGCCGACGTGGACTTCGGCCCCGACGCGTATTCGCCCGAGGAGGTTTTCACCGGCCTCGAGCAGACTCTCGAGGTGCTCTCCTTCGACCTGCCGGCGGGCGGACTCCGCGCCGAGGTGGCGGTCGACCCCTCGACGCTCGAGCTCGGCGCCGTGGCTCTCGGCGCCAGCGCCACCGGGGCGATCCGGGTGAGCAACGAAGGCTTCCTCGACCTGGAGCTCGTCGCCACGGCCCTGGGGGGGCCGGACGCCGGGGATTTCGCGATCGACGCCGGGGGCGCGCCGGCGACGCTCGTTCCCGGTACGGCGCGGACGCTCGACGTGCGCTTCCAGCCCGGCTCCCCGGGCCGCAAGCAGGCGACGCTCTCCATCGCCAGCGACGATCCCGACGACGGGACCGTCGAGGTGGAGCTGGGCGGCTACGGCGGCGTGCCCGACGTGGCCGTCGTTCCGCCGGCCCACGATTTCGGCGACCTGGTCTACGGCCCGCCCGGGCTTTCGGCGAGCCATACCTTCGTGGTGGCGAACACGGACCCGGCGGCCGAGCTCCACGTGCTCGACCTCACCTTCACGGGCGCCACCCCGGAGTCGTTCGCCGTGGCCGCCGGCGACGCCCCTCCCTGGGTGCTGCCGGGCGGCGCCGCCCGGCCGCTGGTCGTAACCTTCGCGCCCGGAGGACGGATTGGAGAGATGAGCGCGCGGCTGCGCCTTTCGAGCAACGATCCCGACGACAGCCCGTTCGACGTCTTGCTGAACGGCCGGGCCCTGGGGCCGGACGTCGCCGTCATGCCGTCGCCGTACCACTTCGGCGCCTGGCCGGTGGGCAGCCGCGCCTTCCGGCACTTCGTCGTGAGCAATGAGGGGCCGATCGACCTGGAGGTGTCGTCGGCGGCGCTCGACGGCGAAGCGGCGGGGAGCTCGAGATCACCAGCGGCGGCGGCGCCTTCACGCTCGCGCCGGGCGAGGCCCGCAACGTGACGGTCTTCTTCACGCCGCTCACCGGGGGCGTGAAGAGGGCGACCCTCGAGTTCGCGAGCAACGATCCCGACGAGGGAAGCCTGCGGGTGTCGATCGTCGGCGTGGGGCTGGAGCCGATGATCGCGGTGGAGCCGGCCGCCCACGACTTCGGCGAGGTGACGGCGCTGGCGGAGCGGGACCACGACTTTCAGCTCACCAACGTCGGCCAGGCGACGCTCGCCGGCACCGCGGAGATCGCGGGACCGCAGGCCGGCGACTTCTCGCTGGTCGCCGGCGGCGGCGCGTTCAGCCTGCGGCCGGGGGTCTCGCGCGCGATGACGGTGAGATTCCGCCCCACGTCCACCGGCGCCCGGCAGGGGGCGCTGCGGCTGACGAGCAACGACCTCGCCCGGCCCGAGCTCGAGGCGCCGCTCGCGGGGCTCGGCGTGGCCGCCGTCGACGTGCCGGCCCTGTCGCCGTGGGCCGGGGCCGTCCTGGCGGCGGCGTTGGCCCTGGCGGCGCTCGTGTGGCTGCGCCGCGCTCAGGCCGTCTCGTAGGCGAGGGCTTCCCGCTCGATGGTCGCCGGCGGGGCGAAGAGCAGGCTCTCGGAATCGAGACGCGCCAGCTCCCGCAGCTCCACCGGGCGCCCCAGGATCTCCCCGAAGTGGTCGGTGAGCTGCTCCGCCCGTTGCGGGAAAGCTTCGAGGAAGCGCAGCTTGGCCTGCTCGCCGACGCCTTCGGCGAGCTCCAGGTGGAGGAGCACGACCTCCACGGGCTGGCCGCGGCGCAGCACCGGAAAGACCAACAGCCGCGCGCCGTCGCGAACGCCCTCGACCACCATGGCCTGGCGGCGGCGCACCGCCGTGAGCTTGGTGCCGGTCAGCGGCGCTCCGTCCTCGAAGCGCGAGCGCGCGCCCCTGGCGAGGCCGATCTTCCTCGCCACCCGCAGCGCCCCCCCGGCGAACTCATAGCGGATCCCCGAGGGAATCGCCGCCGCCAGGTCGTCGACGGCGGCGAGCGCCGAGTGCAGCGACGGCGGCAGGTCTTCCACGCCGACGCCGAGCTCCGCCAGGGCCCGGCCCATGACCGACGTGCGCGAGTAGCCGGCGCGCGAGGTGCCGACCGTGATCGTCTTCGCCTGGTGGCGGATCGAGTCGATCGAGCGCATGCTGTCGGCGATCGCCGCCGAGAGCTGGTCGCGGCACCAGGCGTCGACGTCGACGGCGGCGTCGCCGGCTTCGGGGATCAGGGCGCCGAGGCCGGCCATCGTGCCGGGCTCGGAGGCGAGGATCTGGAAGGTGACGGCGAGCCGGCCGGCGCTGCCGGCGGGCAGCAGGGCGTCGAGCTTGCCCCGCATCAGGTCGGCGAGGAGAGCGCGCGCCTCGTCGGCGAGCGCGAACCCGGCCGCCCGCCGTGCCGTGCCTGCCGCCTGCGAGCGGATGAGCGCCTTGCGCAGGCGCCGCAACCGCTGGGCGACCTCGTCCATGGCGACCGCGGTGTGGTAGGCGAAGAGGTGGCCCACGATCGCCGTGGTCACGGCGCCGAGGCCGTAGCCGATCGGCGGCACCTCGACGACGTAGGGCGTGTGGCCGCGGTAGAGGTCGCCGTCGCGATCGCAGATCACCACCGTGACGGCGCGGTGCGCGGCGAAGATCGAGACCTCCTTGACCGCGTCGCTCACCAGATCGGCGCGCAGGTCGTGGAGCACGGCCAGGATCAGCGGCTCGGCGGAGAGGTCGATGTGCTTCTTGTTCTCGAGCAGGTCGACCGACACCGACTTGTAGCACAGCTCCGAGAGCTTGATGCGGATCTCCTCGCCGGTGGCCAGCGAGGCGCCGCTGCCGAGCACCGACCAGTGGCGCCGCGCCAGCCCCACGGCGCGCGCGTGCCGCTCCACCTGTTCCTCGAGGGCGAACGCCGCCTCCATCACCGCGGGCAACCGCTCGAGCTCCGCCAACGCCGCGGCGACCTGCGTCGGCACCACGGCGCCGGCGGCGAGGCCGAGGTGCTGGGCGAGCATGAACGCCGCCGCCACCTGCGAGTAGAAAGCCTTGGTGCTCGCCACCGCCATCTCCACGTCGCGGCCGTCGGAGGTGTAGATCACGGCGTCGCAGAGCTCCACCATGGCCGAGTTGCGGCGGTTGACGATGCCGATCACCCGGGCGCCGCGCTGGCGCGCCAGGGCCAGGCAGCGGTTGGTGTCGGTCGTGGTGCCCGACTGGCTGATCGCCACCAGGCAGGTGTGCGAGAGGTCCGAGCGCAGCTCGTGGGCGCTGAAGTCGCCCGCCGTCATCGCCTGGCTGGCGAGCCCCACGTCGCCCACGATGGCGGCCAGCAGCCGCGAGCCTACCTGGCCGGCCACGTGCGCCGAGCCCTGGCCCACGAAGACGAAGCGGCGCAGCTCGCGGGCGCTCACGGCGGCGAAGAGGTCGTCACGGACCGCACCGTCCTCGCGCGCAACACCGTAGAGGCCGGAGAAGTCGACGGCCGCCTCTTCGTGGCCTTCGGCGTCCATACCGGCGCGCCGGTAGCGATCGGCGATCGTCTGGCGTACCGAGCGTACGGCCTCCTCGAGCTCCTTGCGGAAGAAGTGCGTGAAGCCGCGGCGGTCGACGTCGCGGGTGGTGATCTCGGCGGTGCGGGACGCCGGCTCGAGGCAAGCGGGAGCCTGCCCCGAGAGACGGTGGATGCAGGGCCGGCCGTCGCCCGCCACCTCGAGGCTCACCACCACCGCGTCGTGGCCGTCGGCCTGCCGTTCCTGGGCCTTCTCGAGCGGCCAGAAGCGGTCGGTGAGCTCGGCCGAGCCGTAGACCTCCGAGGCCACCACCAGGGCGTCGCCGGCGTCGGCCAGATAGAGGGACTGGCCGGTGCCTTTGAGGGCGCACCACAGCTTCCCCGGCCGGTCGGCGCGGGTGAGCACGGTGGCCACCGAGCCCTCGATGCGCTCGAAGGTCGCGAGCACCGCGTGGTCGACGGCGTCGCCGGGGCGCCGGGAGCCGTTCAGTCCCGTCTCGACCAGCGCCGGGATCACCTTGGCGTCGGTGGTCACGCCGGCGGGCACCGTGCCGTATTCGGCCAGCGACGGCAGCAGCTCGAGGAAGTTGTCGACGTCGCCGTTGAGCACCGCGAGCGTGCGGCCCGGCGGGTAGGCGTAGCCGCCGCCGGCTTCCAGGGCGCCGTCCACCGGGTGGGCGTTGGCGATCGAGATGATGCCGTTCGAGGCCCAGCGGGTGTGGGCCATCACGATGGCCTGTCGCGGCGCGGCGCGGATCGCGCGCCGGAAACAGGCGTCGCCGCGGATCAGGCCGCGCAGGGTGGACTCGTTGTAGCCCAGGGCCCCGACCTCCTCGGCGACCTTGTAGCTCAGCACCAGGCAGGCGGTGCCGGGCACGGCGTGACGGAAGACCTGCTCCTCGGCCGCGTCGCCGCTCGCCACCAGGTCGCGCGCCGCCTCGTCGTCGTACCACAGCATCACCGCCAGGCCCGCCGAGTCGCGGCCCCGCACCTCCAGGCGGCCGAGGGCGCGCAGCGTCAGCTCCACCTGCCAGGCGAGCCACACCGGCGCGCCGCGCTCGCGATGCTCGGGATCCTCGAGCAGGGCCGACATCGCGCCGACCAGGTCGAGGAGGTCGTGCTCCACCCGCCAGGCGACGTCGCGCCGCGTCTCCTCGGAGCCGGCCGCGCCGCCTTTTTCCAGGTCGCCGAGCAGGGCGCGCCAGTGCTCTCTCGCCCCCGCCTCGGCGTAGGTGTGGTGGGTACACTGGAAGTCGAGGGTGGCCAGCGCCCGCTTGAGCTCGGAGAGGTCGTCGCACATATCTGGAAGACGCCGATCCGCGTCCAGGGTGAAGGCGTCGATCGATTTCGAGACGATGGCGAAGATTCCGCACACGGTGGGGCTCGCTCTATTGAATAGCTTGGGTGTTCGGAGGGGGAGACTTGGTCCCCGACTCCTCAGCTTAGCATCCTTCGAACCTTCGCTCCGCGGAGGGCGTAATCCCACATGAACGGCGAGTCCGAAACAGCCCACGACGACGGGAGAATCTCCATGCACCGTCCGAGCGTCCATCCCTGGCTTCTCCTCGCCCTTGCGGCGACGTTCCTCCCGGCCGGCGCGGCCCGCGCCGAGCTCGCTCGCTGCGTCAACGGTTCAGCGGCCGGCTACCCCTGCGCCGACGTGGACCTGCTGTCCGTGCTCTCGCTGCAGGATCTCGGCGCGGTCCGGGGCAGCGACACTTGGGGCTGGACCGATCCGCAGACCGGCCGCGAGGTCGCGATCTACTGCATGACGCACGGGACCGCCTTCGTCGACGTCACCGATCCCGAGCGGCCGGTGCACCTGGGCACCCTGCCGGTGCCCGGGACTCGGCCAGTGCAGGGCGACGTCAGGTCTACCGCGACCACGCCTACGTGGTGGGCGAGGGGGCGGACGACTTCGGCCTCCAGGTCTTCGACTTGCGGCGCCTGCGCGACGTGCGCCAGCCGCCGGAGACCTTCACCGCCGACGCCCACTACACCGAGTTCGGCCACGCCCACAACCTGGCGATCAACGAGGAGAGCGGCCACGCCTACGCGGTGGCCACCGACACCTGCTCCGGCGGCCTGCGCATGCTCGACATCCGCGAGCCCGCCAGCCCGCGGTTCGTGGGCTGCCTCGCCGAGGTGGGCTCGATCCACGACACCCAATGCGTGAGCTACCGCGGCCCCGACCCCGACCACCGCGGCCACGAAGTCTGCGTCAACTCCGGCGGCTCCTCCCTCTCGATCTTCGACGTCACCGACAAGAGCGCGCCCCGCCGGCTCGCGGAGATCGTCTACCCGGGGCTCGGCTACGTCCACCAGGGATGGCTCACCGAGGACCACGCCTACTTCCTCCTCGACGACGAAGCCGACGAGGTGCGCAACGGCCACAACACCCGGACCTACGTCTTCGACGTCCGCGACCTGGAGAGCCCCGTCCTGGCCGGCTTCTACGAGTCCGCCACCCCGGCCATCGACCACAACCTCTACGTCGTGGGCGACTACGTCTTCGAGGCCAACTACACCTCGGGCCTGAGGATCCTCCACCTCGACGACGTGGCTTCGGGCCGCCTCTCGGAGGTCGGCTACCTCGACGTCGTCCCCGGGGACGACGAGGCCCGCTTCGACGGCGCCTGGACGGCCTATCCCTTCTTCGAAAGCGGCACGGTCGTGGTCAGCACCTTCAACCAGGGTCTCTTCATCGTGCGTCCGACCTTCGACCTCCGCGACCGCTGCCTGCTCGCCCTCGGCGACCCCGGCTATTGCGGCGAGTGCGGCCCCTGCACCGTGGCCCAGGGCGGCTGCCGGGGCGACGACGACTGCCGCGGCGAGCTGATCTGCGCCGAGGACTTCGGGCGCCACTTCGGCATGACGGCCGGCGTCGACGTCTGCGTGGCGCCGCGCGGCGTCGAGCTCGCTTACCGGGCGGACGAGCTGGCCGCGGTCCACGCCCAGGCGATCAACAACCACGGCCAGGTCGTCGGCTGGAGGGAATACCCCAGCGGCCGGCGGAGCGCCTTGCGCTATACTCCTGGAATCGGCCTCGAACTGCTCGCGCCGCCCGGCGCCGCCGGCTCGGAAGCCCTCGCGATCAACGACGCGGGCGACGTGTTCGGCAATCTCGTGGCGGGCGGCGGCAGGCGCCAGGCGGGGCTCTTCCGGTATCGGGACGAAGACGGATTCGACCTCTTGGATAAGGGGGCGGGCCGCGCTTTCCGTGCCCGATTCACGATCCTCGACGTCAACGGCGCCGGGGACCTCGTCGGCGTCCTCCGACGCGATCGGCATCCGCGGCTCGTCCCCTTTCTTTATACCGAGAGCACAGGCTGGATCGACCTTTCGGCGCTCGACGCTCGCTTGCGGGCGACGCCGGCGCTCGCCGTCGCCATCAACGACCGCGCCGACGTGCTCCTCACCACCGAGCCGGACCCCGCGGGCGACCAGGACACCTACCTGCTTCTCGGCGGCGATCGGCTGGTGCGCCTCGGCGACCTGGGCCGCGGCGTCAACGTGCCGCTCGGCTTCAATGATCGGGCCCAGGTGGTGGGCTACTCGGAGACCGCGGCGCGCCAGCGTCACGCCTACTTCGTCCAGCCGGAGCGCCCGCTCGTCGACCTCCATCGCGGCCGCTTCCTGTCGAGCTTTGCCGGCTGGGTGACGGCGGGCGGCGTGGTCGGCGGGGTCTTCGACGGCGAGGCCCTCTTCACCTACGACCGGCGCCGCGAGCAGCGGGTCAAGGTGGTGGCGCGGCGGGCCGACTTCGCCGCGCTGCTGCCGGACGGCGCCGTCTTCGAGCGCCTCGAGGTGATCGACATGAACGAGCGGGTCGAGCTCGTGGGCCGTGTGATCGGGCGTTCGGAGGAAGGCGGGAGCATCGTCCGCTTCTTCCATTTCAGCCCCGCCTCCGGCGTCGCCGACCTCCAGGACGTCCTCGGCGGGGCGGCTGGCGCGGGGCTCGGCGTCGTCGAGGTGACGGCCTTGAACGACCGCGGCTTCCTCCTCGTGCGGGCGGCGGGCGACGGCGCGGACGCCCGGCCGGTGGTCCTGGCTCCGCTCGTCGACTAGCTCGGGCTCGCTAAGATCCCCGGCATGGGCGCCACCCTCGCCGTCGTCCTCGTCGTCTACTTCGCGCTGATCCTCGGCATCTCGGTCTGGAGCTTCGCCCGCACCCGCACCGAGGACGACTTCATCGCCGCCGGCCGCGAGATCGGCCCCTGGGTGGGCGGCGCCGTGCTCGCCGCCACCCAGATCAGCGCCGGCACCATGGTCGGGACGATCGGACGCCATTACCTCACCGGCGTCTCGTGGTGGTTCATCTGGCTCGGGGTGTGGGCGGGCTGGCTGGTCTCGGCCTTCTTCGTGGCGCCGAAGCTGCGCCGTTTCGGCGGCCTCACCGTGCCCGACTACGTGGCCGCGCGCTTCGCCAGCGAGAAGGCCCGGGTGCTGGCCGCGGTGCTGATCGTCGTCTCGTACACCATCTACCTGGTGGCCCAGTTCCAGGCCAGCGGCGAGATCGCCGGGGTGATCTTCGGCGTCGAGCCGCTCACCGCCATGCTCGTGCTCGCCGGCTCGACGGCGTTCTATTCGCTGCTCGGCGGCATGCGCTCGAGCTCCTACGTCGAATTCATCCAGACGCTGATCATGGTGGCGGGTCTGGTGCTCGCCGTGCCGGTGCTGTGGAGCCAGGTCGGCGGCCTGGGCGCGGCCGTGGACGTCCTGCGCGGGATCGACGAACGGCTCCTGGGCTGGTACTACGGCCCCCGCGAGCTGATCGCCTTCGGCGCCAGCTTCGGGCTGTCGATCGCCGCCGCGCCCTACGAGCTCACCCGCTTCTACTCGATGCGCGACGAACGCACCGTGCAGCGGGCGATCGGCGTCTCGATCGGCTTCCAGCTCGTGATCGGCCTCGCGGTGCTCGCCAACGGCCTGCTGATGCGGGCGCTCTACCCGAGCCTCGAGTCCCCCGACCAGGCGAGCTCGGTGATGGCCTACCAGGTGCTGCCGCCGCTGGTGGGCGCGTTGCTGCTGGCGGCGATGCTGTCGGCCATCATGTCGACGGTGAACTCGATCCTGCTGGTGACCGGGGCCTCGCTGGCCCACGACCTCTACGGCCGCTTGGTGCGCCCGCGGGCGAGCCAGAGCGAGCTGCTATGGGTCAACCGGGCGGGGATCGTGGTGCTGGCCCTGGTGCCCCTCTGGTTCGCCTTGCAGAAGCTGGGGGACGTGCAATCGATCGTCGTGGAGCAGGCCAAGTTCATCGCCAGCTTCTTCTTCGTGCCGGTGGTGGTGGGGCTCAACTGGCGGCGCGGCACGGCGGCGGGGGCCGTCGCCGCCATGGTGGGAGGGTTCCTGGCCTGTCTCGCCTGGGAGCTCACCGGACAGCGCGGCTTCGCGGCCCACGGCGTCGACGCGGTGGAGGTGGGGGTGGCGACCTCGCTCGTCGCCTTCGTGGTGGTCTCGCGGTACACGCGTCCGGTGCCGGCGGAGAACCTGCGGACGTTCTTCCGCGAGCGCTAGCTAGGGAACCTTTCGCGGGCCGGGGCGTTATACCCCTCGGAGAGACGATGGAACCGACCGACGGAGAGCTCCTCGAACGGTCCCGCAACCGCGATCCCGAGGCCTTCGGCCAGCTCGTCGACCGCTACAAGCACCCGATGGTCGCCTACCTGGCCCGTCTCAGCGGTTGCCGCGAACGGGCGGAAGACTTCGCCCAGGAGGCTTTCGTGCGCTTCTACCAGCAGCTCGGCCGCTACCGCGAGGAAGGAAACCTCATGGCCTATCTCTTTCGCATCGGCACCAATCTGGTGGTGAGCGACGAGCGACGCAAGCGGCGCTGGCGGCTGCTCGAGCCCTTCCTGGCGCCGGCCAACGGCCACGGCAAGGGTCCGCGCGAGGAGCTCCTGGCCGGCGAGGAGCAGTGCCAGGTGAGCCGCGCGCTCGCCGGCCTCGACCCTCTCTACCGGGCCCCCCTGGTGCTGCGCGAGATCGAGGGACGCTCGTACCTCGAGATCGCCGACGTGCTCGGGGTGAGCGAGGGGACGGTGAAGTCGCGCCTCCACCGGGGCCGCCAGCTCCTCAGGGAGAAGCTGGCCCCTTATTGGAACGGCAACGGGAGCCACTGACGGAGCCACACGACATGGACGAACAACGGCTCAACCAGCTCCTCCGCGAGCTGCCGCGCCACCAGGCGTCGCCGCGGTTCACCGCCGCGGTGCTGCGGCGCCTCGCGGACGACGCGCCGCGGCCGCGGCCCCTGCGGCGCCTGACGCCGGCGGCGGCCGCCGCGGCGCTCGTCGCCGCCGGGCTCGTCTTCGGCGTCCACGAGTGGACGCGGGGGGCCGAGCGCCAGCGCGAGCTCGCCCGTCTGGAAGCGCTCGAGTCCGAGAAGCGCGCTCTCGAGGCCGAGATCCTCGAGCTGCGCCGCCTCGCCCGCGACGCCCGGCCGGTGGTCTACCTCGGCAGCACGGCGACGGTCGACCTGGTGGTCGACCTGGAGCGTCTGGCCGAGCGCCGGTCGCGGTGGCGGGAGAGCGGCAACGAAAATCCGCGGCCGGCGGCCTACGCCGTCCCGGCCGGTCAACCCATGGGAGAACCACGCCGATGAAACACGCCACCGCCGCCACCGCGTTCAGCTTGCTCGCTCTTTTCATTCTCGCCGTTCCGGCCGCCGCCCAGGACGACGGCGAGGACAACGACCGCCGCCGCATCGTCATCGAAAAGGTCGGCCGCGGCGACTGCCTGAGCGCCATCCGTCTCGGCGAGGGCGGCCCCGAGCTCCTGAGCCTCGGCAGCCACGCCTTCCTCGGCGTCGAGCTCACCGGGTTGACGCCGGAGCTGCGCCGGCACTTCGGCGTGCCCGGCGACGCCGGCGTGCTGATCGGCAGCGTGGAGGAGGATTCGCCGGCCGCCGCCGCCGGCCTCCGGGTGGGCGACGTCCTGACCCGCTTCGAGGGCGAGGACGTGACCTCCGCCGGCCGCCTGAGCCGGCTCGTGCGCGAGCGCGAAAAGGACGACCAGGTGAGGATCGAGTACGTCCGCGACGGCAAGGCGGCGACGGCGACCGCCACGCTCGGCGAGCGACCGCGCTGCGGCTTCGACGTGGGCGGGCTCGTCGATCTCGAGAGCTTTCCGCTCATCGAGCTCGAAAAGCTGCCAAAGTTGCTCGATCTCGACGAGCTCCCCGCGTTCGAGGGCCTGCGCTTCCTGGAATTCGAAGGCGACGACTGGCGCAAGTCCATGGAGAGTTTGCGCGAGTCGTTCGAGAGCGAGGACTGGCAGCGGCAGATGGAGCGCCTCCGGGAGATCGACCTGGACGGCATCGAGGAGCGTCTGCGCGAGGCCATGGAGCGTCTGCACGAGCTCGAGGACGAGATCCGCAGCACCCGGGAAGAGGTCGAGAACGACGATCCGAACGTCTGAGGCGTCTGTTACCGTCCGGTGAGCCGCAGGACGTCGTTGACGACGACGAAGATCGTCAGCGCCAACAGGAAGTAGAGGCCGATGTTCGTAAGACGCAGGCGCAGCTCCTTCGACACCGGACGCCGGCGCACGCCCTCGATCGCCAGGAAGACCAGGTGGCCGCCGTCGAGCACCGGGATGGGCAGCAGGTTGAGGACCGCGAGGTTGACCGAGAGGAAGGCCATGAACCACAGCAGGTAGCGCAGGCCGGCGCGCGCCGCCTGGGCTGACGCGTCGGCGATGACGACGGGCCCGCCCAGCTCGCGGACCGAGATGTCGCCCACGACCATGCCCTTCAGGCTGAAGAGCACCAGGGCGGCGACGTCCCAGGTCTGGCGGGCGCCCTCGACGATCGCCGCGCCCGGGCCGAAGCGTTCGTACACGGGCTCGGGCAGGCGCTGTCCGATCCCGATCCGGGCGACCATGACCGGCTCGCCGGTCTCGGGATCCCGGCGCGCCTCGCGGGTGAGCGGATCGCGGTCGATCTCTTCGACCGGGGTCATCGACGCCGCGATCCGCTCGCCGTCGCGAAGGGCCACCAGCGCCAGCTCCTCGCCGGCCCGATCCTTGACCGCGTCCACGAGCTGATCCCACGAGCCGATCGCCAGGCCGTCGATCTCGACGATCAGGTCCCCGGGGCGAAAACCCGCCGCCTCGGCGGGCGATCCCGCCACGACCGACCCGACGCGGGGCTCCACGAAGGGTCGCAGGGCCAGGGCGATCCGGCCCCGGGTTTCCATGTCGATGCCCGGCACCGCGACGTCGACCGGGGCGACGGTGCCCGCGAACTCGAAGCGCAGGGACTCGGACATGGGGTCGAGGACTTGGTCGAGGATGTCGTCCCAGGTCGCGACCGGCTCGCCGTTGACCCGCTCGACGTCGGCGCCGAGGGGCAGCTCGGCGAGCTCGCGTGCGGCCTCGGGAAGGACCTCGACGTCGACCCTGCCGAGCTGCGTGATCGGGGTCTCCGCGCCGCCGTAGACGAACGCCAGCAGGGTGAAGGCCCACCAGGCGAAGAGCGCGTTCATCACGACGCCGGCCGAGAGCACGAAGATGCGCGCCGGCACCGATTTCGATTCGAAGAGCTTCTCGGGCGGGAAGTCCTGCTCCGTTCGGCCGCCTTCGAGGGCCTCGACGTCGTCCTGCTCCTCCTTGCTGGCCATCTTCACGTAGCCGCCGAAGGGGATCCACGAGATCACGTACTCGGTCTCGCCGCGGCGCCAGCGCAGGGGCGTGATCGGGCCGAGGCCGATCGAGAAGCGCGGCACGCCGATGCCGACCGCCTTGGCCGCCAGGTAGTGGCCGAGCTCGTGGACGAAGATCAGGACGCCGAGGACGACGACGATTGCCAGATAAAGCACAGCACCTCTTTCCCGTGGCGTCAGGCCGCGCCGGCGGCGGCGACGTGGGCGTCGATCACGCGCCGGGCCTCGTCGCTCAGGTCGGAGAACTCGACGCCCATGGCGCAGCGGTCGGCGTCGAGCACCTCGAGGTGGACCACCGTGCCGGTGACCTCGATGAGCTGGTTGTTGAGGGCGAGGGTGAGGGTGAGGGTCGAGCGCAGCGGCAGGGGATGGTAGAGCTCGAGGCGGACGCCGCCGGGCGAGATGTCGAGGGTGCGGCCGGTGGCGAGGTCGGCGCGGAAGCCCTCCTCGTCGAAGCGGCTGATCTGCACCAGGTTGAGCTTCTCGACGCGCGGATGGTCCCGGCGGTCGTGCGAGCCTTTCGTCTGCGTCATGGCGTCCCCTTCCGTACGCGCCCTACTCTAGAGAGCGCGGGGGAGGACGTCAATCGCCGCTCTCGCCCCCCGCCTTGTCGACGTAGCGCGCGAGCAGGGCCGCGGCCTGGTCGCCGAGCTCGGTGAACTCGATGCCCATGGCGCAGCGCTCCGCGTCGAGCTCCTCGAGGTAGACCACGCGGCCGCGCACGTCGACGAGGTCGTCGTCAAGGGCCAGGGTGACGCTGACGACGGAGCGCAGGGGCAAGGCGTGGTGGAGCTCGAGGCGCATGCCGCCGCGCGAGAGGTCGAGGGTGCGGCCGGTGGCGAGGTCGGCGCGGAAGCCCTCTTCGTCGAAGCGGCTGACCTGGACGAGGTTGAGCTTGCGGATGCGGGGATAGGCGCGGGACTGTTCTTCAGACATGGCCGGTAACCTCCCTGGAGGGTCGTGGTCAACGCAGCGATCCGTCCACGTCGATCGCCTTGAGCTTCTCGAGCTGCTCGCGGCACGAGCTCATCTCGCCGCGCAGCCGCTCGAGCTCCTCGCGCAAGCTGCTCGCCGTGAGGTCGAGATCGAGGATCAGCGCCGCCTGCGAGCGATGGGGGCCGGACTCGAAGCGTTCCATGAGCTGGTCGAAGAAAGCGCGGGCGCGCGCCTGGTCGTGGACGGGGCTCTCGGGCAGGGCGTAGACCAGGGCGAGACGCAACAGCACGCGGTCGACCTCGCCGCGGCCGGCCGCACCTCGGCCGGTCCCGTTCCCCAGCGCCTCCTCGTAGGCCGCGGCGGCTTCAGCGTAGCTTCCGGTCTCGAAGAAGCGGTCGGCGCGCCGCAGGCTCGAGCCACAGCTCAGGAGCGTCAGGAAGGCGACCGCCAGCACGGCTCGCCTCAGCGTATCAGGCGGAGTTTTGGCCCGCAAAGCCGGCTGATGATACTAGATTCGGCGCGCCCGCGCGCGCGGAATCGGCGGCGGAAAGCGCTCCTTCGTCGGCGGGGGGCGGCAGCAGCACGCGGAACACGCTGCCCGCCGGCTCGTTGTCGGCGACCCAGATGGCGCCGCGGTGGGCCTCCACGATGCCGTGGCAGATGGCCAGGCCGAGGCCCGCCCCTCCCACCGAGCCGCCGCGCCGCGGTCCCGCCTGGTGGAACCGGTCGAAGATCCGCTCCCTCTCGGCCACCGGCACCCCGGGCCCGGCGTCGCGCACCGCCAGCAGGACGCCGCCGCCCCGCCAGCGCGCCGGCGCCCCCGCCGGCGGCGCCGCCACCACCTCGAGGCCCACTCGCACCGCGGCGCCCTCGGGGGAGAACTTGATCGCGTTCTCGACCAGGTTCTCCACCACCTGGACCAGCCGGTCGCCGTCGCAGTGGATCTCCACGGGCTCGGCGGGCAGCTCGACGTCGAGGCGCAGGCTCCGCTCGCGGGCCCTGGGCGCCAGCTCGGCGAGCGCGTCGCGCACGAGCTGGCGCAGGTCGTGGAACGCCAGCTCGTAGGCCATCGCGCCGGCCTCCATCCGCGACAGGTCGAGGAGCTTGGAGATCAGGCGCGACAGGCGCTCGCTCGAGCGCAGGTTGAGCTCGAGGAGACGCCGTTGGGTGTCGTTGAGAGTGCCCGCGACGTCCTCGAGGAGGATCTTGTGGGTCTCCTGCAGGGTGGCCAGCGGCGTCTTGAGCTCGTGGGAGACGTGCGAGAGCAGGTCCTTCTTCATCGCGTCGAGCTCGCCGAGCCGCTGCACCATGGCGTTGAAGTCGGCCTCGAGCTGCGCGAACTCGTCGTCGCTCGAGCCGTTGAGCTCGAGGGCGAAGTCGCCCGCGGCCACCGTGTGGGTGCCTGCCACCAGGCGCTGCAAGGGCGCGTTGATCGAGCGCACGGTGAGCCGCACCACCACCAAGCCGAGCAAGACCGCCGCGGCGGCCACGCCGAGCGCCACCCGCCCCGCCGTCTCGCTCGCCGCCGCCGCCGTCCGCGCCCGGTGGACGATCGCCGCTTCGACGGCCGCCAGGAGCCCTTCGGCGCGCTCGCGCACGTCGCGCACCTCGTCGGCGTCCGTGGTGCCGGCCGGCAAGGCGCGCCAGGCTTGGCGAAAGGTCTCGAGGGCCTCGCCCTCGGCGCCCTCGAGACCGAGCGTGGCGAGCGCTGCGACGCCCTCGCCGGCTTCGCGGCGCAGGCGCTCGACCTTGGCGGAGTACTGGGGGTCGTGGGTGACCTCGAGCTTGCGCAGGGATTCTTCGATCTCGTCGAGCAGCCGGATCTGGAAGAGGGCGTGGCGGGCGGCGCGGGTGTGGGTCGTCGACACCTCGCGTTGCACCGCCACCAGGTCGCGCACCACGGCGACCAGGTACCCCAGCGCGCCGACCGCCAGCAGGAGCAGCAGGGCGGAGCCCACGGCGACCTTGCTGGCGACCTTCATCCCTCCCCACCCTTCATCCTTCCCCGTCGATGCCGTAGGAGCGCAGCTTGTTGCGGATGGTCTTGACGTCGACGCCGAGACGCCGCGCCGCCGCGGCCTTGTTGTTGTCGAGGCGCTTCAGGGTCTCGAGGATCAGGATCTTCTCGGCCTCGGCCGAGGTCACGCCGCCCGGCAGCACGATCTCGTCGCCGGCGGCGGCCGCCGGATCGCGCAGGTAGGGCGGCAGGTGGCGCAGCTCGATCCAGTCGTCCTTGGCGAGGATCGTGGCGCGCTCGATCACGTTGCGCAGCTCGCGCACGTTGCCCGGCCAGGAGAACCGCTGCAAGAGCTCGAGCGCGTCGCCGGCGATGCCTTCCACCGCGGCGCCGTGCCTGGCGTTGAAGCGCTGGACGAAGTGCTGCGCCAGCAGCGGCACGTCCTCGGCGTGCTCGCGCAGCGGCGGCAGCTCGAGGGTGAAGACGCTCAGGCGGTAGAAGAGGTCCTCGCGCAGCAGCCCTTCTTGTACCGCCCGCCGCGGCTCGCGGTTGGTGGCGGCGATCACCCGCACGTCGAAGCTGAGCTCCAGGCGAGCGCCGAGGCGGCGCACCCGGCGCTCCTCGAGCACCCGCAGGAGCTTGGGCTGGAGCGGCGGCGGCATCTCGGCGATCTCGTCGAGGAAGAGGGTGCCGCGGTCGGCCTGCTCGAAGAAGCCCGGCCGGCTGGCGAGGGCGCCGGTGAAAGCGCCCTTCTCGTGGCCGAAGAGCTCGCTCTCGGTGATGCCCTCGGGCAGCGCCGCGGTGTTGACGCCCACGAAAGGGCCGTCCTTGCGGGCCGAGAGGTCGTGGATGGTGCGGCACACCAGCTCCTTGCCGGTGCCGCTCTCGCCGGTGAGGATGGCGGAGGCGTCGGAGGCGGCCACCACCCGGACCAGCTCCACGAGCTCGCGGATGGCCTTGCTCTCGCCCAGCAGACCGCCGACGCCGGCGCCGCGCTCGAGGCGCGCCTTGACGCGGCGGGTGGCCCGGCGCTGCTCGATCCGATTCTCGGCGTCGGCGAGCACGGCCTTGAGCCGCGGGTAGTCGAGGGGCTTCGTGAGGTAGTCGAGGGCCCCTTTCTTCATCGCCTCCACTGCCGTCTCCACGTTGGCGTGGGCGGTGATGAGGATCACCGGGCGCTCGCCGTCGCCGGCCTTGAGCCACTCCAGCAGCTCGAGGCCGGCGACGTCGGGCAGGACCACGTCGGAGACCACGGCGGCGGGCCCGTGGCGCTCGGCGAGGCGCCGCGCCTGGTCGCCGTCGGCGGCCACGAAGACTTCGTAGCCCCAGGCCTCGAGGCGCAGGCGCAGCACCTCGCGCATCGCGTCCTCGTCGTCGACCGCCAGGATCTTGAGCTTTTTCACCATCGTCCGCCTTTCGGGTGGCCCATTCTCTCCCGGCGGCCCCTGCCGCGTCGAGGGGTCAGAAGCGGATGCCGAAAGCGATCACGCCTTCGGTCTCGTCGGCGAGGATCAGCTTCCCCTGGATGTAGGGGCGGACCGAGGAGCCGCGGGGCTTGAACCCCACGCCGGCGAGGAGGTTGACGCCGGCGTCGGTGTCGTCGCGGCGCGGCGGGCGGTCGCGGAAGATCAGCGCGTTGGCAGTCACCAGGTCGCCGTACTCCACGAAGACGTACTCGGCGTTGGGATTGAAGTACCAGCGGCTGCTGCCGATCTGGGCCAGGAGCTCGACGCCGGCGAAGGGGTCGGACTGGTCGGTGTAGACGCCGCCGCGCAGCCCGAAGTCGACGCCGGCGGCCGGCGCCGCCAGGAACAATGGGCACACGGCCAGCAAAGCCAGGGCGATCACTGATCTGCGGGCGCGTCGGGTAAAGGTCGCGTTTCTCGGGGTCCTCATGTCCACTCCTGTTCTCTTGTCGTCTCTTGTCGATTCTTCATTGGGTTGTTATTTCTTCACGCCGCCGCGGCGGCGATGCCTTCGTTTGCCCGCGGCAGAGATAGCCCCATTGCCGCCGGCGCCGGCCTGGTGCAGCAAGAGGCTTGCCAGGCGACGGGAGCTCCCGCTCTGCCGCCGCGCCGCGGCACCCCGCCGCCGCGCCGCGGCGGCGGCTTTCCGGAATCGGGGAAATATTCCCGGTACCCGATCTGCCAGCCCACCGAAACGCCGTTCCGAGCGTGCTCTGAAGGCTGGTACGCCCCTTGCAGCTCACCCTGGGCAACAGGAGGTTGCTGAAATGGTTCACCATCCAAGATCCGACACTTCGCACCGTCTCCACCAATCCTGCGGCACGACGGTTGCCGCCGTTCTCGTGTCCGTCCTCGCCGCCGGCCTGGCCGCCGAGTCGCGAGCAGCCGAAATCGCGGTGCAGCCGATCCCCGCTCCTTATGCCAAGACCCTGGTGGTGGAGCCGGTTCCCGGCTCGCCGGGAGCGAGCGGCAAGGCGCTGATCGCGGCCTTGAAGAAGCTCGACCTGAAAAAGCCGGGGCGTTGGCTGGTGAAGCTCGAGCCGGGAGTGTACGACCTCGGCGAGCAGCCCCTCGTTCTCCGGCCGGGAATCGACGTGGAAGGCTCCGGTACCCTGCAGACGGAGATCGTGGGCCTCGGGCAGGACTTCTCCAGCCCGGATTTCAGCTTTCGCAAGGGCGTGGTCATCGGCGCCGCCGACGTCGAGCTGCGACACTTGACCGTGCGCTGCCAGAACACCAATCAGCTCAACGCCTGCATCGTGATGGCCAACTACCAAGCATCGCCGCATCTGACCGACGTGCGGCTGCTCGCCACCGATGCTGAAGGCGAGGGTCATTGGGGGTTGCGCAACGACGAGAGCTCGCCGGTGCTCGACAAGGTGGAGATCCTGGTCGCCAACGGCATCAGCAATTACGCTCTGGTCAACACCTTTGCCGGTTCCCGGCCGGAGATTCGGCGCACTTCTCTGACCGCCCAGAACGGCACCGACCAGAACGTCGGCGTCTTCAACAAGGTCATGGCCCTCCCCGAGCTGCATTCGGTCGACATCGACTTGGTCGGCGGGCGGATCGCCGCCGGCGTGTGGACGATCCAGACCGAGGATGAGGAGATCGAACGCGGCGCCTCGACGCTACCCACCCTCACGATGTTCGACGTCGACATCGAGGCGCGCGACGCCCAGGAGAGCTTCGGCGTCCTCGGCGGCCAACTCACGATCGAGCTGCGCAACAGCCGGGTGACGGTCGACCGCGGCTCGGCCCTCGACGTGGGCCCCGTCGGCAGCGTCGACGTGCTGAATTCTGAGCTCCGGGCCACCGACTTCCTCGCCCACGCCGACCGCGTGCGGATCGTCGCCACGTGGTTGCGCGGCGGCGGCGACGTGCTGGGCTACAGCGAGGAGACGTGCCTCGGCGTCCACACCGACGAGAGTACGTCGGACGTCTGCCCGTAAGCGTTGCTACGTCGCGCAAGGCGCCGCGCCCTTCGCCACCTCGGGCGCCGGCGCCGGCCGCGCGGCGCCGCGCCACGACACCCAGCCCACGCCGCCGAGGACGAGCGCGATCCCCAGCCCCTGCAGGGAGCTGAGCCGCTCGTCGAAGATGAGCCGTCCCCAGACCGTGGCCAGCACCGGCTGCAGCAGCAGCGACACCGAGGTCTCGAGCGCCGGCAGCCGCGGCAGGGCCGCGGCGATGAGCTGCCAGCCCACCACCTGCGAGCTCACCGCCAGGGCGAGCATCCAGCCGTGGGCGGGCCAGGTCACGAGAAGGTCGAGCCCACCTTCGCCGAGGCCGATCACGCCGAGGCCGAGGGCCGCTCCCAGCGTCGCGTCGAGCATCGGCCCCGCCGGCGCGCCGAGGTCGCGACCGGCGGCGCGAAAGATCACCAGGAAGACGGCATAGGTGATTCCCGTCAGCACGCCGAAAATCACCCCGAGGGCCGGGTCGCGCCCATAGGCGTCGCCGAGTCCGAGGCCGGAGATCAGCACCGCGCCGAGGAGCACCATCGGCACCGCCGCCAGCGCCGCGCGCCGCGGGCGCTCGCGGTAGGTCCACCACGCGAAGAGCCCCACGAAGATCACCTGCGTGTTGCCGAGCACCGTGGCCAGACCGGCGCCGATCAGCTCGATGGCCCGGTGCCAGAGAGCGAGGTCGATCCCCAGGAAGACGCCGGCCAGGACGGCCTGCAGCCGCACCCGCGAGGAGCGATGGTCGCCGCGGCGCTGCCAGGCCCACAAAGCCAGCAGGAAGGGCAGTGCGTAGGCCGCGCGCAGGAAGCCCGCCGCGGTCGGCGGCAGGGCGGCCAGCCGCACGTAGATCGGCGAGAACGACACGAACACGACGCCCGAGAGCACCCACAGCCGCGCCACGTCAGCTCTGCTCCGCGAGGTCCTCGTGCAGCGTCTCGCCCAGCCGCACCGTCTCGTCGACCAGCAAGTCGAGGTCCGCGCGGCGGGTGCGGTGGTTGGTGATCGCCACCCGCAGGCACGCCTGCCCTTTGAGGACGGTGAGCGACGGCACCGCCACGCCCGACTCCTGGAGCGCCACCAGGATGCGGCGATTGAGCTCGTTCATCCGCTCCTCGACTCCGGGCTCGCCCTGCGGGCCGGAGAGGCGGTAGCGCAAGCACACCACGTTGAGCGCCACCGGGGCCATCAGCTCGAGGTGGAGGTGCCGCTCCACGCGCTCGGCGAGGTAGCGCGCCTGCGCCACGTTCTGCTCGATCAGCCGCACGTAGCGCTCGATCCCGTGGCTCTTGATCGACATCCAAACCTTGAGGGCGCGGAAGCCTCGCGACAGCTCGATGCCGTAGTCGGCGTACATCAAAGGGCCCGCGGCGACGCCTCCCGGCAGCGGCGACAGGTAAGCCGGCACGAGCTGGAAGGCGGCGCGGTGGTCGTCGCGCCGGCGCACCAGCAGGCAGCCCACGTCGTAGGGCATGTACATCCACTTGTGGAGGTCGAAGGCCACCGAATCGGCCAGCTCCAGCCCTTTCAGCTTCGGCCGTAGCCGCGGCGAGAGGGCGGCGAGGGCGCCGAAGGCGCCGTCGACGTGGAGCCACACGTCCTCCAGGCGGCAGATCCGGGCCAGCGCTTCGAGGTCGTCGAGCGCGCCGGTGTTGACGGTGCCGGCGTTGCCCACCACGCAGATCGGCCGCCGGCCGCGCCGCCGGTCCTCGTGGATCGCGTCCCTCAGGGCTCCGAGGTCGACGCTGTAGTCCTCGTAGGTCGGCACCAGGCGCAGGGCGTCGCTGCCCAGCCCCAGGAGCTCGACCGCCTTCTGCACCGAGCTGTGCGTCTGCTCCGAGGCGTAGACGACGAGCGGCGCGTGGCCAAGGGGACGCTGCAGGCCCTCGCGGCGCACGTCGAAGCCGGCGCGGGCATGGCGCGCCACCGCCAGACCGAGGAGGTTCGCCATCGAGCCGCCGGTGACCAGGATACCGCTGGCCGTCTCCGGGAAGCCGAGGAGGTCCCGGAACCACGAGATCACCTGCTCCTCCACGTAAACCGCGGACTGCTCGAAGCCGCAGACGTTCGTGTTCATTCCCGCCGCCAGCATCTCGGCCATCGCCCCCAGGGGCGTGCCGGTGCCGCAGACCCAGCCCCAGAAGCGGGGGTGGACGTTGCCGTAGGGATAGGGGAGCACGCGCTCGCGGAACTCGTCGTAGACGTCCTCCGGATCCTGCCCCTCCCGCGGCACGCCATGGGTGAAGGTCCGCTTCACGTCGTCCGGGATCGGCTGCCAGGTGGGGCGCTCCGCGGCGCTGGCGAGATAGTCCATCGTGTCGTCGACCATGCGGTGAGCGATCGCCTTCAGGCGCGGCCAGTCCTCGGGGTCGAGGGAGATCTCGTCGCGACAGGAATCGAGGAGCTCCGGCGCGACGGCGTCGATCGGGGTGGTCTCGTTCATGGGCGGGTCTCCTTTCAGCGTCGCACAAGGGGGTCGAAGGATTGTATCGGTCCAATCAGCCGAAGAGCTGGCGCCGGCGCTGCCCTCATCCTAGTATTGTCCTGCTTTTCGAGTCAACGTTCGCTCGATTGACACTCAGTACGAGCTCGAGTATCCTTTGTTGCGAGACAATGTCGTTCGAGACAATGTGGACGCCTGACCTCAGTGCGCGCACCGGTCCCCGCTACGCCGCCATCGCCGACGCGCTGGCGGCCGACGTCGGCGCCGGCCGCGTGACGGCGGGCGAGCGGCTGCCGACGCACCGCGAGCTGGCCCGGCTCCTCGCCGTGACGGTGGGCACCGTGAGCCGCGCCTACGCCGAGGCGCAGCGCCGCGGCCTGGTCAGCGGCGAGGTCGGGCGCGGGACGTTCGTCCGCGACGACGCCGTCGCCGTCGCGGCGGCCGGCACCGCGGCGACGGCGCTGTCGTTCGGCGAGCCGCTGCGCGTGGACGACGGGCTGATCGACCTCGGACCTGCCGTGCCGGCCTCGCCCCTCCACGACGAGGAAGAGCGGGTGCTGCGCGAGGCGTTCGCCGCGCTCGGGCGCGCCGCCGACCTGCCGTCGCTGCTCGGGTGTCAGCCCCACGCCGGAATGGGGCGCCACCGCGAGGTGGCGGCGGCGTGGCTTTCGGAGCTCGGCCTGAAGGTGCCGCCCGGCCGCGTGCTGATCACCAGCGGCGCCCAGCACGCGATGGCGGTCACCTTCGCCGCCGTCGCCCGTCCCGGCGACCTGGTGCTCACCGAGGACGTCACCTTCCCCGGCATGAAGGGCCTGGCGAACCTGATGCACCTGCGCCTCCAGGGCCTGGCCATGGACGCCGACGGCCTCTGCCCGGACGCCTTCGAGCACGCCGCGCGCCAGGGCGAATCGCGCGTGCTCTACACGATTCCCACGCACCACAACCCGACCGCCACGGTGATGCCGGAGGAGAGGCGGCGCGAGATCGTGGCGGTGGCGCGGCGCCACGGCATGACCATCGTCGAGGACGACGTCTACGGCTTCCTGCCGCGCGAGCGTCCGCCGTCGTTCGCGGCCCTCGCGCCCGAGCTCGCGTACTCGATCCACGGCACCTCGAAGATCGTCGTGCCGGGCCTGAGGGTGGGCTTCCTGGCGGCGCCGGAGGCCATGGTGGAGCGTCTGGCGGCGGGCATCTGGGCCACCACCTGGATGGCCAGCCCGCCGATGGCCGAGATCGTCAGCCGCTGGATCGCCGACGGCACGCTCCGGCGCTTCCTCGCCTGGCGCCGCGAGGAGGCGCAGGCCCGCGTCGCCATCGCGCGCCGGGTGCTGGACGGCGCCGAGCTGTCGGCGTCGCCGCGCGGCTTCTTCGTGTGGCTGCGGCTGCCGGAGCCGTGGTGCGCCACGGACTTCGTCAACCTGGCCCGCCGTCGCGGCGTGCTGGTCATCCCCCCGGAGACCTTCGTCGCCGGCCGCGGACGCGTGCCCCACGCGGTGCGCGTGTCGCTGGCGGCGATCCGCGAGCGCGAGCGTTTGGAAGAGGGCCTGACGATCCTCGCCGGCCTCCTCGCCGAGCCGCCGTCGCCGTGCGTTTTCGTGCCGTAGGACAGGCTTTGCTCCCGCCAAGCGGAGATTCCCGAAGTCGCGGATCGGGCTCTGAAATCGTCTTCCCAGCATCAGACCTGACCGGGTTCAAGCCTGCACGGGCTAGTCGGGGATTGCCGGAGTCCGGAGCAAGCCCTGCGCCGACGGCCTGGCGCGCTCGCCGGCGTCGATCGCCAGCTTCCTGGAGGCGGCCGGCGCGGCGGCCCACGTCAACTGCCCTCCGAGAGCAGCGCCGTGAGCTTCGGATTGCCCGGATACCGCTTCAACGCCACCCCCAGCAGGCCCGCGGCGGAGCGCGGGTCCCCGAGCACGCGCAGCGTCTCGACGGCCGCCGCGTAGGCGGCCGGCGCCTGGTTCGTCTCCACCATCTCCCGCAGCGCCGCGACCGCCTCCTGCGGCCGCCCGTCGAGGGCGAGGAGCAGCGCCAGCTCGCTGTAGGCGCGGGTGTCCGACGGGTGGTGACGGATCTCCTCGCGGAAGCTCGCCTCGGCGGCCTCGGCGTTGCCCAGGCGAGCCTCGAGGTTGCCCTTGACGTAGTGCAGTCCGGGCGTGACCTCGCCGGCCTGGCGCTTGGCTTCCTCGCGCTCGGCCCGCTCGACGTGCTCGGCCGCCGCCGCGAGCTCGCCGCGCTCGCCCGCCACCTGCGCCAGCACCACGTGCGGCGCCGCCGTGTTCGACCTCGCCTCGAGCGAGCGCTGGGCCTCGGCTTCGGCCCTCTCCAGGTCGTCCTGGTAGAACGCCACCCGCGCCAGCATCAGGTGGGCGGCGGCCGGGTTGGTGGCGAGCGCCAGCTCGGCGTGGCCGCGGGCGTCGCCGTAGCGCTCCATCTCGAGGAAGAGGCGCGCCGCGCCGAGCGCCACGTGGTCGGCGCCGCGGCTCAGCTCGAGGGCCTTCTCGTAGGCCGCCGCCGCCTCCTCGTAGCGGCTCACCTGGTGCAGGCATTGGGCGAGGTTCTCCCAGGCGTCCACCAGGTTGGGCTGCTCGGCCAGGACCTGGCGGAAGGTCGCGATCGCCCGCGAGAAATCGCGCTGGACCTGGTAGCGGCTCGCCGCCATCAGGTCGCTGAGCACGTGGAGGTGGGCCTTCGGGTCGGGCAGAGGGCCGTCGTCCACGGTGACGGCGGTGCCGAGGTAACCGAGGGCGGCGAGCCGCTCGCGGGTCTCGGCGTCGACCTGTGCCGGCGCTTCGAGCTCGGTGCGCATGGCCGCCAGGCGGTCGCGCAGATCCCGGTATTCGCCGCGGCGCTCGGCGAGCACGTTGGTCTTCTCGGCGGGATCCGCCGCCAGGTCGTAGAGCTCGGGAGCGGGTCCCTCGAGGTAGTGCAGGTCGCCGTCCAAGAGCGAGGCGAGGTCGCTCCAGCCGAGGTGGATCCGCGGGTAGTAGGTCTCCGCGTAGACCGCCCGCGGCGGCGCCGCGCCCGCCAGCAGGTCGAGGAGCGTCGTCCGCTCTTGCGCGGGGGCGCCGGCCAGCGCCATCAGGGTGGGGGCCAGATCCACGAGCTGGGCCGGCGCCGCCACGCTGGCGCCGCCGTGGCGCGAGCCCGGCAGCTTGAGCAGCAGCGGCACCTGCAGCACCTCGCGGTAGAGCAGGATTCCGTGCTCGATCTCGCCGTGGTCGGAGAGTCCCTCGCCGTGGTCGGAGAGCAGCGCCACCACGGCCCGGTCGTAGACGCCGAGACGCTTCAAGGCGGCCACCAGCTCGCCCACCACGGCGTCGGACGCCGCCACCTCGCCGTCGTAGGGCTCGTCGCGGTAGCGAGAGGCGAAGGGCTCGGGCGGCGAATACGGCGTGTGCGGCTCGTAGACGTGGACGAAGAGAAAGAACGGATCGCCGGCCGCCTCTTCGAGCCAGGCGATGGCGCGGCGCGCCGTCTCGCTGCCGGGCCGCTGGTTCTCGCCGAGGGAGACGCCGCCGCGCAGGGTGAGCGAATCCTCGTAGAAGTCGAAGCCGTCGCCGATCCCGGTGTCGCCGCGCAGGATGTAGGCCGACACCGCGCCGGCGGTGCGATACCCGCGCTCGCGGTAGAAGCGGGGGAGGAAAGGAATGGACGAGGTGTCGAGCCGGTAGCCTACGTTGTCGCGCACCCCGTGCTCGGTGGGCAGCAGCCCGGTCAGGATCGAGGCGTGCGACGGCAGGGTGAGCGGGTAGTGGCAGTAGGCGCGCTCGAAGAGGATGGCGTCGGCGCGCAGGGCGTCGATGGCCGGGGTCTCGACGCCGCCGTAGCCGTAGACCGGCAGCCGGTCGGAGCGCAAGGTGTCGATCGAGATGAGCACCACCGGCGCTCCGGGGTAGACGTCCTCGGCGGGCCCGAGTCCGCAGGCCGCCGCGCAGAGCGCGCACAGGAGGAAGAGAACGGTCCTGGCCTTCATCGATTCTCCATCGCTGCGCAGTCTACAACCCCGTCAATCACGAAGCTCACCAGCCGGAAGCAACTTCCGGAATCGCTTAGAATCGACGCGTGTTGCGCGTCTCCGCCGACCGCCTCGTGCCCGCGGCGCCCGCCGAGCTCGCAGCCCTCCTCGCCCACGAACGGCCCGCGGACGGTCCCGTCCGGCGCCTCTGCGCCGCCGGCGACGTCGGCTTCTCGGGACGGCTCGCGGCCCTGGCGGGCGGCCACGATCCCTTCCGCGAGATCGCCTGGGTCGTGCGCGGCGCCGACCTCGCCTTCGCCAACCTCGAGACGCCGCTGGTGGGCGAGGACCCCGGCGGGAGGCTCTTCGCCGCGTCGACGCGGGCGGCGACGCTGCTCGCCGGCGCCGGCTTTCGTCTCGTCAACCTCGCCAACAACCACGTGCTCGATTACGGGCCCGAAGGCCTGGCCTCCACGCTGGACGCGCTCGCCGCGGCCGGCGTCGGTACTCTGGGCGCCGGCGACGGCGCCCGTGAGCTGGTGGTGACCGAGTTGGACGGCCTGCGCGTCGGCTGGCTGGGCTGTGCCCGCACGTTGCAGCCGTCGTCCCGCTTCTGGGAGTACGACCCGGCGGCGCTGACCGCCGCGGTCCGCGACGCGAGCCCGCGCGTCGACGTCCTCATCGTCTCCGTCCACATGGGCTACATGTACGTCGACGTGCCCCATCCGGCGCAGCGCCGCCACGTGCTCGAGCTGCTCGGCGCCGGCGCCGACCTGGTGCTGCTCCACCACCCGCACGTGCTCCAGGGCGTCGAGGTGGCGCCCGGCGGCGGCGTCGCCTGCTACAGCCTCGGCAACCTGCTGCTCGACTGGCGGGAGGGCGAGGTCGCCGTCGACCAGATGGTCGAGGAGCAGCGCACCGGGGGGCTCTTCTTGATCGACCTCGACCGCCGCGGCGTCTGCCGCCTCGCCGTCCTGCCGCTGCGGGTGGACGACGGGTGGGTCGTTCGCTGGGCCCGCGGCGACGCCGGACGGATGATCCTCGACCGTCTCGAGCGGACGAGCGACTGCGTCGACGTCGACGCCCTCTTCCACCGCCAGCTCGCCGAGCGCGCCACCGGCCTCGCCTTCCGCACCGCCCTGGGCGAGATCCGCCGGGGACGGCTCAAGGGCGTCCTCGCCCTGCTGCGGCGCCTGCGTCGTCATCACCTGCGCATGGTCCTGGGCTGGCTGGGCGCGCGCTTCAAGGGGCGGCCGGGGCGGTGACGCGTCCGCGGCCAAAGACGGCGGACCGATGGCCGAAACCGATCCCCACCATGGGCGCGATGTGATAAAGTTCCTACATGGATTCCGACTTCTACACCCGCCGTCCCATCCGAGACGCCGAGGTTCTCGCCCGCATGGAGCTGGCCTTCGATCTCTATGAAATGGCCGAACAGATGATGCGGCAGAACTTGCGCCGCCGGAATCCGGAAGCCAGCGAAGAGGAGATCGAGAAGGGCATCCGGCAATGGCTGCGCCGCCGGCCGGGAGCGGAAGACGGGGATGGCGTCGGGCGCCCCGGGCGGCGCTTCGCGGCATGACGGAGCCCAGGCTCGCGGCCGCCCTCATCCGGCTGAACGCTGATCTGCGGACGATCGAGGCACGGTGGGCATTGATCGGAGGGCTGGCGGTGTCGGCGAGGGCCGAGCCGCGGACCACCCGCGACCTCGACGTGACAGTGGCGGTGGCCGACGACCGGGAGGCGGAAAAGACCGTCCACCGGATGACGAGCCTCGGCTATAGCATCGACACCCATCTCGAGCAGGAGGCGACCGGACGTCTCTCGACGGTGCGATTGCTGATGCCCGGAGACCACGCGGGAATCCTGGCGGACCTGCTCTTCGCCTCTTCCGGCATCGAAGCCGAGGTCGCCGCGGAGGCGGATCTCTACGAGGTAATCCCGGGGCTCTTCGTACCGCTGGCGAAGACGGGTCATCTGCTGGCTCTCAAGGTCCTCGCCCTGCGTCCGGACCGTCCTCAGGAGCGGCCCCAGGATTTTAGCGACATCCGGGAGCTCCTGAAGGTCGCCGACGAGCAGGAGATCCGGCGCGCCAGGGTCGCCCTGGAGCTGATCGCCCGGCGCGGTTTTGATCGCAAGAAGAACCTGGAGGCCGAGCTCGAGGAGCAGCTCCGGCAGTTCCGGGAGCAGCAACGCAGAGGCGGAACGTGAAAGACCCCTACTACCAGAAGATCCTCGTCGGCCTCGATAGGCTCGACAATCCCGCCGCTTTCGAAGAGTGCGCGTGCGATCTTCTCCGGAAAGTATACCCGTCGTTGGTCTGGATTCGCGGCGGGTCGGATGCGGGTATGGACGGGGCCATTGCCGATGGTGACGCGGAAGCCTATCCCCTGGTGGTGACGACGGAACGAGACTTTACTCGAAACCTGAAGAGAAGCCTCGCTTCCTACACTCGCAGTGGGAAGACGCGGCGCCGAGCCGTCTTCGCGACATCAAGAAGCGTGACACCTACGAAGCAGCGCGAGCTCGAGAGAATCGCCCGTACCGAGTACGGCTTCACCTTGGTCTACGTCCACCACCGCTATGACTTCGCCGCGCGGCTCTATCGCGACAGCCGCTGGGTACGGGACCTCCTGGGCATCACCGGAGAGCCGCCGGCGCTATCGGCGGTGCCGCGGACTTGCCGGCCGCTCCCGGACATCGAGTTGGTCGGACGGGACGCGGATCTGCAATGGCTTCACGAGACGGAGGGTCACCGTCTGGTGGTCGGTCAGCCGGGGTCGGGCAAGACAGCCCTACTGCTGCAACTGGTGCGGGAGGGGAAGGCACTTTTCCTAGCGAGTGACGACGAGACGAGAATCGCCGAGGCTTGCCGCGATTCCCAGCCGGACTTGATCCTGGTCGACGACGCCCACCTCGACCCGGAGAAGCTAACGCGATTGCGCCAGATCCGAGCCGGCATCGGTGCGTCGTTCGACATCGTCGCCAGCGCCTGGCCGCATGCTGAGATTGAAGTCGCCAATGCCCTGGAAGGGATCGGCAGCGGCAGCATTCGGAAATTGGAGGGTCTGACCCGGGCGGAGATCGTGCAAGTGCTGCGCGGCATCGGCCTCGCCGAGCCGGACGATGATCCCTACTTGGTACTGCTCGTGGATCAGTCCGCCAACAAACCTGGTCTGGCGGTGACCCTGGGCTCTCTCTGGTTGCGGGGGGAGGGGCACGACATTCTTACCGGAAAGGCTTTGCAGCGGAGCCTGATACCGGCGCTGAAGCAAGTTCTGGAGCACGATCCCACCCGGATTCTCGCCTGCTTCGCGCTAGGCGGCGACCGCGGTATGAGCCTGGAAGCGGTGGGCGAGTTCCTCGAGGTCGGGCGAGAGGAGATCCACCGGCGAGCGTCGCTGGCTTCGCAAGGCGGGCTATTGTCGGTCCATCGGGACCAACTCCTCTCGGTGCAGCCGGAGACGCTACGTTCGACACTGCTTGCCGAGGTCTTCTTCACTCCGCCGGCTCTCCCGTATCGTCCGCTGCTCGATCGCGCTCCGGACCGCGAAGACGCCATCGACACCTTGGCGATGGCGGCCTTGCGAGAGGTGAACGTGCCGCGCGACGAGCTCCGGGAGCTGGTCTTGGAGGCGGGTTCGGTTCAGGCCTGGCAGTGGTTTGCCCTGCTGGGAGAGAAGGAGGGACAGTGGGTGCTGGAGCGCTTCCCGGCAGAAATCGAAAAGGTCACGCCAAGCTTGCTCCGAAGTGCTCCGGGACCTACGATCCGGCGGCTTCTGCACGAGGCGGAAGGCGCAGAAGGCCGTCCTATTCACTGGGGTTCTCCACAGCCCCTCCGTCTCCTTCGGGATTGGATCTGGGACGTCCCCGACCCTCCAGGTCAGGTCGACGAGGCACTCAGGCGGCGGCGAATGCTGGTCAAAGAGGCCAAACGGTATCTGCGGCAGAGCGGCGACCGAACGGTGGGACTCAGGGCCTGCTTTCTGGCTCTTTCTCCACGTCTGGAAAGCTCTCGCCTGACGGCGACCCGCGACGCTTTGACCCTCCGGCAGGGCTCGCTTCCTGCTTCAAGCGTACCTCGAATGCTGGATCTGTGGGCCGAGGTCCGCGAGGAGCTCGGCGAGCTGACCCCGGAGCCCTGGTCGGAGTTGGAGGAAACTCTCCGAGGTTGGGTCAGGCCCGATTTCGGCCGCGAGCCCACCGAAGAGGAAACGGACCGCTATCGCGCTGTGGCAACGCGGATGGTGTCCGACTTGGTGGACCGCGCCCAAGGGCGACCAGCCCTATTCTTGGCACTGAAGAGATGGGCGGACCGAATCGAGCTCACACTCCCTTTCCCCCAAGACGGGGATTATTTGGTGCTTTTCCCTCCCGATCGCCTCACCTCGAAAGACTGGGGGGAAGTAAGGGACAAGCGAAGTCAAGCGGCACGGGAGCTGGCGGCACGCTGGGCTTCACGGCTTCCGCAGGAGGTCAGCCAGCAGCTTGCCAGTTATGCAGCCGAGGCCGGGAGCTTCGGATCTCAAGATTCCTGGGCCAGTGGGGAGTTCTTTCACGCGCTCGCGGGCGCTGTGGACGCGCCAGAAGAATGGCTGGGCGCATTCCTCGAGAATCGGTTACCCCCCAACTGGCTAAGGCCTCTGCTCGAACGAGTAGTCCGGCAACGGCACGTCGGTTGGGAACAGACGTTGAAGCTCTGTCTGGAAAGTGAAGAGTATTCGTGGCTCGCCGGGGACATCGCGATTCGCTCCGAGGGGATTCCCCAGAACCTGATCGACGCTGCGTTGGCGCGACTTCCAGCCGATTCCGTTGAAACCGCCTGTCTGCAACGGCGAGTCCCCCTGGGAACTCTGCGCGCTCTGCTCGAGCATGAACGCGAAGAGATCGCCGTCGCCGCCGCCGCAGGTGAATGGCTCTCCGAGCCAAGAGGTGAAGTGCGTCCCCAGATCAGTTCCGAGTGGCGATCCGCGGTGCTGCGTCTGGGATCAGGCGGCGGAGTCGAACTGAGGCCACCTGGTCAGAAATTCGGTTTCGAGGCTATCCTGGGCTCGGATCCGAACCTTGCGGCCCTCTGGCTCCTGGCCAGAATTGAAGACGTCATCGGTCCTGAGCCGGTCGAACGCGATGGCGTCTATGCCGCCGCGATTCAGCCGTTGACGAGCGACCGACGAGAAGGGCTTCTTCGTCAGTTGCCGGCAAATGGATTCAGCGCCCAGATCATCCCCTTGCTGGTTGGTGAGTCAAGGCAGCTATACCACTGTCTCCTCGCTCAGGACCGTCTGCGACGGTACCACCTGGCCCCCCTGGCTGGCCGGCCCCCGGACGCCGCCTGGGCGGAGCTGGCCGAGTTGGCTCGTGAGGCAGGACACGAGCCTCGAGCAATCGCCGAAGTCACTTTCGAAGGAACCGGAGCCGTCCGCGGAGCCGTCCGCGGTTTCGGCATCGAGCGCTGGAGCGAATGGGAGGCGGCTTTCCGCAGGCTATTGGAAACGGCTCCGGAGGACCTCCAGGAAGTTGCCCGGTACGGCATCGAGATCGCTGAGGCCAGGATCTCCGAAGCGGAGCAATGGAAGCGCCGATTCGAGCTGACAGGCAAGCTCTGACCCTCGCTTAGAATCGACGCGTGTTGTGCGTCCCCGCCGAAGGCCTCGTGACGCGTCCGCCGGTGCTGCTGGTGGGCAACTTCCTCTCGCGACACGTGGTGACGCGCACGGTCGGCGAGGAGCTGGCGGCGCGGCTGGCCGCCGCCGGCTGGCCGGTGACGTCGACCTCGGAGCGCCTGGGGCGTCTGAGCCGGCTCCTCGACATGCAGCGCACCATCTGGCGCGGCGGTCCTGGGCGCGCCAGAGCGTGGGCGGTGGCCGTGGTCGACGTCTACAGCGGCGCCGCCTTCCTGTGGGCGGAGGCCGCGTGCTGGAGCCTGCGCCGGCGCCGCACGCCCTACGTGCTGACGCTCCACGGCGGCCGGCTGCCGGAGCTCGCCCGCCGCCGGCCCGGGCGCGTGCGGCGGCTGCTGGCGTCGGCGCGCGCCGTCACCACGCCGTCGCCGTACCTGCAGCGGACGATGGCGCCCAGCCGCGGCGACCTGCGGCTGCTGCCCAACCCGCTCGACCTCGCCGCCTATCCCTACGTGTGCCGCGAGCGTCCGCGTGCGCGCCTGGTGTGGCTGCGCGCCTTCCACCGCATCTACCGTCCGGAGCTGGCGCCGCGGGTGCTGGCGCTGCTCGCCGCCGAGCACCCCGAGGCGACGCTGACGATGATCGGTCCCGACAAGGGCGACGGCAGCCTCGAACGCACCCGGCGCGCCGCCGCGGACCTCGGCGTGGCCGGACGGGTGACCTTCGCCGGCGGCGTGCCCAAGGAGGAGGTCGGACGCCGGCTCGCCCACGGCGACGTCTTCCTCAACACCAGCGACGCCGACAACGCCCCGGTCTCGGTGACCGAGGCCATGGCCTGTGGCCTCTGCGTGGTGACGACCGACGCCGGCGGCCTGCGCGACCTGGTCGCCGACGGGGACGACGCCCTGGTGGTGCCCCGCGGTTCGGCGCCGGAGATGGCGGCGGCGGTGGCGCGCCTGCTCGCCGATCGCGCCCTGGCGGCGCGGCTCTCCTCGAACGCGCGGCGCCGCGCCGAGGCCCTCGACTGGTCGCGCCTTCTGCCCGAATGGGAGGAGCTGCTCCGCGGCAGCGCGCGCACGCCGTGAACGCCCTCGACGTCTACCACCGTCTGCCCTACACGGGCCGCTGCCTGGCGGCCAGCCTGCGCGGCCTCCAGCTCCGGTGGTGGCGCTACGACGCCACCACGCCGCGGCAGGTGGAGGAAGCGGTGGCCCGCGAGAGCTGGAGCGCCGAGAAATGGCGGCGCTGGCGCGACGACGCGCTCGCGGCGCTGCTGCGGCGCGCGGCGGCCCGGGTGCCCTATTACCGCGAGCTATGGCGCGGCCGCCGCGGCGACCCCGGCGACCTGGCGAGCTGGCCGGTTCTCCGCAAGGAGGAGGTGCGCCGCGACCCGCTCGCCTTCCTGGCCGACGACCGCCCCGGACGCATGTTCCCCGAGCACACCAGCGGCTCGACGGGCACGCCGCTGCGGCTGTGGTGGAGCCGCCGCGCGTCGGTGGCCTGGTACGCCCTCCAGGAGGCGCGAACGCGCGGCTGGAACGGCGTGGCGCGCGGCGAGAGCTGGGCCATCCTCGGCGGCCAGCTCGTGGCGCCGGCGGCGCGGCGGCGGCCGCCGTTCTGGGTGTGGAACGCGGCGCTCGACCAGCTCTACCTCTCGAGCTACCACCTCGAACCGCGGCACGCCGCGGCCTATCTCGAGGCCCTGGAGCGCCACCGGGTACGCTACCTGGTGGGCTACCCGTCGGCGATGGCGGCGCTGGCCGCCCTGGCCGCCGAGCAAGGGCTCGAGGCACCGCCGCTCGCGGTGGCGATCGCCAACGCCGAGCCGCTCTACGAACGCCAGCGGGCGCTGATCGCGGGGGTCTTCCGGTGTCCGGTGCGCGACACTTACGGCACCGCCGAGCTCGTGGCCGGCGCCAGCGAGTGCGGCGCCGGCCGGCTTCACCTGTGGCCGGAGGTCGGCGTGACGGAGATCCTGGCGGACGACGAAGACGTGCGCGCGGCCGACGGCGAGCCCGGCCGCCTGATCGCCACCGGCCTGCTCAACGCCGACATGCCCCTGGTGCGCTACGAGGTGGGCGACCGCGCCGCCCTGGCCCCGGCGGACGCGAGCTGCCCGTGCGGCCGTACGCTGCCGCTCGTCGCGTCGCTCGAGGGGCGTCTCGACGACGTCGTGGTGACGCCCGAGGGCCGCCGGGTGGGTCGTCTCGATCCGGTCTTCAAGGCCGACCTGCCGATCCGCGAGGCCCAGATCGTCCAGACGAGCCGGGAGCGCGTGGCGCTGCGGGTGGTGCCGGCGCCGGGCTACGGCCCGGCGGTGGCCGCCGACCTGGCGCGGCGGCTCGGCGCGCGCCTGGGGCCGTCGATGGAGGTCGCGGTGGAAGAGGTCGAGCGTCTGCCGCGCGGCGGCGCCGGCAAGCTGCGCGGGGTGGTCTCGGAGATCGGTCGGCGGGTCCTGTCCTGAGGTCGCCGTCGGCTCGGGGTTCCAAATCGAGCGGCCGGCTGCTAGGATTGCCGGGAGGTTCTGGCCGATGCCTGCGATTTACTACACCCCGAGTTGCTTTCTCGCGGCCCCGCACACTGCCCAGTTCGACGGCATCCGACGTCTTACGCGAGACGTCCTTGACTCCTACGGCGTCGAGCTGGTCCCGCCGGACGAGGGCTACGCCCCCGACAACGGTTCGGGGTACGCCATAGACGGGTTGAAGCGCGCCGACATGGTGATCGCCGACGTCACCGGACTCAATCCCAACGTGCTCTTCGAGCTCGGAATCGGCTTCGGCTTGCGCAAGCCTCTGCTCATCGTATCTCGTTCAGGTCAGGACTTGCCGTCCGACATCAGCGTGCTCACCGTGGTCTTCTACAAGCCGGAGGACACGGAGAAGCTCGAGCCCTTCATTCGCTACTGGGTGAAGGAGTCCATGGGCCAGCCGGTGACGACCTCGTAGAGCGTACGTACGTCGGGAGGGGATCGGTGAGGGGAAGCTGCTTCGTGATCATGCCTTTCCGGCCGGAGCTTTCCTACCTCTACCGATTCCTCAAGCAGCACGTGGAGGAGAGGTTCGAGATCCGGTGCGAGCGCGCCGACGACCGCGTGCTCACGATCCCCCTGCTGGACAAGATCAAGGACATGATCGCAGGCTCGATACGGCCATCCGCGGCATCATCGGAGGCGATTACGAAGAACTCTACGAGGCGACGAGGACGCTCTTCGTCCGCTTTCGCGAGGCGAGCGGCCTGCCGCTTCGGGAGCGGTCTAAAGAGGAGTTCATCAAGGCCGTCACGGCGGGCTATCCGGCTTCGAGCCTGCCCGACCCGGGGGACGAGTCCGCCGTGGCCAGCAAGCTGATCCTCCTGCTGCTCTCCGCGGCCGATGCCGACGTTGCCGCCGCGTTCGTGGCATGGAAGGAAGCCACCTACCCGTAAGTCCCGGCCACGTCCTTCGCTATATCGTCGGCTCCACCACCCCACGGCGCTCCCCGAAGCAAAACCGCACCGCCCTGTCGCGCTCGCAGTAGGACGCTGCCGCTCGTCGCCGCCGTGAAAGCGTCGATGCCCCTGGTGCGAGCCCGCGACGCGTGGCGTTGCGCGTGGTGCCGGCGCCGGGCTACGGCCCGGCCGTGGCCGCCGACCTGGCGCGTCGGCTCGGCGCGCGCCTGGGGCCGTCGATGGAGGTCGCGGTGGAAGAGGTCGAGCGTCTGCCGCGCGGCGGCGCCGGCAAGCTGCGCGGGGTGGTCTCGGAGATCGGTCGGCGGACCAACGGCCACGGCCCGAACCAGAGCGACGGCGGCAACGCTCAGTGACGTCGTCACCGGGCGCGACCGGCCTATGGGTAGGATGCGGATCGATGGGAGACGGGATTCGCGGGGCTCGTGTCCTCACCCGAAGGAAGGGAGGTGACGCCATGAACGTCCGGACGGGACTCAGCGCCGGTGCGGGAGTGATCCTCTTGCCCAATGGCTAAATCAGTGGCAGGCATCCGCCCATAAGTTCCGCTTGGCGGCGGATGCCGGCGATCATTTCCGCGGCAGTCGCCCGGTGGGCGAGACGCACGAGCTGGGCGAATGCCTGCCTTATCTGCTCGCCGGCCTCCATGTCACAGAACAACTTGTGGGCGCGTTCAATTTCGCGTCGACCCAGCTCACAATCTCCTTGGCGGATCAGCGCCTCGCCAAGGTATAGCGTGAGAATGGCCCCGTCGTGGGCCATCCCGAGCTCGGCAAAGCCTTGGATTACGTTTCGAAGGCGTGAGATCGCGGTTTCGTAGTCACCCTTCACGATCTGGACGAGGCCATCCAGGCCACGTCTCTTCAGGTCGACTTTAGCTGCGTCCGTAGGTGGGAGCTCCCTCAAGACTGCTTCCGCTGCCTCCACTCGATTCACGCTGATGCTGTAGGCGGCAACGTTGAGCCGACACGCATAGTCAAAGATCGGTGCTCTCAGCGAGTCGATCTCCGATGCCGCCTCTTCGAGCACCTCCAGGACGTCTGAGACCGGTTCACCGGACTGGAAGAGGATCTCTCCGAGATGGATCTTGTCGACGCCGGCCCGATGCCGATCAAAGGACTCGTAACTGGCAATTGCTTCGCGGGCGGCCATGAGGGCGTGCCGCAGGTTCCCCGAGTGGAGATGCGTCGTCGCCGCCAGGCTATGCACTTCCGCGCGGACGAACGGCGCCACCTCGCACGAGCGCACGAGCATCACCGCCCGCGCGGTCCACATCAGCCCGTCCGCGAGCTGCGAGCAGTAGCGCAGCGAGTTGCCGTAGCGCGCCTGGACGAGCGCCAGCATTCCCGGACGCCGGGCCGATACGCCCCGCAGACGCCCGCTCTCGGCGTCGGCCAGGCAGCGCAGCGCGTCCGGTCCCTCGAGGCCGACGACCAGCTCCCAGGCCCGTCGCGTGGCGTCGAGCCCTTCGGCCGGCGACTCGAAACGCAGACGCTCCTCGGCCATCAGGAGCGCCACAGCCGACGCCAGACGCTCCTCCTCCGTCGCCGGCTCGCCGCCGGCTCGCGAGGCCGCGTCCACGGAGCGCCAAGCGTCGTACACGTCCGTCACGCCCGCCAGCTCCATCAGCTCCCGGATCCGCAATACCCGGTGCAGCTTGCCGCTGCACGCCTCGCAACACCTCGACATCCAGCACGGAATCGCGTCGCGGACCTCCTCGGAAAGGCCGTGGTCCAGGCTCAGGGCCATGGCCACCTCCTCCTCCGGCAGACGCGTGCAGCTCGTCGTCTCATTCATCCTCGGGTCCCTCCGGTGATCTCGTCTCGTTCGAGCCGTCCTTGAAGCTCCGCGACGAGCCACTTCAGCTCGTCGCGGTGCAGATGGGCGGCCGCGTCGGCCAGCGCCGCCACCGTCCGCTCGTCGACCGCGCGCCTCACCGCGGCTCGGCGCGCGGCCTCCGCCTCGCGCGCGAGCATCTCGTCGCCCAGGTCGTAGATCTCCCCCACCCGCCGGCCCACCTCCGCGGCGAAACGCTCCAGCACCACCTGGCTCGGGTTCTTGTAACCCGCGAGCATCTTCGAGAGGTACGCCGGCGAGATGCGGCACCTCGCCGCCACGTCCTTCTGCGACTGGCCGCTCGCCGCCAGGGCGGCGGTCATCCCCAGCGATAGGCGGCGCAACGCCCGCGGCGGTTCGGTCTCCTGCGTCATGACGACGCCCAGCCTAGAGGATCTCGCGAGCTTTCGTCAAGACTCTTGCTCCAAGAGCTTGACAACGTCCACGGGTTCCTGTAGTTTCCCCGCAGACAACGAAAACGACCTTGACGACGACGAAAGAGAGACCCGTGAGGAGACCGGACGATCCGCCCGTGACCATGCACCCGCGCTCGTGTCTGCTGGCGGAGGCCGCGGTGCTCGAGGGCGTCGTGGACCGTCTCGACGCGTTCGCCGAGTCCATTCCGGAGGAGGACGACGACGCGACGCCCGCCGGCGAGATGTCGGACGACGTCCTGAGCTTCATGGCGGGCGCCGCCCGCTGCACCGCCGACGAGAACCTGCGTCCGGCGATCGCCCAACTGCGCCGCGCCGCCGCGGTGACCTCGCAGGAGCTGCGGCGTCTTTTCGATGGGATTCCCCGCCGATGACCGGCGTTCAACCCAACCGTCCGCGCCCCGGGGCGGACCCAGGAGAAAGGAGACCCAGTTGCCAGAATCGTCCAGCCCACCCGTCCGTCGTCGCGAGAAGGCGGACCGATCGACCAAAGCGGCCCTGACGGCCACTCGCGACCTGGTGGCCGACAAGCTGACGACGCACTTCGCGCCGCACGTGCGCGAGGGCGAGACGCCGATCGACTTCGGCTATCTCTGGGACCTGCTGACCCGCGACGTCGACGGCGCCGAGAACATGCTCGTCGGCTCCGACCAGGAGAACATCGAGAAGAAGGTCCTGGTGAAGGAGAAGAGCAAGGAAAAGACGGAGGAGACGACGGCGACGCGGGGCCAGCTCGTGAACTTCCGCCGCAACCTGGAGGGCGGCTACGGCCCCGAGGCCGACGAGCGGGTCGGTTATGCCGGTCCCGTGCCCGACGAGACCATCGCGGTGATGCGGCTGGGCAAGATCGTGCTCGGCCACGTCGAGGACTTCGAGGCGCTGCGGCTCAAGGCCCTCGAGCACGGCAGCGGCGAGGTCGACGAGAAGACCGTGACCAAGCTCAAGGACCGGGTGAGCGCCCTGGAGGCCTCGGTCAAGAGCTTCAACGAGGCCGTGCGCGACGCCGAGCAGGCGTTGCTGCGCCGGCAGCAGGCCTTGCCCGAGCACGACCGCGTCTACGGCAACGTGGGCCGGATCGCGGAAGGGTTCTGCCGCCTGGTCAAGGAGGACGAGCGGGCCGCCAGGATGCGCGTCTCGTTCCGCAGCATCACGCGCCGGAGCAGGAACGACCAGGACGTCCCGCCCCCCGTCGACGAGCCGTCGGCGCCCGTGGAGGAGCCCGTGGAGCCCGTCATCGTGGCTTGAGCCGCACCATGGCGTCCCCCGGCGGCCGAGCGCCGCCGGGGGACGCTTCCGTCGCGGCCGTTCGCGGCCGCGCGTCTGACGCCGCCGCTTCCGGTCCGGCCCCGAGCTCCCGTGACGCTGACGCCGCCGCTTCGGCTCCGATCCCCAGCTCAGCGACAAGTGACACGACGCCCAAAGACCGGAGCCGGAAGCGTCGTGCCAGTTGCCCGGTCGGTCGAGGACCGGAGCCGGAGGCGTCGTGTCACTTGCACGGCGCCGGAAGATCGGAGCCGGAGGCGTCGTGTCAGTCGCACGGCGCCGGAAGACCGGAGCTGGAGGCGTCGTGTCACTTGCACGGCGCCGGAAGACCGGAGCTGGAGGCGTCGTGTCAGTCGCACGGCGGCGAAAGACCGGAGCTGGAGACGTCGTGTCACTTGCACGGCGTCGAAAGATCGGAGCTGGAGGCGTCGTGTCACTTGCACGGCGCCGGAAGACCGGAGCTGGAAGCGTTGTGTCATTTGCACGACACCGGAAGGCCGGGACGCGTGCGCGGCCCTCCGGGTGGCCGCCCAGGACGCGTCAGCGTCCTCCGGCGTAGGGGCGGCCCCCCGTGGCCGCCCAGGACGCGTCAGCGTCCTCCGGCGTAGGGGCGGCCCCCCGTGGCCGCCCAGGACGCGTCAGCGTCCCTTCCGAGGCATGGCCACGGTAAGATGGACCCGAAGGAGCTTCCTATGAGCACCAAGACCGCTTCGATGACTTCTCCCCGTTCGTCCGGCGGCTCGGTCCCGACGGCGCTGGAGCGGGCCGAGGATGCTGCCGAGAACCTCTCGGACGACGAGCTCAGACTCTTCGGCGCGTGGCTGGCCAGGTACGCCTCGCAGCGCTTGCGCCGCCCGGTGCAGTTCGCGTTCAGAGCCTTGACCGACGAAGAGAAGGCCTACGGCCGGACGTTGGCGAGGAGCTGAATGCGCCCGTTCCGTGACGTCGTCGAGAGTCCCCGTTTCACCCGAGAGAAGCTAGCCCATGTTTGACATGGGCTAGTCATCGAGCCGGACGTCCGACGCATGGACGAGGCGCTGGGATCGTCCACGAAAACGAGTGGGTTTGACCGTCGTCCGGACCGGCAGAGGGACGCTACGCGTCCCTGGGCAGACACGGAGGTCTGCCCTACGGCGGAAGGGACCGTCGACCCGGCGAGCTACAGGGAGCGGCAAGCTACCTATTTCTTGCGTATGACCCTGAGCTTGCTCGCGGTCAGGACCGCGAAGCAGCCGCTCCAGTCCTCAGCGTCCTGCGAAGCGAATACGGAGCTGACGAGCTTGGTCAGGGCCCGGCGTCCGGGATTTCGCAGGCGAACCAGCAGAAGCCCACCATGCGTGCCGGGCGAGAACTTCCGAATATCGGAGAAGTCGAGGTCTTGTGTGATGAGAAAGCGGCCCTCCTTCTGCACGGCCTGCCAGAGGTGATCGTCATCCTCTCCGGACAAGGCCTCGTCGAAGACCGTTTCCACATCGTGCCCCAAGCTACCGAGACTCTGAGCAAGTGTGGAAGGAAGATTCTCGTCCAGCTTGATCTTCACTGGACCGCCGGGATGGCCTTGAGTGGAAGGTCCTCGGCGGCGGAAGCCGCTGCGAAGGCAATGACCGCGCGAATGCTCTCTTCCGTGAGGGCCGGGAAATCGTCGAGGATCTCGCGGATCGTCGCGCCTTCGGCGAGACTCGCCAGGACCGTCCGCACGGTGACCCGTGTGGCTCGAACCACCGGTTCCCCACCGCAGGTACCGGGATCCTGGGTGATGTAGTCACGATAGTCCATACGCGCATCCTAGCTGGTCTGCTAGCCAACGGCAAGCTCGGCTCGGGCGTCAGTCGGCGCGCTCGTAGACGAAGCGCGCCACCGGCGTCCAGGTGGCGCCGCCACGCTCCCAGGCTACCCGCGTCCCCTGGTCACCCTGCGCAGCGCCGACGACGTGCTGCTCTCCCTGCCCTGGGAGCTGCTCCACCACGACGGCTCCTACCCGCGCCCTGGCCGAGTTTCAACCCTGCGATCTGAGGGCGTGGCATAGAGGACGTGCGGTCCGGGGCGTCCTCGGGGCGTCCCCGGGGTTGAAACCCGGGGCTATACGCGGTCGTCCCTTGTACATTGGCTCCTATGAGCCAGGAGGCATCTCTTCGTCGTCGTCGGGCCTGTGGGAAATGTGGGAAACGCGGAGCTTGCGGAGCGTTTTC